>Ga0066388_100001014_pt1 | contig 14996 bp, 12 predicted proteins | sample PanSoiMetaGPlot6_FD_64539 | JGI IMG/M metagenome (GOLD analysis project Ga0066388, IMG submission 64539) | Tropical forest soil microbial communities from Panama analyzed to predict greenhouse gas emissions - Panama Soil - Plot 6 (Hybrid Assembly) | ecosystem: Environmental > Terrestrial >... | reverse complement strand
GTCATCACCCGGCTTCTTGGCCGGAGGATTCTGATCCTTCTTCAGACTCATGGTTCGTTCTCCGTGTGCTTGAGAGGCACTGTTTGTAGGGGCGTGCCGCGGCGGCACGCCCCAAGAGTGGATGAATCCTTGCCGCTAGGAATCAGGCGCTGATGCCGACCGCGGCCCACGCCTGCTGGAGCTTGCCGACCGTCTCCGGGAACATGGCCTTGGCCACCTGCAGCGAAGTGTTGGCGAACTCCTGGAACGAGCTGGTGCGGCTCACGCGGTTGCGGGTCTGGAACCAGATCTGGCCGGCCTTCTCCCAGGCGAAGCCACCAGCGGCGACGGCAAAGAGAGCAAACGCCTTGTTCGGGATGCCGCTGTTGTAGTGGACGCCGCCGTTGTCGGAGCTGGTGTGCACGTAGTCCTTCATGTGGCCCGGTTGCGGATCCTTGCCCAGGCGCGGGTCGTCGTAGGCGGTGCCGGGGTTGAGCATGTCGCGCAGCGCGCGCCCCTTGACCTTGGCCGTGAACAGCCCCGGACCGACCAGCCAGTCGGCCTTGTCGGCCGTCTGCTTGAGCGACCGCTGGCGGATCAGCTCGCCGAACACGTCCGAGACGTGCTCGTTGAGCGCGCCCGACTGATCGTAGTACTCGAGCCCGGAGGTGGTCTCGGTGACGCCGTGGGTGAGCTCGTGGCCGACCACATCGAGCAGCACGAAGCTGCTGAAGATGTCACCGTCGCCGTCACCGTAGGTCATCTGCGAGCCGTTCCAGAAGGCGTTGTTGTAGCGCCGCCCGTAGTGAACGGTAGAGATCAGGTCCATGCCGTTGCCGTCGATCGAGTTGCGGTTGTGCACCTCCCGGTAGAAGTCGCGCACCTGGCCGCAGTAGTCGTGAGCGCGGTTGACGATCTCGTCGGCGACCGGCCCGTCCTTCTCGCCACGCATGCGCACGCCGGGGAGGCTGGTGCGGTTCTTGGCGTCGTAGGTGGTGCGGTCGCCCTGACCGGAGCCGAGCGGGAAGAAGACCTTCCGACCGTGCACCCAGATTTTCTGGGTCTCGAGCAGCGTCTGCAGGTGGTGCGTGTCGCTAGGATTGCGGCGAGCAAGCTCCGTGACGAGGTACGGCGGAAGGAACCCGCTGATGTTCCTCTGCATGAGAGTGTCCTGTTCTACTGGCGTGCAAGAGCCAGTGAGGAGTTAGGGAGCAGAAGCGATGAACGGGCCGCTCCGGCGCGCAGCCACGAAGCGGCGCGTCAATGGTGGCGGTTGCCTGAAAAGCCCGGCTTTGCCCCGGCAAGCAAAAAAACGGGGCCAGTGACGAAGCGGGTACCGGCTGGAGAACCAGTACGTCAGCTCAGAGCCTGGATCTATACGGCACTGCTTGTGCAGCCAGTTCCAGGAGCCGAGGTGGTTCAGAGGTGCTTACTTGCCGGTATAAGATCAGGAGGACTTCAGGAGGAGAAATACGAAAGATAGCCTCAGCCTATAAATTTTGAGTCTTGATATTCAAGGACCTCCGCCCCGTTAAAGCACTGCTCAGCAAGCCGCGCTACATGAACTCGACCTAACTCGCTCGCTCGGTGCTGCCCGCGAACTACCGGAAAACTCACCCAAATTTGCTTCCCTCACGGCTCCGACAAGATCCCGCCCGAAGCTTAAGGTTCTGTCAGCGGGAGCTTTACATTTCGTACTCTTAGAAACTCTTACCTTGCTTCTCAAGAGGTGCGGCTCTTAAGGTTCACTTGTATCTCATTCCTCGCAGCAGAAACAGGTAAGCCGAAACGCTCCCCGAGCCCGACCAGTAAGTCTAGAACCAGGTTCACAACCAGATAAGGTCACCATCAGCGGTGCCCGCTGGTATTACTGCCGTGCTTAACCGGCCTGCCAAAACCCCTTTTTGCGCGGCTTCGGCCTGCGCTTGCTTCCTCGTCCGTGATCTCTTGGCCCAATCGGGCCAAGCAAAAGAGACTCTGCCGCCTGCGGCAGAGCCGGAAAGGGTACTGCCATGAGTGACAAGATCACGCCTAGCGGAGGGCCCGATAGCCCCAACTTTCGGCTCCCTCGCAATGTCGTTCCTTCACGCTATGAGCTGCGGCTCACGCCCGACCTCAAAGAGTTCCGCTTCTCAGGCCAGGAGACAATCGAAGTGACGGTGCGTGAGCCCGTCACGGCCATCGTTTTGAATTCCAAGGAGCTGGAGATTCAGGAAGCATGTGTCGAGAACGGCTCCGGCACCAACCTCAAGGGGACCGTCTCGCTGGACGAAAAGACGGAGCTTGCCACCATCGCTTTCGCCGGCACGCTCGGCAAGGGCGACTGGAAGCTTCAGCTCAAGTTCGCCGGCACCCTGAACGACAAGCTCAAGGGCTTCTACCGCTCATTCTGGACAGACGCCAAGGGAGGCAAGCACGCGATTGCCACCACGCAGTTCGAGTCCACGGACGCGCGGCGTGCCTTCCCCTGCTTCGACGAGCCGGAGTTCAAGGCCACCTACAAGGTGACGCTCGTGGTCGACGAGCACCTGACCGCCATCTCGAACGGGCGCAAGCTCCGCGAAGAGGTGATCGACGACGGCATCCGTTACATCCAGGATCCCGGCCCCGATCACCGGCGCAAGAAGGAGGTCGAGTTCGCCGAAACCATGAAGATGTCCACCTACCTGCTGGCCTTCATCGTCGGCGAGTTTGTCAGCTCCAAGCCGATCCACGTCAACGGCAAGGAGGTGCGCGTCTGGTGCGTGCCCGGCAAGGAGCAGCTGACCGGCTTCGCCCTGCGCTCGGCCGCCTTCGCCATCGACTGGTACGAGCGCTACTTCGAGATCGCCTACCCGGGCGGCGACAAGATCGACCTGATCGCCATCCCGGACTTCGCTGCTGGCGCCATGGAGAACCTGGGCTGCATCACCTTCCGCGAGACGGCTCTGCTCGTCGACGAGGCGACGGCGTCCCACGGCGAGCTCGAGCGCGTGGCGGTGGTGGTCAAGCACGAGCTGGCGCACATGTGGTTCGGTGACCTGGTGACCATGAAGTGGTGGAACGGGCTCTGGCTCAACGAGTCGTTCGCCACCTTCATGGAGAACAAGAGCCTGGCCGCCTGGCGCCCGGAATGGAAGATCTGGGACGGCTTCGGCTCCTCGCGGGCCGCTGCTTCGCGCGTCGATGCGCTCGGCAGCACACACCCGATCGAAAGCCCGGTCAACCACCCGGACGACGCGCAGGAGCTGTTCGACGTCATCTCCTACGAGAAGGGCTGCTCGACGCTTTACCAGATCGAGCAGTTCATCGGCGAGGAGGTCTTCCGCCGCGGCATCGTCAGCTACCTGAAGAAGCACAGCTACGGCAACACCGAGACCCACGATCTCTGGGACAGCCTGGAGGAGGCCTGCCGTGATGCAGGGCTCAGCATCCCGGTACGCCGGATCATGGATGCCTGGGTGTTCACCGCCGGTCACCCGGTGGTGTCGGTCACGGAAGCGGACGCCCCCGGCTTCGTGGAGCTGTCGCAGCAGCCGTTCAAGTTCCTCTCCGAGGCGGTGGACGGCAACACGCTCTGGCCGGTGCCACTCACCGTCCGGGCCAAGACAGCCTCCGGTGTGACCACGCGCAAGCTCTTGCTCGACAGCAAGGCCCAGACCGTCTACCTCGGCGAACGGCTGGAGTGGGTGGTGGTCAATGCTGGCGGCAGCGGCTTCTACCGCGTGCGCTACTCGCCCAGGCTCCTGCAGCAGCTCACCGCCGATGTGCAGAACACGCTGTCGGTGATCGAGCGCTTCAACCTGGTCAACGACACCTGGTCCTGCGTGCGCGCCGGGCTGACCTCGACGCCTGATTACCTGGAGATGGTCAAGCTGTTCGCGGGCGAGACCGATCCGACCGTCTGGGGCATTCTTTTGGGGTCGGTGGCTCGCATGCACTCGATCCTGCCGGCTACGCACCGCCCGGTGTTCGAGAAGCTGGTGCACGGGCTGGTCAAGCCCACCGCCGACCGCCTGGGCTGGGCCCCCGCGGCCGGCGAGAGCGTCCAGACCAGGCAGTTGCGCGGATCGCTTCTGGGCACGCTCGGGCGGCTGGGCCAGGATGCCGCGGTCCGGGACAAGGCCAGGGAGCTGTTCGCGGCCTGGGAGAAGGACAAGACGTCGGTGGACAGCAACGTGCTGCCTGCCGTCGTGAGCATCCTCGCCTACGTGGGCAACCAGGAGCAGTACGACAAGTTCTGGCGCCTCTTCAAGGAGGCGAAGACGCCTCAGGAGTCGGACCGGTTCCTCATGGCCCTGGCTGGGTTCCGTGACCTGGGCCTGCTCGAGAGGGCGATCGCCAGCTGCTTGAGCGCCGACGTGCGCACGCAGGACGCCTGGCGGCTCTTCGTCTCGCTAATCAGCAACGAGGTGGCCGGCAGGGCGGCCTGGAACTTCCTCACCGAGAACTGGGAGAAGATTGTCGCCGCCTACCCGGAGAACGGCATGGTCCGCCTGGTCTCCGGCATCTCCGAGCTCGACACGCTCGACAAGGAGGCCGAGGTCAAGAAGTTCTTCGCCGAGCACAAGGTGAAGAGCGGCGACATGGCCGTTGCCCAGGCGCTCGAGCAGCTGAGGATCAACGTGGCGCTGCGTGAGCGTGAGTCCAAGAAGCTCGCCGATCACCTGGTGCCGCCCGCTCCCCCGGCCCCGCCTGCGCCGGTCGATCAGGCCGACGGCTCGGCCAGCTAGGTTTCATCGCTGAGGCTGGAACAAGCAGCGGCCGTGCTTCTTGAACGGCACGGCCGCTGTCTTGGCAATCATTGAGGTCTGCTCCGGCGGGGTGGGACGTTTTCCCAGCCCCGTTCCTGCGTCCCACCGGCGGAGCAGGCACCACTGGTGGTGCTTGCTCCGTCCTCTCCCCAGGGGAGACCGGTCGTGAACCCGCAAGACAAAAACCCTTCAGATGCCGTTTCCCGTGAGGCAGTGCTCAAGCTCAGAAAGCTCGAGCTGGAGGTCGCCGAGGCCGAGTTGACCACGGAGAAAGCCAGAGTCGAGCTGGAAAACGCCAAGCGCGAGGCCGAAAAGGCCAGAGCCAAGGCCGAGGAGTCGCTGATCTACACTTTCTACGACCAGGTCGATGAGGAGAGCATCAAGGCGGCTCTGGCCGAGCTCGGCAAGTGGACACGCCGGTTCCCGGGCAAGGAGATCAAGATCATCTTGAACTCGCCCGGCGGCTCCGTGATTGCCGGTCTCGCCCTCTACGACTACATCCTCAGCCTGCGCAGCTCCGGCCACAAGGTGACCGTGGTGGCGCTCGGCATGGCCGCCTCCATGGGCGGTGTCCTCTTGCAGGCTGGCGACCGGCGCGTGATCGGCAAGAACGCCATGCTGCTCATCCACGAGGTGTCAGCAGGCGCTGCCGGCAAACAGAGCGAGATGGAGGACCAGGTCAGGTTCACCAGCCGGCTCTGGGACAAGCTGGCGGTGATTCTGGCCGAGCGCTCCAAGCTCTCAGCCAGGCAGATCAAGACGCGCGCCAAGCGCGTCGACTGGTGGCTCTCGGCAAGCGAAGCGGTCAAGCTCGGCTTCGCCGACGAGATCCTCTAAGCAAGCCAGCGGCAATGCCCGGGTGCCGCTCAAATCCCGGGCAGACCTGCTTGTTCATCTTCGCCCTGGGCTGCCGCCGGACCAGGCAGAAACAACAACCTGACCAACAGGCTCTCTCGCTAACGCAACTAGCAACCTGAATGTCCTGAACATAAGGACGTGAAAGGAAGATATCGTATGCTCACCGTCATCGGTATCCTGATCGGTCTGATCGTGATCGTGGCCATCCACGACCTCTGTCAGAAGAAGCATGCCATTCTCAGGAACTTCCCGGTCATCGGGCACTTCCGTTACATGCTCGAGACGATTGGCCCGGAGCTCCGCCAGTACTGGGTGGCCTCCGACACGGAGGAGAAGCCGTACAGCCGGAAGGTTCGGGCTTTCGTGTACTCATCGGCCAAGGGTGAGAACAACAAGATCGGCTTCGGGAGCCAGGAAGACTATAAGGCCCCCGGGCAGATCCACATCCGCCCGAGCATGTTCCCCATCCCCGACGCGCACCAGAAGGATAAGCTGGATCCAATCGTGATCGGCCCCAAGCGCGCCAAGCCGTTCCGCATCGACTGGCCGCTGGCCGTCTCCGACATGAGCTTCGGAGCGCTCTCCGAGGAGGCCGTGCGGGCGCTCTCCAGCGGCGCCCGCACGGCTGGCATCCACATGGGCACCGGCGAGGGCGGCCTGACGCCCTATCACCTGGAAGGGGTGGTCTATAAGATCGGCTGGAGCGAGCGGATCGCCTGGCTGATCGCCTACACGCTCTCTTTCTTCTCCAAGCGCTGGCAGCGGACTGCGCCGCCGGTTCGCAAGGTCGGCGGCGCCCGCATCATCGTCGAGCTCGGTCCGGCCAAGTTCGGCTTCCGCACTGCGGATGGACAGCTCGATCTCGCCAAGCTGAAGGAGACCTGCAAGGACGACCAGATTGGCGCCGTCCAGATCAAGCTGGCTCAGGGAGCCAAGCCCGGCCAGGGCGGTGTCCTGCCGGCGGCCAAGCTGACCCCCGAGATCGCCGCCATTCGCGGCGTGCCGCTGGGCGTAGACTGCGTTTCGCCCAACTGCTGGAGCGAGTTCTCCGATGTGCCGGGGCTCATGCAGTTCGTCGTGATGCTCCAGAAGGAGCTCGGGAAGCCGGTCGGCTTCAAGTTCGTGATCGGCTCCGACGACTTCATCCGCCAGGTCGCCCAGTACATGAAGGAGACCGGCGAGGGGCCGGACTTCATGGTCGTCGACGGTGGCGAAGGCGGCACAGGCGCAGCACCGCAGAGCCTGGCCGATCACGTCGGCATGCCGATCCTCCACGCCATTCCGATCGTGGACAACGCGCTCCGGGAGTTCGGCGTGCGCGATCAGGTAGTGCTCATCTCCAGCGGCAAGGTGGCCACGCCCGCGGATGTGTTCATCCACCTGTCCCTGGGCTCGGACGCCTGCAACATCGGGCGCGCCTTCCTGCTGTCGATCGGCTGCATCCAGTCCATGCGCTGCCACACCAACCACTGCCCGACCGGCATCACCACGCAGAACAAGTGGCTGCGCCGCGGGCTCAATCCGGCTGAGAAGTACAACCGGGCAGCCAACTACGCCAAGACTTTGCAGCACGAGCTCGTCATGCTGCTGCGGTCCGTGGGGGTGCGCCACAGCTGGGAGCTCAATCGTGGGCACCTGACCATGGTCGTCTCGCCCGGCAATGAGAAGCCGATGAACGAGCTGTTCCCTTATCCCCAGGGTGGCTCCGCTCTGCGTCAGCCCGAGTACGCCCGATCGGCCGCCAGCCAGCCGACTGTCAAGCCGGTCGTTACCAGGGCCTAATCACTGACAGCAGGCTGCGCTCCTCGAGGGGCGCAGCCTGCTTCCCCGCTCTCCACCAGTCGTCCCGCCTCGGTCGGCTGCTGCTGCCAGCGTGATCCCTACGTAAAGGCAATGACCGGACGCCTGCAAGTGCCGGCCCGCCCGCCAAGGGTCAGGGGTCAAAATCATGCTCGAAAAATCCAAAGAAGTCCTGTACCGTCAGCTGATCGCGGCTGCCAAGGCAACCTGCGAGAACGCTTACCAGCCGTATTCCAATTTCCCGGTCGGGGCGGCCGTGCTCACCTTCGACGGCCGCATCTTCACCGGCTGCAATGTCGAGAACGCTGGCTACACGGTCACCATCCACGCTGAGATGACCGCGGTGGTCAAAGCCATCTCGGAAGGTGTGCTCCGCGATGCCCGTGCCCAGGGGCTCACCAAGGACCAGTTCATCAAAGCGATCGCCATCCACGCTCCCAAAGGGACGCCTGGAAATCCCTGGCCGTGCTGCATCTGCCGGCAGTTCCTCTGCGAGTTCGGACTGGACCTGGACGTGATCGGGGAAGGGCCGAAAGGCCCGGAGGACGCGATCCTCTGTGAGCCGCTCAGGCTCCTCATCCCCCACCCGTTCGTACCGGAAGAGGTGCTGCCGGTTGTGCACGGCAAGCGCTAGCGGCGCTCGACGCCTTTTTCTGGCTGGGCGCTATGCGCTCAGTCCGCTGCTTGATTCCGGTCGTCGCCTTCACCATCGCCTGAAGCTGGCCAGGTCGGCGCCAGGCGATCATCAGCCGTCCCTCTGGTAGTTGCTTGGCAGCACGCTTCCGCTGAGCTGCTTTAAGGCCGTCTGACCGATCGTCGGTCCAGGCGTTGATCAAAGCTTTAGTCTCCACCACCGGGAAAGATAACCATGCACTTGCACCTCCTCCTCGCCGCCTTCGTCGGTCTCGTCTTCGGATTGGCAATCTGCGCCCCCTGCCGAGGCCTGCTCGAGGGAGTCCTCTCGGGATTCGTCGCCGGCGTATTCGGCGGTCTCATCGGCTTCTTGTTCACCGGCAACGCCAATCTCGGCCTCAGCATTCTGGCTGGCGGCACCGTTGGTGGCGTCATCGTTGCCCTGCTACCCAGCACGAACCGGCTGAAGCGCTACCTGATCCTGGGCGACACCGCATCTGGTGGCTTGAGCATCGTGCCGGCGACCAGCAAGGACGATCTGCCGATGGCGTTCTGGAAGGAGTACGGCCACGTATCCGGCATCAGCTCCGTCGGCCTGGGCGACGACCATCTCCATGTGGTCGTGGTCGACGAGGCAAGCCGTGCTCAGCTCCCGGACAGCTTCCGGGGCCTGATGGTCACGGTGGCTGTGGCTGCCAGCCAGCCTGGGCACTGATGGACAATCGCTAAGGCTGGCTTTCGGCCCAGCCTGCAAAAGGAGGGGGACAGCGACTGCACCGGTCCCCCTCCTTTTCGGCAGCATTCAACTGTATAGTATCGTATACGCAAGACAGCCGCTGGCAAATGGATCGGGCAGCCTGCGGTCCTGAAATCCGGTTTAACGACGCCGCGCGCCTGCCCTCCCGGCAGCGGCCTGAAGACCAGAACATGCTTGTAGCTTGGTGCACACAGCAATCAGCTCCCTTACGCCTGGCCTGCCAGTCCAATCAGGCCGCTGCCTGACCTTACCGCTCAGACAGCCCACTACTTGGACTGCAACAGCGCCCCTCGTTTGACCGATGTCTTGGCGGAAGGCGGTGTGCGCAGGCCCACATCTTTGAAGACGGAACCAGGAGACTTGGCGTTTTCTGCCGCCCTGTTCAGCAGCTGCTTTCGGGGACCGGCCGGATCGAACTCCAAGCCTTGAGTGCGCGGGACAAACTCGGTCCCGGCCACGTTACTGCTTCGTGACAGCGGCTGACCGGAGCGTACCGTTACCACTTGCCTGCCCCGGGCGGCGGCCGGATTACGCCGCTTCATGTACGACCCCCCGAAGCCAGATTTGGGCAAAGCGTCAAGGCTCCTCAAGTCCATGTTCCCCATTTTGGTGTCATACCGAGCTGCCGCAGCCGGCGCCGGCGCAGAAGCGCCCCGATCAGGCTGATATTGGGCCGCGGCCGGCAGGTTGGTAGCCGCCAGTGGAAGATTCATGAGCACTACAAGCATGTGTATGAAAAAGCTTCTGGGCTGCATGGTAACTCCTCACCTTCTCTGTCTGCCTAACTACGATTATCGCGGCTGGATCTGGAGATGAAAAGAGATTACCCTGGGATTGTTTCCGCTGGATTTCATAGTTAGAACTAAGGATTCCCCGCGTTAGGAGTCCGGACCAACGGGAAAAATGAATTCGGAGTGCTCCCTCTCCGGAGGCAGGCTGAGTATGGGCGGCAATTATGACAAGTGGGCCGGCAGGGACTCGATCTTCAAAGACAAGCTTTCCAACGTGAGAACCGGCCAACCGGGGGAGCGTCAGGCCAAGTCAGCGACCCAGAGTGCAGCTGCTGCCCGCTATCTTGAACAAGCCACGCAGACGACCACCTCCAGCATGAAGGCCCTCAACCTGGAGGACCTTGAGCGCCGGGTGCTCAAGGACGAGCTCACAGGCCTTAACAACTCCCGCGTCCTCATGCGCACTCTGAGCTACGAGCTGAAACGCGGCATGCGCTACAAGCGACCGCTCGCTCTGGCCATCCTGGCCATCGACGGCCTGGCCAATATCAGAGCTAACTATGGAAATGATGCGGCTAACCAGATTCTCAAGACAGTGAGCGAATCCGTGACCGGCGGCATCCGCGATGTGGACATCTCTGCACGCTTTAGCGACAACGAGCTGGCCGTAATTTTTCCGGAGACCAACGTTGCCGGATTGACCACGGTGGCTGAGCGGATCCGCCAGAGAATTCGCTCGTGCACTGTCACCTACCTCATGCAGGTTTTCCATCTCAGCGCCAGTATCGGAGCCGCATGCTTTCCCACCCACGCCAAGACCGCAGATGAGCTGGTGGCCATGGCATCGCAAGCGCTAACCCAGGCTGCACACCGCGGCGGCGACCGGCTTTGCGTGCCCTGATTCGTCAACCTGTCAGCCAGGCCTCCCGATTCACGGTTTCAACCAGCTCTAAAGCCTATTCAATTAGCAGGCCAAAATCGTCCTGGCCAGCCCGGATCGGCGCTGGCTGGACTATTGGACCGCCAGAGTCAAGACTCGGGACCGACGGGACTCGAACCCGCGACCTCCTGCGTGACAGGCAGGCGCTCTAACCAACTGAGCTACGATCCCAGCTTTCCCATATCTTACCGAATTTCTCGGAAAATCCTGGGCAGGCTCTGGAGTATATCACAGCAGAACTGCGCCAGCGAACCTGGCTTAATCAGCCCGGAGAGCTTACTGATTCGCACCGCTTATTTTGCCTGCACCGGCATGAGCAGATACTTGTAGTTCTCATCATCAACCGCCTTGAAGATCAGTGGCTTCAAGGGCCCGGTCATCTCCAGCACCACTTCGCTGGCGGTCAGCCGCTGCAAAACATCCAGCACGTAACGCACATTCATCGCCACGTCGATTACCTGCCCTTCAAACCGCATGGAGACTTCCTCCTGTGCCCGCCCGACATCAGGGGTATTTGCGGTGATTTGCAGGTTCTCGCCCTCGAAGTGGAACTTAATCAGGTGCGTACGCTCGTCGGACATCACCGCTACCCGCTCGATAGCCCCGACGATCTCCTCTCGTTGGAAGCTAGCAAGGTATTTGTACTCGCTCGGGAAAAGCTCCTTATACTGCGGGTACTCTCCGCCAATCAGGCGGGCGGAGAGGTAGTGGCTGTCAGTTTCGAAGGTTATCTGTCCGCCCACCAGGGCCAGGCGCACGTTGCCCGATTCCTTGGCATCGAGAAGCTTGAGCAGCTCACCGCAGGCCCGGGCCGGAACAATTGCCTTCAGCGTCAGCGGTTTCTCTAGGGTCGCTGTCTGCATCTTGCTCTCCAGCTCCTTGTCGCCATCTTCACGCCGGACAGCCTGAGCTGCCACCCTCAGCGCTTCCCGGCGGTGAGCCAGGCGGCTTCCATCCGTAGCTGTGGCTTCGAACACGCCATCCTGCAAGAGCAGGTAGACCCCGCCCAGGATGTTGCTGGAGTCGTAGCTGGCCGCTGCAAAGGAAGTTTGCACGATCGCCCTTCTCAGAACATCGGAGGGCATCAAAACCCCTTCCACAGAACGGCTCTCAACCAGCTTGGGAAAATCCTCGGCTGAGAGCCCGGACAGATTGAACTTCGACCGCTGACAGGTAGCCGAGGTTTCCAGGGTCTCCCTGTTGACCTGAAAGGAGACGAGCTCGTTGGGCAGCTTAGAAACTATCTCCAGCAGCTTCTTTCCGGGAAGGGTAATTGAGCCGGGAGCGTAAACAACTGCCGGGCACCGTGTTTCGATTGCTAAGTCCAGATCCGTGGCTGCCAAGCGAACGGTGCTGCTGTCAACGGATTCGATGAGCACATTGCTGAGTATCGGCTGCACTACCCGCGTGGCAACTGCACTACTTACGTCTCTGAGAGCTTTAACCAGGAGGTCCTTCTGAATGGCAAAGTGCATAAATCCGACCCTCGAAAGCAACAATCGGGGAAAGATTACCGTTCTGACCAGCGTTTTGCAAGGTGCCAAGCCAACCTTCAGTTGTAACGGCTGTTACCCTGCTCTAAATATCTTTATAGAGTAGTAGTAGCGGCAGCAAAATTCTGTAGAGAACTGCCCGGCAAACAATCAGGAGAGAGTTTCCATTGTAGGTAAACTGTAGCCTGCCTGTTCAAAACTGAAGTCTTGTCTTCCAGCTCTGTATCTGGACCACACAGATTGCTTACAAACTATAAACAGGTTCTCTACAAGTTTTCTACAATCTGTCAATTGCTCAGCTGACGGCGAATCTGATTGACCGCTGCCGCCAGGTTGGCATCTTTGAGAAGCGACGTCTCAATCTTCTTATATGCGTGTAAGGCGGAGGTGTGCGCTCGACCGCCAAAGGCCTCGCCAATTCTCGGGAAACTGGCCTGCATGAGCTCGTGGGCAAGATACATGGCTACGTGTCTGGGCAAGGCCAGGTCCTGTGATCGTTTGGCAGATTTGATCTCGCTCGTTTCAACGCGGTAGTGGGCGGCGACGATCTGGATGATTCGCTCCATGGTCAAAGCCGGCTTTGCTTGTGCCGGTCCGCCCGGCTGCAGCACCCCGGTCACTGCCGCTACCGTTAATGAGGAGCCGGTCAGGCTGGCGTAGGCATGAGCTCTAATTAGTGCTCCTTCCAGCTCACGGATGTTGGTGGTGAATACCGAAGCTATATATTCCAGAACGTCATTGGGAACGCGCATGTTCTCCAACTCGGATTTCTTGCGGAGAATGGCCATTCTTGTCTCCAGATCCGGCGTTTGAATGTCGGCGATCAGTCCCCACTCAAAGCGGCTGCGCAGGCGCTCCTCTAACAAGGAAAGCGCCTTAGGCGGCCGGTCGCTTGACAGCACTATCTGCCTGCCGCTGTCCCTGAGGGCGTTGAACGTATGGAAGAACTCTTCCTGAGTGGACTCCTTCCCCTCGATGAACTGGATGTCGTCCATCAAAAGCACGTCCACCTGCCGGTAGCGCTTGCGGAACTCGATCATCCGATCGTCGCGAATGGAGTTGATCAGCTCGTTGGTGAAGCGTTCGCAGCTAATGTAGCGTACGGTCATCTGGGGAGAATTGAGGAGGACCTGGTGTCCGATCGCCTGCATGATGTGGGTCTTGCCCAGACCGACGCCGCCATAAAGAAAGAGCGGATTGTACGCCTGTCCAGGTCGCTCTGCTACCGCGAGCGCTGCCGAGTGACTAAAGCGATTATGGGAGCCCACCACAAACGTTTCGAAAAGGTACTTGGCGTTGAGGTTTGCAGAGCTGAGCCGGGTGGTCGCATGGCTGCCCGGTGAGAGGGGAGAGGCGTTGGTAAGCTGTTCTCGGCTTGTTGCCTGGGCAGGCGGAATAACCGTGATCGCGGCTATCGATGGGGTGTATGGCTCGTGGTGCAGGGAGGTGTCGACCACTATCTTGGCTGTCACCGGTCGGTTCACCACCTGAGAGATGGCATCGGTAATTGCTTCCAGGTGGTTGTTGGCAATCCAGCCACGAATGAACTCGTTGCTGACGGCGATCGAGGCCTGATCGCCAATCAGCTCGAGCAGGTGGGTTGGCCGAATCCAGCTCTCAAAACTGGGCTGGCTGAGCTTCCTGGCCAGAATCTCCTGGGCCTGGGCCCAGATCTCTTTCAGCGAGCGCTCGAGGCGCACGTCCACCTTTTCTTGAACCGTCATACCGCTACCCCACCTGATAGAATCCAGCAAAAAGCAGGAAAATCCTTAGCGTTTCCTTAAGACCGTGATCCCGTTAGCAGATGCGGCGGCGGCAGAATAATCGGCCACGCCGCTGGCCTGGTCGGCGTTCTTCTCGATCGCCAGTCGCAGCGCTGGCAGCCAAACAGGCCGCCGGCTGCGATACCCAGAGAGTCCATACGAATGTGCCAGCGGAACTAGATCAGCCATGGACCTCTCCATGAATTCAGCGCTTGCACCCGGCTTTAGCGGATCTCCAGCTGCAAGAATCTCGAGCGAAGTGCGATGATTCTTCCCGGCTTTGCAACTACATTCTGCTAACCGAACTGCCTATCCACCGTGCTCATAGCGTTGATCTCGGCAATGAACCCGCCCGGTCACCAGACGCTGCTTACTGCGTAAATTTTTAACCAAGCCCTCAGACAGGACTGGCGCGAAGTCTTTGCATGGATGATAGCATAATTGTTTATTTGCATATGGCCGAGAAATTTAAACATTGGCTTCCCATGGAGTTTAAACGCCGATGAAACGTACGTTGCGTGGTTCGATCAGTAAGGCGAAGAAAGGCAGCGGCTTCCTGAAAAGGATGGCCACCAAGGCCGGGCAGAAGGTCATCAAGGCTCGCCGAGCCAAAGGCCGTCATCGCCTGTCAATTTAGGTCCGCCCATGCTTCCGGCTCCGGAGCGATTACGCAGATCCAGCCTGTTTCAGCGCACTTACGCCGGAAAGAAGAGCATCACATCGTCGCTCGTTACCCTCTATGTCCTATCGAGACAAGCACGCAGCACGCCAAGGCTGCCTCTGGTTGGTTTTGTCGCCGCCAAGAAGGTGCACAACAAGGCGACCGCCCGCAACCTGGTCAAAAGACGAGTGCGAGAAGCATATCGGCTAGTCGCTCGGAGGGAAGCAAGTGTCAAGCAGTGGTACGCGATGGTCTGGGTGATCCACAGCAAGGCCCTGACGGCGTCGTGGCAGGAGATTTGCCGGGTAGTAGCTGACTGCACAGCCAGGGCAGACCTGAAGTACGGTCAAACGGAAGCAGCTAAGAGAGTTGAGGAGGGATCCGGCTCGACGATGAGGGACAAGCCATGAAGCGATGGATAATCAGGATTTTGAGGTGGTATCAAGCCACCGCTTGCCTGCGCCTGCCGGTTTGTCGGTTCTATCCTACGTGCTCAAGCTATATGATCAAGGCCATCGAAAGGCACGGATTGGGCCGGGGGCTGACCCTGGGAGCGTTGAGGCTGATGCGCTGCCATCCTCTGAACCCGGGCGGCATCGATCAGGTACCGCTTGATTTTGATCTGCCTGTGAAGGCGGCGGGCACCAG
>Ga0066388_100001013_pt1 | contig 14998 bp, 15 predicted proteins | sample PanSoiMetaGPlot6_FD_64539 | JGI IMG/M metagenome (GOLD analysis project Ga0066388, IMG submission 64539) | Tropical forest soil microbial communities from Panama analyzed to predict greenhouse gas emissions - Panama Soil - Plot 6 (Hybrid Assembly) | ecosystem: Environmental > Terrestrial >... | reverse complement strand
CGCGGGCTTTTCAGCGCTCGTTGTCACAATCGACACGCCAGTAGCCGGCATGCGGGAACGCGATCTTCGAAACGGCGTTAAAGAACTTCTCAGCGACAACCTTGGGTCGAAGCTACCGTTTGTTAGTCAATTACTAATAAAACCCCGCTGGTTGACTCAGTTTCTAGCCGATGGCGGGCTGATGAAATTTCAGAATGTCGTCATTCCCGGTAAAGGACCGATGTTGTACACCGATGTCGCAGGCGCGCTCGAGGATTCCGTTGTCACTTGGGACGATCTCAAATGGATTAAGGAGGCATGGCGTGGGCCCATCGTCATTAAAGGAATCCACACAGCGGACGATGCCCGTCGCGCAGTAGATGTGGGGGCAAACGCGGTCGTTGTCTCTAATCACGGCGGTCGCCAGCTCGACAGTGTTGCGCCGACTCTGCGCGTTTTGCCGGAGGTTGTGGCTAGCGTAGGTGACCAAATCGAAGTGCTTGTGGATGGCGGTATTCGGCGGGGGAGCGATATAGTTAAAGCGCTTTGCCTGGGAGCTCGAGCGGTAATGGCCGGCCGGGCTTATGCCTATGGGCTTGGCGCAGCGGGCGGTAGCGGTGTTGCGCGAGCAATTGAAATCCTGCGTGGTGATCTCATTCGAACCCTTAAACTACTGGGCTGCAAGTCAGTCGCTGAGTTGGATCGAGCGTATGTGGATGTGCCGGCGGAGTGGTTTAAAAAATGACGAACAACTCCGTGTTAAATGCACTAACTTTATATCGTGAGATTCGGACTACGATTTAACGATTCAACCATTTAACCCGACGAAGGGGTCGAAGAGAGTCGCCACAGCCAGATGCAAAGGATGGCTGCAATGATGAGTGCCACCCAGCTGAGTCCCATCGGGATCTGATGACTGCCCACTTGCACCGGGATCTGCCTGATTAATCGGATCAGGTGACCGATCGCAAAAATTGCGAACAGAATGCTCGCGACGCGTAATCCAGTTTTTTGAGGGTTCATGGCTTAATTCTTGTGATTGAGTTTCGGTTTGTCAGCAAAATACGAGTCTATGCGTGATTTCTCCGCAGCCATGCCCCTTGCACGAGGATGCCGAGGATCACAAGTCCAATGAACACGATGGTCGATCCAGAAGCAGGAAGCACGATCGCGCTTTGAACCAGGTGCGCGCCTATCAAAGAAGAGACAATGATGAGTGCCCAATCAAACAGGACGAGCAGCAGAATTGCGCCGATAACTCCGCCCGCCAGGAAGATAAAGGTCGAGTATTGCGCATAGTGAACAAAAAATGCGGCGGCGATCGCGCCGGCAAGTTTACCGCCTGCCAGGAAACCAAGGACCGCAATCGCAATTTTCTGGAGGAACAACGCAAGCAATGCGCCAATTAAACCAAGAACAAGCGCAACGGTTAGTGACAACAGTGGAGACGGCTCATGCACAAGGTGTGGTGCGATTTCTACGCCTGCGGCGAATCCGACCGCAGCGACGCACAACCAAAATAACTTTCGGCCGAATAACAAGATTACGATGCCTATCAGCGCGCCAACAATTGCGACAGAGAAATGCATCGAAGAGTTTTGGACAGCCATGTTGTACCAGCGTTTGTGACAAACGCCTTTCTATTTGATCTTGGTGCTTGACACAAGCATCGCTACGCCTTCCGCGAGCGTGCGTTGAAATTCTTATCGGGCTGGTGGGATTTGAACCCACGGCCTCCTGGTCCCGAACCAGGCGCTCTACCAAGCTGAGCCACAGCCCGAAATGAAACAGTCACTCTGAGGTACGCGGCCGACGCGCCAATTACTTCGCGTATTTTACGACAGATGGCAAGAGATCGAACGTCCAGTATTTCACGGGGGTGAATTCTCCCGTTTTTGCTCTCCACAAAGCAATGACGAACTGATATGTGAACAGCGGCAGTGACGCATGCGACCTTAACAACCATGACGCAACTGACCAAACGCGGGCGGTTAGCTGCGATGCGCCTTGAAGATTTCAAAGCGCACCTGCGCACGATTGCTGGCGAGGATCCAAAGGCTAAGATCGCAGGCGCAGCGCGACCGCATCCGCTACTCGTGCGCAGCGCGAAGTACGCAAAACCGCGGCAACATCGACGGAGCAAGCGCCGGACGTCGAGGGCGTAAGCTTGACGGCACGGGCCGCCCAATGCTGCAAACGATAACCAGCAGTGAGAGCTACATCATTTTGGCTGTGTTTGCTGTTCTTACGCTGGCCGCCTTGATTTACTTGTTGTCGCCACCGCCACCGATGAGCTTGCTCGAGGACGTTACTATTCGCGGCGCGGAGATCCGGAGGCGAATACGCGAGCTCCTGGCACGCGGCACCTTCACGGCTGACACACGCACAGTGTTGGTGGTTGGTGCATCCGACCAAGCACTGGAACACCACGAAGCGATCTGGCTGTTGCGCGAGTCCAACGTGAACGGGTCAGCGATGGCGATGATCCGTTTGGTGTGGGATGCGATGTTCCGTGCAGTCTGGTTTGATGGGTTCGCCACCAATGAACAAGTTGAGCTAGCGGCCCACGACGAATTGGACTGGCAACACATTTCGGTGCGCAACGACATTAAACGCGGTCGCTTCGGAACGATCCAAGATTCGGAAAAGGCCGCGAAACTGGACAAGGTGTTCGGCAAAGAGTTCTGGAAAATCCCGAACAGCTACACGCATACGGGTCGGCGGCGGCTTGCCCGCCGCTTCAGCTATGATCAGGTGAAGCCGAGCTACACGGAACACGAGCTCGCCCAAGGCCTCAGCGCCGCGACGGAAGCACTGTTGTCTTGTTTTGTGGTCTTGCTCAAGAATCTTCAATGGCACGAGGAAGCTGACGAGATAGCACTAATGTACAATCGCTATCACGCTGAGTTCGACGAACGCCTTCACTCTGGTAAGTGAGCGATAGAGGCGATTTATGTTAGTGAATTGGCAAGAGGCACAGCACAAGGCTGCGCGGCGCGATGGGCTGTAACGATGGCGATCCCTGACAAGCTTCAGTCGGGTGAGATCATCCGAATTTCGCGCGCCTGAATCAGTTAGTAAGATTGCATTCCCGCTAACGAGTCTGTAGATTCTCCGAGCGTTCGCACTTGACAACGGCCTGCTTCACTTGGAAAGTCCACATTCCTTTTTACTATGCTCGCCCCGCAATTTACGCCATCTACGCTCGCGGCCGGGACACCGGTCATTGTTCAATTCCCAACGGGAGCAACCAGCCCCAATCGTTCCTTGCGCCATATGACGACTCAACTCCTGCAAGAAGCAGCTCAGGTAATCCCGAATCAGCAACTTCTGATTAACGTTGTTTCCAAACGCGTTCGGCAGCTTGGCTTAGGACACCGGCCAATGGTGGAGACAACGCCGCGGATGTCGCTCACTGATATTGCACTGAAGGAAATCATCGCCGGCAAGTTGACCTTCGAGTCGCTCCGCGAGTCGGCCGACGGCGCTGCTGCGTAGGAGCGATCGGATACTACGCCGCGTTTCTTTCAAGGGGTTTCTGAGGTTTTGCAGGGGAAGCCGCCAGTTTCCCTGTCCATATGGCAGCTGAGTCGATTATCAATCGCAAGGCGCTTCGCGATTATCACATTCTCGAGCGATACGAAGCTGGCATCCAACTGAAAGGCAGCGAGGTTAAATCGATTCGAGCAGGCAAGGCAAATATCAGTGACGCCTTTGCACGAATCGAGAATGGCGAAGCTTTCCTGTACAACGCTGATATCCAGCCGTACGAACGCGCGAGCCACGAAATTCCGGATGCAAAGCGGATCCGAAAACTTTTGTTGCACCGGCAGGAGATCGACAAGCTTTATGGTGAGACGCAGGTCAAAGGCCGCGCGTTGGTTGTGCTCAAGCTGTATTGGAAAAACGGAAAGTTGAAAGCTGAGCTGGGTGTAGGCCAGGGCAAGGAAGCACGTGATAAGAGGGCAGACTTAAAAAAACGCGCGGTCGATAGGGAGACCGCGCGCGAAGTGGCGCGTTTCAACCGACGACACGGAACATAGGCCTTCTTCTTTCAAGGTGCGGCGGTCTTCAGTACGCCTCTCAAACTTGAGCGAGTCAAAACCATCCATGCCTGGTAGCAGGTTGCCGCGAAGCGTACAGTGCTGCACTCTAAATTGTCGAAAATGAATACCCGCGTCTTGTTGCCTGGCGCTGCGCTGTTGATCGGCGCGTGGGCAACCGCTCGCGCCATTCGCACCGCGCGTTACACTTTGCGCGACAAAGTCGCTGTGATTACCGGCGGATCGCGCGGACTGGGCCTCGTGCTTGCGCGACACATTTGCGCCCAGGGTGGAAACGTCGCGCTCATTGCACGCGATGCTAATGAGCTGGCGCGTGCTAAGGCTGATCTCGCGCCGCGCAGCGGCGCGGCGCTCACCATTCAATGCGACTTGTTCGACGCCGCGCAAATTGAAGCGGCTGTTCAGCAAATAATCGATCATTTTGGCAAGGTCGACATTTTGATCAACAACGCCGGCATTATCGAAGTGGGTCCGCTCGAGCACATGACGCGGGAGGATTTCGAACGGGCCATGCGGATGCATTTTTGGGCGCCGTACGAGTTGGTTTCACGGATCGTTCCTGAGATGCGCGCGTGGGGTGGGGGACGCATAGTTAATATTTCTTCAATTGGCGGGAAGGTCGCCGTGCCGCATCTAGCGCCGTACAACGTGAGCAAATTTGCGCTGACTGGTTTCTCCGATGCGATTCGCGCGGAGCTCGCACGCGACAACATCCATGTCACTACGGTTGCGCCTGGAATGATGCGCACCGGATCGCACGTGAATGCAAAGTTCAAAGGCAAACATGACACGGAGTTTGCCTGGTTCTCAGCTTCGGCTGGAGCACCGTTGATCTCGACGAATGCCGATCGTGCTGCCAGAAAAATTCTCGCCGCTTGTCGCCGCGGTCAGCCGTCGCTGACGCTGACATTTGCCGCGCGCGGAGCCATTCTTGGAAACGCCCTTTTTCCAAATCTCACCGGCTACGCGATGAAGTTTGTGAATCGGTTCCTTCCTGGAGCGGCGGACGAGGCAGGTAATGAGTCGCGGGCTGGCGGGCACTTGCACCGATTGACACCGAGATGGCTGACGCACCTGGCTGATCGCGCAACGCAGAAAAACAACGAGGAGAAAAGCCGCGCGTTGTAACCCTCATCGCTCATTATCACGTTTGGATTTCACCGAGCGTTGGACGTTGAGCCTTGAACGTTTGCTTTTTCATGACCAACCGTCTTTTCGTAGCAATCGATTTGTCTGAGTCAACGCGACGATCCCTTGCGGCCCTCGATCCGCACATTCGCGGTGTACGCTGGACTAATCCGGCGCAGATGCACCTGACGCTCAGTTTCTTTGCTGAGGTGCCGGACGAGACCGATCTCAAGCTGCGCGAGAAACTCAGCGCAATCGAATTTGGCGCGTTCTTTCTGTCAATTGTTGGCGTTGGAGCATGTTCCACAAAAGGCGCGCAGAAAATTATCTGGATCGGTGTCGGTAAGGCGCACCCGCATCTGTTTCAAATTCACAAACGAGTGCAAGAGGTTGCGCTCGCTGTAGGTCTCGAGCCGGAGCTTCGCCCGTGGCATCCACATATAACCATTGCGCGTTGCCAGAATGTTTCTGCCCAATCGCTTCGGACCTTCTTACACGAGAATGCCGAGTTCGATGCCGGAATGATCCACGTCGAAGCTTTTCATCTCTATTCGAGCAAGCTCACGCCCGCGGGACCAATTCACACGCGCGAGCTCACGGTCAGCTGCAGCCGCGGACATTGAGCTCGCAAAAATTGGGGGCGTTTCTATGAAACGCTTGTCGCTGGCGTCTGACACAGGCGCCCTACAATCCTTTGCTCGAGAGTGGCGCGGCCACCTGCTCCAGCGATCGTCGCTCGGCTGGCACGCCTATCCAGGCTTCAGTGACGGCGCCAAAAACCATCAACACGGCTGCCGCCAGATACCCCATAAACAATGCGGTAATCGAGCCTGTACCGATGATCCATCCAAAGAGCAACGGCGCACCAACTCCGCCTGCCAGCGTTCCGATTGCATAGAAAATGGCTATTGCCAGTGCGCGGATTTCCAGTGGAAAAATTTCGCTGACAGTCAAGTATGCCGAGCTCGCCGCAGCCGATGCGACGAAGAATATTACTGTCCAGGCAACAGTCTGAGTTTGCGCGGTGAGCACGCCCGCATGGAAAAGCCAACCAGTCAACGCGAGTAAAATTCCGGCGAGTCCATAAGTGATAGCGATCATTTTTTTGCGACCTATTGTGTCGAAGAGATGGCCGAGCAGCAGTGGACCGAGCACGTTCCCTAGCGCAAACGGCAACAGATAGCTGCCCACATTTTGCTCCGGCACGTTGTAAAAACGCGTCAGCACCAGCGCGTATGTGAAAAAGATCGCGTTGTAGAAAAACGCCTGGGTCAGCATCAACACAAAGCCGAGAAACGACCGGCGACGATGTTCATGCACGATCGCATCCCAAATTTCGTGCCAGGGTGTATGCGTGCGTGTTCGGATCCTGGTGGGAAACAAGTCGCTAAAGCCATGGCCGGGGACGGCGGTCGCACGCGCAACGCCAATTTTTCGTTCCACGTCGCCAACAATTTTTTCCGCTTCCGGGTTGCGACCATGAATCATCAACCAACGCGGACTCTCTGGAATCCAGCGACGAAAAAAAATCACAATCAAACCGAGCGCAGCGCCGATTCCAAAGGCGAAGCGCCATCCGAGCCAGATTGGAATTCGGCGCGGATCGAGTAGCACAAGCGTGGCAGCTGCACCAAGTGCAGCGCCGATCCAGTATGAACCATTGATGATCAAATCAACGCGGCCTCGCACGCGGGCTGGTATCAGCTCGTCAATTGCAGAATTAATCGCCGCGTATTCGCCACCAATGCCGGCGCCAGTTAGCGCGCGAAACAACGCGTAGCTCCAGAAATTCCATGAGAAAGCGGACAGCGCAGTGCCCAGGAGATAAACCGTGACAGTAATGAAGAACAATTTCTTGCGGCCAAACCGATCAGTGCCATAACCGAACAGCAACGCGCCGAGCACGGCGCCTGCGAGATAACAAGTCGCGCTCGCTCCCACTCGGGCAGGGGTCAGACCGAGTGTTTCGGGAAGCGTCAAAACTCCTCCTAGAGCCCCGGCCAGCGTAACTTCGAGTCCGTCGAGAATCCACGTGGCTCCCAACGAGACCACAATCAACCAATGCCAGGAACTCCACGGCAACCGGTCCAGTCGCGCAGGGACGTACGATTTAATCGTTTCGTCGTTTGCCATTGGCCAGTCTCTCGTGCAAAGACACGCGCGATGCAAAACCGGATTTTGGCCTAACGAATTACTGTAGCCACAGTCCAAATGGGCCGTCTTTATTTGAAAAACACCGCCGATGTCGACCGACCACGCCACCGGTTGTTGCAAGCCTTGTTAATCGTTAGCCTACGAGTTCGACTGGATCGCCTTTGCGCAACATCCCCTCCACCAGCACAGCACCATAAACACCCGCCATGCCGTCGTGGGCCTGTGCTACTTTCTTCAATATCGCCGGTGTTTGTTCTCCTGTTTCAGGATCGAGCGTAATTATCACGCAGCGCGAGTCGCGTTCCAAAATCGTAAGAATCACCTTTGATCCGATGCGCACCGATCGACCGACAAGTTTATTTTCAGCGAAACCTTCGGCAGAGGTTAGATCTACATAGATGTTTGCCCGGAAACGCCGTTTATCGACCTCCGTACCTGTCTCATCAGCGAGTTGTTGCGCCGATTGCAAACCGAAAACCGATATCGGTCGACAATCGACCAAAGCGCGCTGGGATTGCATCAGACTGACCTGATGTTTTTGATCGACGTCCGCCCGAAGCAGCTCGATCAGAGCGGGATCATCAATAGCGAGGGTTTGTCCGTCCGGGGTCGCAACATCGACCACCAACTCCGCAAGATCCGCCAGAAGAGGCCTTGCATTCCTGCTCTCTGCCTCAATCAGGTTGACGGGTCGCGCCGCTTTGTCGGTGTAACGAAAGCGCGGACGATATTGTAAAAGCTTTCGCTGTTCGCGAGCTGTGAAGTACGGAAATCCCTTGTGATTTGCCGAACTTTTGAAGGCAAAAACGCGATCGCCATAGATTCCGGAATAACCAGCAAATGCTTCATCCAGTTCTTCACCGCCCATGCTTTTGACAGGGTAACGCCAGAGACTGTCCACTCTTCCAACGATGCTCATGCCTTAGATCTCCTCCTACGAACTCGCATCGCCGCGTTTCATCAGCTCATTTGCAGGCAAAGTGGGATCGAGGACTTTGCGCGCGGTCTCGACGCCGGCCACGGGCAGTTTAGAGGCGTCGAGTAATCCGATCTGAACGAGCACTGACGCCTGATCCCAATAGATGTGTTCGTGAGCCAGTTTGTCTTCTCTAAATCGAACAATGGCGACGAGCGGAACCTCAACGCGCTTTCCGGTCGGACCGACGCCGGGCAACAACCAATCCATGCGAATCGTGTGCGTGAACTTGAAGACCATTTCGTCCACTAACTGGTCGTTACCAATCGTTCGCGAGACGGGCGTCATTTGCGTGTCCGGAGGCATCTGTGGAATGAACCGTTTTGAATAGAACTCACGCAACTCGTCCCGGCCGACGCCGCCGGTCAACACTGGTATGTGATTCACGTACGCATCTTCAACCATCGTTGTGAGCGTGTCCTCGGTGTTGCGCGTGGAAAACTCGTACCGCACATGCTCTTCCCACCGCCGGCTTAAAGCTTCCTCGGCAGCGGTGCGATCTGTGTCTGGCTGTTTCTTCCTGGGTCCAGCCATAATCTGGTCCTACTTCTGATCGAGAAAAGTTACGGCGCCGGTGTCGAGGCTGTAATAACCGCCGATTACCTGTACACTACCGGAATCGACCTTGGCTTTGAGAATCGGTGTGGATGAGCGCAGCGCTTGCACAACGTGTTTAACGTTTGCCTTAATTGTTGTGTCCAGATCGTCCTTCGCTGTGGCTTCGACTGCCGGTCTGATGGCCGTGACTAAGGATTCAATGTGTCCGGGAGCTGTGCCTTTGGCGGCGATTGTCTCCCTTGCCGCTTGAACGGCACCGCAGCGCTGATGCCCCAGCACCAAAATCAGGTGGCAACCCAAATGATCTACCGCGTATTCGATGCTTCCCAGGTTTTCATCGTTTATCACGTTTCCTGCGACACGGCAGATAAACAGATCGCCGAGTCCTTGATCAAAAACGATCTCCGGAGGCACCCGCGAATCGGAGCAACTGACGACGACGGCAAACGGATGCTGAGTCTTCGCCAGTTCCGAGCGTCGTTTTTCCGCCTGCTCGGCAGTCATACCCAGGAACGTCATGCCGGCATTTTCATAGCTGTTCGTCGCTATGTACTTTCGCTCGTCGTTCGACCCGCGCGGATGCTGCATATTGCCAGCTGTGAAACGTCCATTGCCTTCTTTGAGTTCTGAAATCGCATCGACGGGAGATACCATTGGTCGATCTGGATGAGTGGGATCAGCGGCTCGAGCAAATTGGTTCATCCCAATCAAGCTAACAAGGGCGAAACAGGAGGAGAGGTATGTTTTTTTCATATCGCAATTTATGAGGGGCTGCGTTGTTCGATCAATTTGAAAATAGATGAACCGGCGGCTCGCATTTATCGCAGCGCATGGCATTTCTCTTTCGCGCGGTCGCTCGAACGGAACGACAATGAGTAATTCCACGAAGCCTATGCGAAAAGCACCAGTAATCTCTCAGTCGCTCTGCATTGTTTTGGCTATCTTTACCTGCGACGTGGTTTCAGGGCAGAGTCAGGCGCATCGCATCCGGAATATCGTTCTGGTTCACGGCGCCTGGGCAGATGGTTCTGGGTGGAAAGGCGTGTACGACATTCTCTCCAAGGATGGCTACAACGTCAGCGTCGTCCAAGAACCAGAGACGTCTTTTAAAGAAGATGTGGCTGCCACGAAGCGCGTCCTCGCTCAACAAGATGGTCCGTGCGTCCTGGTCGCTCACAGCTATGGGGGATCCGTAATTACGGAGGCGGGTACGGATCCATCGGTTGTTGGTCTGGTGTATATCGCGGCCCACATGCCAGATGCTGGAGAGAGTGAATCAGACGATGGAAAGCGCTTTCCGAGCGACCTGGCCAAATCGGGCGCCATAAAAAAAACGCCGGACGGTTTCACATATATTGACCCGGCACGGTTTCATGAATTGTTCGCAGCTGATCTTCCCGGCGACCAGGCCGCATTCATGGCGCACTCACAGGTGCTCAACTTTGCGGACAATTTCTCAACGACCATCACAGCGGCTGCTTGGAGAACCAAACCGAGCTGGATGCTGGTAGCGGGAAGCGATCGAACCATCAACCCGGACTTGGAACGTTGGTATGCCAAGCGGGCCAAGAGCCAAACGGTGGAAGTCGCAGGTGCCAGCCACTGTGTCTACGTGTCACATCCCAAAGAGGTCGCAGGTGTAATTGAGAACGCAGCGCGTGCGCTCTCGAAGTAGGTTTGAGTTAAGATCATACCGCTACTCAACGCGGGACTCTTCTCCGCGCGGATTCAGTTCTGGGTCTATCGCCCTCGCCAACGCCTTCCTCCCGGTACGACGAGGGCGGGAAGGATCGGGCTAAGCTCTGCGACACCACGCTCCGACAGATGCAAACCAGCACGCCACTGTTTTTGATTCTGCAACCTCGGCTTGCAGCCTTTGCACCAGCGTATCAAGGTTACCCAACGACTCGATGGGCAGATGCAACTGCTCTACCTGAGGCAGCAAACTGCATAAGGTATCGTAATACCATTCTGCCAGGTAAGGTTCCCTCCCTAACGGCAGTTCCATGCGCATGGAAGGCTCGGGCAATCCGGCATCTAGGAATGTGTGGTAAAGGTCCGTTCCCATCTCATGATTGGCAGAGGCGCGCATTGTTTTGTCCATGAGCGAAGCCGTTGCAAACCAAAGAGGTAGCCGCGCCAAATGCGCAAGGACCGGGACCCAGTATGGCTCCTGAAAAACAAGCACTCCTCCCGGTCGCACCAATTGTGAAATCGAGCGCAACACCGCAACGGGATCCGGAACGTACATTAGGATAAAACGGCCGACCGCAGCATCAAACGGCTTTCCGTCCGGAATTTCACCTACATCCGACTCGGTAAAGCTTACGTTATGAAACCCGGCCTCGGTCACGCGAACACGGGCTTTGGCAATGGACTTCGGTTCCCGTTCAATGGCTACAACCTCGCCAGAAGGACCCACCAGCCGGGCGACTAGCATCGCCACGTCTCCTACTCCCGACCCGATATCCAGAACGCGTTGCCCAGGTCCGACGCCCGCCTCGCGAAAGAATCTTTCAGTCATGGGAGCGACCCGCGCAGCTTGCCGGATCAAGCGCTCGTGCTCGGCGTCGGTATTGCCCAGCGGATATTCAGCGGAGCGGATGCTCGTTGTCATCGTAACGGAAGGATGTTGCCAGTTTGAGGCCATCCAGGCCACGGATTTTTTGAAGTTGCTTTGCAATAGGGCTTGTCCCTGCTCGCGAAACCTTCGGCGGTGGCGTCATCGCTTGATTCAAGCTGTCCAGAAGCGCAGTCACCCAACTCTCCACTGAGTTGCCGAAAACGACAAGAAGATCACACGTCGTAGTACATCGCGAACTCGTACGGGTGCGGGCGAAGACGAAGGGCGTCGTATTCCTTTTGTTTCATGTCGATCCAGTTGGTGATGAAGTCTTCGTTGAAGACGTCCCCGCGTAACAGGAAGGAATGATCGGCCTGGAGCGCCTCGATTGCCCCCCGGAGTGAATCGGGCACGCTGGCGACCTGCGCGAGTTCTTCGGGCGGCAGTTCGTAGAGATTTTTGTCGAGCGGATCGCCGGGGTCCATGCGGTTTTGGATTCCGTCGAGTCCTGCAAGAAGCATCGCGGAAAAGGCGAGGTACGGATTTGCTGCGGCGTCCGGCGTGCGGAACTCAATGCGTTTTGCTTTCGGACTCGGCGAATAGGTCGGGATCCGAATGGCCGCGGAACGATTACGCGCGGAGTATGCCAAATTGACCGGCGCCTCGAATCCAGGGACGAGTCGTTTGTAGCTGTTGGTAGTTGGATTAGTCAGGCAGGTGAGCGCAGGCGCGTGTTTCAAAATTCCCCCGATGAAAAACAACGCGGTTTCACTGAGGCCGGCGTAACCGTTTCCGGCAAAGAGCGGCTTTTCATCTTTCCAAAGCGACATGTGCGTATGCATGCCGGAGCCGTTATCGGCGAAGATCGGTTTCGGCATGAAGGTGACCGTTTTGTTATGCCGTTTGGCGACGTTACGCAGGATGTATTTGTAATACTGCATGTTGTCGCCCATGCGTTTGAGCGGGGCGAACCGAATATCGATCTCGGCCTGGCCGGCGGTCGCTACTTCGTGATGTTGGCGCTCGATGGCAACGCCGGCTCTCTCCAGTTCCAAACACATTTCGTTGCGGATATCTTGCAACGAATCCATCGGCGAGACTGGGAAATAACCTTCCTTGGGGCGGATCTTGTAACCGAGGTTTGGAAATTCTTCGCGTGCGCTGTTCCAGTGACCTTCCACGCTATCGACCAGGTATGACGCCGCGTTGTTGGTATTCGCGAATCGCACATCGTCGAAAATAAAAAATTCGGCCTCCGGCCCGAAGAAGGCGGTGTCAGCGATGCCGGTAGATTTGAGATAAGCCTCCGCTTTTTCGGCAACGCCCCGCGGGTCGCGATCGTACGGCTGGCGAGTGATCGGATCGACAATGGTGCAGATGAGACTCAATGTTGGTTCGGCGTTAAAAACGTCGATCCACGCGGTCGTCGCATCGGGGACGACGAGCATGTCTGAGGCGTTGATGACGCGCCAGCCACGAATGCTCGACCCGTCAAAGCCGAGGCCATCAGTGAATATCTCCTCATTGTATTCGGTGAGTGTGGTCGTGAAATGCTGCCATGTGCCGAGCAAATCAGTGAACTTGAAATCGATCAATTTTACGTTGCTATCTTTGATTATTTTGCTGACGTCCGATGGGGTCTTGTCTTTAGCCATATTGAGGAGTTGTTAGTTGATAGTTGAAGGTTGATGGAAAATTACGTTGTACGGAATCGAGTGCTGATGTTCCAGAGCCACGCGCCGATGAGGAATCTAGCGGCGGGTTGAAAGTATCGACCTACCCAATCGAAAGGCGCGCCCAACGCTTCATTTCCAACGATGACGCCGATTAGGCCGGGAAGGTTTAGTAGGCCCCAAAAAAGGAATAGAAACCCGACGCGCTGATCAAGTCCGCTTTTAGAGAGCAGCGCAAATCCGTAGCAGAAAAGACCAACCGTGAACGCCGTGAAAAACAGGAAGAATAGCGCGTCGTTAATACCGCCAAACGTATCGAGCGCCGAGCGAAACGCGCGCCGCTGGATTTCATCGCCGCTCGTTTCATAGCCTGCGCGCCAGGCACGATTCGCCGCGAAGATCGACAGCGACGTTCTGAGTATTTCGACAAAGGCAAACAGAACGTAACTGCCAAACCCGAACATTGCGATCAGCCGCGAGCTGCCACTTAGAAGCAAGGGAATAGCGGCCATGGATATCACGACAAGAACGCAATGAATCAGCACGATCCACAAGCGACCCATGTATATCGTGTTGTGCCGAAGTTGTACTTGAGAATCAAACGTCGTTGCATTGTTCCATAGATCAGGCAGCCAATGGACTGCGACAGTTGTGACTGCCGTCAGGATCGCGCAGATGCTGGCGACCTTCATGAATGCAGGGGACACCCGCTCCGGCAAAAAGTCGGAGGTTGTACCGGAGACCATCACACAGCTTTTTCGCCGATCTCTTCCGTGCGGATGCGCACGGCGTGCTCTACTGGTAGAACGAACACTTTCCCATCCCCGATTTTGCCCGTTTTAGCGGCAGCCACGACTACGGTCACGGCTTTTTCTACCATGTCGTCCGCCATCACCACTTCCACTTTCACTTTTGGCAGAAAATCTACAGTGTATTCGCTGCCGCGATAAATCTCGGTGTGCCCTTTTTGTCGTCCAAACCCCTTGACTTCCGTGACGGTCATCCCTTCGATCCCGAGCTCAGCCAGCGCCTCTTTGACCTCCTCGAGCTTGAAGGGTTTGATGATGGCTTCCAGTTTTTTCATATCAAAGTAAACTCGGGATCGCGCGGTTTCTTGCAGTCGAAGGCTAAACGCAGCACGCGCTCTCTTAACAACAACATGAAAGTGATGCAAGCATCGTTTTTATGTTCGTTAAAATCGTTGAAGTTTGAAACCGTTGGCGCGAATCGAGGCTACCTGATAATTCCGCTTCAACGCTGCAAACGAAGGCAAATTTGCCAAAGTTTTTTTTTGACGCTTATACTGAAAACTGATGGCTCGCGACTCTTTCGTTCACCTGCATCTGCACACTGAATATTCGCTGCTGGATGGCGCCATCCGGACGAAAGAGCTGATGAAGAGAGCGGCTGAATTCAAAATGCCAGCCGTGGCGATGACCGATCACGGCAACCTGTTCGGGGCGATTGAATTTTACCAGGAAGCGCAGCGAGCCGGCGTGAAACCGATCATCGGTTGCGAATCCTACATTGCTCCGGGGTCAAATAAAGACCGTCCGGGATCGCGGCGCGATGCAGCGTTTCATTTCACTTTGTTGGCAGAAAACGAGACGGGATACCGAAATCTCGTCAAGCTGGTGACGGCAGCACACCTGGAAGGGTTCCATTACGCACCAAGAATCGACAAGGGATTGCTCGCCGCGCACTCGGAAGGATTGATCGGGCTGAGTGGCTGTCTCGCGGGCGAAATCAACACGGCAATTCAGGCAAACAATATTGAGAAGGCCAAACAGAGTGCGGCCGAATATCGAGACATTCTCGGCGCCGCAAATTTCTTCATCGAATTACACGATCATGGGATAGAAGAACAGCGCAAATGCATAACAGCGCTGCCGCAAATTGCGCG
>Ga0066388_100001012_pt1 | contig 14998 bp, 14 predicted proteins | sample PanSoiMetaGPlot6_FD_64539 | JGI IMG/M metagenome (GOLD analysis project Ga0066388, IMG submission 64539) | Tropical forest soil microbial communities from Panama analyzed to predict greenhouse gas emissions - Panama Soil - Plot 6 (Hybrid Assembly) | ecosystem: Environmental > Terrestrial >... | reverse complement strand
CCAGCGTAGCCGTCATCGACCGTACGCTCTGATCGGCCAAATATCTCTTGAGTAACTTTTCTTCTGCCGGATAGAAGCCTTTGTAGTCCGGATTGATTCGCTTCGCCGCCTCGTTGCTTAAAGGAAAGATCAGCGCATCGACAAAAGACACCCAGCGAAATCTTGGTGCAGACAGACCTCGGCCCATTGCGACACGGTTAGCAAGCATGGTTTCGATGTTGAGCTGATCCAGCACCCAATTTGGAAATGCTTCGCCCCGTTCCTGTAACACTTTTTGTTTCGCATTCATTAGTTCGCGCACGTGCCCTTCGCTCATGTCATCGTGCGAATACTTATACAAGTCATGCCAGGCGCGGGTGAACTCCGGGTTTGTCGGTATCAAGCGTACCGGTAGCGGAAATAATGGGATTGCGTCCAATGGCAACGCGTCGTATTCATCGTCAGGCTTTTCGCCTGGGGCGACGTACTTTAAGGGATGCGCATGATTGTCGATGGCTTTGATTCTAGAGATTTCGGACAGCAGATCGCGGTCGATGCCGGACTGGGGCAACGACGCGGGAGTTGTGGCGGCAATTATGGATAAGAGTAAAGCGAGGGGCAGTTTCTTCATTTTCACGATCCTCGATTGGCTGCGAACCCGGGCGTGGCCCGGAATTTCAATGTACGTCCTCCGGAAGGCCAGAGGCCTTCCACACATCAGGTGGCATAGCCGCTTCTGCGGAAAACTTTTGAGGCCAAGCCGTTCGGATGATCTTTTAATCAAGAAAGCCCGCGCATCGAACAGCGTCACCGGCAATTCGTCTGATCCTTTGCCACGTCCACACGCGTAATCCTTCCATCATTCCTGGGAGCAATCGTTCCGGCAGACGAAATTTCTTTCAACAGCACGTCCGCTTCCGCCGGACCGTTGTCAGGTCCTACGAGTACTTTTGCATCGCGAAACATTTCGTAGCCATCGCCGCCTCTAAGAGCTACGTAGGCGCTGGCCGCCAGCGTGTAGGTTTGGTTCGCATCCAGCGGTTTTCCATTAACGGTAACACTCGTCAATCGCGCCCCCGGTTTCGAACGTGCGTCGTAGGCGTACCGAACGCCCGAAACCTGCGGGAAACGGCCGGGTTCTTCGCCTGGAGCCACACCCGCCAGGCCGTGTTCCAGGGCGGCGCGCAAAGTCGCACCCGAGATTTCAATTTTTACGATGCGATTGTTGTAAGGGAGCGCTGAGAGCACGTCTCGTCGGGTAATCTTCCCCGGCTCGATTTCGGTGTCAGCGCGAATCGAGCCGCCATTGATCAACGCGACGTCTGCATCCGTCGATCGACGATAAACGTCCGCGATAAAGTCGGCCATGTTGGTTTCACGCGTCCTGACATTCTCGCTCCGCATATCAAGTTTCAAGCTAGTTTGTCCAACTACTTCATCGAGGCTCTTCAGTAGATCGCCGTATTTTGCGATCAGGGGATCGAAATCAGCGTCCTTCTCAACGCCTGCATTCACCGGCCAGATTTTCCAGTCGATGCTTTCAAGTTTGCCGGTCGATCGGGAAATGTTCAGATCGATCTGTCCAAGTTCGCGTGCGTCAGAAGTCATTTTGAAGATCGGTGCGTGGCCGGCCATAGATTCCAATAAAGTATGTTCGTGGCCGCCGATGATCACATCCACGCCCGAACAGCGCGCAAGCTGCTTGTCTTCAGACATGGAGAGATGAGTAAGCGCGACGATTACCTGAGCGCCGGCCGCGCGAATCTTCGGAACGACGCGGGTCGCGGCGGCACATGGTTCTCCGATTTCCACGTCGGGGCCGGTCTGCGACGTTTTTAGCGTCTCAGGCAGCAGCAGACCGAAGATTCCGATCTTCACGCCTTCGAAGTCGCGCACGACGAATTCCTCAGTGTCAGCGAAAAGCTTTCCGGTCTTTTTGTCAAAGACGTTCGCGCCCAGCCACTTGAACTTCGATTCACGCACGCGCTCACGTAAAACATCCGGACCAAAATCGAACTCGTGATTGCCGAAGGCGGCATAGTCGAGACCGATGAGATTCCACGCCTCGATCATCTGACGACCCTGCAGCATTTTCCCGTTTTGCACGGTGTTCGACTCGATTGACGGCGAGATGGTGTCACCGGAAAACAAAAAGAGCGTGTTCCGAGACTCCCCCATAATTTTTTTGCGCAGTGTCAGGACGCGCGCGAGACCGCCACTCTTTCCCAAGTCCACCGGCACAAATTGGTAAACATCGTTAACCTGAAGCAGCGTGACCCGAACGGGACATTCGGACTTATTCTGCGCCCCTGTTGAATTCGCCAGTGCATTAGCTAAGAGGATGACTGCGATGACGGCGGTTCGTCGCGAATTAACTCGATTGAAAATCATGAGTTGACACCTTTCAGCCGGAGCTTTGCATCGAAACCGGGAACATGCGGGTTTGAAAAACGTTGGATTATACTGGTGTTCGTAGTTCTGAGTTCAAGCTTTAGTTTGTCTTCGGCGGAGAACTGGCAACCTAAAGGTTGAACTGTATAAGGGCATATGGCGGTCAACGAAACTTACTTCATAACCGGATTTCCCGGCTTTTTGGCAACGCGTTTGGTGAAACGACTGGCGCGGGAAGAGTCGCGCTTTATCCTCCTGGCAGAGGCTGCGCTGATGCCCACGGCGCTCGAAGCGGTGGAGAAAATCGCCGGCGAAAATGGGTCTGATGCAAAAAACTTCCGGGTCCTCAGCGGTGACATCTCTGAACCGGATCTCGGGCTTTCTGCGAACGATTTAGATTTTGCCCAACAGGAAACTACCAATATTTTTCATCTGGCGGCGATCTACGACCTGGCTGTGGATTGCGGCGTGGCGTCGCACGTAAACGTTGAAGGCACATTCAACGTCAACCAGTTCGCGAAATCCGTGAAGCAGCTACGACGTTACAACTACGTTTCGACCTGTTACGTGGCCGGCAAGCGCGAGGGCCTGATTCTGGAAACCGAGCTCCATCATGACCAGGGCTTTCGCAATCATTACGAAGAGACGAAATATCTCGCGGAACTTGAAGTTGATGCGATGAAGTCGCATATGCCCATCACGATTTTTCGGCCGTCCGTAGTTTGCGGACATTCTCTAACCGGTGAAACAGCAAAGTACGACGGCATCTATTACTTGATCCATTACCTGCGCAAGTGGCCGGGCGGTTTGACTCTACTCAACATCGGCAATCGCGAAGTTAGTTTGAACCTGGTTCCATTTGATTTTGTCGTCGATGCAATGGCGGCATTGGCAAAAGATGAACGAGCGGTTTGTGCCACGGTCCACCTGGCCGATCCTCAGCCGCTCACGACGCAACAATTGTTTGACGCGATATCGAAAGTAATCAGAGGTCGCGATTCTCTGGCGACTGTGCCGGCCGGGATAGTTTATCCCGTGCTGATGTTGCCGTTTGCGCCAAAGATAACCGGACTTCCGCACTCAGCGGTTCCGTACTTCTTCCTGGAACAAACCTACGACACCTCCTGGGCGAGCGAGCTGCTTGCGCCTCACGGAATTCACTGCCCGCCTTTTGTGGATTATGTTGAGAGATTAGTGAATTTCGTGGCAGAGAATCCGGCGCTGTAGGCACGCACGCCTCCGGCGTGCTTGAAGGTACCGCGAGCTTCCTGCGCTTCTCCAACACTCACCTTGCTAAGAATCTTGCCTTGATCGGTTTGCTACGATTGGTACGCACGCCTCCGGCGTGCTCACTCTTGAAATCATTGAGTTGAATTAGAACGCGGGAGACTTGCGGACCGGAATGACGGCACGCCAGAGGCGTGCGTACCGGCGGCACGCCAGAGGCGTGCGTACCCGATGAAGAAGTCTTTCAAAGGACGAGTAATTTTAGCGAAACGGTCTTCCGATAACTGGTATTCGCGTGGATACTTTCCACATTTTGACGGCGCCGGCGTGACTCAACATGTTTGCTTTCACTTATTCGACTCGCTACCGCAAGCGTTGTTGGCCCAGTGGCGCGAGGAGTTACGTCGCGATCCAGCTTCTAAGACGCTGCATGCTAAAGATGATGTTCAGCGCGAGTGGCGCCGGCGAATTCACGATGCTCTCGATAGGGGTTACGGCTCCTGCTTTCTGAAGGAAGATCGCATAGCCCAGGTTGTTGAGGGCGCCCTATTACATTTCGATGGCGTGCGTTACATGCTGCACGCCTGGTGTGTGATGCCCAACCACGTGCACACGCTTTTCACCCCACTAGTTGGATTTAAGATGAGCGGGATCGTGCATTCATGGAAAAGCTTTACGGCGCATGAATGCAATAAGATCCTTAATCGTTCTGGTCGCTTCTGGGAGCGTGAGCCATTCGATCGTTATATCCGTAACCAACGCCACTTCGACAATGCCGTGGCATACATAGAGAGCAATCCAGTCAAAGCGGGTTTGTGCGAAGACCCTACGGATTGGCTGTGGAGTAGCGCGCGACGACGCATCGGTACGCACGCCTCCGGCGTGCTCACTCTTGGAAGCATCGACTTGAATTAGAAAGCGGGAGACTTGCGGACCGGAATGAAGGCACGCCAGAGGCGTGCGTACCGAACCGCGGCACGCCGGAGGCGTGCGTACCGCTAAGGCGCCAATCGCTCAATCAACCAGCTATCATCATCCTGCAGAGTGTATCTCAGTCGATCGTGCAGGCGATTTTCCTGGCCTTGCCAAAATTCAATTACGGTTGGCTTCACTCGATAACCGCCCCAGTGCGGTGGACGCGGTACGTTATCGCCAAACTTGAAACCGAACTCATCGAATCGTTTCTCGAGCGCGGCGCGGTTCTCAATCGTGTTGCTTTGCTCGGAGGCCCAGGCCCCGATCTTGCTGCCGGGTGGGCGCGAGTGAAAATATTGATCAGACTCTTCGGCGGAAACTCTCTCGACCGAACCTTCGATACGAACCTGACGCCACACTGCCGGCCAATAGAAGTTCAGACAAGCGCGCGCGTTTTCTTCCATCTCGTTTGCTTTGCGGCTGTCATAGTTCGTGTAAAAAACGAATCCTTCGTCGTCAAATGCTTTTAGCAGGACGATGCGCGCGCTTGGTTGGCCATATCTGGTAGCGGTTGCCAGCGTCATCGAAATTACATCCTGCTCCGAGACACCGGCGGCGCGAACTTCCTGCAACCATCTGTCGAATTGGCGAATTGGATTGGGATCGACTGAGGCTTTGGTTAAGGGAACGGGTTGCTTAGTCATTGAAGAGGTCAGCGTTCAGAGCTCTTTTCGGTTGGAGGTTGATTAAGTGCTATGTCTTCGTGGCTAGAGTCTTTGCGTCGACACGGCCTGATTATCGAACTCACGCAAAGGGGCGAAAACGCAAAGATTATTCTGCGCCCTCGGCTTCCTCTTTCTTCTTGGTCCACATACCGGCGATCTGTTGGGCTTCAGCGTAAGTCAGGTTGTCATAGATGTCGGCGTCATTCTTGATCACCCCGTCTTCGAGTTCGCAGACTTGCCAATCTGGCGCTTCGAGATCGCTTCCTGAGCGTCCCGGCGCGACGCGGATTTCATATGAGACATTTGCGGTTTCTTCAGTCATCTAACTGCCTGGCCCTCCTAATGATTGCTCTATGTCGAATAGTAAAACAGAAAGCGGGATAAAAGCCTAATGGTGAGAATCTGAAGATTATCGAGTGGAATTTGTGGCTGAGACTATCTTCAGGTGACCTCCGACTTCCGCAATCTCAAATCGCATTGGCGGCAAGATTATTTCGAATAACCTCGTTCCTTTCGGTAAACCCAAATACTTCCGAACTCTATGCGGTGAAGTCAGATACTGGCGGTGCGCGATAGGATCCGATTCCGCATAATACGCCTCCTCAGAGTAATATCAAGCTCGATTAAGCATCACGCAAACGGGCCTCAACAACTTGGCAACTTCAAGACAGAAATCACTGCCGCTCGTCGCGATCGTCGGACGACCCAATGTCGGTAAGTCGACACTGTTCAATCGCTTGATTGGCGAGCGACGTTCGATTGTCGGCGACGAGCCAGGCATTACTCGCGATCGCATCTACGGCGAGGCCGAATGGAATGGGACACGCTTCGCTTTGGTAGACACCGGCGGCATAGTTCCCGACGACGAAGCGGTGATCCCGGCCAACATTCTGAAGCAGGCTTCATTTGCCATCGACGATTCGGAAACGCTGATCTGGGTGGTTGATGCGCGCAAAGGGGTCACGCCGTTGGATCAGGAGTTAGCGCGATTACTGCGCACGACCGGCAAGCGTGTGTTCGTAGCGGCCAACAAAACCGATGCTGCCAGTTGGGAGAGCGATGCGGGCGAATTTCACAGCTTCGGTTTCGCAGATGTCTTTCCGATTTCTGCCGAGCATGGAAACGGTCTCGGCGAGATGTTGGATTCATTAGCTTCGGGACTAAGTACCAGAAGCCCGACCGTGAGTGAGGGCTCAGAGCAGGTCTCGCCCGAAGACAGAAAGAACGAACCTCGAGAAATTAACCTGGCCATCGTCGGTCGTCCGAATGCGGGGAAATCGTCCCTGTTAAATCGTCTGCTCGGCGAAGAGCGCGCGATCGTCTCGCCTGTTGCCGGAACCACGCGGGATTCGGTCGATACTCTGCTGGAAACCCCGGAACAGACTTTCCGGTTGATTGATACAGCCGGCATTCGCCGCAAGGGAAAGACAACCGCGATGGCCGAGAAACTCTCAGTGATAATGGCCCGCAAAAGCCTCGAACGAGCAGACGTTGCCCTGGTGATGCTCGACGTCGAACAGGGAATTGCGGCGCTCGATGCCGCGATCGCCGGTTACGCCGTCGAAGCAGACTGTTCCATCATTCTGGTCCTGAATAAATGGGACACGCTCGAGCAGAAAGAGACAGGCACGGTCGCGTCATTTGAGCGCAAAGTTCGCGAGCAAATGAAGTTTCTCAGCTGGGGTCCGATCGTTACGATTTCAGCTTTAGCGGGCCAACGCGTCCAGAAACTTCTGCCGCTTGCCGTTCGGGCGCACAAGGCGCGAAATCTGCGTATTCCCACTTCAAGGTTGAACCAATTCTTCGACGAAGAGGTTCGCCGGAAATCAGGAATTGTCCCCGCAAAGAGTCACCGAGGATCTCGCCTGCATGTCCAATACATTACGCAGACAGGAGTGCGGCCGCCGACGTTTATAGTCTTCACGGCCGGCGGAAAAGCGGGCTTGCATTTTTCGTTTCTGAGGCATTTGGAGAATCGGTTGCGCGAGGAATTTGATTTCTTCGCGACACCGATCAGGATCGTGGAGCGACATAAATCGAGGCGGTCTCACGATCGAAAGTAAGGTTTACCACAAAAGCACAGAGAAGATCCCTCACATTTTGTAAGCCTCTGTGTCCTCTGTGGTTCAAAGATGGATTCAGAACCAATCAACTTCGAAATCATCGCCCAGGAAGGCCAGGCGCGCGCTGCAACTCTTACGACCCGCCGTGGGGTGATTGAAACTCCCGTCTTCATGCCAGTCGGAACGGCCGGCACGGTGAAGGGTATTCGCTTTGAAGAGTTGGAATCCCCGGAGCTGGATGCGCGCATAATTTTGGGTAACACCTATCACCTTTGGTTGCGACCTGGAATTGAAACTATCAAAGCGAGCGGCGGACTGCACAAGTTTATTGGCTGGAATCGAGCAATGCTCACCGACTCAGGTGGATTTCAAGTCTGGAGTCTTGGCGCGCTGCGAAAAATAACCGAAAAGGGGACTGAGTTTCGTTCGCACATCGACGGCGCGCAGTGCTTCCTCTCGCCCGAAATCTCCATGGAAGTGCAAGCCGCGTTAGGCGCGGAGATTGCCATGGCCTTTGACGAATGCGCGCCGGGCGAAGCCCCTTATGAAGAAGCACGGCGAAGCATGGAGCTGACACTGCGTTGGGCAAAGCGATCGAAAGCAGCATTTGATGTAGCGCAAGCTGTCAGCTTGCGGCCTTCGCAGTCCAACGTAGACCCGCAAACTGACAGTTTGCGTTACCGGCAAGCACTTTTCGGAATCGTTCAAGGCGCGTCGCACCTCGACCTGCGCCGTGAGAGCCTGGAGCGGACAGTTGAAATCGGATTCGATGGATACGCGATTGGCGGCTTGAGTGTTGGCGAAGAGAAGCATGTGATGATGGAAGTAATTGAGGATGTCGCGCCCCGCATGCCGGCCGATCGACCGCGGTACCTGATGGGCGTCGGCACACCGCTGGATTTAATCGAGGCAGTAGCCCGCGGGGTTGATATGTTCGATTGCGTCTTGCCCACGCGAAATGGCCGAAATGGGCAGGCCTTCACTTCATTAGGTAAGCTGAATATCAAGAATGCGCGTTACGTCGAAGACCAGCGACCGCTCGACGAACAATGCAGCTGCTCTGTTTGCCGCCGGCATTCGCGCGCGTTCCTCCGCCATCTTTATCAGACGGGCGAAATGCTTGCCAGCATCCTGCTGACCCACCACAATCTGGCGTTCTTCCTTGACACGATGAAACGTGTCAGGCAAGCTATCCGTTCTGACCAATTCGCGAAATTTCGACGAGACTACACTGAGCAGTTGAACGCTGGATTGGAATCATAACCGGCAGTGAACCGGCGCGTTTCAGACTGAGTTATTATTTGACTGTGCATTTACTTCTCTTTCAGGGCGGTGCGGGTGGTTTTGGCTTTCTCCTGCCGATGATCCTCATCTTCGGCGTGTTCTATCTCCTCCTGATTCGACCGCAACAAAAAAAGCAGCGAGAATTACAAGACACTATCGCCCAACTAAAGGCGGGGGACAAAGTCGTAACCACGGGCGGAATCGTCGGCGTGATTACGGCAGTTCGCGATACAAGCTTTCTGATTAGAAGCGCGGACAAGACGATTCTGGAAATCGCGCGTACGGCCGTGGCCGGTGTCGATACGGAAGAGAAGAAGTAGCGGCACGGACTTAGATCTGTGACTGATTCGAAACTAGACACAGGCTGAAAGTCTGTGCCATTTGCAATGAAGAAACGGAATTTACTTCAGCGCTCGATCATTATCGCCATCGTGACGGTGGTTGGCTTTTACATGGTCATCGGCCCGCGCGGCCGGCGGCCGCACTTGAATGACTTCAAATGGTCGGGCATCAAAGCCAATCTCGCGCAAAACATTCACCTGGGTCTGGATCTGAAGGGCGGATCGCACCTGGTGATGCGCGTCAAGGTCGAAGAATATTTGAAGCGACTGACTGAGGACAGCGCCGTCGCTGCGCAGAATGCGGCCAAGGACGCGGGTTTTGAAGTGAAAGAGGCCCACGCCGAGACGGCGAACGGAGATTATCGCGTCGTTATGACTGCCAACGACACTTCGAAGATAAAGGACATGCGCGAGGCGGTTCAGAAGAAAGTTGATCTCAGCGATAATGCGGGTTGGTCGTTCTCATCTTCGGGCCCAACTATGACCTGGAGCTTGAACGGCACCACCCAGCGATCCCTGGCTGAGTCCGCCACCGAACAAGCTCTCAAGATTATCGAAAGTCGCATCAATGCAGTCGGCGTTGCCGAGCCCACGCTGCAGCGTCACGGCGGCCAGAATTCACACCAGATTCTCCTGCAAATGCCTGGAATTCAGGACCCCGAGCACGTCAAACAGTTGTTGGTGGGCGAGTCACACCTCGAATTGGTTCACGTCATCAGCCCGCCCAATCCTTCGCCGGCGCAAACCTATTTTTCGAAGGAAGAAGCGATGTCCTCGCTTAACAGCGGCGGCAATATCCCGGCTAACCGCCGGCTCCTGCCTTACACGGAACGCGCGGATTTGAACTCTACGGATGCCAATGCAAAAGCGCCCAAGCCGGTGAAATATGTCGTAGTCGAATCACCCGCGATTATCGACGGTGTCGAATTGCGAACAGCGAGCGCTATTCCCGAGCGTGCCGGTGGAGACAAGTATCAGATTTCTTTCTCGCTGAAAAAGAGCGGCGCGGACAAGTTTGGCACCTGGACAGGCGCGAACATCAATGAGTACATGGGTGTCGTGCTTAACAATGAAGTAAAGTCGATTGCCTTCATCAAGTCTCAGATTTTCGACCAGGGCGAGATCACCGGTAACTTCACTAAAGAACAGGGCGAAGATCTCGCGCTGACGCTGCGGTCGGGCGCGCTCCCGGCCCCGATCGAGTATCAGGAAGAGCGCACAGTTGGGCCCAGCCTGGGCGCCGATTCAATTCGCTCGGGTGTGCGCGCATCGGTATTGGGATTGGCGCTCGTGGTAGCCTTCATGCTCTTTTATTATCGTGGTTCGGGCGTGAACGCGATCGTTGCTTTGCTGCTGAACATGATCCTGATGCTGGCGGGACTGATCATGTTTGGAGCAACGCTGACGCTGCCCGGAATCGCGGGTATCATCCTCACGATTGGTATGGCCGTAGATTCGAACGTGCTGATCTTCGAACGAATTCGTGAAGAAATGCGTTCCGGCAAGACGATACCTTCAGCCGTTGAACAGGGCTTCAAGCACGCGTTTGTCACAATCATCGACACCCACGTGACAACGATCGTCTCATCAGTGTTTCTATACTTTTTTTCCAGTGGCGCACCAATGATCCGAGGGTTTGCGGTCACGCTGGCGCTCGGCCTGGTGGTGAACTTGTTCTCGGCGGTTTATGTCTCGCGCACGATTTTTATTTGGCTGCTGAGCCGCAAGGGCAGGCGGGTGGAATCCTTGAGTATTTAGGAGAGGTGACCAGGCAAGTTTTTCATGATCAGAATATTTCATGACATCAAGATCGATTGGTTAGGTAAGCGTCGGTTCTTTATCGGCCTTTCGATACTCCTCATGCTGGCGGGAATGGGAACGGCGCTGTATCGCCATAAATTCCACCCGAACGGCACCGACGCTTTTAACCTGGGCGTAGATTTCAAGGGCGGCACGGTGATTACCGCGCGCTTCAAACAACCGCCTACGGTCGAAACTCTCCGAGCGGCGATAAGCAACGCAGGCGTGCATGACGCAGTCATTCAGCCGGTCCTCGACAAAGCCGGCGAGTTTCTAATCAAAGTTCCTCATCAGGGCGCGGCCGACGTTGCCACTGAAAGTCAGGCCGGCGTCGACGCCGCGCGCGCAAAGGTACGCCAGGCACTAAACAATTTTGGGTCAGAAGCTGATCCCACACTGAGATTGGAAGACGACGCCAAAGCGACCTACAAGATCGAAGGCACAGACGCAGTCGGCCAGGTTGCGAGTAAACAATTGCGGACTCAGGCCATCGCCGTAACGGTTGCGGCGCTGGTTGGAATGTTGCTTTTCATTGCATTTCGGTTCGAATGGACTTACGGTGCGGCGGCAGTCATTGCGGTATTCCACACGGTCCTCGTAACACTCGGTCTTTTTTCTATCTTTCAACTTGAGATCAATTTAACGGTGATTGCCGCGCTGCTGACGTTGGTCGGTTTCGACGTAAACGACTCGATTGTGATCTTTGATCGCATCCGTGAAAACCGAAAATTATACCGGCGCATGAGTCTCTACGATGTGACAAATCTTTCGATCAATCAGACGCTGTCGCGTACGGTTATCACCTCAGGACTGGTGTTTCTGTCGGTTGTTTCCCTGGTATTGCTTGGCGGCGAAACGTTGAGACCATTCTCTTTAGCGCTCTTAATGGGTATCCTGTTTGGCACCTACGACACGATTGCGGTTGCCGGCCCAATAATGGTCTGGTGGGAGCGGCGGTTAGCTGCGTCTGAGAAGGTCGCACCTGCGAATCAACGAGGAATGGGAGTTCCCGTGCAGGGAAAAGCGGCCCGGATCGAGGCCGGTCGAAACAGTGTCGGCAAGCCGTCCAAAGTTGCCTGATCGGGAACAAAATCTAGCGGTTCGGAATCTAAACAATTGTATTTTGTTGGTTGATACGTTCGCATCTTGTGGAACAAACACACGCTTTTTGCAGGGTGTTTGTTCTTGACTTTGAAAGCGTTTGCATCATAGACTGCGCAACGTTGCTGGCCAACTAAATACGCATCGTTACGGTGTCCTTGCCTGGCAGGAAGAGGACGCTCGGAGGGATGTAACGTTTGAGGCCAGCCTCTTTGTGTGTTACAGAGCGGCTGGGCTCGTGAACACACGAAAACACTCCGCTGCTACCTTCTTCTTGTTTGCAATGGCGGTTCGATTGTGCGGTTGGAATGGGAGTTGAGCTGATCCGTTCAGAAACCGCTCCCCAATTGGCACCGATTTTTTGGAGGAAGAAAGAATGTTTGACCACCTCGTTGAGTCAGGATCTCACTCAGAAGACCTTAAGCGCAAAGGATCGTTTCTCGCCGGCTTTACGGTTCTCTATCTCGTGCTGATATTTACCGGTTTGATTGTGGGAATTCTGCTGGCTCCGGCATACATCGATCAGCAAACGCTTGAGTTGACCGCGCTGATAGCGCCGGTACCGGTGCCGCAGCAGCAACAAGCCAAACAGGAAGCTAAGCCTGAGAAGGTTGAGCTGTCGAAGAATGTTGACGTGCGCAAGGAACTGATTGCCGACGTCAGTCGTGCGGATTTGGTGCCCAAAGAGATTTCCGCGAAGGCGAGCGATATTCCGCCGGTTCGCAAGGGCGTCGTAACCATGGTCGGCTCGGGAAACTCGAACGCGATCAATCCGATCGCCCCCGGAGCGGGAACGGGCAACATCATCTCTGGGCCCACCAAAGTCGAGATCAGCGACGAACCGCCGCCGCCTAGAGCCACACCTGCCCCGACGCCGCACGCGCCGATATCAGGAGGCGTGCTCAATGGCAAGGCGGTGCGCCTGGTTACGCCGCCCTATCCGGCAATTGCGAGAAGCGCTCACGCTGCCGGAGCCGTCCAGGTGCAGGTGCTGATTGACGAGAATGGAAACGTGGTTTCAGCGCACGCAGTCTCAGGACACCCGTTGCTGCAAGCCGCTGCCGTGGCGGCCGCGCGCGCGTCGAAATTTACGCCGACCAAACTTTCCGGCCAGCCCGTGAAGGTGAATGGCGTGATCATCTACAACTTTGTTGCGCAGTAAAATAAGCCGGTACGCTGGTTCGCCAGAAAAGCCGAGAGCGACCAGCGCTCGGTCTGAACTGCCGGTGAAGCTATCAATGTAATCAAAACTTTTGGAGGAGTTACCGTGACTATTTTGACAACCATCCTGGGAACGAAAGCGATGGGCTTTCTCCTGTTCCTTTTGCAGAGTCCGAGTCCGGCTGCCGGATCTACATCGGGCAATGAATTTACGATGACCGAAATGGTCAAGAACATGGGGCCGGTCGCCATCACCGTCGTGATCATTCTTTTGATCATGTCCGTGTACTCGATCGCGATCATGGTGGAGCGTTATTTGACCTACACCGCAGCCAAGAAGCAGTCGCGCGAGTTCGCGCCCCGCGTTGCCCAGGCCTTGAAGAACAATCGCATCGAAGAGGCTATTAACATCAGCGACAAGCATCGCAAATCGCACCTGGCCATGGTGGTCAACAGCGGCCTCCAGGAATTTCGGGCGCACGAGCAATCGACCGATATTTCCGGTGACGAAATCGAGGCCTCGAAGCGCGCTCTGCAAAGAGCCATCGCGATTAAGACCGCCGAGTTCCGGCGCGGCCTGTCGGGTCTGGCGACCATCGGTTCGACCGCACCCTTCGTGGGATTGTTTGGTACGGTGTTCGGAATTATCAACGCGTTCCGTGGCATGAAGAACGCCGAGACAGCCGGTATTGCCGCCGTCGCGGGTGGTATTTCGGAAGCGCTCTTTACCACGGCGCTTGGTCTGGTGGTCGCGGTTCCGGCCGTTTGGCTGTTCAACTATTTCACGGGCAAGGTCGATGGTTTTGTGGTGGAGATGGACAACTCGGCTTCCGAGCTGGTTGACTACTTCATCAAGAACCGGACCAAGCAGTTGAATCCATAAGACGCGACGCCAGGCGTGTTTGCAGCGGGGAGCACATGCTCCCCCGATTTTCGCTTACCACAAAAGGAGTTTTAAGTCATGGGAATGCAAGGCGGCGCCGACCATTTACAATCCGAGATCAATGTCACGCCCATGGTAGACATCATGCTCGTGCTGCTGATTATCTTCATGGTGGTCACACCATTTTTGCAGCAGGGCATCACGGTTGCGATTCCACGCGATCTGAGAAATCCGGACGAGGATCAGAACATCAACAAGGAAAGCTCAGTAATCATCTCCGTTCCCAAAGACGGTGATTATTACCTCGGTAAGAAGAAAGTGAATATCGATGATCTGAAAGCGGCGGTGGAAAAGGCGCTGGCGAACAAGAAAGAAGAAGATAAGATCGTCTATATCAAGAGCGGCATCGATGTCAGCTACGGCGAAGTCGTGAAGGTCATTAATGCCGTGCGCGAAAAAGGCGTCGATAAAATCGGGCTGGTGGCCGATAAGAAGAAAGGAAAGGCAGCGGCAGCGCCCGCTCCGGCTGCCTAGCTGGAATAATTTCGGAGCCCTTCGCGGGCTCCCTTTAGAATTGAGGGTAAGTTTATGGCAATGGGTGGCAGCGCTAACCGCGCCGTTCCGTATATTAACGTAACTCCACTAATCGACGTCCTGCTGGTGCTGCTGATCATCTTCATGGTGGTTACGCCGCTCAGGCCCAGCCGCTTCAGGGCTGAAGTTCCGACTCAGAGAGATCCCAATGAGGATGTGAGCAAGCTAAAACCCAACCCGCTCACCCTCGTGGTCTCAATTTCGCAGGACCTGCAAATTAAGCTCAATCAGGACTCGATGGGTTCGGTGAACGACCCTACCGCACTCGCGGCCAAGCTGCAACAGACCTTTCAGCAACGCAAGGAACAGCACGCCTACAAGGTAGGCATGGAAACAGCTACAAACATCCCGGAAGATCAACGAATTGAGAAAACCGTTTTCGTTAAAGCGCCCCGGGCCCTGCACTATGGCGATGTCGTAAAAGTTATTGACGCGATCAAAGGAGCCGGCGCCAATCCCGTAGGCTTGCAGGTTGACGATCTGCCGTAGTAAAAACTGTGACGATTTTCGCCGCTAATTCCACCCCGGAAGGCT
>Ga0066388_100001011_pt1 | contig 15001 bp, 13 predicted proteins | sample PanSoiMetaGPlot6_FD_64539 | JGI IMG/M metagenome (GOLD analysis project Ga0066388, IMG submission 64539) | Tropical forest soil microbial communities from Panama analyzed to predict greenhouse gas emissions - Panama Soil - Plot 6 (Hybrid Assembly) | ecosystem: Environmental > Terrestrial >... | reverse complement strand
AATCATGATCACGTATCTGGTAATTCATGAAGTGGGTTGTTTTGATCGGCATGGGTGCTTTGATGTTCCTCGGCTGGGTCCTGCAGAATCGCATTACTACCCTGTGGGGTTGGACAATTTCCTTATCGAAAGGGGCTGATCATGATCAGACAACTTTCCTTGCCGGCGGTTTCCGTTCAAACAGCGGAGGCTTTGGTTCAGACGTGCATCGGGAAGGCCAATGGCACCGCCCGGGGTGAGATCGCCCTGGTGAAGCTGGATTGCCGCAATCGGCGCACACTGGCTGGCTGCATGCAAGAGCTTGCCTCGCGCGGCTGGTTCTGCCGCTACGTCTACGAGACGAACACCATATTCGTCGGATTCCAGGAAATCTCCCTGTATCTGCTGGTCAGCTGGTGCCCGCTGGCGCCGCTGAGCCGGTTCTACAAGCTCACCCGCTTCCTGCGCTCCTGGGAGGAGTACGACCGGGAGGAGCTGGAATCCGATCGCTTTATCCCGGGACTCGATCCCAAGCTGGAGGAGTAATCAATTCAAAAATCAGCGACGGCAGAGGCATGCCACTGCAGAACACTGCATAGGTATGCCTCTGGGGAGCAAAGCAGAAAGGAAGACCATGGAAGAAAGATTTTTTGCGCTGTCAAACGAGATCATCGACTTACGCATTACGATGGCAAGCCATTCTGACAGGCGCGTCGCACTTCTGCTGGACAAGGCGGAGTTCGTGTTCAATAAAGCCGTAGAGGCTGTGGCCAGGGCTGTCACTAGTAACAGGAACTGTGAGAACGACATCGGCTTCCTTCTGACTCTGGCCGAGGCCCACGTAAAGAAGTGCAAGCAAGTTGCTGACGCTTCGCCTCATCCGTATCGATAACTCGCTGGGGTTTTAGAGGCAGCCAAGAGAAGGGGCGGCGGAACGAGTCACGTCGGGACCAGACAAGACCTGCAAGACCTCGTCGGAGGCTATTGGCGCCGTTGTTACTCCGCTGTTTCCGGTTGCACTTGGCGCCGTCATTTCGCTAAACGAAGGACTGAACGTGGAAAAGTGTGTGGTGCCGAACGGAACGCTTCCGGCTCCCGTCAGCATTCACGACAATCAAGTCGTCGTCGATTCGTCGCAGCCTTATCCGGCATATGGCTGGCTGGATCTGACATGGGACGGCTCGAACACTCGTTTCTAACGCGATCCCAACGCTCAAAGCTGAGAGGACAAACCGATGAACAACTCGAATTGGCTGCTCCCCGCGGGCCATTCGCACCTGTTGCATGAAGCGCTTTCCGGGCTAATATCAACCGGACATCGTTCTTCTCGCCTGCAGCAACACTCTGGCTAAGAAACAAGAGAATGAAAGAAGAAACGAAATGAAGCTCATCAAGAGTGCCGTGCTCATTGCCATGGCATTTGGTAGCGTGGGTTGCGGCGAAAGTTTTTCGGCAGGTCCCTTTCACATTAGCCCATCCTTGATGTGGCGGGAAGGCGGTGCGCGCAAGACGGTGGTTGCCGGCGGTGCCAAACACGTCACGGCTGGCGACGGGGAGCGCGTATTAGCCAAGGGCGGATCGGTGGTTATCGCGGAGAGCGGCGCGCTGGTGCGGGCCAAAGCCGGATCATATATCCAGGCCAAGGGTGGATTGATCATCGCTGAAGCCGGCTCGTTCGTGGTCGCATTCCGCGGAGCTCGGGTCGACGCCTGGGCGGATTCGCACGTCCTGCTGTTCCAGGGCGCACACGCTGCAGCTTACCCGTATTCCTGGGTGTTTGCCTTCGACGGTTCGGAGGTGACCGCCTTCAGGGATGCACAGGTCAGCGCATTCATCGGTTCGCAGGTTCAAGCTTGCGAGCTTGGGCAAACGCATGTCTTCGCCTATCCCGGATCGAGTGTAGGTTGCAGCGAGTAACAAGTCCAGGTAGAAAGAACCTGGGCAGAAAGGCTCACCATGTCCGACATCATGTTTTCCGGAGGCGCGTGCAACCGCGCGTCCACTCGGCTGAGCCGAGCGCTTATGAGCGCCTTCTTGCTGGTCCTTGCGCTCCAGTCCGGCTGCGGTCACAACCAGCGTTTCTCTGCGCCCGAACAGCTTTACCATCGCGTCTGGGCGGAGACTGCAAACCGCATCTACGACCCCGCCACCCTTGGTGACTGGGGAAAGTGGGAGCGCAAATTCGATGGGAGATTGAACACGAGCGACAAAGCTGCGACAGCGATCAATGAAATGCTCGGTTCAATTCATGACCAGTACACGTACTTCATGGATTCAATCGACGTGTCATCCAAAAAAAGGCAGTCCAGGGGAAAGACGCTCGACAGCGGAATCCTGTTCTACCAACGTGTCGATGAACTGGACCAGCTGGTGAAAGCACCGGATGGGAGGACGCTCCCCGCCTGCAGCGACGACGGTTATCCGATCGTCGAAGAGATTACTCCCGGCAGCCCGGCAGAAGAATCCGGTATCAAATCCGGTGACCAGTTGGTCAGCATCGACAGGCGAGAGGCAAAAAATCAGAGTATCCACGAGCTCATCCGGCAACTGCGGGCTCCGGCAGGAAGCTCAATCGCGGTGAATATTCGGCGGGAGAACGGCCGGCGAGACACCGTGAATCTGCTGATAGTTGCGCGCGCCACCCAGGATGTGTCCAGCAAGCGACTTGCTGATGGGGTTTGCTACCTCCGCCTCTATTCCTTTCACCACAGGCAGGCTGGTGAGCTTTTCCGGCAGGAGATGGAAAAGCTGGCCGACTGCAAGGGATGGGTCTTGGATCTTCGGGACAATCCCGGCGGCTACATCGACCAGGCTATCGCGATTGCATCCCTGTTTCTGGACTGCGGCATCGTGGTCACGGAGCGTGAGCGTAAGGCCGGAGGATACGAGCGGCGCGTATACCGGCTGACCAGCGATCAGTTGGCCGAGGATACTACGGACGAAACTACGGGTAAAACGGCAACTCAATGGAGCAAGCGAGTGCCGAATGCATCCGGATACAGCCCGCTGGTCCTGTTGATCGACGGAGAGACCGCCAGCTCGGCGGAAATCCTCACCGGCGCACTGAAGGATAATGGGCGAGCTACGCTTGTCGGCACCAGAACCTTCGGCAAAGGCATCGGTCAGAGAGACTGCGATATGCCGGATTCGACGGCCTTGCACATCACCGTGCTCCGCTTCTTCACGCCGAACGGTCACTGGCTTGGCGACGGCGGCAACTCCCAATCGCATGGAATTCAACCGGACATCACGGTAGAAGCAACTGACGACATCCAGCCGGGCACCGACAACGACAACCAGCTCAAGAAGGCGCTGGAAATGTTGCGGGTCGAGCGCTGGGACCCAAAGTAGTGGTGCCTCCCCTGCACCACCGAGCGAGGGGCTAACCTACAATGGCACCACTACTGGTGCCCACCGCCAGGCAGCTTCGTCAATGCCGGCGGGCGGAGGTTTGACATGTCACAGGACGACGTCATCAATCCGGCTCAGCTCAAGTGGTATCTCGACCAGTTCATTGTCGGTCAGAAGGCCGCGAAGATAAAGCTGTGCGTTGCTGTTAAGGATCATTGCCTGCGCGTCGCGCGGAACTCCGAGCTGTCTAAAGCCGGATTGCAGGCCATTCAGAAGTCCAACGTTTTGTTGCTGGGGCCTTCCGGCTGTGGCAAGACGTTTCTGATCGAAACCATCGCGCGCCGCTGCAATCTTCCGCTGTCGATCGCAGATGCCACCACGCTTACGGAAGTCGGCTACGTTGGACAGGACGTCGAGAGCATCTTGACGCCTCTGGTGTCGAAGGCCGGTGGAGATCTTTCTCTGGCGGCGAAAGGTATCGTTTATCTCGATGAGTTCGACAAGCTCGCGAAGAGGGATGGCATGGTCGGTAGGGACGTCAGCGGCGAAGGTGTGCAGCGCGGACTGCTCCGCCTGCTGGAAGGCACCATTGCTCGCGTCCCCGTGGCCGGCCAGCTCGGACAACCGCCTCAGTTCGTGGAGCTGAACACCAGGGACATTCTCTTCATCTGCGGCGGCGCGTTCACCGGACTGGACAAGCTTGCCGCGGCCAGGAAGATCGAGAAGCCGCGTCTCGGCTTTCAGTCCGCTATGGAGAAGCGGTCCGAGGAGTCGACTGCGGCTTTCTTCCAATCCGTCGAGGACCGTGACCTCATCAAGTACGGCATCATGCAGGAGCTGGTCGGTCGGCTTCCGATGCGCGCCGTCGTTCACGCGCTTGGTGTGGATGAACTGAAGAAGATCCTGACCGAGCCGCGCAATGCGATCCTGACCCAGCAGAAAGAGTTGCTGAAGCCGGCGATTCTCGCCTTCACCGAGGAAGCGGTCACCGCCATCGCGACGGAGGCATCCCGCTGCGAGACGGGAGCCCGAGCTTTGAAGCAGATCGTCGAAGACCTGCTGCTGCCGATCAAGTTCTCGGCCATGCAGGGGTTAGTACAGGTAACCGCTGACATGGTGGAGAGCCGCCACGATTTCGACCGCATGCTGCAGCTGCTGAAGCGGCAGGAAAAGACCGCCTGGAAGGTCTGATCGTAGCGAGCAAGGGACGCCGGCCAGTTTCGAGGCCGGTGTCCCTCGCTCGCAGCATCTTTTTTCGTAGAGAGCTATCGTATTTGCTCAGCCCAGGTTTAAGGGTGTTTTTTTTGGGGTAGGTTAACTACATGAAGAAGTATATACAAGCAACATGCGGAGGACCGCGAGTATAGCTGATGGAATGCCAATTTCTGAAATGATCCAAACGGCGATTGCAAGCCCGACTGCTTGCTGATCATGCTCAACGCACAGACGCACTTTCCGATTGCGTCGGATAGTCGGGTCAGCCGCCTTCGCGCGCTGGTCCGCAATTTCGGCTGAACGGCGCCCCATTTGGGGTACCGGTTTCGGACTGGCGGCCACTGCTGCGCACCCGTAATATCCCACTGATACCAGGACGTTGGCAACTTGCACAGCTAGTGCGGCTTCTCTCCATACATCTGTGTCAGGTTGCCTCCAGCTGTTATGGCAATCAGCGGACGCTTCAATTGCAGCCACGGCAGTAGGCGCGCATCGTGGAACCTGGCATAGTAGGGCTCCATCCAGGCAAAGTCCTGTGAATTGGCGTTGTTCAAACTCTCCTGCCTTACGCCAGCCTGTTGTGAAAACCAATCAGGATCAGACAGCCCCCGGACCAGCCGATCTACAAGTCTTGAGATTCCACGGTTGTTTAGCTGGTACAGGTCTTCCCCGTTCGCGGCACCAATCTCCGCCAGCATCACCAAAGGAGTAAGAGCGAACAGATGGTAAAGAATCGCTCGCTGCCCCCGCTTCATCTCCAGCGGTAGGGTACCGTCGTCCTGGACGGCGTCGACTCCTGCCCTTGCTCTGATCATTCCCCAATCAAACAGCTGCCTGTCATTAGCCGCTATGCCGGTGGCGGAAACTGCAAGTCCGGCCCAATAGGCATGGTTATTCCATCGTGAAGGAGGCGTCTCGTACATTGGCTGGATGGAGTGTGCCAGAGTTACAAACCATTTCTCCACCTGCTGTTTTTCCGTGTCCAAGCCATCGATGTCTCGCACCTTCAGATAAGCCAGCGCCAGAGCACACAGGGTCCACTCTCGCTCGGAGGCCCCTTGACGGTTGACTTCACCCAGCAGTGCGTCCTGCGCCGCCCACCTGGCTAGCAGTTTGATGGCTGCCTCGCCCGCCCCTTCCTCTGATTTGTCCGCCAGAGCCGAAACCGTGCGGGCAAAATTCCGTATCGGCTCCATTGCCGCGTTGTTGGCTTGCTTCCGTTGGGGGTCAGCAACGGAGTGCTTTTCATCAACGTAATAGCTGACCCCCAGCAAATCGTGCTGGGCTGGCAGGTCAGGGGCCGTGACCCGCTTGGCAGAACTGGTCATGTGCACAGACGGAAAGGGACTCCGAAGCGTGGGCATTGCTGCCATGGCCGCCAAGCAAGACGTCATAGACAGAACAACCGCAGAAAGGAGATGACTTCTCAGCATTACAACGCCTCGCATCGCAATCTCGCACCAACTGATCGTGCTGCATGAACCGATTCCGTGTCAATCAGCTAAGAGCACGCGGAACGTAGGTCGGACAGGCGGCGCCGAAAGCAACACGCGCTCTTCGACAATTTCGGCTGAACGGAGAGCCATTTGGGTACCGGTTTCGAACCGGTGGTCACTGCTGCGCACTCGTAACATCCCCAGGAATCCAAGCTGTTGGCAATTTGCAAGTTTAGCGCGGTCAACGCTCGATTGTTGGATACCCCGCAGTTGGTTACCATTGGTGCAATGGCCGTCGAGGTATGAAGCATGGAAAAGACGATCGAGCATACAGCGCGCAGAGTTTGTGTCCTTGCGCTTGTTGTCGCTTCGGCAGCCGGTCCCGAGGCAGTCGCTGCCCAAGCAAAGAGCAAATCTGCACATGCCAGCAAAGCGGCGGCGCAGCGCACTCCAGCCAAGGCTCCTGCGAGCAAGTCCTTTGAATCCGCCCAGTGCCAATCGGCTTTACAAGACGCCGCGAAAGCCAAGGATCTGGTGCGCGAGAGAAAGTTTGTCCAGGCACAGGCGCTATACGCTTCTGCGCTTGCCAGGCTGGGTAAGCAGAACCCTCTTGCTGCAGCTGTCTACAGTCTTCGTGGAATCAGCTATCTTGTCGAAGGCAAGAACTCTGCTGCGCTTAACGATTTCAACTCTGCGCTCACTGTACTGCCGACTTCTGATGCCGAGCTCAAGGAAATGGCGAGAGCAAGAAATCTGCACGACCTGCTCCTGATTTGCATCAGAGGCAAATACTTCAGTGAGTATCTTCTCGGTCAGTACGAGGCAGCTGCCGAATGTAACCTGAAATTGTGCTTGCTCGACCCGCAAGACGCAGGTGCATGCCACTTGGATGCGGCCGTGCTGTATGTGCTCGCGAATAAAGGCGACAAGGCCCTGAGGGAGCTAGACTCGGCTGTGCTCGCAGATCCGCAGCTTCAATCGGAGGCTGAGAAGGTCAAAGAAACATCCGACACGTGCGCGGATTTCAGCGACGAGCAGCGAAAGGTTTTCCTGGCGTGGTTTGACAAGCGCCTCCATGAGTTTATGGAGCCGGTTCTCTCTGAATATTTGTCTCCGCAGAAAACATCGGCGGCCGCGCCAGTCAGCGGCGGCTCCAAGATCGTTGCTGTCGCGCCGTCTGCTGAAGGTCCCGTCAGCATATTCTGCGATCGTTGGGAACATCAACTGAAGACCAATTGGAAGCCGATTCCTGGACTGGACGACTCGATTATCCTTAATTTCCAGGTTGACCGACAGGGCAATGTTTCCGAAATCGAGGTCGACAAGGACTCGCAAGAGCTGTCGGAAACGATCAAGAAGTCTGCCGTTGAGTATCTGGTCTTGATCGGCAAGGTCGATGGTGCTCCTGCCGACGCGCAGTATCCGTTCCGCATGGCGGCTCGGTTATCAAACAACCCTGACAAGATCTACGCTTCCTGGCGAGATCTGGATTTGAAACCGTACATGGCAGGGTTACAGCACAAAATCAGAGCCGCCTGGCACCCTCCCAAAAGGGATGAGAGCGCGCATGTGAAGATCGTCTTCAAGGTAGCGCGTGACGGCTCCATATCAAAATTACAGCTGTCAAAGCCTACGGGTATTCCCGAAGTAGACAAAGCGGCACTGGCTGCAGGGCCACATGGTCGAGTGGAGCCACTGCCTGATGGGGCCCCGGAATCGGTGGATGTAGAGTTTAGCTTTGACTTCAATGTCATGCCCACGGGAAGCGGCGGCAAGCCGGCCGGTGGAGCGCTACGGGACCGGGTAGTCACCGAAGACAATCAAGCAGAGATCTGGGAACAGTTGAAGAACAGTCCGGATGTCACTCTGGAACAGTACAACGTGTTGTTGTTGAACGCGGATCACACAGGCACTTCAAGATTGCCCAAACTGCCTGTCGGAAAAACTGTCGGTGCGCTGCTCGACGAGCAAATGAGCGCGGATAAAGCCTCGCGAGATCAGTTCAATCGCGAGCAGATAATGATGGAAGATGCTGCCGAAGCCAAGGATCCGCTCAGGAAGCTGGTCAAGGTGGAGGTCGTCAGCGCGAGCTATTCGCAGGATAAAGTGGGAGTTGGCGAGGAAGAGCCGCACTGTGCCCTGACTCTGACATTGCGATGCACCAATCCCTCAACGACTGACGTCAAGAAATATCATGGCGTTATCGACTTCAAACGAGGGGCGGACTACCTCAGCGATGTGACCATAGTGCGCGAAGAAGGTCTAAAGGCCGGCGAGACCAGAACGATTACCGAGACATTTAGGGACGACGAGCCAAACCGTGGCTGGAAGGCTGTTTCCGACTCCAATCTATCTGGACTGCGCATTCGCTGGCGGCCGTGGAAGATAACTCTATCCGACGGAACACTATTGACCGGCACCATGGAGTAGTTTGGGCGGGAAGAAGGCAGCAGTTGCTCGCGTCCAAAACTCTCAAATCAAGCGAGTCCCAATTCCCAAGAGTCTTGATTGGCGGCAGTATCCAGATATTAACTATATGTATAAGTAGTCGTTGAAAAAAACGAAACGGCCGGGGTGGCGTGAGCCATGACCCCGGCCGCTCGTTTCTAGCCCGGCGCAATCGCGTTGAGCTGCTCCTTTTGACCCGTTACTGCTTGTCGCTGGGGGTATCGCCGTTGGGCTTCTTGGCGCCGCGGAGCTTGCGGAAGAGCCAGGCGATGCCCTTGAAGGGCAGCTTGACGGGAACGAGCAGCGAGTCGATCAGTTCGCTGATGTTGCCCATCACCTGACCGAGCCAGTTGAAGATCGGTCCGACTAGCGTCTGCAGGAACTTGACACGGTCGTACAGCAACCCGAAGCCGATGATGCCCAGGATGAAGGCGAACTTGCCGATCTCGTGCAGCTCGAAGTGGAAGAAATGTTCCGCGACGAGCTGGACACCGATGGCGCCTACGAGCACGTAGGCGATCTTGGCCAGGATCGGGAAGCGGTCGATGAGCTTGACGAACACGCCAGCCACGAACCGCATGGCCAGGATGCCGATGAACACGCCCGTGATCACAACCCAGAGCTTGGAGCTGAGTGCGGCCGCGGCCAGGATGTTGTCGATGCTGAAGGTCATGTCGGCAATCTCGACAGCCACCACTGTGGCCCAGAAGCTGGCAGCCTTGCCGTTATGGGCATCCTGCTCTCCCTCTTCAGCGACTCCCAGGTGGGAGCACATGAGGTAGATGAGGTAGCCGCCGCCGACCAGCTTGATCCAGGGGTTGGCGATCAGGACGGAGACGAAGGCGAGGCTGAGGCCGCGCAGAACGTACGCGCCGAGCAGTCCGGCCCGCAGAGCCCAGGTGCGCTGCTTTTCGGGCAGGTGTGACACCATCGCGGCCAGCACGAGGGCGTTGTCGACGCTGAGCAGACCTTCGAGAATGATCAACGACACGATGATCGGGAGAGCACTGATGAGTTCGGACATGTATTTCTCCAGCGGCACCACCAAATCCCTACGGGGGCGCCGGAATCTTTCGAACGCTGAGAGGCAGCAGCTCGGGCCGGCTCCTACCGGCTGTCGGCGCTGCTGCCCAGAAAGTTGAGGAAGCCGCCACCTGGCGACTTCGGTTGATCGGCACGTGCGTGAGTACTACCAGCTCCGGCGCGGTCTACCGAACCGCCCGCGGTTACAGCTTGCTCGTCAGCTCGCCGAGGCGAGTCTCGTACGAGTAGATCATGGTCTCCGCCTGCTTGAGGTTGACCTTGGCAGCGGCGAGGAGCTGGCTCGCTTTCTCGGCGAACTTGCTGAGCGCCTTGTCGACCACCAGACCCTTGTGTTTGTACTCTTCGGTTTTGCGCTGAGCCTCAGCCCAGCGCCGGACCAGCTCCTTCTTCTTCTCGACCGGGTGCTGGTTGGCCTCGATGCCGGCCTGGATCGACGTGCGCAGCTTCTCGCAGTCGCGGTTCCAGTCGGCGAGACCGGTCTTGGTCGCGTCGAACCGCTTTTCGGCGAGCGCCTTGGTCAGCGTATCGAGCCACTCGGTGAGCGACTTGGTGCCGCCCGGCGTTACCAGCCCTTCCGGGTTCTCGATTTCCGCTTCGGCGGTCTTGTACAGCTCCAGGCAGTGAGCCCTGAGCGTCTTGACCTGCTCGAGCATGACGTTGCAGTTCCTGATCTCGCCGATCAGACCGGCCAGCGCATCGGCTTCGCGATACCAATCGGCGATGCCGGCGCGCACGATGTCCCACTTCCCTTCCGCCAGAGACTTCCTGAGCGTCTCCAGCCAGTCGGAAAGCGGCTTGGTCACGGTCGCTGCGTCGTCGCGCTTGAGGTTGGCCTTGTAGAGTTCGCCGATCTGCTCGAGCTTGCGCGCGGCGTTCTGGACGTCGGTGCCGATCTTGTCCCGCTCGCGGCCGAGCTCGACGACCTTGTTCTTGGCCTTGTCGAGGTAGGGGCGCATGTCGAGCCTGAGGTCGGTGGTAACCGACAGCGGATCCTTTTTGCGGTGCTTGTCGGTCGACTCGAGGCGGGCGAGCAGGTCGCTCAGCTCAGCAGGCAGCGCCGAGCTGTACGACAGAGCCTTAGTCTTGAGAGCCTCGGCTTCGGCCTTCACCGCTTCGAACTGATCGTGCAGCGTCGAGACCTTGTTCTGCAGGTCGAGGAAGACTTTCTTGGCCGAGTCGAACGATCGCGCCATCATCTCCCTGAGCTGCTGGGGCGAGACCTCATGGTTGCGCTGCGAGCCTGAGAACAGACCGCGCTGATCGAACGGCACCTCGTCGGTGTCGAGCACGATGTTGGCGCTGAGGATCTTTTCGATCTCCTCGATCACCTTGCCCTTGCCGAACGTGGGCAGGGCCTGGCGCTTGTCGCTCGCCTTCTTGTAAACGGCTTCCATCAAGCCGAGCTGGCTCCAGAGCTTGGCCACGGCGTCGAAAGCACGGGTGACCTTCTTCTCGGTGTCACCGGTCAGCTGGTCGCGCTGGTCCTTCTCCTTCATGATCTTGTAGATCATCATGTCTTCGAGCTCGAGCAGGGTTGCCTGCACGCCGTCGAGCTCGGAGCGCCACTTCGTCAACAGCTTGTCCAAATCTTCGAGAGTCATGATCTTCTCCTTAGAGTGCTTTGCGCTTTCGATTGCGCCTGCCGTGAGGGCGACGTTGGGCGCCGCCCATGGCATGGGTATTCGATTGGTCCAGCGCAAAGCTAGAGGAGAGATGAGGCTAGGGCCGGTGCCACCCTATGTGACACCAGCCCTGCCCGGCGCTGCCGCGCCTATCTCTTACCGCTCGCGCTTACAGAAGCGTCTTGATCTTGGCCTGCAGGCCGCTGTCGGCGATCGTCCTGCCGTCGGCGGGCTCGCCGAAGGTGGCGATCTTCCACTCGCCGTTGTGGCGGTAGAGGCGGGCCAGGATGAGCCCGGTGTTCGGGAAGCCGACCGAGAGCTGGTATTTGCAGATCTCCTTCTCGTCGGTGCCGTTGAGCACCCGGCAGAAGGCGTTGCGGACGACCGTGAACTGCTGCCCGCGGTAGCTGGTCACCGTGAAGACGATGTTGGCGACGTTGGCGGGCACCTTGGTGAGATCGACGGTGATGCGCTCGTCGTCGCCGTCGCCGTCGCCGGTGAGGTTGTCGCCGGAGTGACGGATCGACCCATCACGGCTCTTGAGGTTGCCGTAGTAGATCGACTCCAGCAGGTTGCCCTGTGCGTCGTACGTGGCCGCCGAGGCGTCGAGGTCGACGGTGCCGGCCTCCGGCGAGATGTCCCAGCCCAGGCCCATGACCACGGACGTGAGCTGACCACCGGCGGTCTTTTCCAGTGAGAGGCGCTGCCCCTTTGCGAGACTGACTGACATGTGCGGTTCTCCTTAACGGTTTGGTCTTCGGTTTGCCAGGAAGGGGCTGCTTAGACGTTGACGCCGTAGTTCTGCGCCAGCGCCTTGAGGCCGCCCGCGTAGCCCTGCCCGATCGCCTTGAACTTCCACTCGCCGTTGAGGACGTAGAGCTCGCCGAAGATCATCGCCGTCTCGACCGAGGCATCCTCGGAGAGGTCGTAGCGGGCGATCTCGGTGTTGTCGTCGGCGTTGATCACGCGGATGTAGGCGTTGTTCACCTGACCGAACGACTGCCGGCGGGTGTCGGCGTCGTCGATGGTGACGCAGAACGCCACCTTCTTGATGTCGGCCGGCATCTTGGAGAGGTCGACCACCAGCGACTCGTCGTCGCCGGCGCCGGCGCCGCTGCGGTTGTCGCCCGTGTGCTGGATCGCGCCCGAGGGGTCCTTGGGCTGGTTGTAGAACACGAAGTGATCGTCGTTGGGGACCTTGCCGTCGTCCTTCAGCATGAAGGCGGAGGCGTCCAGGTCGAAAGCGGCGCCGTCGGTGGAACGCGCGTCCCAGCCCAGGCCGACCTTGACCTTGGTCAGACCGGTGACCGTCTTGGAGAGATTGACGTTCTGACCCTTTGCGAGAGAGACTGCCATGAGATTGCTCCTGTCGATGCGCATGATGCGCGGGTTAACGAAGCGGGCACCTGCAGAAGTGCTGTAGCCCGGAGTAACTGCAGCTGCGCCTGCGCCGGTGGAGCCGGCAACAAATAACGCAGGTTGGAAATCGCGCCGGCGGCGCGTGCAATGCGCACCGGCCACGCCTCACCCCGACCGCGATCTGGCTCGGGAAAGCTCGTGGCCGGGCGCGATTGCCCGGAGCAGGTATGTGCCCGCTCGTTTGCGAGTTGGCCTGTAGAGAGGCTTACTGGGCGGGGTTATTCGCGCCCGCGCTGCCAGCCAGGCCGCTGGAATGAATCCGCGAACCGCCGAGGATTACTCGGCGTCGAGCGCCTTCTCGAGCAGCGTCTGGGTGCTGAGCCCCTTCGCCTCGTCGCAGGTGATGCAGCCGACGATGTCCATCGTCGCGCCCTTCGCCCCAAGCCCGTTGTTGAGCTCGTCGAGGAACTGCTTCGCCTTGCCGTCGTTGCCGACCTGGATGAAGCTGATCACCAGGTCGTTCTTCGTCAGGCCGCCTGCGCTCATGCGCTTGGTGACGTTGACGATCACGTCCTCGAGCGCATCGTTGTCGTCCGGGACGCCGTCGGTGATGACCAGGATGATGCGCGGCTTGGTATTCGGGTCCGCCGGGGTCGCGGGCGTGCCCTTGCTGAAGAAGCCGCCCTTGGTGCCGGGCTTGCCGAGGCGCTGGTCGAGGTAGTCGTCGGTGCGCTCCTGGATCAGCCGCGCCGTGTCCGTGGAGCCGTTGGGGCTCACGCTCTTGAAGGTGGACGCCACCTTGTCGAAGGTGGTGTTCTCGTAGACGTGCGTGCTGCCGTTGAAGAAGCCGATGGTGACGCCGTCGTCGTCGAAGGCGGCCGCCTCCTGGACGAGCTTCTCCACCCAGCCCTTGGCGAACTCGAGCCGCGTCTGGCGGGTGGGGGTGTCGGTGCCGCTCATGGAGCCGGAGATGTCGGTGTGCGCCTCGATGTCGTACTTCGTGAGGTCGCGCTTCTTGAGGTTCAGAGCCATTATCGTTTCCTTTCCGTTGTGGAATTTGGCCCAGCGATTGCGCGAAGCCGCACTATGCGGCAGCGATACCGTGAGCCGAAGTGGGCGCGCTCAGCGCCCGGTGATTTGACCGAGTAAGAACTGGAGGGGCGCCTCGGCGAGAGGCGCCCGGGAGACGCGATTCGGACCTAGCCGATGCTCAGGCCGAAGTGGGTGGCGAGGGCGCCGAGACCGCCGGCGAAGCCCTGGCCGATCGCCCGGAACTTCCACTCGCCGTCCTTGCGGTAGAGCTCCGCGAACATCATCGCGGTCTCCGTGGAGGCGTCTTCCGACAGGTCGAAGCGGGCGACCTCGGTGTCGGTCTCGTCGTTGACGAGCCGGATGAAGGCGTTCTTCACCTGGCCGAACGACTGGCGGCGCTCCTCGGCCTCGTAGATCGTCACGGTGAAGACGATCTTCTGGATGTCGGCCGGCACCTTCGAGAGGTCGACCTTGAGCGACTCGTCGTCGCCGTCGCCGGCGCCGGTGCGGTTGTCGCCGGTGTGCTCGACGGAGCCGTCGGCCGTGATCAGCTTGTTGTTGATCTTCGCCATGCCGTAGAAGACGAAGTCGCCGTCCTTGCTGCACTTCTCGGCGGCGTTGACCATGAAGGCGGAGGCGTCGAGGTCGAAGGCGGCACCGTCGGTGGCGCGGACGTCCCAGCCGAGACCCACGAGGATCTTGGTCATGCCGGGAGCGGCCTTCTTGAGCGAGAGGTTTTCACCCTTCTTGAGCTGGATTGCCATGTGCACTTTCTCCTGTGCTTGTTTTGGGGCGTTGTGAAGGGGAGGGCGGGCACACCCCGGATGCTGGATTTGCCTTCCCCAGTGAAACAGAACGTAGACAGACGCACTTCGAGTCTTCTTAAAGCGGTTAACTCAAGGCACCAGAACACCTGCACCTCGTGAGAGGCACTTCTGTGTTGAAAGCTGAGACTGCAATACGCCTTGGTGCTTGGGTCTAAACCGGTTCTTGAAGAAACAAACGTGTGCCCTCATCCTAAAGAAAGCGAGTGTGTGAACGAGCCATGTATTACAACTCCGGTAGATAAGACGTGTTTGAATTTGTATTCTGAAAGTCTTTATTGGTCGGAACCGGAGCGCCTCTTGGCAAGAGGCTTTCAAGAGGGGCGGCCTCGCCCAAAATAGTGGGGATCTTACGCTGTTAACTTTTCTGAAGTGCGCTGGTGTGGCTAGCGGAACCCGCATGGTTAGCGCGTTTTCATGATATTGCGAATAAGACGCAGTTCATCTATTGGCGGGCGTCAAAATATGAAATTCGATGAGTTTTCGCTAAGAAAAAGCTAGCGTAGCCGCGCTTTGTCTGGAAAAAATATGTGCCTTTCGATACCGTCTGCGCCACCACTTTCAGCCACTTTATACGACACCGCATATGGTGGCGCAACGAATTGATTGTGAGCGCAAACTCATCCGGCTGGACAGAAGCCGCATAGAAAACGATGGTGCGATAGCTTCGCCAATTCATCTTGGTAACCTC
>Ga0066388_100001010_pt1 | contig 15003 bp, 14 predicted proteins | sample PanSoiMetaGPlot6_FD_64539 | JGI IMG/M metagenome (GOLD analysis project Ga0066388, IMG submission 64539) | Tropical forest soil microbial communities from Panama analyzed to predict greenhouse gas emissions - Panama Soil - Plot 6 (Hybrid Assembly) | ecosystem: Environmental > Terrestrial >... | reverse complement strand
GCTCATCCCCGCGTGGGAGAGCTTCCTCCGCCTGCGCGATCTCTACGACCTCCAGCGCGAGATGAAGAAGCTGGCCGCATGAAGATCACGGTCTGGGACGTCCTGAGCGCGTACCTCATCTACGGCGTGCTCCTCGTCATCGCGGACGTCTGCGACTACGTCTGCCAGCGGAGCTGGCGACGGTGGCACGGAGGGAAGCGATGGATCTGATCTCGCTCGTCGTGATCCTGATCGCAGTCGGCGTCCTGCTCTGGGCACTGAACACGTACGGCGCGCCGTTCATCGACGCGAAGATTCTCCGGATCATCAACATCGTCGTCGTCGTCGCGGTGGTGCTCTGGCTGCTGAAGCTCTTCGGGCTCTTCGAGATCGCGCGCGGCATTCGCGTCGGATGAAGCGGCACACACTGCCGCTGCCGAGCTTCGTCGGCTTCGCCCGGAAGGAAGACCACTCCGGCAGCTACACGCAGGGCGTGCTCCGCATCGGGCACCACGAGAACGTCGCCTGGTCCTGCGAGCACCAGCACCACTTCCGCTCGGGCGCGATCTCCTGCGCGATCCAGGCGCGCGGCCAGGCGATCGCGGCGCAGCTCCTACCCGAAGCGCCGCAGCGGCGCTGGACCGACTAGGGCTCCGACGGCGGCGCCTCGCCCAGCACGCGCGGGTAGATCTCTTCGAGCGTGACTGGCTGGCCCCGGTTCCGGAGCACCTTCGCGCGCGTCATCACCTGATGCCCGACGCGGTTGCGCGTCTTCTCGATCATGTTCCGCTTGGCCACATCCGACTTCTCAGACCACCCCGGCTTCGAGAACAAATTCTCGAGTGCGTGCTGCGTGGCGTAGCCCTTCGCCTGCTCGACCGCGAGCGCTTCGCGCGGCGGCAGCGTCGAGGCCCGACGCAGCTCGGCGGGCGTCATCCCCCTCGTTTTCGCGGGCGGCGGCTCGATCCGTTCCGCGCGGGGCATGGCGAGCGTCATCCCGAGATCACTGAGCTGCTGCGTGACCAGATCGGAGCGCGCACGGCTGATGTTCATCGGGAGGAACATCCGCCCCATCGCACCACCGGGCGGCTCGATGGTGATCGGCTCGCCGGTCGGACGGATGCGCGGCTGCACCTCCTTGCTCAGGAAGGGGAGCTGCGCCTTGAACGACTCCTCCAGGTTCTGCGGATCGCGGAGCACCGGGTCGATCGCACTCGACGTCGCCCGCAGCAGCGACGACGCGGGGATGTGCGACGCCCCGATCCGCGCGACGAGGTTCTGCCAGCGGTGCCCGGTGTTGTCGGAGACCGCGTCGAAGAGGTCGGAGAGGTTCTGCAGGTAGGACTGCTGCAGCATCGTGCGCCCGAGCCGCAGCGAGGCGCCGAGCGCGGCGCTGCTGAGATCGGTCTTCTCGCCCCGGTTGCTCCGCTCGACGTAGTCGTCGTGCAGGTTGGCGACCACGGCGAGCGGCAGCGCCATCGGACCGAGCACCGAGTAGCCCACCCAGTGGTCCCCGACCTTGATCGAGTTCGGCTCCCAGCCCAGCTTGCGGAGCTTGTTCTGCTCCGCCGGATCCGTCGGGCCCGAGCCGGAGAGGCGCCCCTCGCGGGCAAGCCACGCGATCGGCGCGAGCAGCATGGTGCCGAGCGCCGCCTCCGCCCGTGCCTGTGCTTGGAGGCGCCCGCCGCTGTGCGCGGTCTTGCTCAGGAACCCGAGCGGTGAGAGCTGGAAGCCTTGCCCGAAGATGTTCGCGGGTGTCCGGATGAATGGCAGGATGAAGTCGCCCGCCGGGATCTCGAACTTCTTCCCCGCGCCGTAGTGGATCGTCACGTTCGCCTTGTCGCGGAGCGACGTGGCGAGCTGCGCTGCCTGCCCGCCCTCCTGGAAGACCGCCCGCGTGCTGGCCTTGTCCGCGTGCTCCAGCATGGCCGGCGTCGGGTCACGCACCAGCTCGGTGATGCGATCCGCGAGCTGGTCGCCACGCAGCCCCTCGCGCCGCGCGATGTCGTGCGCCATCGAGCGCAGCTCGCCCTGCGTCGCCAGCTCGCGGGCGAAGTAGTCCATCCCCGAGAGCCCGCGGCTGATCACGTTGGCGACGGCGCGCCCCTTCTCGCCCCAGTGCGGGAACAGCTCGACGGGTGGCAGCTCGAAGCGGCTCTCGGCACCCGGCGCGTAGCCGTGTTTCATAATGTGCAGGAAGCCCTTGAGGGCAGGGCGGATACCGGTGGCGGCGACCCCGTCGCGTTCCTTCTGGCCCCACGCACCGCGGATGTACGCGCCAGCTCCCCCGACGGACAGCTCGTCGCTGAACGGGGCGCCGACCGCCATCGCCAGCGGCGTCTTCGCCAGGTTCACCGCGTTGCCGATGATGTTCCGCTCATGGGTCTTCGGCGCCGACAGGATGTTCGTGATCAGGTACGTCTTCCAGTACTGGCGGAAGGTCGGCTTCCGCATCTTGAGGATCGCCTTGAAGCGCCCCTCGACGTCCTCCGGCGGGATCGTCTTCAGCATCAGGGCGATCTCTTCGGGCGTGCCACCGACGCGGCTCGCCTCGCGGATCGCCGCCGGGTCGCCGCTGTCGAACGCGCGCTTGCGGAACTTCATTATGTTGAGCGCGCGACCGACCTCCGCCTTCCGCCCCTGATACGCGACCATCACCGTCGCCAGCTCGTCGGCAGCCTCTTGCAGGTCGAGGGCTGCGCGCCCGTTCAGCGGGTCAGCCTGGTACGCCGTACGCAGCCGATCGATCCGGCGCATCAGCCCCTCGATGTGCATCGCCGCTGCTTCGAGGCGCTCGGCGTTCCAGATCGTGCCCTTCGGCTCCTTCGCCATGCGCGCGGGATCGACGTTCAGCTCGGCAGCCAGCGCCCGCGTGGTCTCGACTGGCACCTCGCCGCGCGCGGCCTCCGCGATGTCGTCCTTGCTGTGCAGGATCGAGTACTCCAGGATCTGCTGCGAGTCCTCCGGGAGATGCCCCCACATGCGCCGCGCGCCGGCCAGCTCGCCGGAGAGGCGCTCGCCAGGACGGGCCCGCTTCGGCGGGATGACCTTCCCGGTCATCGCCTCGTAGAGCCCGGCCACCTTCCGGAACGGACTCGCCGCCCACGCGCGCGACTCCGCCGCTTCGTGCGTCGTCGGCTCGGCGCCGAGTTCGAGCTGCTCGGGCTCGGGCGGCGGTGGCGGGGGGGCTTCCGGTGGCTTCGGCGGGACGGCGCCCTCCGCGGCAGCCTCCGGTGGCGGCACGCCCTCCGCAGAGGTCTGTGCCTGTTCCTGCGCGGGGCGTGCCTGCGCCTGCTGCTGCTGCGCTGCCTGCTGCGCTTCGGGCGTCGGACCGATCGTCTCGCCGGGCTGCGTCACCATGCGCTGCGGCTCGGGCGGTTCAAACAGCTCGCCCTGCGGTGACGGCTCCGGCGGTCCGACGAAGTTCTGCTCCGCCTGCCAGCGACGGAACTGGCTGGTCTCGTCCAGGTCCATGATCCGCATCGACGCGCCGGCTTCGTCGCCGCCCATCTGCTTGTGCGCCTTCGCCGCCAGACGCTCGTCGCTCGTCGTCGTGTAGTTCCCGTCCTTGTCGGTGACGAGCCAGAGCATCGGCGCGTTGGCGTCGCGCTCGGCAGCTCGCGCGATCCTCCCAGCGACGCCGTGCTGCACCGCCTCCATGCCACCACCGAGCGCACCACCCGTGACGCCACCCACCGCGGCGCCTGTGAACAGCTCGCGCGCCGTCGGCCACTCGCCGGTCTCCAGCTTCTTCCGTGCGGCGACACTCCCGCCGCCCATGAGGCTGCCCTCGACCACGCGCGCGGCGACCTTCGGCGCGAGCGTCTTGAGACCGAGCTTCTCCAGCGGGGCGCCGGGGATGGCGCCCATTCCGGCCTCGAAGCCGATCGTCCACGGGTTCACCTCGTCGCGGAGACCGAGCTGCTTCTCGCGCTCCTGGCGGAGGTGCTCGATGCCTGCCGAGCTGAGCCCACCGATCGCGGCACCCGCGAGCGGACCGCCTGCGATCCCGCTCCCGATCCCGAGCACCGTCGGCACCCCAACGCCGGCAGCCGTCCACCCCGCCTCTTCGAGCCCAGACATCGGCGTCCCTGGCGGGCGCTGCAAGTATTCCGGGATCGCGCTCGGTCCTGGCTGCAGCTCGGGGGGTTCCGCATCGGGCCGGCGCAGCAGCTCGGGCGTCTCCTCCCACGCTTTCTCCTGCTGCAGTCTCCCGCCAACCATCGCCCCTGCCGTCGCGCCCGGCGGCATCGTGGGCTCCGGCTCCGGCGCGGCGAACAGCTCGGCAGCCGAGACCGCCTTCTTCGCGGGTGGCTTCGCGGGTTCTGGTGTGGGCGGCGCCGCGAAGAGGTCTGCCGCGGTCGCCATCTACTTCTGCCCGGTGGCGACGAACTTCCCGAAGGCGGTCGCGGCATCCTGCGGCGACATGCTGTGCGCCTTCACCTGCGCCTGGAGCTGCGCGTAGTACGACGCCTGCGCCGGAGTCATCTCGTCCGGCGTCGGCACCTTCGTGCCGCTCCACGCGCCCGGCGTCTGCGGTCCCGTCGGTGCAGGCGGCGCAGCCGGCGCACCACCTCCGGCACCCATCGGCGGCTTCCCGTTGGTCGGCGGTGCAGTCTCGGGTGGTCGCTGCAAGTATTCCGGGACCGGCTCCGACGGAGTCGGCGGTGCCGACGGCGCTTCCGGCTTCGCCTGCGGCATCCCCTGCACCGTGAAGCCCTGATTCTGGAAGCTCCGCGCCCGCTGGAGCGAGTCGGCCATGACCGCGTCCTCGTTCACCTTCTCCGTGGGATCGGCGTCGCCCGCTGCGATCCTCGCGCGTAGCGTGGTCTGCGCCTCGCGCAGCACGCTGTCGTAGAGCCGGGCGAAGACGATGGGCTTCTCGCCCGTCTGGCGCGACGGCGGGTAGTTCCCGGTGAGTTCGATGTGGCTGGCCTCCTCCGGCGTCAGCCCCGGATGCGCCTTGATGAAGTCGAGACGGCGCTGCTTCTCGACGCGGTCACGCTCGGCTTGGCGAGCGTTCTCGTCGGCAGTGATCTCAGCCGGTGTCTGCCGCTCGCTCGGAGGCCAGGCCCCGGTCTCGACCCAGACATCGACCTTGTTCGGATCGTGCCCAGCTCGGATGAGTGCGTCGCGTCGCGTGGCGCGCTCGTCGCGCTGCGCCGACATCGTCAGCTCGGCGCGCTTGCCGGGATCGCCACGCCACGGTGGCTGATCGCCCCGGTGGCTGTAGAGCCGCAGCGCCTGGTCCGTGCTCCCGGCGGCAACCCCCAGCGACGCCACCTCCTCCGGAGTCTTCCCCAGCCGCATCGCTTCCTGGAGCGCCGCCTCGCTCTCGCCCTGCTTCTTCTGCTGGCGCAGCTTCGAGATCGCCGCGATGTCGGAGATCGAGGTCCGCGGCGGCGTGACCGGCTTGCCCGCGATCGCGGAGATGAGCGAGCCCACGTCCCCGATGCCACCCAAGATCTTCCCACCCACGCCCGGCCCAGCACCGAGCCAGCTCATTCCCGGCTCCGGCGCGATCGCGTTCATCTGGTCGTCCGTGAGATCGAGCCCGGCGAGCTGGGAGCGCAGTCCCTGCGACGCTTCGTGCTGGTACTGAATCTGCCGCGGCAGCGACAGCACGCCGCCGAGCATCTGCAGACCCTGGATGATCTCCCCGAGCTGGACTGGCATGGCTCACTTTGCCGGCGGATTCGTCGCGCCGTGCCCGTAGGTCTCCTGCTTCGACATGTTGGTCAGCAGCGTGGTGAGCAGATCAGCATTGGGAATCGTCTGCTCACTGGTGCCGACACCCGTGAGTCCGGTGCCCGCCTTCATAAGCTGCTCGTTCATCTGCAGCGCGAGCTGCTGCGCCTGGAGATCCTGCGAGCCGCCCGTCGCCATCATCGTGGCGAGGCGGTCGAGGTCGGTGTTGCGCGCGTTCAAGCCGCGTTCGGCTGCGATGTCTCCGAACTTCGTGGCGAAGTCTCCCACGGCTTGCCCCTCCGAGAGCGCCTCGCGGCCCGACGTCCCGAACCCGCTCTGCGCGTAGCGGTTCCGCACGTTGGCGAGGTTCTCATCGAGCCCGCGCTGCGCGGCCTTCCGTGCCGTCTCGATCGGGTTGTCGCCGTACCACTGCATGTTGCCGAACTGCTTCTCGGAGCCGGCGCCGTAGGTGTTCTCGAAGGCGTCCTTGAACGTCGGCTTCGCAGGCGCCTTCCCGCCACCAGCTCCCTGCGCGGGCGCACCAGTCGAGGGCGCTGCTGGCGGTGGAGCTGGTGCTGGCGGCGGAGCAGCCCCCGCACCACCCTTCGGCGGTGCGTTCGCAGGCGGAGCCGGCGGGGGTGCCGCTGCCGGCGCGCCGCCTCCACCCTTCGCCCCGCTCGCGCCCGTACCCGGCGCGCCAGTGTTCTTCACGTTCTTCGCCTGGAGCTGCTGCTGGTAGTTCTGCTGCGCCTTCGTGCCACCTGCGGTGACCGCCTGCTGTTGCGCGGCGATCTTCTGGTGGTTGGCGAGGAACTTGTCGAGGTTCCCCTTCGACGCTGCCGTCTGCAGGTTCTGCTTCGCCCACGGCGTGAGCTGCGCGGGGGCATTCGGGTTCTTTGGCGCTGCCATCGGATCAGCTCATCGTGCCGGGCCCGCCGGGCAGGCCAGCGATCTGTTTCTGCAGGAGCGCCTGCTGCGCGTTCGTCGCGCCCTTCCCGCCGCCAGCGCCGAGCTGCGGCGCACCCGGTGGCATCGCGCCAGGGGTCTGCGTCATCGGTGGCTTCTGCGCCGCCATGCTCTGCAACATGCTAGTGATCTGCGGGTTCGACTGCACATCACCGAGTCCGGCGTTCGCGCCCCAGTTGGGCGGCGGCACGTTCTTGTAGCCGCCCATCGACGCCATCGCTGCGTCGGCAGCCTTCTTCTTCTGCTGCCAGTCGGCGGGCATCACCTGCCCAACCCCAGCGGTCGAGGCCTCGCCGCCCTGCGGCACGCCCCACCCAACGGCAGGACGACCAGGACGACCAGGACGCGGGAGCTGCGAGATCTGCTTCCCCTTCCCGCCACCTGCACCCTGACCCGGCGCGCCCATCGCCATCTGCCCGCCGGGCGTGCCCGCTCCTGGCGCTGGCATCCCCTGCAGCGAGGCCTGCTCCTGGAGCTTCTTCAAGCCAACGCCTCCGCCGGCAGGACCGGTCCCCGGCGCCGAGCCACCCTGTCGTGCTTGTGCCATCGCTCTACCCCTGCAGCCCGAAGGCTTTCATAAATGCCAGCCGATCGGTCTCCTGCGGTGTCTGCATCGTCGGCAACTGTGCCGCGGGATCGAGCGGATCAGGTACGGGCTTAGGCGGCGCCTTCAGGAGGATCCCCATCGGATCCACGACACCCTGCCAGCCGGCCTTCCCGGACGAGTTCGATATGAGGCCACCGAGCATCGACTGCCCGCCGCCTCCGCCACCGCCACCGCCACCGCCAGCCATCGGCCTACCCCTGCACGCCGAACGCCCGCAGGAACGCGAGGCGGTCGAGCTGGGGGGGGGGAGCAACCGACGGGAGCCCCGGCATCTGGAACGTCTGCGGCACCGTCGGTCCCTGCTTCTTTTCGGCCATGCCCAGCATCTCCTCTCCGCTCTGGATCAGTGGCTGGTAGTCTTTCAGGTACTGGTTCAGCGTGTTGATCCCCTTCCCGAGTGACCAGCCGCTCGACCCTCCTGCACTCGATCCGCCACCGGCTGCCGGCGGCAGCGTGTTCGCTGACGTCTGCGCCGCGATCTCGGGCGTCATCTCCGCAGTCACTCCGACCGGTGCCGTCGAGCCCTGCGCGCCGGCCATGATCGCTTCGGCGCCAGGTGCTCCTGCCGACAGTGAGGGCGGCGCGCCTGCCGCGAGCGGCGTGGCGATCCCGGACGGCAGCGTGCCGGCTGCCGGTCCTGCGGCTGACGCCAACGGCACGCCCGCCGCCGGGCCCGTCGCGGCAGTGAGCGGGATCCCGGTCGCCGCGATCGGTGCGGTGGCGCCGCCAGCCGCTCCTGCTGCCGCTGCTGCCGGAGCTGCCGCTGCTGCAGGAGCTGCTGCCGCTGCCGGTGCCGCTGCTGTCGCCAGAGGCGCGGTCGCAGCACCCAGCGCGCCGAGTCCACCGGCAGCACCAGCTCCTGCAGCGCCAGCTCCTGCCGCACCAGCTCCCGCCGCGAGTCCCGACGCAGCACCCGTCGCTGCACCCGCCGCCCCTGCGCCTGCAGCGCCGGCTGCGGCTCCGAGTCCAGCGCCGGCTGCGCCGGCTGCGGTTGCACCCGCTGCGGCTGCCGTACCGGCGGCAGCAGCACCCGCAGCCGTTGCTGCCGCTGCCGTCCCAGCAGCAGCTCCGCCTGCGGCAGCAGTCCCACCAGCAGCCGCGAGCGCAGGTACGAGGGCGGCGAGGAAGGGCATCGCTCAGGGCTCCCGGTAGATGTCGCCCGTGTTCTTGTCGAGGCGCTTCTGCGCCCGCTCCAGCTTCCGCGTGGCCTGCTTGTGCGGCAGTCCCTTCGCCTCCCGGTTCTCGATGCGGGTCTGCAGCCGGTCGATGCGCCCCTCGATCTTGTCCTTGTTCTTGATGCCCGAGCGCACGGGCGAGAGGCCGATGTTCTTGATGTCCTCCCCGGTCGGCATGAAGGGGAAGTAGCTCTCGCGGTCCGGCAGCCCGAGCTGCTCGCGCGACTGCAGGCCCTGCTGCCCGCCTTCAGCGCTCGGGAGGAACGCTCCGGGCGCGAATCCACCGCCGCCCGTTCCACTCGCGCCGGGGGTGCCCCGACTCGCTAGCCGCTCCGCCATCCCGCCGCCGAGCCCGAACTGCCCGGCGATGTTCCCGCCCTGCAGGTTGCTGATCGCCTGCTGCAGCGGCGTCGAGATCGGCGTCTCGGGCGGCTCGGCCATTTGCCCGACGAGCCCGCGGATCATCATGTCGTACGGGAGCTGGAGCCTTTGCGGGGCGCCCCTCGACGTGAGCCCCTTCTGCCACTGGTAGGTCGAGCCTCCCCCCCCGAAGAAGCGGTCCCGCGGCCCCGGTTCCGTTCGATGCAGCGCCTGCGTCGTGTGCGCGCGAAGCGGCTCTTGGGTCATCAGAAGCCTCCTCTACGGGCACTGGGGCAGCAGCGCCGAGCGGACACTTAAATACAACACGATCGAACGAGTAGCCATATCGGGCGACCCAGCGGGCATAGGCGTCGAGCCTGGTCCGGCGGGCGGCGTAGAGGGCGGTCGCGTGGTGCCCCCGCCCCCACTCCACCATCGCCTGGTGCAGCGCGCCGGGCGCCTCGCCGGCACCGGTCGCTGCCCATGCCCACGTCACCGCGACCGTGATCGTGGAGGGAAGGTCCACGTAGACCTTCGCCGCCGACCAGGCGGAGAGGGCGCCGTCGGTGAGCGCGACCCAGATCTGCGCGTAGGGCGCCTGGCTCGGGTACGTGGTCAGGTCGTGCCAGGTCTCCTCCTCGCTGCGGTCGAACTCCGGCTGAATCTCGATGAGGGTGGCGCGCAGCTCGTCAGCGAGCAGCTCGAACTGGGCGCTCGTCGTGATGGGGTAGACGCGGATCATGTGGCACGCGGGCTCATCCGGAGCCACATCGTCCAGCGCCGGAGCCAGAGCTGCTGGCCGGCGGTCGCCACCGCCGCCTGGATGTTGAACGTCACCGTGTTCTCGTTCTGTGGCACGGTCGGCGCGAGGTCTCCCCGAGCTGCAAACGGTCCGATCCGGATTTTACTCCAGATGAACCCCGTCGCGAAGTTGAGCTGCCCGAGCACCACCTGGCTCTGGTCGTCCTTCTGGTAGGTGAGCTGGAGCGAGCAGCCCGTGCTCGGCGTGTTCAGCCAGCCCGCCGCCATGAGCGCCCACCGATCATCCGGCATCAGCTCGCGCAGCTCGCTCCACGGGATCGTCCACCCGCCCATGATCGCCATCGTGGCCGACGTCGTCGTGGCCCCCGACAGCTCATCGATGGTGCCGTGACAGTGGATCACCTCCGAGTAGTTGCGCGCCTGCTCCAGCCGCGCGAGACGTTCCTCGACGGTGCCCGCGCTCGGGACACGAATGCTCATGCAGGCGGATCAGGATCGGGCCCGTTCGGGCGCGGCTCCTCCGGCGTGAGCAGCTCGCGCAGGATGGAGATCGCACCGTCGAGCTGGGCGATCGCCGTCTGCGTCTGGCGGTACGCCTCGCGGATGTCGATCTGCCGCTGCTTCGCATCGCGCAGGCGCTCTTGCAGCGTGTCGAGTCGGGTCTGCATCTCGTCGTGGGTCATGTCAGCTCCACATCGGCAGGGATGGGCAGGTTAGCAACCGTCGTGAACCAGTCATCGCGGCACGTCTTGTCGTGGCAATAGAACTGCTCTGGGAGAGGGCTCCCTGCTACGGACAGCGGGTCGCCCGATGTCACCGCTGCCGTGCTGACCTGGATCATGTGCCAGCCAGGTCCGAGCGCATCTTCGATCCCACACATGGCGCACTTCATCAGCTCACCTCCTGCGCGCAGACACGGCTATTGAATCCGGAGTTCGTGATCGAGCCCGACGACGTGCCCTCCAGGTAGATCTGGAAGGAGTAGGTGTACGTGCCCGCCGCACCGGGGTTGTCGTAGATGGCGCAGTTCGGAATGGCGAAGGTTCCCGCAGCGCCGAACTTCCAGCCCAGATCAGTATGGACAGCCACCCCGTTGCGGAGGAACCGCTGCGAGCCCCGCGTCTGTTGGTTTCCCAACGCATTGTAGCAGAGCCCGTGGTTGGCGAAGAGCATGACTGCCGAGTTGGCGCGAACCGTGATGGCGGGAAGCACCACAACATCGACCCACGTATTGTAGGTCGATGTCGAGAACCCGGCGTTCACGTTGAGGACCGCCGTGTTGCCGCACGGCGTGCCTGCGGCAGTCATCAGTCGCGTGACCGAACCGTCCGCGAGCGTGCAGTACGTCTTCCCGTCGTTCTGAACCCGGAAGGGGTTCGTGACAGTCCCCGCCGCTGCGTTCGCTGCGCGCCGGTAGATGAGCGCCTGATCCGACGCCATGTCGAGCTTGAATGCCCACGACGGCGACGCGGGCGTATCGGGCGACCACGGATGGTTCACGTCGATCTGGATCGACTGGAACGAGTCAATCGTGCCTTTCCCCGGTGCAGTCCCCAGCACGATGGTGGCATCCCCAGACGCCGGGAGCGCGATCTTGCCAGCCGCGTTGAGGGTGAACCAATCCGTCGCCGTCGTCGAGTTGGGGGGACAACGCCGAATCCGCCACGTATCCGCCGCCAGTGTCCCGAAGGTGACCATCCAGTTCGGCTCCGTGATGTCATCGAGCGTCGCGGCAGCGATGTTCTGGTTCGAGGAGATGAAGAGCGCTTTCGTCGCCTGTTGCGTGACGTATCCTTTGACCGTGCTCCCACTGTTGCTCACCGTCAGTTGTCCACCCGTGACCGCCACGGATCGCGCTGCGGTGACTGGCGTGAGCACCGTTCCGGTGTCCGACCAGAGCGCCCGCGCATCGACGTACTGCTTCGTCGCCACGTCGAACGCGCCGGTCGGATCGGCGGCGATGGTCACCCGGCCATCGTTGTTGACCGTCATCAGACCCACGTTGCCACCCGCAGGGGCCTGCCGGATGACCTGCCACAGATCCGTGTCGATGCGATAGCGTGTCCACCACGACGGCTTCGTGTTGTCGTCCTGCACGCCACCGATGGTGCGGTTCGCACCAATCTCGAAGTAGTTCCCAAGACTCGCGCTCAAGCGCGCCTTCACCAGGCTCGTGCCCCAGACGACAGCATCACCGGTCGTCGCATTGAGCGGGCCGGTCAGCGTGCCCCCGGCGAGCGGGAGATACGCACCGGCTTTCGTGTCCACGTACTGCTTCGTGGCGAGGTCGAAGGCGGTGGTTGGATCGGCACTGGCGCGAACCCGTCCGTCGTTGAGAATCGTGGCGATCACGGAATGCGCGCCACCGGCAGGAGCGCGCTGCACAGTGAGCTGGTCGGCTCCGAGATCCATCCGGATGCGCCACGCGGGTTTGGTGTTGTCGTCTTGCGTGCCACCGTCAGAGGCATTCACCGACCAGATGCCGTACGTACCAACCGCTGGGGCGATGATGCGGGACTTTCCGAGTGCCCCGGTCGGCCCTGCGACAATCGCGTTGCTCGTTGCAGGACTGTTGACGGTCAGCGTACCCGCCGGCACCGCCGCATTGCCGGCGTTGGTGATGTTGAACACGTTCACTTCGCCGCCAGCACCACCAGCCGGGAGCCGCAGGATCCCGAAGTCATCACCACCGCTCGCCCGGATGCGGAAGCGCCAGCTCGGCTTCGCCGGGTCGTCTTGGGTCAGACTTGGATCGGCCAGGTTGAGGCCAATGGTGAGCACGTCACTCCCCGTGCTGCCGAAGATGTGCGTCTTCACCGTGCGGCTACCGAACGTCATGTAGTCTTCGTTCGTCGTCCCGAAGACCGTCAGCTTGTTCGTCACACTGAAGCTGTCGGACGCCTTCACGACGGTCGGTCCAGGGTACGAGCCTCCGAGATCATTCGAGGCCGCTCCGGACGGGGGCATCCCCGCCGGCACGCCCGTGAGCTTCGACCACGACATCGAGCTGATCTTCGCGTCCGTGACGCCATTCGGCGCGTCCGCGATGAACTGGGTCGAGACCTGTCCCGGCAGCAGGGTGGCTGGCGGCGTCGTGACGTAGATCAGTCCGTTGCCGGCAGGGTTCACCGCGAGGATGTAGTTCGCATCGGTGGGACCGGGGATCGGCGGCAGGCCTGGCAGCACATCGACGGGCGAGAGCTTGATGCGGGTCACCGCGCCGGTCTCGATCGCGGGCGGCGCAACGCTGTCAGGCGGCAGCGGGGGCATCGCGGTCCAGGCGATCTGCGGGGTGCCGCCCTGATCGACCACCGTCAGCACCTGATTCATGTTGCCGGCGTTCGGCTTCGGCGGCAGCGGCACGGAGTTCTGATCGATGTCCGCGAGCTGGATCGAGCTGTCCTGCAGCGCCGAGCTGCCGACGGAGTTCGGCGCCATCTTCGCTGCGGTGACGCTCCCGTTCGGGGGTGGCAGCTCGGTCGGTGCGCCGATCACCTTCGCGTAGGCGACGCTGGTGATCTTCGCGTCGGTGACCGCTCCATCCACGATCTTCGGGGTGGTGACCGAACCGTCCGCGATCGGCTGCGCCGGCAGTGTCCCCCACGCGAGCGCGGGCCCGGCGCCGACGGTGAGGAACTTCCCGACGTCGCCACCCGTCGGGATGGGCGAGAGCCAGCAATCGGCGGCATGCTTCGCGCGCGTCACCACACCGGCTGCGATGATCGGTGCCGGATACGAGCTGCCCGTCAGATCGCCGCCCGCGGCGCCGCTTGGCGGCAAGCTCGTCGGACGCCCGGTGATCTTCGTCCAGCTCACGTCGGACACGTCCACGTCGGTGATGGTCCCCGCCTGGATGTGCGCGCCCGTGATCGTGTCGGCGGGGATCTTCGGTCCCGTCACCGCGCCATCCGCGATCTTCGGCGTGGTGACCGACCCGTTCACCAACATCGCTGCCGTGATCGTGTTGTCAGGGATCGTCGGCAGGACGGGCAGGGCGCCCGTGTTGAGCACGGTGACGAGATTGTCCAGCTCGGCATCCACCTCCGCGGCCTCGATGAGCGGATACCCGTTGTTCCGCTCGTCCACGAAGGTGCGCGCCCCGCTGGTCTTCGGTGGTCGTTGGATTGGTGCAGCCATTAGACACTCCTCACGCAGGCAGGGACCACGTCAGCAGTACGGCGGCGTTCTTCTTGATCAGGGCGAGATTCCCCGATGAGAGCGTGGCCTGGAAGGTGTAGTACGCCCCGTTGTTCACTGCGCTGGTGATATCGAGGATGGCGATCTCGCCCACGTCGTCTCGGATCAGGAACTTCCGCGGGACTTGCACGAGGCTCAACTCCGGATTCCGCGAGAACCCGTCTCGATCTCGCGTAGCGACGAAGAACGTCCCAGCTCCGTTGTCCCGAATCTCGCCCATCCCTGGCGGGGCAGTCGTGAACGTCGAGTAGATCCAGGTGCCAGTCAACATCTCGTCCTCCGTGGGGGTCAACGGATTCGGACTCCCGGAACCGACCCACTCCCCGACCTCATAGTCGGCACGATCCCACTGCGAGAGCCGCGTCACGGTCGTCACCGCTCCGTCCGGGCTCGGGCTCGTCCCCCGAGCAGCTCGCTCGACCAGCTTGATCGCCAGGCTCCGGATCCGGAAGTCGCAGCCGGTGCCGGTGATCCGGATGCGGAGCCACTTCCCATGCGCGCGGACCGGCGCATCGACCTCGCCGCGCGTGAGCGTGCAGCGCGCGTCAGCCGGCGCCGCGGTGAAGAGCGAGCTGAGATCGTACGCGTACGTCCGGTTCGGGTTCGGACCGCCCTGCGGGTACGGGTCGAGCTGCTCGCGCGTGGCGGCGATCACCTCCAGCGACGGCGCCGGCACCGTCGAGCGCGGCTCCCACTCGACGCGCACGGCGACGACCTCCTGGCCGACGGGCATGGCAAAGTCCTTCGTGTCCACGAAGCTCGTCACCGTGTTGGTCGGAGAGGGCGCGTCGCGCTCCGCCCAGATCGAGCCGTCCGAGCAGAGCACCACATGGCGATGCACGGGAGCGCCGACGGTGGCGGCGAGCACCACCGCGTGGTCGAGCGGGTAGATCGAGCTGCCCGGCGTGTTCTGGCTCGACCAGGCCTGCTCGGCCAGCTCGTAGGTGAAGAACTGCGTGCCCGAGTAGTTCGGGCTCCGCATCGAGAGCTGGGGGCAGTAGAGCGTCGCGGTCCGCGGATGCCAGAGCAGCCGGGCGCACGTCGTCGGGGTGTCGGTGAGGTTCGCCTCCAGCGCACGGTAGATCGGTGAGCCGATCGCGGTGTCGATCGGGCAGTACACGTTGTCGTACGAGAGCACCGCGGCACCGAACGGCGTCGGGCCCGCGTACGGCGCGGCGTTCTGCCAGGGCTGGTTGACCCCGTTGTCCTTCACCCCGCGCGACCCGAGCCAGGAGCGCGTGTAGGGCGGGATGTTCCCGGTCGGCGCCA
>Ga0066388_100001008_pt1 | contig 15010 bp, 13 predicted proteins | sample PanSoiMetaGPlot6_FD_64539 | JGI IMG/M metagenome (GOLD analysis project Ga0066388, IMG submission 64539) | Tropical forest soil microbial communities from Panama analyzed to predict greenhouse gas emissions - Panama Soil - Plot 6 (Hybrid Assembly) | ecosystem: Environmental > Terrestrial >... | reverse complement strand
TGACCCGCCCGTGGACGGTCAACAAGACCTATGGCCGCGAACCGAACAAGGAGACGCCGTTCTGGCGCGAGAACAATTGCGGCGAGTACAACAATCACGTCAGGATCGGCAACGAGAACTACATGTTGAGCGCGGATGGCTACTTGATGCCGACCAAGAAAGACCAGCCGCCTCCCGATTTGCGATATTTCAGCCAGGGGCGGAAGTGATGGACAGCGGTTGGCGCGGAACGGCTTAGAGTCTGACTCGCCTGGATTGAATTGCGGAAGCCCGCCCTCTTTGCGTTTGAGCATGATCTTTGTCGGAAAACCGGTTTCCACTTTTCCGGATCATGCTCTAGAACGTCTTGCGCAGCAGCGCCGGATAGCGCGCCGCCTGCAGCAGCCCGCGCGCGGCGAGGAAGACCAGGATCGCCACCCACAGGCCGGCATTGCCGTAGCCGGTCAGCGTCCACCAGGTCGCGAGATAGATCGCGAATGCGACCAGCATCAGGTTACGCATGTCGCGCGCCCAGGTCGCTCCGATGAAGACGCCGTCGAGCGTGTAGGCCAACGCGCCCAGCATCGGCGCAGCGGCGGCGAAGGCCATGAACTCGCGGGCCACCCGCCGCACCTCGGCACTTGTGGTGATCAGATCAATGAGCGCGGTACCGGCGATGAGGAAGACCGCGGTGCTCGCCATGCCGAAGCCAAGGCCCCAGGCGAGCGCGAGTTGCGTCGCCCGCACGAAGCCTGTGCGGTCGCGCGCCCCGACCGAACGGCCGCAGAGTTGTTCGGCCGCGGTTGCCATACCATCGAGGAAGAAGCTGCCGATCATGACGAAGTTCTGCAGCACCGCGTTGGCGGCGAGCGCCAGATCGCCGGCGCGCGCGCCCTGCGACGCGAAGAACGCGAACGCGCCGATCACGCAGGCGGTACGGATCATGATGTCGCGGTTGACCGCGAGCATGCGCAGGAGCTTGTCGCGCTCCAGCACGATCGCGGCCCTGGTCTCGAACCGGCGGCCGAGGAGGCGCCAGGCGACCACGAGGCCGAGCGCGAAGCCGGTTGCTTCCGCCAGCAAGGCGGCGAGCGCCGCGCCGCGGATGCCGAAATCGAGCCAGATCACCAGCAGAACGGTGAGCGCGATGTTGAACGAGTTGATGGCGATCTGCAGCGCCAGCGCGATGCTGGCGCGTGCGGTGCCGACCAGCCAGCCGACCAGCGACAGGTTGCCGAGCGTGAATGGCGCCGACCAGATGCGGACGAAGAAGTAGGTTTCCGCCGCCCCCCGCACCGCAGCGCCGCCGCCTAGGAGTTCGGAGGTCGCATGGACCAGCGGCCCCTGCAGCGCGATCAGGCCGACACCGATGATGCCGGCGATGACCAGCGCGCGCGAGAGCACGGCGCGTTGCTCCTTCACGTCGCCGGCGCCGAGCGCCTGCGCGGTGAGCGCGACCGTGCCCATCCGCAAGAAGCCGAACAGCCAGTAGATGCCGTCGAACACGATCGCCGCGAGCGCAACGCCGCCGAGAAGATGCGCCTCGCCGAGCCGCCCAATCGCCGCCGTCGCCACCAGGCCGAGGAGCGGCGTGGTCAGATTCGCCAGCATCGCCGGGCCCGCAATCGCGAACACGCGCGAGTTGGTGACGTGGAATTTCAGCGGGGCGGCAGGCCCGTTCATCCGTTCACGCCAAGCTCATATCGTGGCAACGCCATCGACTTTCGAATGACAACGAATCGTTTTCGTGCAAAGCTTGGACTGGATGCGGCGCATTTGATGAGGGGAATGCGCAAATGAAATATACTTTGCTGGCGATGGCTGTTGTGGGAGCTGCATTGACCATGAGTCCGACGGAAGCAGCGGCGTGGTACTGCCGCGCCGATAGTCCGAGCGCCTACGGATGGGGCCGCCATCTCTATCGCCACCGGGCGGTCCGGATTGCGCTCTACCAGTGCTCGATCCGCACGCCGCGGTACGAGACCTGCTACATCTCCTGGTGCCGCTGACCGTACATCCCGACTGTGACTGACGCCGCGCGGGCGCATCACCGACCGCGCGGCGTTCGCACGAGCCGAATCAGCAGCCAAATCGGGATGACCAGGACGGCACCCAGCAGGAAGTAACGCCCGAGCGAGACGATGGCGTCGAAGCCCATGTCCCAGACGTACTCGACCAGCTCCCGGATGCTGCGGATGATGTTGAACGGATCGAGCCCGAGCACCTTGAGGACGAAGCCGACCAGGATCGAGAGCAGCACGAGCTTGAACAGCACGGCCAGCGGTTTGCCGCCGAAAAAGCGCTCCAGCGGGCTGGTCGGCCGCGCCGCAGCGGGTTGCGATTGGTTCTGAGGCATAGTCATGGTGCCACCTTATCACGTTGCGCGGTCTGTCGCTGCCGCCCGCTTTCGATTCGTTGCAGGATTTGCTGCAGCGTGTCGAGCCGGTCGGCCTCGCCCGGCGGCTTGTCCCAGCGCAGCCGGCTGATGCGGGGAAAGCGCATGGCGAGCCCCGATTTGTGCCTTGTCGAGCGCTGCAACCCTTCGAAGGCGACCTCGAGCACCAGCCCCTGGTCCGGCTCGTGCACGACTTCGCGCACCGGCCCGAACCGCTCGACGGTATTGCGGCGGACGAACCGGTCGATCTGCAGAAGCTCCTCATCAGTAAAGCCGAAATAGGCCTTGCCGACCGGCACCAGCTCGTCGCCCTCGGCGCCCTCGGTCCATACCCCGAAAGTGTAATCGGAATAATACGAGGACCGCTTGCCGGACCCGCGCTGGGCATACATCAGCACGGCGTCGACCACATACGGGTCGCGCTTCCATTTCCACCACGGGCCCTTGGGCCGGCCGGGCAGGTAGGGCGCGTCGCGCCGCTTGAGCATTACGCCCTCGACCGCCTCGGCGTCGGTGCCGGCGCCGGCCGCCGCGGGGTCGGCACGCGCCGCGGTGAGTTCGTCCCAATTCGCAAAGGTGATCAGCGGCGAGATGTCGACGCACGGATCGTCGAGTCGTGCAACGAATTGCTCGAGCCGGGCGCGGCGCTCCGCGAACGGACGCTCGCGCAAGTCCTCCGCGCCGTCGACCAGGAGATCATAGGCGCGCAGATGCGCCGGAAACTCAGTGAGCAGCTTGGCGTTCACGGCCTTCCGATTGAGCCGCTGTTGCAGCACGTTGAAGCTCTCCACGCGGCCTTCGCGCACGATCAGGAGCTCGCCGTCGATCGCGCCGGGGAGCCGCAGCGCCTCGATCAGATCGGGAAAGCTCCGCGAGATATCCTCCCCGGTTCGTGAATAGAGCCGCACCAGCGGCCGGCCATCGTCGCGCACGCCGGCGACCGCCTGCACCCTGATGCCGTCCCATTTCCATTCTGCCATGAAGTCTGCAGCCTCAAGCGACGCCAGCTCGCCCTCCTCGATGGCGTGCGCGAGCATCGCGGGGCGGAACGGCGCCGGATCGCGGCTCGATGGCTCGTCGGCGCGGCCCTCGAGCCAGGCGAACAGGTCGAGATAGGGCGGCCGCAAGGAGGGCCAGATCAACTCGATCTCCTGAACCTCCTTGTTGCCGAGCGCCGCCGCCGCGGTCTTGGCGAGCCGCGCCGAGACGCCGATACGGAGCGCGCCTGTGACGAGCTTGAGCAGCGCCCAGCGCCCGGTCTCGTCGAGCGTGTCGAGCCAGCGCGCGAGCCGGCGCGGCAGCTCGGTCTTGCCGAGGGTGGCGAGGCCTTCGACGACCGCGGAGAGGGTAGGTGCGTCCGCGTTCTTTGCCCGCGTGGGTGCCGGCCACATCAGCGCGACGGTCTCGGAGAGGTCGCCGACATAGTCCCAGGACAGACCGAACAGCACCGGATCGGTGCGCTCCGCGATCAGCGCACGGATCACGCCGGGCTTGGCGTGCTGGAAGGTGAGCGCGCCGGTCAGCGCCGCCAGCGCCCAGCCGCGCTCGGGGTCTCCCATGCTGCGGAAATACTCCGTCATCAGCCGCAGTTTGCTGTTGCGGCCGGGCTCATAGGCGAGGCGGTCGAGCAGCTCGGCGAAGCGGTTCATGCGTCCGCTGCCTCGCCTGGAAGCGCGCCGTCGGTCTCGTCCTCGTCGCCGTAGCCGACGATGTCGAGCGGCCGCGCCTGAAGCCCCCGCGTAACGCACCAGTGCACCAGCGCATCCTCCTGGCCGTGCGTGACCCACACCTGGGACGCGCCGGTGGCCGCGATCGTCGCCGTGAGGCCGCGCCAGTCGGCGTGGTCCGAGATGACCAGCGGCAGCGCGACGCCGCGCTGGCGCGCCCGTGCGCGCACCCGCATCCAGCCCGAGGCGAAAGCGGTCACCGGGTCGGGAAAACGTCGCGACCACACCTCTTGCAAGGCCGCTGGCGGGCAAAGCGCGATCGCGCCGGCGAGCTCGGCTTTCTTGGCGCTGCTGACGAGCCGAAGCTCGCCGAGCTCCATGCGCGCCGCGTAGTAGCGCGTGATCTTCTCCATCGCGCCGTGCAGCCAGATCGGCTTGTCGTATTTCGCCTTGCGCAGGATCGCGATCAGGCGCTGCGCCTTGCCGAGCGAATAGGCGCCGACGAGGTGCGCGCGCTCCGGGAACAGCGCGACCGAATGCAAGAGCTTCTGGATCTCCGCATCTGGATCGCCGTGACGAAAAACCGGCAGCGCGAACGTCGCCTCGGTGATGAACACGTCGCAGGGGACGAGCTCGAACGGTGCGCAGGTCGGATCGGCGACGTCCTTGTAGTCGCCCGACGCCACCATCCGCAGCCCGTCGGCCGCGACCTCGATCTGCGCCGAGCCGAGCACGTGCCCGGCCGGGTGGAAGGTGACGCGTGCGCCGTCGAGCGTCACGCTCTCGCCGTAGGGGATCGCCTGGGTCGAGCCGGCGAAATTCTCGCCGTAGCGCAGCCGCATCAGGTCGAGCGTCTCCGGCGTGGCCAGCACGGCGCCATGGCCCGCTCGCGCGTGGTCGGAATGCCCATGCGTGATCACCGCCTTCGCCACCGGCCGCGTTGGATCGATATGGAAACCGCCGTGTTTGCAGCAGAGGCCGGCGGGCGTCGGCACCAAGAGGTCCTCGGGGCGCATAGGCACTACATAGGGGGTGCGACACCCGACGGCCACGGTCTCGACCGCGCCGACTTCGATCGCTACGTGTGGAGTCGTGACAATTCTCGAACATCCTGATGCCGGCACGTCACTCCCCGAGCCGTTTGCGCGTTGGTTCGCGCGCCGCGGTTGGGTCCCGCGCGCGCATCAGCTCGAGCTGCTCGCCAGGGCGCAAAGCGGCCGCTCGGTGCTGCTGATCGCACCCACCGGCGCCGGCAAGACGCTGGCGGGGTTTTTGCCGTCCCTCGTCGAACTCAACAGTTCGTTGGGAGGGCCGAGAGACTTGGGCAGATCGGCGCCGCAGACTCGGTCTGCTCCCTCCCCCCTTGTGGGAGAGGGGTGGGGAGGGGGGTGGCCGCAAGCTCCGGACTCGCCGATACCCCCCTCCCTGTCCCTCCCCCAGTCGAAGTCGGCTTTACTCGACTTCGACCAGTCAATACGGGGGCAAACCCCGGCAAGCCGGGGTTTGCATGGGGGAGGGAACCCCGCGGTAAGAGCCGACTCAGACGGCAACAACAGTCCTCGTCGCACGAGCGAGCGCCGGCTCGTCTCCACCGGCCGCTCGCTGCGCCGCGAGGGCGGGCTGCACACGCTCTACATTTCCCCATTGAAGGCTCTCGCGGTTGACATCGCCCGCAACCTCGAGACGCCGGTCGCCGAGATGGCGCTGCCGGTCCGCGTGGAGACCCGTACCGGCGATACGCCGGCCTCGAAGCGCCAGCGCCAGCGCCGCGATCCGCCGCATATCCTGCTCACTACGCCCGAGCAGCTCGCGCTCATTCTGGCCTCGCCCGATGCGCCCTATCTCTTCGGCACGCTGCGACGGGTGGTGCTCGACGAGCTGCATGCGCTCGTCACCAGCAAGCGCGGCGATCTGCTCTCGCTTGGGCTCGCGCGCCTGTTCCGGCTCGCCCCCGGGCTCACCAGCGTCGGCCTCTCCGCCACCGTCGCAGAGCCCGACGACCTTCGCCGCTTCCTGGTACCGCAGCCCGCGGGCGCTCCGGCGCTCGCTGATCTCGTCATCGCCGCCGGCGCCACTCCTCCCGAGGTGAGCATGCTCGACACCGCCGAGCGGCTGCCCTGGGCCGGGCATTCCGCCCGCCACGCACTCGGCGAAATCTATGACCTGATCAAGCGTCACAAGACCACGCTCGTCTTCGTCAACACGCGCAGTCAGGCCGAGACCATCTTCCAGGAACTGTGGCGCATCAACGACGACGGCCTCGCCATCGCGCTCCACCACGGCTCGCTCGACGTGGCGCAGCGCCGCAAGGTCGAGGCTGCGATAGCGACCGGGCGGCTGCAGGCGGTCGTGTGCACCTCCTCGCTCGACCTCGGCGTCGACTGGGGCGACGTCGACCTTGTGATCAACGTCGGCGCGCCCAAGGGCGCCTCGCGGCTCCTCCAGCGCATTGGGCGCGCCAACCACCGCATGGACGAGCCCTCGAAGGGCGTGCTGGTCCCGGCCAACCGCTTCGAGGTGCTCGAATGCCGCGCCGCGCTCGACGCCATCGCCGAGAACGCGCAGGACACCCCGCCCGCCCGCACCGGCGCGCTCGATGTGCTGGCGCAGCACATCCTCGGCTCGGCCTGCGGCGAGCCTTTCCTTGTCGACGCGCTCCATCGCGAGGTGATCAGCGCCGCGCCCTATGCCGGGCTTGCGCGCGCCGACTTCGATGCCGCCCTCGATTTCGTGTCGACCGGCGGCTATGCGCTCAAGGCCTACGAGCGCTTCGCCAAGATCAGGCAGGGCCAGGACGGCCGCTGGCGCGTCGCCCATCCGATGGTCGCGCAGCGCTACCGCATGAACGTCGGCACCATCGTCGAGGCCGACATGCTGAAGGTGCGGCTTGTCCGCTCGCGCGCCTCCAGGATGATTCCGCGCGGCGGAAAGCTCCTCGGCGAGGTCGAGGAATATTTCATCGAGACGCTGACGCCGGGCGACACCTTCGTGTTTGCCGGCGAGATCCTGCGTTACGAGGCGCTGGTGCAGGACGAGGTTTACGTCTCCCGTGCGACCGCCGAGGAGCCCAAGGTACCGTCGTACGAAGGCGGACGATTTCCGCTCTCGACCTACCTCGCCGACCGCGTGCGCAATATCATCGCGCATCCACAGGAATGGCGGCTGCTGTCGGCTCAGGTTCGCCAGTGGCTCGAGATCCAGGATTGGCGCTCGCAGCTTCCTGGCGAACGCGATCTTCTGATCGAGACCTTCCCGCGCGCCAACAAGCATTACCTCGTCTGCTATCCGTTCGAGGGCCGCCTCGCGCACCAGACGCTCGGCATGCTGCTCACGCGCCGGCTCGAACGCGCCGGGTTGCGCCCGCTCGGCTTCGTCGCCAACGAATATGCGCTCGCGGTCTACGCCCACGGCGACATCGCGCTCCGCATCGAGCGCGGCGAGCTTTCGCTTGCGACGCTGTTTGATGAGGACATGCTGGGTGACGATCTCGAGGCCTGGCTCGATGAATCCGCGCTGATGAAGCGCACCTTCCGCACCTGCGCGATCATTGCCGGACTCATTGAGCGACGCTTTCCGGGCAAGGAGAAATCGCGCCGCGAGGTCACGATCTCGACCGACCTCGTCTACGACGTGCTGCGCAAGCACCAGGCCGACCATATCCTCCTGCGTGCCGCGCGGGCGGACGCCGCCACCGGCCTGCTCGACATCCGCCGGCTCGGCGAAATGCTCTCGCGCATCAGGGGCCGAATCGTCCATAAGGCGCTCGACCATGTCTCGCCGCTCGCGGTCCCGGTGATGCTGGAGATCGGCCGCGAGCAGGTCTACGGTGCGGCGTCCGACGAGGTCCTGCGTGAAGCCGAAGCGGAGCTGGTGAAGGAGGCGATGCAATGAGACGGCTGGCGATCGTTGTGCTGCTCATGGCTCTTGCTCATCCGGGCTTCGCGCAGTCAGCCGGGTTTCCGATCAAGCGCTGGTTCGCGGTCGAGACGCTCAACGGAACCGATGTCCGCGCCAACGAGCTGACGTTCTTTGCCGATGCCGTCTCGCCCGACGGCGGCGAGCCGACCGCCTACGGCTTTGCCGGCTGCAACACCTGGCGGGCGCGGCCCGACATCAGTGACCCGGATGAGATCCGGTTGGGCGACATCGCCACCACCAAGAAGCTGTGCCCGGAGGGCGACACGATGGGCATCGAGGGCGACTATGTACGCGCCTTGAGCAAGGTCGCGCGCTGGCGCCTCGACGGCGACGCTCTGGTGCTGACCGGCGAGGAGGTGACGATTCGCCTGTCGCCGCAGCCGCAACGCTAGCCGGACCGGCCGCTGTGCGCCCGCAGAGCCAGCCGTCGCCGGCGGATGCGCCAGCCGCGCCAGCCATGCTCGCGGTCGCCGGCGTCACCCTGGTGGCCGATTGCGCCGGTGCCCTCTATTGGCCCGAAGAAGGCGCGCTCGCGGTCGCCGACCTGCATTTCGAGAAAGGTTCGAGCTTCGCGGCGCGCGGCGTGCTGTTGCCGCCTTATGACACCGCCGACACGCTCACGCGGCTCACGCGTCTCGTCGCGCGATATGCGCCGCGCACCGTGATCGCGCTTGGCGACAGTTTCCATGACGGCGACGGGCCTACCCGCATCGCCGCCGCCGACCGGGCGGCGCTGGCCGCTCTGCAGCATGGGCGCGACTGGATCTGGATTGCCGGCAACCACGACCCCGACCCGGCGCCGGGCGTGGGCGGCATCTCGGCGGCAACGCTTGCAATCGGCGCGCTAATCTTCCGTCATCAGCCGGAGCCGGGCGCGGTTGACGGCGAGATCACCGGCCATCTGCATCCGGTCGCCCGCATCGCAGCGCGCGGGTACACCGTGAGCCGGCGCTGCTTCGCAAGCGACGGCACGCGCGTGGTGATGCCCGCCTTCGGCGCCTATACGGGCGGCCTCAACGTGCGCGACCGCGCGTTCGCGGCCGTGTTCGCGACGCTTGAGTTCACCGCCCACATGCTCGGCGCCCGCCGCCTCTATGCCATGTCGGCGCGGCGCTGCCTCGCCGATTGATCCTCGCCGTTGCGGCAAAGCTAACGCTCCTCTATCATTCGCGTGAAACATTCCAGCTCAATCGTGGAGGATCGTATGTCTTTGGATGAGATCGACCGAGGGGCGGTTGCCGACGAAACCGAGGAAATGCGGCGCAAGCGCGAAGCCATTCTGACCGACAGCCCGCCGCCCACATTCTTCAAGCTGCGCGCGCAGATGCTGAAGCAGGGACGCAGCAATCAGACTGTCGCCAAGACCGATCATCTGCACTTGCACCTCAAGGTCTATGCCGGCGGCGGCGAGAATGGACTGCATAATCATTCGGACGAGGACCATGTGCATCTGATCCTGCAAGGCAGCGCGACCTTCTATGGACCGCGCGGCGAGGAGCGGCACTGCGGTCTCTATGAGGGGGTGATGCTGCCGAAGGGCTGTTTCTATCGCTTCCAGGCGACCAGCGCGGAGCCGCTGGTGCTGCTGCGCATCAGCGCCAAGGTGCCCGGCGTCAAGGCGCGCACCAACATCTACGGCGAGCCCTTGCCCAACTCGAGCAAGGCCAATGGCCGGGTTCCCATGATCCCGCTCGAGGGCGTGTTCTGGGGCGCCGCCGAATAGATCGGCGCAACGCATATCCCGGAAAAGTGGACACCGGTTTTCCGAAAAGGATATGCGCCACTCGAGAACTTTATTTTCGGCTCTGAAAGTCGCGGAAGATTCTCGCGACGCGCTCGACCACGGCAGGCGGCGTCTGCGACAGCTTGAGCGTCAGCGCGGCAAGCTCGGCGCCGCTCATCGGCCCGTAGCGCAAGAGGCCGGCCTTGTTCGACTCCTCGATGAACTCCGGGTCCTCGATCATGGCGTCGAAGGCCGTCCGCAAGATCGCCAATCGGGCGGTCGGGATGTCGGGTGGCGCGATATAGGGCTTGCTGAATTCCTGGCGCGCGGTGACAAGCCGCAATGCCTGCCGGTCGGCCTCATCATGGACGAGGTCCATGATCACCGGCACATACGCCGGGATGTCGGGATAGCGCTCGAAGCCAAACTGCGCGAGCAGCCGGACCTTGCGTTCCGGGACCCAACTCGGTTGCGTCGCATTGAGGTCGCCCCAGCCGTTGCCGAAGCTGCCGTCGATCTCGCCGCGCTCCATCGCCAGCTTGACCTGCGGCTGCCCCGAGTAGCCGGGCACGGCGCGCAGCTTGAGGCCGAGGATGTCGCGCACGATCAGCGCAAAGTCGATGCCGGCCGAGCCGATGCCATTCGCCCCGAAGATGCCTTCGCGGTTGCGCAGATCGTCGAGCGTCTCGATCGTCGATGTGTGCCACACATAGGCGACGAACACGTCCTTGGAGATGCTGCCGATATAGGAGAACCTGGTCGGGTCGTAGCGGACGCCGCTCGGCGTCAACCACGCCGCCGTGGGCATGCTCTGGGTTGTCGCGGCAATGATCGTGCCGTCGCGCGCCGCGATATTGTACATGTAGTTCGAAACCGTGAGGCCGCCCGCGCCGGGCATGTGCTTGACCACGATCGCCGGATTGCCCGGAATGTGTCGGCCCATCACGCGCGCCACGATGCGCGCGAAGAAATCGTAGGCGCTGCCCGGCGTGCTGCCGACCGCCAGCGTGATCTGCTTGTTGCGATAGAACTCCGGCTCCTCGACGGCGGCCGCGGCGTCGCATGCTGCGGCGAGCAACAGCCCCGCCACCATGGACCGGAAGGCGAAAGTGATCCCGCATCGCCGAAGCATGTCTGGCCCCTCCGTTCGCGCTCAAACGCTGCCCAGCCGATAGACGGCGGCGGCGGTGCCGCTGAACAGCGCGCCTCGTTCCGCAGCGCTGTATTGCGACGCGATCCGCTTGAACGCATTCCACAGGATGCCATAGTCGCAGGTCTTCTTGTCCGGCGGAAAGTTGCTTTCGAACATGCAGCGCGTTGGGCCGAACAATTCAACGCAGGTCTCGATATAGGGCCGCCATAGTGCGGCGATGCGCTCGGATGAGGGGCGCGTGCCCGCGAGCGCGGCCTTGAAGCCCATCGCCTCCATGCCGAGCCCGCCGATCTTGAGCGCCACGTTGGGCCGCTGCGCGAGTTCGCGCAGGGCGGACCGCCAGGCAGCGAGAACCTCCTCACGGCGATCGGCGTAGCGGCCGGTGTGCACCGGTCCGCCGCTGTGATCGAGCACGATGGTGGTTTGCGGCACCTTGCCGGCGAGATCGATCAGGTCGGGCAGCTGCGTGAACAAGAGATGGACGTCGAAAGTCAGGCCGTAGTCGGCGAGTGCGGCCGCGCCGCGCGCGACCTTCGGATCGAGCAGGACCTGCGGCGCGTTCAAGCCGCGTCGGTTCTTCAATCCGTCATCTTCATCCCACGACACCTGATTGCGAACGCCGCGGAAGCGCCCGCCGCCGGCCGCAATGTGCGCTTCCAGGACCGGGCGAACGCGTTCGCCGAGCCGCATGTCGGCAAACCCGACGATGCCGGCGCAGACGCGGATCGGCCCATAGCCGCCGCTCGCGCTCATCGCCGCGATGCCGTTCACGAACTCGGTTTCACCGACCGCGCGGAGCTCGCCCGGGCCGTCGGCGCGGAACATCGCGGAACATTCGACCACCACGGTCGCTCTGATGTTGTGGCCGCGAACGATGTCGCGCAGCAACTCGGGCAGCAGGTAGAGGTGGCCCGGCCGGTCGCGCAAATGGTGGTGCGGATCGACGATCGGCAGATCGGGATCGATCGGCGTTTCGTTCGGACTCTCCGGCTCCTGCTCCGACAATATGCGCTCGAGAACGGGAATGACCCGTCCGTTCGTCGCGTGCGTCGCCGGATTCCAAGGCATGGCCGGCGATGAAACTAACCGAAGCCGGCCGGCTCGCCAACGAAGCTCCGAAGCCTGAACGGTTTGGCCTTGTCGCTATCGTTGCAGATCGCGCGCAGCCAGCGAAAGAGCCGGACTGCGCGCTGCGCGTTGGTAGGAGGGCGGCGGCCTAGTGCGCCGGCGCCGGTGCGAGCGCCGGCCGCTCCCGCCTGCGCTTGACGATGCCGTAGATGACCGGCAGCGCGAGCAGGAGAACCGGCATCCCGTACCAGCCCAACCACACCATCAAGGCGCTGAATGCGAGCCACATCAGGCCGAGGAATCCCTCGGTCAGTCCCAAAATCTTGTTGGAATTGCCCCGCCAGCTCAGGTCGCTGCGCTTGCCGTTCGTCGGATTGCACACGTGGAGCAGGGAGACGGTGAGCGCGCCGCCGGTACTGCAGACGAGGATCGTGAAGCCGAGCCAGAGGTCGATGTAGGCCGTTGTTGCGATCGGCAGCGCCGCGATCAAGGCGGTCGGGATAAGCGCGGCCTGCAGCTTCGCGGAGAGCACGTTGCGCCGCGACACCGGCGCGGTCGCCAGCAGGTCGGGAGCCTCCTCGGTCGAGACCGTGAGCCAGGCCAGCATGCCGGCGAGCTGCGCGGTCAGGAACACGACTGCGAGCCACGCATTGTGCGCACCGGCCGGGCTCTTCGCGATGAGGAAGATACACGGGACCATCACCAGGAGCTGCATGACGATCTGAGACATCAGCCAGGGATCGCGGCCGATCAGGAGCCACTCCTTGCGCCGCATGAGGCTGATCGGGCCACATTGCGCCGTGAGCGCACGGCTGCTGCGCGTCTTCACGGTGTTGCTGGCGTTTGCCGCAACCGCGTTGGCGATCATCCGCTTCGCGAGACCGACCGTCGTGGCAACGAACAGGCCGAGGCAGAGGACGACGGCGATGATGAACGGCGGCGGCTCGCCGATCGCAGCCCGCGCCGGCAGCCAGACCCAGCTGTCGGGCGGCGGAGCGCTGTTGAGCAGTTCGCCCAGCATTTGCATCGCCGAGTTCTGCGCCGCCGACGACAGGATGCTGCGCATGTTGACCAGCAACAGGAAGCCGACACCCAATATCCCGGCGAAGATCTGCGCGAACAGGCGCGTGCGGCGGGCGCCCAACAGCCAGAACATGGCCTGCGCCATCAGCACGCCGGCCGACGTGGCGGTGAGCGCGAGACAGGCCAGTACCACGTAGGCGAGGAGAAAGCGCGGATAGCCGAACACCGCCATCATGTTCGCGAATGGCATCGTGAACAGAGCGGTCATCGAGAACAAGCCGAATGCAATCGCGAGCACCCGAACTACGACAATCGCCTGCCGGGGGACCGGCGACGACAACAGCAGGTCCATGTCATCTCGCGTACAGATGGTCTGCACTGCTCCGATCAGGGCAAACGAGACCATTATCATGAACGTGAACAGGCTGATGCTGGTGACAGCAGCCAGGATGTCGAGCCGCGTGATCCAGTTCAGTCCCGCAGCCGCCAGCGGCAGCGACAGCGCGAACAGGTGCGTCATGACCAGCAGGCAGATGATGCCGATCGTCAAGAGCGTTGGCGAATAACGCGCCGTCATCTGGCGCCAGTTGAGCCGGACCTCGTGGCGCAGCAACAACCAAAGCGGGGCGAGCGCGTTCATGCGACCTCCGCTTGCGGCTTGGCGACGAGATGAAGGAACAGGTCTTCGAGCGACGAATCCTTGCGGCCGGCCCGCAGGCGCAGCTCGGCGAGTGTGCCCTCGGTGAGCAATCGGCCGGACTGGATGATGCCGATGCGATCAACCAGTCGTTCCGCAACGTCGAGGATGTGCGTGGTCAGGATGACGGTGCAGCCCGCCCGCGCGCGGTCGTGCAGCAGGTCCTTGACCTGGCGGGCGATCGCCGCATCGAGGCCGGTCAGCGGCTCGTCGAGGATCAGGAGCCTGGGATCGTGCAGCAGCGCGCCGGCAAGCGCGGCTTTCTGCTTCATGCCGCGAGAGAAACCTTCGCAGCGCTCGTCGCGATTCGCCCACAGGTCGAGGCGCTCGAGCAGTTCCTGGCCCCGGTGTCCGACTGTCTTCGCGTCCATGCCCCAAAGGCCGCCGATGAACGCGAGGTATTCGACCGGCGTGAGCTTGTCATAGAGCAGCGGCTCGTCGGGTACCCAGGCCATCATGCGCTTGGCCGCCATCGGGTCGGCGAGCGCATTGACGCCAAAGATCTCGATGCTTCCGCCGTCGGGGGCGAGCAGGCCGACGACCATACGCAGCGTGGTGGTCTTGCCGGCGCCGTTGGGGCCGAGCAGGCCGTAGAACTCGCCTGCACCGATCGTCAGGTCGAGATCGGCGACGGCAGGCCGGGTGAAGGATTTACACAGTCCGCGAATGCGGAGCGCGTCGTTGCCTGGCATGTGGTCCACTCCCGAAAGCAAGGCCGCTCGGCCTGGTTTCTGTCGGGACGCAGGTCGCACGTCGGCGACCCGCCGAATGTGACCGCCGTCACTCTTTGTCGATTTCCGGTTCGCCGCGAATATTACGTCGCCGTCAGCCGCAGCAACCGCCTGGGATTCAGAGTTGCTCGCATGCTCGAGCGTTGTCGCCGGCGGCGGCGCTCGCTCAGTCCCTGCGGAACACCACGCTTGCGAACCAGCCGGTCGCCAGCGCCATCATGGAGGTGATGAGGCCGTAAAGGAGCCCATAGTCGCGCGCCGCCGTCGTGACCACCCGCTCAAAGCCCGACTTGTAGACTTCGAACGCCGTACTGTTACGGTCGATCTGGTTGCCGTCGGCGAACAGCCGCACTTCGACGTCGTAGTTGCCGACCGGCGCTTCCGCCGGCAGCGGAATCGAGGCGCGGTAAAGGGTCGGCGTCACGAAGGTGAGGCCGTTGGTCGCCTCTTGGTAGAGCTGCTGCTTCTGCCGAAGTTTCAGGAATGCGAGCCGGAACGGGTCGTCGGGCGCAGAGTCCGCAATCGTGACTGCGGCGCGCTGCAGCAGCACGACATTGGCGAGCCCGAGCTGCAGGCGGCGCAGGGTCTCGGGATGGGCGATCATTTCGAGCGGGCGGTTCGCGAGCACCGCGAGGAAGGCGGGCGCATTCTCGAAC
>Ga0066388_100001007_pt1 | contig 15016 bp, 12 predicted proteins | sample PanSoiMetaGPlot6_FD_64539 | JGI IMG/M metagenome (GOLD analysis project Ga0066388, IMG submission 64539) | Tropical forest soil microbial communities from Panama analyzed to predict greenhouse gas emissions - Panama Soil - Plot 6 (Hybrid Assembly) | ecosystem: Environmental > Terrestrial >... | reverse complement strand
TGACGCGCAAGATCGAAGGCTTCTACGATGTCTGCCGCGAACGGGGACTGACGGGCGAGCAAGGGGTGATGGTGCCGACGGCCAACGTCAAGAACCTGATGCTGAAGGACGAGGTCGTCGAGTCGGTGCGGGCGGGACGTTTCCACGTCTGGGCGGTCAGCCACATCGACGAGGGGATCGAGTTGTTGATGGAGCGGGTGGCCGGTGAACGGGCAGCGGACGGGACGTTTCCACAGGGAACGGTACACCGGATGGTCCAGGACAGGCTCCGGGAGTATGCGGAGCAGGTACGCGAGTTTGGCAACGTCTTGCCCGCCGCGGCTCTCGCTGCCGCACCGAGCCGTGCGAAGCGAATTCCTGCATGAAGCTTGGGTAACGAAAGGGGTTAGCGGCGCTGATGCCGCCGAGACCCCCGGGCACCCCTCTCGCCTCATTCGCGATGACGCGAATCGGCTCCCGACATCGCGACCCAATTTTCAACATTTGACCCCTCGTCGGCCGTGAGGCCCGCGCATCGTTGACTTACGAGGGATGATCGGACCTGGTGCTTGTCGTCCGGGTTCCCGCTGCACTCCCCCGACCGGCTCGAGCTGAGGAGGCACGCCAGTCCGGGTGTGCCGTCTGCGAGGTCCAGACCCGAGCATGGAGCTCGGCCAGTGCCTCTCGGTCGGCCAGCACCAACCGCTTCTGCCGCTCGGTCAGGCCGTTCGGGCCGTGCACGAGCGCCGCGGCGACGAGTTTCCGCCGAGACTCGAGCGCGCGAGCCCGCCGCGCGTGGGACGGTGTGACGGCCGAGACGATCGCATGCGTCGTCGGATCCACCACGGCGTCGACGAACCCTGCGGTGGCGACCATCATGGCGATGTGCCGTCGGATACTCGAAAGCTCTCGCGGGGGATTTGCTTCCTCCGGTATCAGGAACATCTTCGCGCCACGCGGCCTGCGACCGAGCGATACGCGGCTCGTGTAGACGGAGACTGGGATGGACAGCATCAGGGCGCCGGCCAACGGGAGAAACCACCAGGCATAGGAGGGAGCGAGCCGATATATCGCCACCGCCCACGCGGCTCCGAAAAGCGTGTGCACGCCGTGTCGACGGATCAGCGGAGAGACCCAAATATTGGAGAAAGGCGGCGGACCCAGCGCCGGATGCTCGAGGGCAAGCTACTGGTGTACCAATTGCACATTCCGCACCCTAACGAGCCTTTTATGCATTGGCAGGGCGCCGATACGCTCTCGAGGGTCAGGCGGTATCTCGAGCGAGAGCTCTGGACGACCGATGCCTCGACGCATCGCTTCGTCAGCCGGCTGAGTATTCGCACTCTTCGGCTGCTCATCGTCGTCGTGCGGGCACCGACCGAGACGCACATCAATCTCGAAGCCACAGCGCTTGTGTATCGGACACTGCTGTCCATCGTGCCATTGCTCGCCGTGGCGTTTTCGGTACTGAAGGCGTTCGGCGCACAGTATCGCATCGAGCCCCTACTCGCTCAGATGTTCGCACCCTTGGGACAGGCCGGCGTGGAGATCGCAACTCGCATCGTCGGCTTCGTAAGCAACCTCAATGTGAGCGTGCTCGGTGTCGTCGGCCTCATCGGGCTTTTCTACACCGTGGTCGGCATCATCGAGAAGATCGAGGACGCGCTCAACGGGATCTGGCACGTCCGACGCTCGCGCAGCCTGATGAGGAAGGTCAGCGACTACCTCAGCATCCTCCTCGTCGGTCCCGTGCTCGTGTTCGGCGCCTTCGGCATCCTCGCCTCGGCGCAGAGTCACCGTGTCGTCGACCGCGTGCTGGCGAAGACACCCTTCGAGCCGGAAACACTCGCCGTGGTATGGCACGCGGCGCCCTTCCTCCTCCTCGTGACGGCGTTCACGCTGCTCTATCGGTTCCTTCCGTACACACGCGTAGCGCCGGACGCGGCACTCGTGGGCGGGATAACGGCCGCAGTCCTCTGGCAACTGGCGGGCCTGGCCTTCGCCATGTTCGTGGCGAGCTCTACCAGCTACGCCGCCATCTACTCCAGCTTTGCCGTGCTCGTGGTTTTCCTGCTGTGGCTACAGCTGGCCTGGCTCATCGTGCTCGTGGGTGGTCAGGTTGCATATGTCTACCAGCATCCGACGTCCTACGTGGCCCTCCGCGGTCGACCGAGCGCGCTGCTCCGCGAACGCGTCGGACTGGCCGCGCTCGCTGAAATCACGCGCCGCCATCTCTCAGGCGAGCCACCCCTGCGGCTGGAGGGGCTGGCCCGCGTTGCCCGGGCGCCGCTGGCGGTCGTCGAAGAACTGATCGAAGACTTCATCGCGCACGCCATCCTCGCTCGTGCCGTCGAACCCGACGCCATCGTCCTCGCGCAGCCCCCCGAACATGTCACCATTCGGAAGGTGCTTGATACGATCCGCGAGCCGGCGGATACCGCGGTGGAGGTCGATGTGAACGACTCCGTGGTCAGCATCATCCGCCGTCGGGACGACGCGGTGGACCAGGCGCTCGACGGTCTGACGTTGCAATCGCTGGTCGGCGCGACGCCAACGCTTGGCGCAACTGTCGCAAATCTCTCCGACTACCGGCGCGGTTGAGCGCGCGGCGAGCGAGAACGCGGAAAGCGGCGAGATCGACGAGGCGTCGTGTGAGGCGGTCGGCATGAAGCCTCGGCTCGCAGCCTTCAGCGGCGGACGCCACGTCAAGCTGCCGCAGATTGCGACCGTCGCACCCGATACGTGGGCGCGGTCTGCTCGCAGGTCCAGCATCGCCAGGCTCGGGATGCCTCGATGTGCCCCGCGAGCGCCTGCAACTGCTGCTGCACCGCATCCTCCGAGATCCCGTACAACCGGGCGAGACACGGTACGCAAAAACGGCGCTCCTGTGGCAGCGCCCACAGGAAATCAGCGAAGAGGCCGATCGGCGCTTGCGGGACGCCGAGCTGGCCGCGGAGCCACTCCCTCATGTGAGCCAGGCCGCATCAAATGACATGCCAATGGATTGTTTCGATGATCGGTCGCGCCCGGGCCGTCGGGTAGTTTGAGATCGCGCGAGCGTGTCTCTACGCGGCCGAGCGTGGGTGCATCACATCGGTGCTCAGCGTGCCGCAACGTGAGCATCGGCTGCGCCTGACGGGCAACTCCCGCCGTACCCGAATGTCGACGCCCCGGCGCTCGTACCTGCAGCATCCCGCCGTCTCAGACGTGAGCGGCCCCCCCAGGGCGTGCACGCAACGCCCCGGCAATGCCTCTTCGATCGCGCTTCGTCCTTACCTTATAGGCGGTGATAACTCCGTTCCGGCGCGTACGAAGCCACAAGGCGACGTCTCTCACATCCGGAACACGCGTCAAATCGCGTCATTACCTCTGGCGGTCCCACCAAAAGCAGCGCGTACCGCGCAGAGCTGAGAACGATATGCAGCTTTTTGGCGACGCATTGCACACATATGGCGCCTCGGCGCTCTGTAAGTAGAGCCGCGATAAGACGCGCCTTCAATGTCATGCGATTCAGTCCAGCAGGTCCAATGCCACGGTCGACGGCCGAAGTCAAAGTATCGAGTCATTCGGGTCGACGGAAACGTTGAAAAGCAGATCGCACTGATTGAACCGCCCGTTCTCGCGGGGCGTCAGGCCGCATGATGCTCTTCAGCGCCGCCAATGCCGCCTCCTGTATCGCCCCCCACGGTGGTCGCTGCCGCTCCCCACCCTTGAAACGAGAATGGCGCCGCCCCAGCGTGAGCGTCTGATCCCCGCGGGGGCGTGAGGTGAACTCGCAGTAGTGGGGCGACGATCCGACGTCCGGATGCGGCGAACCGTCAGCGGATCGCCATATCGTAACCCTTGATCCGCTCGTCTCCTCTCGCTCTCCAGACGAGTCGCCGATTCACGCCGTAGAGATCGATTTGCTGGTAGAGCGGCATGGCCGCAGCATCGTCGACGACGAAGCGGTTGATGCGATGGAACAGTTCTACCCGACGCTTCGGATCCATGCTCTGCTTCGCTTCGTCGTCCAGGCCGTCGAGATCGGCGTTGTAGTAGTTGGTGAGGATTCTTCCCGAACGAAACAGCGGGTCGTAGACCCCTTCGGCATCGTAGGAGCCGCCCGAGCCCCAGCCAAGGAGATAAACCGGACCAGCCTTGTGGACATACAGCACATTGTTCAGCCAGCTGACGCCTTCGTGTATGCGCACGGTCGTACGAATGCCGGCCTTGCTGAGCTGCCCCGCGATCGCCTCGGCCACCTCCCGGTCGCGGAGGAAGCGTCCCTGGGATGAGTTCAGGACTATGTCCACCCCACTCGGAAAGCCCGCCTCCGTCAGGAGCTGTTTCGTCCGGACGAGATCCTGCGCGATGGGCTTGAAGGAAGGCTCGAATCCCAGATGTTTGGGAGTCAGCATGAGAGCGAGCCGCACGCCCTGACCGTCGAGGACCGTCCGGATGATCTGGTCGACGTCCAGCGCGTAGTTCATCGCTTGCCGCACTCGCTTGTCGGCGGTAGGACCCACGTAACGACCGACGAGCTTGTGTTGGGCATCGTACTGATGTGTGTAGTAGATGAGCTGGATCGTTCGCGTGCTTGGCGCGGTAGACAGGAAGAGTTTTGGATGATGCGAGATGACGCCGGCCAGATGCGGTGGGATATTGACCGCAACGTCCACCTCGGCACTCTGTAGCGCGGCCACGCGGACCGCATCGTCCGGGATGGCCTTGAAGACCAGCTGCTTGACGCGCGGCACGCCACGCCAGTACTGCTCATTGGCCTCGAGCTCGATGCGGTCGTCCTTGACCCAGCGCACGAACTTGAACGGCCCCGAGCCCACCGGATTCTTTTGCAGGTATGGCATCTCCTTGTCCCGGTAGTACCTGGGGGGCAGCATGGCCGCCTGACCAATGGTCAACACGGTGGGCAGGAGTGGCCAACCGGCCTTGCTGTGCACGCGAACGGTGAAAGGATTCACGATTTCGACGTGACTGAGCGGCGTGAAGGCCGACGCCCCACGCAGCTTGAACTTGGGATCGATCAGCCGCTCCAGGCTGAATTTCACGGACTCGGCGTCGAACACCTCGCCGTTGTGGAACCGGGCGCCGCGTCGGAGCTTGAACTCCCAGGTGGTCTTGTCGAGGTTCTGGTACGACTCGGCCAGGAGCGGAACGAGATTCAGATCCGCGTCCCGCTCGATCAACCCGTCGAAGAGATTGTTCGCCACAATCGTGGCCGAGGCCTCCGAGTGGTTCATGGGGTCGAGCGTGGTCGGGTCGGTGCCTAAGGCCACCACCAGCGTGCTGGCCGGGACGCCGGCGGCGTTTGCGGCCGTCCCGGGAAGAGCGGATACTACGAGCGCGATCAGGACGCGAAGGCGAAGGCACAACATCGGTGCTTTCCTTTTGTCCGTGAGGCGTGTTCGATCCTCTACCGAAGGCGATGGTCTGTCAACGATCGCCAATCGCGCCCGGGGAGATCGTCATCGACGGCGGCTCACGCGCGTTTGCTCTTCCCACCTCTCCCATCGCCCACCAGAGGGACAACGCGTTCTGGGAATCCTTTTCCCAGTCCTCCCACGTGGGCATCCCCGTACCGTTTGTGACTGACTGCTCTGGGCTGACTCATTTGCCCATCTGACATCGGGTTGGGCGGTTGCCGGCCTGAACTACGGACGTGCGAGCTCCATTATTCCAAGAACTTGAACCCGTGCGCACTCCACGACCTGAGATCGGCACGCCGCTTGCGCACCGCCCAACATCATTCCTTCTGAGGAGGACGACCGATGCGGACGAGAATCGTTGTCGCTTTCTCGGTGTTAGTGATCCTCGGCCTACTGGCTCCGCACGGTGTGTGGGCCAGACGCGTGACGGCTCAGGGGACCATCACGGTCACGGCGGGGTCCGGAACGTTGACCGATCAGCTCGTGGTGACGACGCTCCTGGCGAATCCGGGCCTCGAGAAAACCATCGTGCAGCAGGCCCCCTTACCCGGACCGCTCTTCGTCCTGCCATTCTTCGTCGACAAGGAGGTTGACAACCCCCGGCCGAATGATCTCGACACCACCATTGTCCTCGGGAACACGACGAACGCGGCCTTGGCGGTGATCGTGACAGTTCGCGACAGCGACGGCGTGGTGCTGGCGACGTCGCCGACCATCAATATCCCAGCGCGCGGGATGCGGAACGTCCAGCTGTCGACTCTGCTGCCATAACGGAGACCTGAGCGCCGGGCGCGACGCGCGTCGCGCCCGGCGGTTCATATCGGCGCCGTCAATTCCACCACGCCGCCCGTCGCATCCGCTGTCGCGGCGCCAGCGTGTTGCACAACTGCGCTTCCACCGTAGGCCGCTGGTCGCTCTGCATGGCTATTTGACCACGGCGCGACGGCCCCATACCGCCATCGTAATTGTCGACATCATTGTGAACGCGGGGTCGTTCAATCGGGCGAGCGCCTCCTCGACTTCTTCGGTCGTGACCCTCCCTGAGCCCACAAGAGCCGCCGAGACTTTCGCTATTGATAGACCCAGATGCGCGCACAGGGCCGATCCACCGCGCATCATCAGAACTCTCCCGAACGCCTCAATATCGACGAGGGCCCGCTCGCAGACATCCTGGAAGAGGTGTCGCCCGTATTCGGACTGCGCTCCCGTCAGCCTTTCCATCGCCCGAATCCCCGCTGTTACTACCTTGCACACAGTCTCGGAAGGGCAGGCGTGAAAGGGGGTCACAAAGTCCGGTTCCTCGACCAGCAGCCAACCGTGAGGACGCAGGGCACCGATCATTCGCGTAAGAGCGTGTCGCCGTGCCGGAAGCCAGTGAAGTACCCAGCGCGCATGAACCAAGTCGAATTGGCCCTCCGGTAGATCGTCGGCCACGATGTCGTGCCGACGAACCGTGACGTTTGGATAGGGCAGTCTTTCGAGGAATGTTGTCTCCAGATCAGTGGCGAGAACGTGCCCCCTGTCCCCAACGCGTTCGCACAACCATGCTGCGATCGAACCTCCGCCTCCGCCGATCTCCCAACAGCGCCAGCCGGCGTCTACTCCGAGGGTTTCCAGGTGCTGGATAGTCCCCGGGTCAAGTCCTGACTCCAGACCCGCCAGCCGTGCTCGCTCAGCGTCCCAAGCCTGATCGAAGACGTAACGGTTCATCGGGCTAACCTCCGGTGCGTTCGTCTATGCGCTCTACCACTACTTGTTACACACCAACGCTGGGTCAATTATCGAGCCGGTGTGAATCGCTCGAAGTTCCATCCCTTCCGCTGCACGCGGAGCGCTGCGAACGCAGCGATGAGCAGGCTGCGGCGGCGAGTGAGGTCGGCATGCGCTGCATGGAGTCAGGCGTTCAGCGCGTGTCAGGCATGTGCCCGGACGTTTTGGGCCCGGTGTCCTCCACGCCTCAGCTTGGAGTAACGTCACGGCATCCGAACGAACAGAACCGCCATAATACCCGCCGCCGCAAGCAAATCCAGCGCACGGACGTACCCCCACCGCGGGTCATCGCGAGGATTCGTGGTGATCGATTCTGAAATGCCGAGTTGCTTATCGAGCTTAATGAGCGCATCGCGGGCTGCCGCCTCGTAGTCGATATTGCGCCTGACCCAAGTCCGCGCATAGCTCGTTAAGACGAACAGGGCAAATGCCATCAAGACGCGCTGCGGGAATACGGGAAAGCTGAAGTGTTGTGCGCCGGCAAGGGCAATCGCTCCTCCAATCGACGCGATGAGCAGCGTGGAGGTCCACGAGAAGATTCGCCACTGCTTTTCCCGCCTATAGTCAACCTCCCTAGCGATCGCATTGCGTGCAAACTTGAGATCATGCTGAGAGCCAACCATATCGTCGTCGCCATTCATTCGATCACCTGGTCAGCACGAGCGAGCAGCGATGGTTCTGTTTCCTGAAATACGGACATAGACAACAAAACCCACACAGTCTGTCACCTATGTCACCACGTCACCCACCGCTCTTCCAATGGCCTGGTCGATATCCCACCTCTCCCACAATTCCCACCTGACCCACTGCTCGCGCAGGGTCAACAAGGCTACCCCTTCAACTCCTTCTTGAGCTCGTTGAGAAAACGCCAGTCGGTGTCTGACCCACTGCACGTCGGTGAACCCCTCGGTCCGCGGCAGCGCGTCGGAAAGATAAAGGGGTGCCTGGCACGTGCTTACCATTTGGGTCAGCCTGATCCGTGTCGTCTCCGGCGGCGGCTCCGCGGCGACCCGCTCAGGCGTCAAGCCGAGCAGTCCGACCACTCCTGCGAGGGCTGAGTGCGTCAGGAAGTCTCGTCGGCGCCAGTCATCGGACGTCGATGTGCTCATGGCAACCCCCCGAGGGTACCGCTACTCTATCACTTGGTCGGCGCGCAGCAGCACGGGCAGGCCTGCCGCCTTCGCACCCTTGAGGATGTTGTCCACGTAGTCGGTGCGCTGAGACAGTGCCCGCGAACTTGTTCCATGCGACGACGCCCAGACACGCGCGCGGATGCAGGAATTGGTGCTCGGGATCTGGGCGACGTACCATCCGACCGTGCTGCTGGTGACGCACGATGTGGGAGAGGCGCTGGACGTCTCGCACCAGGTCTATGTCATGACGCAGGCCCCCGGGAGTTCGCGGCGCTCAAGTGCTACATTCTCGACTCGCGTAGGAGGAGATCGCATGACACAACTGGTCGTCGTCCTCGCCCTGCTCTTCGGCTCCATCGCCGATGCGACCGCCCAGACGCCGATCAAGGTCCGGTTCGCATGGCAGCCCTACAACACCGTGCTCTTCTACACCGCCCGCGACCTGAAACTGTTCGAGAAAGCTGGGCTCGACGCCGAGCTCGTCAAGTTCACGGCGGGACCACCTCAGTTCGCCGCTTACCGCAGCGAGAGCATCGATGCGGGCTTGTTCGGCACGGCCGGCTACGTCGTAGGTCTGTCGCAGGGGCTCGATCTGAAGAACTTCTACATTCAGATCGTGTCCGCTTATGCCGACGGCCTGGTGGTGCGGCCGGACAGCGGCATCGCGACGATCAAGGATCTGAAGGGCAAGAAGATCGCGTACCTCCGCGGGACGAGCGCACACATCGGGCTGATCACGGCCGCCGCCAAAGCGGGGCTCGTGCCAGACGACATCCGCATGATCACCATGGATATCAGCAACATGGTTCCCGCGTTCTCCGCGAAGGACATCGACGGCGCGTACGCGTGGGAGCCGTGGATCTCGAAGATGGAAGCGGCTGGAGGCAAGGTCATCACGCGCACGATCGACCTCGGGTTGAACACCTCGGACCACTGGGTCGTGCGGACGAAGTGGGCCAAGGCCAATCCCGAGGGCATGCGCCGGCTCGTGCGCGTCATCGATCTTGCCTACGAGGCGTTCAAGCGCGATCCGCGCGTGGCAATCCGCGCGACTGCCGAGAACCTCGGCGTGACCGAGGCCGTCGCTAAACATATCGTCGACATCAACCCGACGCTGTCGCTTGCGCAGAATATCGATCCAAAGGCCGATCTCTCGCTTGCCCCCGGGCCGGGCAACGCGGGTGCGGCCGGGATGATCCAGCGCGTGGCCGACTTCCTGCTCGCTCAGGACATCATCAAGGCGAAGGTGGATGCGAGAACCGCCGTCGACGGCGCCTGGATCGCCGACTATCTCAAGGCCACGCGCTAGCGAGGTCTAATCAGAAGAGGTTCTGGCCGCACCCCTCGGGTCCATATCGTGCTGCCCAATCGTCTCAATTGGTCACTACTCGATCACTTCGTCAGCCCGCGCCAGCAGTGATGGCGGGATTGTCAGGCCGAGCGCCTTCGCGGTCTTGAGGTTGATGACGAACGCGAACTTCGTGGGCTGCTCGACTGGGAGATCCGCCGGCTTCGCGCCTTTCAGGATCTTATCCACGTAGGTGGCAGCACGTCTGTACAAATCGTTGAAGTCCGTACCAAACGACATGAGGCCCCCGGCGTCGACATATTCTCTCTGGCCGTAGATTGCGGGCCGCCTGCTCCTTGCCGCCAATTCTGCAAGGCGGGCGCGATACGTCGTGAAAAGTGGGCTCTCCAGCAGTAGCAGACCGTCAGTATCCCGCACCGTCTTGATGGCCACATCAAAATCAGCAGAGCCGAAATCATTCGGCCCCTGGAACGACACCGGCTCAAGCCGCACACCTAGGACCCGCGCCGCTGCTTGCGCCCCCTTAAGTTGGATCGGGTTGGTCGGATTGCCCGGATGCCAGAGCACTGCGACGCGCTGGAGCCTGGGAACGGTCGCCCTGAGCAGCTCCAGGCGCTTGCCGGCGAAGTCATCAGAGGTGGTGGCCAGTCCTGTGATGTTGCCACCCGGGTGTCGCAGGCTCCGGACGAGCCCGAGTTCGACCGGGTCGACGACGCCCACGAAGACGATCGGCACCGACGTGGTCGCTTTCTTGACTGCTAGAGCAGCGGGCGCAGCCGAAGCCAGCATGGCACTGACTTTCAAGCGCACCAGCTCATCGACAAGCCGAGGAAGCTGCTCGAAGCTGCCATCGGTGGAGCGGAATTCGACGACCACATTCCCGCCATCGACATATCCTCGCTCGCGCAGGCCTTGGCGAAAACCCTCGATGTAGGTCTCGGGCGGCGGGCCAGCACGTAAGAACCCTATCCGGTAAACCTTCCCCGCCTGCTGCGCGTCGGCAGCAAGCGGCGTGGCGAGGAATGGCGCGACGCCTGCGATGAACGTTCGCCGGTCCATTACTCGATGACGCGGCCGGCACGCGCGAGCAATGATGGCGGAACCGTGAGCCCCAATGCCTTCGCCGTCTTAATGTTGATTACGAGCTCGAACTTGCTGGGCTGCTCGACCGGCAAGTCGCCGGGCTTCGCCCCCTTGAGGATCTTGTCCACATAAAGAGCGGCGCGGCCCTCGACGTCAAGCGGATCTACGCTGTAGTCCATGAGCCCACCGGCCTCTGCGTACTCTCTCACGCCGTACACTGACGGCAAGCGCCGCTTCACGGCGAGCTCCGCGATCTGTTTTCTCTGATTCGTGAACACGGCATCCGCAAGAATCACGACGGCGCCCGCCCGCTCCCGCGTGATCGCCGCGAAGGCACTATCGACCTCCTGGGGGACCCGGGCCTCCAGGGCTCGAAGCTGCACCCTCAAGGCCCGAGCGGCAACCTCCGCCTCTCGGAGCTGGGGCGCGCTTCCCGGATTGTCCGGATTCCAGAGAAGGGCCACCCGGGTGACCTTGGGAACCACCTCTTTGAGCACCTGTAACTGCTTCCCGATCAGTTCGGTGGCCATGAGCGAAGTCCCCGTGAGGTTGCCCCCTGGGTGCGCCAGGCTAGGGACCAGTCCGCTCCCCACGGGATCGATCACGGCCGACATGACGATCGGGATCGTCGTCGTGACTTGCTTGACGGCCTGAACCGCTGCCCCACCCACCGCGACGATCACGTTCGTTTTCACATGGATCAGGTCGGCGGCGAGGGCGGGGTACCGATCATAGTTGCCCTCGGCCCAGCGGGGCTCGATCGCGATGCTCTGGCCTTCCACATAACCGAGCTCGCGCAGACGTTGGCGAAAGGCCTCGAATCGGCGCAGCCTTGCCGAGTCAGAAGGCGAGCCTGGCGACAGATAACCGACCCGAGGAAGCTTTTCGGGGGGCTGAGCGGCTGCCGGGCCGAACGAGGCCGCAACGAGTAGTAGGACCGTCGCCGTCGCGAGCCGTGCAGCTGGGCGGCCCGACATTATTCGATGACCTGATCCGCCCGCAACAGCAGCGACTTCGGGATCGTCAGGCCGAGGGTCTTCGCCGTCTTGACGTTAATGATCGTCTCGAACTTCGTGGGCCGCTCGATTGGCAAATCGGCGGGAGGGACTCCCTTGAGAATCTTGTCTACGAAGTAAGCCGCACGACGAAACAGTCCGACAATCTCGGCACCATAGCCAAACAGGCCGCCAGCCTCCGCAAACTCCCTGAATCCCGCAGACGGTAAACGCTTCTGGAGCGCTAGGCCAGCCAGCAGATCCACATTGGCCTGAAAGAATGGGTCCTCGGTGACCACGACGGCTTCGACGCGGTTCTTCGTCATCGCCGAAAACGCCGGCTCGAACTCGTTCACTCCGCGCCCAGGAAATTGCTGAAGTGCCATCTTGAGAGATCTGGCGGTGAGCTCCATGGCCTGAGTGATTGGTACCATCGCGGGATTATCCGGATTCACGAGAACCGCTATGCGGCTGACACTGAGCAACTGTTCCTTGAACATCTCCAGCCGTTTCGCGTTCAGCTCCGGGATGAAGAAGGTCAATCCGGTGATATTGCCGCCGGGCCGGGCAAGGCTCTCAACAATTCCTGAAGCGACGGCATCGGCGCTGGTCGCCACCACAATCGGAATCGTGGTGGTTGCATGCTTGGCGGCGAGGGCACCCGGCGTGCCGTGGGTCACGAGAACGGCGACTTTCAGACGAACCAGTTCGCCGGCGAAGTCCGCGAGTCGATCGTACCTGCCCTCCGCCCAGCGGTAGTCGATGACGATGTTCTTGCCCTCGACGTAACCAACATCGCGCAAGCCGGTCCGTAGCGCGCTCAGGTGTTTGGCCGAACTCGAGGCGGACGCCAACCCGAGAAAGCCTATCCGAGCGACCTTCGACGTCTGCTGCGCCTCGGCCACGCGCGCGGCCGTGATCAAGGTGGCGCCGATCTGGACGAACCTGCGGCGGCTGATGCAGCCCATCGAGCCTGATTCCACCACGCCGACCGCTTGAGCTTTCGTTGAAGTACCAGCGCCTTGCCCAACTCAGCATTGGCCATCGGCCTCGTCGCCGCGTCCCAACGGGTCGTCAGTAGCTCGCGGATGATCAGTTGAAGGCGCAGCCATCTGTGCTGCCACAGGCGGGCGTCGGCGGCGGCCATGAGGGTGACATACCGTAGGATGCGAACTGCGGAGCGTCAAGGCACCTCGCGTTGAGTGCTGCTGCCGCAGGTAGCCTAAGACCCGGGTGCCGCCAATCGCCGATAGTTTGTTGCCTCCGATCACACCGAGTTCGGCTGCTCGCCCACGAATTCGGCGATCTTCACGCCGTGATCAGCTGCGAGCATCTCCGCCGCCTTCTCGCCAATCATGATCGATGCCGCATTCGTGTTGCCGCTGACCACGTTCGGCATCACGCTGGCATCCGCCACGCGGAGCTTCGCCACTCCGATTACACGGAGCCTGGGATCGACGACGCTTCCGATCCGGCACGTCGTCGTGACGTGATAGACGGTCAGTGAGTAGTGACGCGCGAAGTCCTCAAGCAGCGCATCACTGGGCACGGCGCCGTCGATGTGCCCGTGCTTCTCAGCAAGGAATGGTGGGATCAGCCAGGGGCCGATCGTTCGATGCGCCGGCCAGTGCGCGACGATGTCCAGGGCTCGGCGAAGCACCGCGACCATCACTTTGATATCGTGAGGATCGTCGAAGTAGTTCATGCGGATAGCCGGGCGGGCAGCGGGGTCGGCGCTCTCCAGCACGATCTCACCTTCGCTCCTCGGCTGCACCGGATTGGCGAGGACGATCATGTTTTCCGCATCGGCGGCGAGCCGTTTAGACGCATCGTCGAAGTATTGGTTCGCGTCGATCCGCAGGCACTGCAGCCAGAGGTCTGACGAGTAGCCGCAAGGGAAGAAGCCGATCTGCGCGTCGTGGGTGTGGTGATCGCCGAGGCCGGTGGAGAACCATGCGCAGGCGTCGTAGAGCGACGACGAGACGAGACCGTTCCCGGTCGTCGCCCACTCCGTGACGCGTCGTTCGGCCTCGTGCTTGAGCGCCTGAAGCTCGGCCGGCATCTGCGGGTCGTTCGCCGGGTCTGCGGGCAGCGGCCCTGCAGGAGCGCGAAGCGCGTCAGGCCCGAACGAAATGCCCACTTCGCCCATCGACACGCCCACTCCGGGCGCCGGGAAGAACAACGCGACATGCAGATGGTCCTTCAGGTGCTTGCCGACGTGTGGGGAATCGACGTGGCACGTCATGCCGACGGCCTCGATCTCCGCACGCGGTCCTATGCCGGAGAGGAGCAGCAAGTGTGGCGATCCGATGGAGCCCCCACTCAAGACCACTTCCTTGGTGGCGGCGATGGTGCGTATGTCTCCGGCTGCGGTGCGATACTCGACGCCTGTCGCGGCCTTCTGCCCTGTCGGTCCTTCCAGAATCACACGCGTCGCTTGCGCTTCGGTGATGATCGTCAGGTTCGGTCGGCGCTCGGTCTCACCCTCGAGAAACGCATGATACGTGCTGGACCGTTTCCCGTGTCGGGTCGTGGTCTGGAGCAGCGATACGACGCCCTTGGGGCCACCGCGGTCCCGTCCGTTGTAATCGCCTCGTGGGATACTCGCCGACACGGCGGCATTCACGAACTCTCGCGCGCCGGTGAGAATCGGAGAACGTACGGAGACGCCAAGCGGCCCCCGTGTGTTATGCGCGTCTCGATCGATCGTGATGTCGTCGCTCGGAGCGAGCCCCTCGCTTTTCTTGAAGTACGGCAGCACGTCGCGGTAGCTCCATCCGACGGCGCCCGCCTCGGCCCAGGCGTCGAAGTCGCCGGGATGGCCGCGGACATACGCCATGTAATTGATCCCGGACGAGCCGCCGAGCATCTTGCCTCGCGGCATCATCATCCGTCCTTCTTTCAATCCGAGTCCGCACTGGCCAGCATCGGCGGTGTACATCCAGTCCGTTGCCGGATTTTGCTGCAGCAGCGGGCACGCGGCCGGCATCAACTCCTCGGCGGGTGGGCGTCCGCCCGCTTCGAGAAGCGCAACACGACAGTTCGGGTCTTCAGAGAGACGAGCCGCGATGACCGCTCCCGCGGACCCAGCGCCGACGACGATGAAATCGAAAGTCTCTGGCATAGCCGCCCACCCTTCTCCGACCTTACCGACCCGCCGCACCCGCGGGAGTGAACCGGGGCGCCCGTGCGCTGCCCACGGCAGAACACACAGGAACCGGAATTATCACCGAGAGTCGGAGACTGCGTGCACGAGTTTATTGTCGCGGAATCAGCTCATTCGCCCCGACGCACCGGCAGCGTGAACGTGAACGTCGACCC
>Ga0066388_100001005_pt1 | contig 15025 bp, 13 predicted proteins | sample PanSoiMetaGPlot6_FD_64539 | JGI IMG/M metagenome (GOLD analysis project Ga0066388, IMG submission 64539) | Tropical forest soil microbial communities from Panama analyzed to predict greenhouse gas emissions - Panama Soil - Plot 6 (Hybrid Assembly) | ecosystem: Environmental > Terrestrial >... | reverse complement strand
GCGGTGACGTATAGATACCGTTGATCGATGCCGGCTCAGTCCACGTCCGCGCGAGACACGTTCAGCGGCACGAGGTTGCTGGGCTCCCAGGACACGTCCTGCGGCTCGCTCACGGGCTCGACGCCCTCGAAGCGGGGCAACTGACCGAGCTTGTCGACCTCGTGCGTCAACGCGTCGAGCACCGACCGCAACTGCACCTGCGCCACCCGGGCGAAGGTACGGACGTATTCGATCTCCGGCAGCGAGACGGCGGCCTCGTCAGGATTGCCTGCCACCGTCACCGCGGACAACTCGCGCATCGACTGCGCCGCCGCCTGCTGCGCCTTCTGCAGGATCTCCTGGTACTGGCTGCGCGCCGCGGTGATGAGATCACGGGCGTACTGCTCGGCTTCGGCCACGCAGCTGTCCGCGGTCTGTTGCGCCTGGCTCAGCAGGCCAACGGCGTGCACGCTGATCTCGACGCGCGACTGGCCTTCCTCGGCGGACACAGTGCCGCGAAGCCGCTCGACTTCAGCTCGAATCTCGTGCAACTCGGCACGCAGCGAGGCACGCTCGGAATCGGCCGCCTGGATATCGTTGGCGACCGCATCGAGGAATGCCCGGACTTCTTTCTCGTCCCAGCCATGACGCTTGGTCGAGAATCGCGCGACTCGAACCGCGTCAGCGGATATCGAGAGCGCCGAGACATCGTAATTTGCTGCACTCATCCCATATCACCTGTACTCACGCCGGCCTTGGCGAATTCGTCGAATCGGATATCCTCCCGCGTGGTGCCCGCCCTGGTCAGCTCGCCGACCGTGTGCTGGACCATCCCCCCGGAGCCGCACACCATCGCGCGACGTCCTTCGCGTCGCGGACTCTGGGCGGCGACCGAGCCCACCAGACCACGCGTGCCGGGGTACGAAGTGTCGTCCGACACCACCGGTGTGTAGTCGAACCACGGCCGCTGCGCCAGCGCGGCCAGCCGTTCGTGTTCGTAGAGGCTCCACGGCATCCGGACGCCGTGGAACAGCTCGACATGCGGGGCCTGGCCGTTGGCCTGCCAGTTGCGGTCGATCTGCTCCAGGATCGCGCGTAGTGGTGCAAGGCCCGTGCCGCCGGCGACCATCAGGATGGCGCGCGGGTCGTCGGACGAGTGGAAGAGCTGGTCGCCGACCGGCGCCCCCATCTTCACGGTGTCACCTGTGCGCAGCGACCGCATCATGCTGGTGCTGACCTGCCCACCAGCGATCAATTGGACGTGGAGCTCGATCGTGCCGTCCTCGCGCGGTGCGTTGGCCGGACTGTAATAACGCCACAGCCGCGGCCGCTGTGGGATCTCCATCGCAAATGACTGGCCGGGCGCGTAGTCGAATCTCTCGTGCGGACGAAGCTGGATGACAGCGACGTCCATGGTGCGCCGTTCGACGTCGAGCACGTCGGCGAGCCACCAGGCCGGGCTGTCCGCCTCCGCCTGTTCGGCCGCCTGCACCATCACCTTGGCGACCAGCCCGTACGCCGCGGCCCACTCGCCCGCCAGCTCCTCCGTCCACTGTGGACCCAGGAAGTACTGCAGTGTCGCGAGCAGCGATCCGCCGACGGCCGGGTAATGCTCGGCCACCGCCCCGAAGCGCCGGTGGTCGCGGCCGAGTTGTTGCAGTACCGGCACGACGGCGTCCAGGTTGTCGGCATTGCTGACCACCGCGCCGAGAGCGCCGACGAGCTTGTCGCGTTGCGCGGCCATCGACACGGGGAACATGTCGCGGACTTCGGGGTGCGAGAGAAACAGATGCGAATAAAAGAACAGTGGGACTTCGTCGCCTAGTTTCGCAACATATCTCCAGCTGTCCTGTAAAGCTGTCGAGTCCATGAAGCTAGTCCGCCGCCGTCTGCACGACGTCCTTTTCCGCCTCGCCGAGCTGTGCGCCGAGCCGGCCGATCACGTCGTCGGGCACGGACGCTTCCTGGAGTGCGGCGACCAGGTGAGTGACGACGCGGCCGAAGTCAGCGCTGCTGATGTTCAGCCCGTCGTGTGCTTCGCGGAGGCTGCGCCCGTCATAGTCCGCCGGGCCGCCCATGACCTGGGATATGAGCAGCACCTGATGCCGCTTGAGCCGGTTCACGTCGGTCTCGACGAAGAACGGGGCGAGCTGCGGGTCGGCGAGCACCAAGTCGTAGAACCGGTCGACGACGGCCGATACGGCTCGGCCACCACCGATGCGCTGATAGTCGGATACGGGTGCCTCTGCTCCCAGCGGGGTGCCGGAGACGGGGGCGTAGTCGGCCATTAGCTAACTCCTAACTGCCGATCGGGCTAGGGAGCGCGCCTAGCGCGCTCCCTAGCCCGACCCGGCCGGTCCGGGGCACTGGTTTGGTCCGACGTCGCTGGCCGCGCGGCGCCACAATGTGCCCGTCGCCGGGAGCCTACAGGAGCATTGGACGCCCTAAGCCGCCTAAATCCGGCATACTGCCTGTGAATTAGCACGCCGTTGCTGCCTCGGCGGCCCGGATTCAGCCGCGGCGGCGCAGCACCCGCTGGATCGCCAGTACCACCAGAGCGCCCAGGGCGGCGCTGACCAGCAGCGCCAGGATGAGCGGGGCGTGTACTTCCGGGCCGATGAATCGGATCCGCACCTTGCGCAGGTTCTCCACCATAAAGATCACAAACAGCACGATCACCACGAACGTGACGACATGCCTCGGTTTGATCCTGCTGCGCAGGCCGCCCTTGGCCGGCTCACGGGACTCGCCGGAGGCCCCCGGCCCTGGCGGTCCACCCGGAACGCTCATGACAGAGATGTACACGCTCCGGGGCGCTCAGTCGAGCGTCCGGGTGGCATCCGCAACCGCGGCAAGGACAGGGTCGTGCGTCGCGCACAGCACCGCGCGGCCGCCGGCGGCGGCATCGGCGAGCACGCGCGCGACGATCTCGGCATGCGCCTCGTCCTGGGACGACGTCGGCTCGTCCAGCACGACGAGGGGACGTTCGACGACGAGCGATCGCGCTACCGCGACCCGTTGGCGCTCACCCCCGGACAGCAGCCGTACCGCCCGCTCTCGCAGCGCCGCGAGGCTGAGCGCTTCCACGGTCTTGTCGATCAGGTCCGGGTCCGCAGGTAGCCCGCGGGCGATGCGGGCGAGGGCTAGGTTCTCGATCACGTCGAGGGGCTCGGCCATCGCGCCGCCCTGCCCGGCCACGGCGACGTACTTGCGCCGAAGGTCCGCACGAGGCGCGCGGCGCAGCGCGCCCAGCTCGACACCGGCGAGCACGGCGCGTCCCGCGTCGGGATCGGCCAGCCCGGTGAGCACCCGCAGCAGCGTCGACTTGCCCGATCCCGACCGGCCACGCACCAGCGTGAGCGCCCCCGGGCAGACCTCCATGTCGAGGCCGTCGAGTACGACCCGGGTGCCGTACGCGACCCGGACGCCCGACACCGCCGCGATCGGCTCAGCAACGGCGCTGCGTGGCGCCGGCATTCGGGCCGGCGGTACGGTGTCCACCTCGCCGGTGCCGTGCAGCACGATGCGTCCCGCCTCGCCTTGCGCCCGGACGGTCTGCTCGGCGCCGATCGCCCGGCGCAGCTGTTCGGGCAGCCGCACCCAGCCCCGATCGTCGACCACGAGGAACTCGGGCCCGTCCGGAGTCCACTGCTCCGACAACCGGCCGTCGCGGATGCGCACCACCCGGTCGGCGATGCGGGCGGCACGCTGGTCGTGGGTGACCAGCAGGAGCGTGGCGCCGATGGCGGCCACCGCGTCGGCCAGCAGGTCGTAGACAGCATCGGCCGACGCCAGGTCGAGCTCCCCGGTCGGCTCGTCGGCGAGCACGACGGTCGGCTCGTGCGCGAGCGCAGCGCACACCGCGACGCGCTGCGCCTCCCCGCCGGAGAGGCTCACCGGGCGGCGCTGCGCCAGCTCGTCCAGCCCGAGACGCTGTAGGGTCTCGCTCGCCCGCCGGCGGGCCTCGACGCGGCTCACCCCGGCCAGGCGCAACTGCAGAGCGACATTGTCGATGACGGACAGCTCAGGACGAAGCGCCCGGGCGCTGTGCTGGTCGACGATGCCCAGCCGGGTCAACCGCAGCCGGGATCGCGTCGCCTCGTCCGCGCCGGCCAAGTCGACCCCGGCGACGGAAACCGTGCCCGCGCTGGGCGCGACCTCGCCGGCAAGCACACGCAGCAACGTCGTCTTGCCCGAACCGTTCGGCCCGTGCACCACGAGACGCTCGCCGACGGCGACAGTGAGCGACAGGCCGCGTAGCGCGGCCACCGTACCGCCGGGTATGGGATACAGGCAGAACGCGTCTGCGATGTCGATCGCGATCATCGCAGATCCAGTTCGGGCCGGGCTGGCAGGCGTTCGCGGAGCATCCGGGAGGCGACGGCGGCGGCAAGCGCCACGGCGAGGCCCAACCCGGCGATGAGGAGTAGCGCCGTCCATGCCGCGCCTATCGAGACCGACAGCGGCGGCACCGGCGTCACCCCGGAGGCGTCAACGGCGACGAGTTTGGCGCCGACCTGTGCAAGCACGAACCCGGTGATCAGCCCGCACGGCAGCGCCACCGCGACGACCGACACCGCACGGAGGAACAGCATCCGGCGAAGCGTCGCTGGGCGTACGCCGTCCGCCTCCCAGGCGTGCAGCTCGCCCGCGTCGTCGCGACGGTCGCCGAGCACGAGCAACACCACCGCGACCCCCGCGACCAGCAGCGCCAGCCCGGCGAGGATTGCGAGCAGCAGCCGGGAGCCGCTCGCCACCGGATCGTCGGTGAGGCGCTGCTGGATCGGCGCGCGCAGCGTCACGGTCAGTTGGTGGAACGGAGCGGTGACGCGGGCTGCCTCCGGGCTGGCGAGCCAGATCTCACTGGTGGCGCCGGTACCGGGCTGGCTGCGATCGACGACGGAGGACAGCGCCCGCCGGTCAGCAATGATGAACGGCCCGCTGGTCGTGGGGAAACGCGGCAAGGTGGCCACGACCCGGCCGATGACGGTGACCTCGTCGAGGGTGATCGTGAGCCTGCCGTGGTCGGCGGTGCTGGCGGTCGCCGGGTCCACGGCTACGGGCAGCTCCGGCGGCGGCGTGTAGTTCGGGACGAGCACGATCTGCGAGCCCTCGAGGCGGTACGACACCTGCAGCGCAGCACCGCTGACACCCGCGGTGGAATTGGCCGAACCCCAGCCGACCCAACTCCACGGAGCGGCGCCGAAGCTGATCGTGCCGGCGACGATGGGCTGGTCGGTGTTGCCCTCACCGATGGCGTGCTGGTGGTGGGTGGCGTACTCGGTGTTCTCGTTGAGCGTGATCGCGAGTGGGTGCCATGACCCGGGGGGCACCGTGCCGGTGAGACGCGAGCCCTGCCGGTGCAGTTCGACAGGGGCGTCACGGCCGTCGCCGGTCGTCAGCCACAACAGGACGTCCACGGCCGGTGATAAGCCGCTGACCTCCAGGTTCACCGTGCGCACGGTCACCGGCGGCCCTAGGGCCGGCACCGGTGCGCGCAGGCGGTCCGCGACGGTCGCCGGCGAATCCGACGTACCGGTCACGTGCGACCAACGGCGTACCTCGCGCATCGCGGCGCCGTCGACGCCCAACATGGTGACCTGTTCGCTGCTGCCATCCAGCGGACGGACCACGCCTGACGTGCGCACCACGCCGTACGCCCGGGTGTCCGGCGCGGCCGCCGCCAGCGCGGACGGACTCGTCACCGCAAGGGGTGTCGTGACGTCGCGCCCGCCGGTCAGCGTCGCGTCGAGCGGCACCTGGTACGCCGCCTGGTCGATCGCACCGCCGAGCAGCGTCGCGCGATAGGCGCCGGCGAAGACCACCGACGCGACGGCGGCAGTCAGGAACGCTGTCGTAGCGACGGGACGTAGCGGGCGCCGGATCGCGCCGAGCAACCCGATCCGTCCAGCCACCGACCCGCGCGGGACGAGCCGCGCGGCAAGGCGGGCGCTCGGCGCCCAGAGATGGGCCGCGACCAGCCCGCCCACCACGGCGGCCAGCACCGGTAGCGCGGCGACGAAGGGATCGGTGCCGTCGGCGAGCGATGTCGACCCGCGACTTGCCCCCAGCCACGCGGCGCCAAGGCATGCGACACCGATCAACTCGACGGTGCGCCACACCGTCCGGCGATCGCGGTCGGGCCAGAGCAGGACGGCCGAGGTGACCGCGGCGGCGGCCACGAGCAGCAGCAGCATCGCCGGCCATGCGGAGCCGAGCGCCTGCCAGATCGTGCGCCAGACAGGGATGTCGGCGCGGCTGGCCAGCCCCGCGGTGACACCGGCGCCCAGCACCGCACCGAGCACGGCACCGGCCAGGCAGGCCACACCGGCCTCCAACCCGGTGACCGTCCCGACACCTGCGATGCGCGCGCCGCGACGCCGCAACACGGCAACAAGAACGGCATGGTCGCGGCGCAGGCTCACCGCGGCGACGATCGCAAATCCCAGCAGCAACACGGCGGCCGTCCCGCCGAGCAGCCCGAACCTGCGCGCCGAGAGGGACGCGCGCTGGTACTCGTCGTTCAGTGTCTCGTCGGGACGGACGACCGTGGCGCTGTCGAGCTTCGCGATGATCGTGTCCGCGACCTCGGACGAGCGGCGCACATACGTCGGCACGCCCAGGGCGATGACCCGCTCGACGTCCAGGTTGGTCACCCAGCCGTATGTGCGCGCGAACAGCGACAGCGGCTCGAGCTGCGACACGGCATCAGCGCCGTCGCCGAGCAGCAGCGGCTCCGGGCCCGGATCGAGTTCGCCGCTCAGCACGGTCGGATCGGTTCGTTCCGCCCTCCCGACGACCACGAGGCCCAGCGAGGCCACCGCGTGCGCCAGGGTTGCCTCGTTACCGCCGCCGAGCGCGACCACCTCGCAGCGCGTCGGGGTGCACGACCGGGGCAGCCGGCCGCTCATCAGCCGTACGGCGGTGCGCAGGTCGTCCGCGGCGCCAAGGAAGAATGTCGCACCCTTCTGGGATAGCTGGTGGAAGACGAGCTCGCGGCGCACCGGGTACCGCGACAGCTGCGCCATCTGGCCACGTATCAGCGCGTCGAACGCGGCGGCCTGGCTGCGGCTGTAGATCGTGCCGGTGCCGACCACCGTGATGGTGCGGTCACCGGGCGACATCTGGCGCACCGTCGTTCGTACCGTCTGCGCCGCTACCGAATCACCGGCGCCGGCGGCCACTACCGGAATCGCGGCTGCCAGCGCGACACCGGCGACGAGCAGCGCCCACCGTCCGGGGCGGTGACGCAGCTGCGCGGCGGCAAGCGACGCGATGACAGGCACCGGACTAGCCCGCCGCTCGGTCTGTCTTCGCGCGAGCGTTCATCGCCGGACTAACTCCTTTTCCGCGAGTTCCGGTTAGCATACGAGACATGGCGCGGCAGGTCGATGGGGTTTGGCTGCCCGAGCGCGTATCCGGACACCCTGCGCTCGAGCTGAACAACACCGTCGGTGGCTGGGGCTACGCCGAGCCGCGGGAGTACCTCGTCGACTACAGCGCACTGATCCTGCTCGCCCGCGACGTCCAGCTAGTAACGCCCGCCGACGCCTTTGCTCTGCTTACCGCTACGCAACGGTCGCCGAGGCAGGCCGATGCGGCGCTGTGCGACGTCAAGCGGTTGCGGTTCGCGCTGCACGCTGCGATGGTCGACAATTCGGCGGACGCCGCCGCGCAGCTACACAAGTTTGTGACCGGCGCAGTGCGCGCATCGCGCTACGTGCGCGACGAGGCATCCGCTCTGAGGTTGGACGGCGGCGCGGGCCTGCGCATGCCGCTTCACCGGTTCACGCTGTCGTTAGCGACATTGCTGGAGCAATATCCCCGGCGCGCGATTCGCAGCTGTGCTGACGATGCGTGCGGGTGGTTGTTCCTCGACCCCTCCGGCCGCCGCCGCTGGTGCGAGATGGCCGTCTGCGGCAACCGCGCAAAGGCGCGCCGCTACGCCCAGCGCCACAAGCCTCGTGGCGAAGCGTGATCTTGGAGCTGTGGTCGAATACCAGCCACAACTCCAAGATCATCGCGTGTGGGGACGCGACTTCCAGACGACCAGCGCGGTCGAGCGGCGGGAGTTCAGCTCCTGGTAGGCCTGCTCGAGCTCGTGGTTCAGCTCGGTCACCCGGGCGCGCAGCGCGTCGACGTGGGCCTCGAGCTCGATGATCCGCTTGATGCCGGCGAGGTTGACGCCCTCCTGCTGGGAGAGCCGCTGCACCTGGCGCAGCAGCGCCACGTCGCGCGCGGAGTAGCGGCGCCCACCACCGACGGTGCGCCCCGGCGTCACCAGCCCGAGCCGGTCGTACTGGCGCAGCGTCTGCGCGTGCATACCGGCGAGCTGCGCCGCGACGGAGATCACGAATACCGGGGCGTCGTCAGGGACGTGGGGCTCAGCCATGACCCTTCTCCCCGGTCCGGACAGCGGCCGTGATGCGCGGCCTCGGGTCGTCCTGGCTGGACGCCGCGGCGTACTTCTCCAGTGCCTCGCGTGCCTCACCGCTCAGCTTCTGCGGCACCGCCACCTCGACGGTGACCAGCAGATCGCCGTGGCCGCCGCCGCGCTTGCTGATACCGCGACCGCGCACCCGGAGCGTCCGCCCAGTGGCTGTGCCGGCCGGTACCTTGAGCGAGACGGCGCCGTCGAGGGTAGGCACGCGCAGCGTGGTGCCCAGCGCCGCTTCGGCATAGGTGATCGGCACGGTCAGCGTCAGGTTGTCGCCGCGACGTCCGAACAGCTCGTGTGTGCCCACGTGCACCGTGACGAACAGGTCGCCGGCCGGACCGCCGCGCACGCCTGGCGTGCCTTTGCCCGCGATACGCAGCCGCGCGCCGTCGCGCACGCCCGCCGGCACCCGGACGTTGATCGTGCGCGTCTGCGTGGTGACGCCGGTGCCGTGGCACTCCGGGCACGGGTCGTCGATGATCTGGCCGGTGCCCCGGCAATCGCGGCACGGCTCGCTGAACCCGAACGCACCCTGGTTGCGGCTGACAAATCCGCTACCTCCACAGGTCGGGCACACGTGTGGGCTGGTGCCGGGTCGCGCACCGGATCCGTGGCAGGTGTGGCACGTCCCCGGCCCGGACAGCTTCAACGGCAGCATGACTCCGTGCACCGCCTCGTCGAAGCCCAGCGTTACCTCGGCTTCGACGTCCTGCCCTCGGGTCGGGCCGACGTTGCGCCGCCGGGTGGTCGTGCCCCCGGTGAAAAGCCCACCGAAGATGTCACCGAGCCCGCCGCCCGTGCCGGCGCTGCCCATGCCACCGGTGCCGCTGAAGAGGTCGCCCACGTCGAACGTGCCGTCGCCGCTGGGGAATCCGCCCGCACCGGGGCGGAATCCGCCACCTGCGAACAGCGTCCGCGCCTCGTCATACTCCTTGCGGCGCTTCTCGTCCGAGAGAACGTCATACGCCTCGGACACTTCCTTGAACTTGGCTTCTGCCTCAGCGTTGCCGGGGTTCTTGTCAGGATGCAGTTCCCGGGCAAGCTTGCGGTACGCCTTCTTGATGTCGGCGGGGGACGCGTCCTTGGCGACGCCCAGCGCCTTGTAATAGTCCTTCTCGATGTAGTCCTTAGTGCTCACCGAACGTCACCTCCTGTCTCTACTCGTCTGCGGCTTGCGGTGCCGGGTCCGTCACCCCGACCATCGCCGGACGCAACAACCGGTCGCCCTGCTTGTAGCCGCGGCGCAGCACCGTGGTAGCGGTCGGTTCGGTGACCTCCGGGCTCTCCTCGTGCATGACTGCTTCGTGAACGGTCGGGTCGAACGGGTCGCCCGGTTCGCCGAATGCGGCCAGCCCGAGCTTGCCCAGCACGGTCTCGAGCTGGTCGGCTACCGACTTGAACGCGCCGGTCAGGTCGCCGTGGGCCCGAGCCCGGTCGATGTCGTCGAGCACCGGCAGCAGCCCGACCAACGCGTTACCTACCGCAGCCTCGGCTAGCGCCCCCCGGTCGCGCTCGACGCGCTTGCGGTAGTTGGCGAATTCGGCCTGGACCCGCTGTAGGTCTCGGGTGCGCTCTTCAAGCATCAGTGCTTCAGCCTTCGGCACGTTCTCCTCGGTGGGCGGAGGCTCCGGCATCGCATGGCGGGGCTCGCCCGTCACCGGGTCGAGCCGCCGCTTATCCCGTATGACAACAGGTTCATGCTGCGGGTTCTCAGAAGTCACTGCTTCTCGCCCTCAGGCCCCTCGTCCACGACCTCGGCGTCGACGACGCTCTCGTCCTCAGTGGACGACGACGAGGACGGCGGCGGCGTCCCGGCCCCACCCGACGTCGAAGCACCGGCGGACGCCGCGTCGTACATGGCGCTACCCGCCTCGGACGACACGCGCGCGACCTTCTCCTGCGCCGACTTGATCGAGTCGAGGTTGGTACCGCCAAGCGCGGCCTTCAGCTCGGCGAGCGCGGTCTCGAGTTCGTTCCGCTTGTCGTCAGGCAGCTTGTCGCCGTTCTCGGTCAGGAACTTCTCCGTCGCGAATTGCATCGACTCCGCGGAGTTGCGCGTCTCGGCCTCCTCGCGGCGCTTGCGGTCCTCCTCGGCGTGCTGCTCGGCGTCGCGCATCATCCGGTCGATCTCGTCCTTGGACAGGCCCGAGCCACCGGTGATCGTCATGCCCTGTTCCTTGTTGGTCGCAAGGTCCTTGGCATTCACGTGGACGATGCCGTTCGCGTCGATGTCGAACGTGACCTCGATCTTCGGCACGCCCCGCGGCGCCGGCGGCAGGCCGGTCAGCTCGAACATGCCGAGCTTCTTGTTGTACGCCGCGATCTCGCGCTCACCCTGGTAGACCTGGATCTCGACGCTCGACTGGTTGTCGTCGGCAGTCGTGAAGATCTCCGAACGCTTCGTCGGGATCGTCGTGTTCCGCTCGATCAGCCGGGTCATCACGCCACCCTTGGTCTCGATGCCGAGGCTCAGCGGCGTCACGTCGAGAAGCAGGACGTCCTTGACGTCACCCTTCAGCACGCCGGCCTGCAGCGCAGCGCCGACGGCGACAACCTCGTCCGGGTTGACGCCCTTGTTCGGCTCCTTGCCGCCGGTCAGCTCACGCACCAGGTCGACGACGGCCGGCATGCGGGTCGAGCCGCCCACCAGCACCACGTGGTCGATCTGGTTCAGGTTGATGCCCGCGTCCTTGATCACGGCCTGGAACGGTGCACGCGTGCGCTCGAGCAGATCTGACGTGATCCGCTGGAACTCGGCGCGGCTGAGCGTCTCGTCCATGAACAGCGGGTTCTTCTCGGCGTCCACGGTGATGTAGGGCAGGTTGATCGAGGTCTGCTGGTTGCTGGACAGCTCGATCTTGGCCCGCTCCGCGGCCTCGCGCAGGCGCTGCATGGCCATCTTGTCCTTGGTCAGGTCGATGCCGTGGGCGGCCTTGAACTTGTCGACGAGCCACGTGATGATCCGCTCGTCCCAGTCGTCGCCGCCGAGGTGGTTGTCGCCGCTCGTGGCCTTGACCTCGATGACACCCTCACCGATCTCGAGCAGGCTGACGTCGAAGGTGCCGCCGCCCAGGTCGAAGACCAGGATCGTCTGCTCCTTCTCGCCCTTGTCGAGCCCGTAGGCCAGCGCGGCCGCGGTCGGCTCGTTGATGATTCGCAGGACGTTGAGCCCCGCGATCTGGCCGGCCTCCTTGGTGGCCTGGCGCTGCGCGTCGTTGAAGTACGCGGGCGTCGTGATCACCGCGTCGGAGACGTCCTCACCGAGGTACGACTCGGCATCTCGCTTCAACTTCTGCAGCACGCGGGCGCTGATCTCCTGCGCGGTGTAGGTCTTGCCGTCGATCTCCACCTTCCAACTCGGGTCGCCCATGTGGCGCTTCACCGAGCGGATGGTCCTATCGACGTTCGTGACTGCCTGGCGCTTGGCGACCTCGCCGACCAGCACCTCACCGTTCTTGGCGAACGCGACGACGCTCGGCGTGGTGCGCGAGCCCTCGGCGTTGGCGATGACCTCCGGCTCGCCGCCCGTCAGGACCGCGACCACGGAGTTTGTGGTACCTAGATCGATACCGACAGCTCGTGCCATTGGCTGTACTCCCTATGCTCTAGTGCTTGCTTCAATCAATAGAACTGAGTCGGGTCCGCTCATGTTCCCGGGAGCCATTATGCCCTCCTCGGGCGGGCGCGCCATAGGCCTCCGCGGAGTCGCTTTCCCGTCATATCGGGTGGGTGCTGTCGCCTCCAGGCCGAGCGCCACACTAGACGGGTGAGCACGCAGCGCGACGCTCGGCGCAGCGCGGATACCGTCTGGATCGCCTGGCTGGTGGCGGGCGCCGTGATCGTCGTCCTCACTGTCAACGTCGTGCGTCACCTGGCCGCCCGGCACCACGTGCACACGCCCGCCAGCGATGCCATCTTCCGGGCGGGCGGTACGCCGCTCGGCCCGCTGCTCAGCCACCGGCTCCTCACCACCTGGAGCGTCGATGCGGTCGCGCTCGCGGTGCTCGCAGGGCTCGGCGCCGGGTACGCCACGGCCGTCGTACGACGGCGCCGCCTGACCGCATCACCGTGGCCGGCGGCCCGCAGCCTGTCGTTCGCGGCCGGCCTCGCGGTCTGTGCATACGCGACGTCCGGGGCGATCGCGGTGTACGACAAGGCGCTGTTTTCCGCGCACATGGTTGGGCACCTGGCGCTCGTAATGGTGGCCCCGGCCCTGTTCGCGGCGGGCAGCCCGCTGCGGCTTGCGGTCGAGGCCGGCTCGAAGCGAGTGGAGCACATCGCGCAAGGACGCGTCGTCACATTCCTCACCGCGCCCCCAGTGGCGCTCGCGTGCTACGCCGGGGTAATCGTCGGCAGCCATCTGACCGGGTTGATGGACACGATCATGCGGTCCACTACCGCCGGGCAGGTCGAGCACCTCGTCTACCTGCTGGTGGGTTACCAGTTCTTCGTTCTGGTCATCGGCGACGAGCCGATCAGATGGCGGCTCTCGACGCCGGCCCGATGGGGGCTGCTGGCGCTTGCGATGGCGGTCGACACGTTCACCGGCGTAACACTGATGATGTCGAGCACCGCCGTCGCGATGTCTCCGCCCGCTGGCCTTTCCGTCGATCCACTCGCCGACACCCACACCGGCGGGGCGATCATGTGGTTCGGCGGTGACGGCATCATGGCCGTTGTCATGATCGCGCTGGTGATCGGATGGGCGCGCACTTCGGGACGCTCACTGCGCGACCGGTCCAGCTGGTTGGAGCAGGCTCGCGCGGCGACGCTCTCCGACAGGGCCGGCGGACACCGCGCAGACGGCGACATCGACGACGACCAGGCCCGGCTCGACGCCTACAACGCGTGGCTGGCGCAAGTAGCCGAGCGCGACCGCGCGCAGTGAGCCTCAGAGCGGCCGGATCGCGGCATGTAGCAGCGCGCCAATGTCACCGAGCACGTGCCGTCCGCCGCTGACGATCATCTGCCCGTCGACGATCACGGTGTCGACATCGGCGGCGGAGGCCGCGAACACCGCCTGAGCCGGGTCGACACCAGCGGTACGGACGGTGTCCAGCCGTACTGCCACCAGGTCGGCGCGCATGCCCGGGGCGATGCGCCCCGCGTCGGGCCAGCCCAGGCAGTCGTGGCCGGTCAGCGCGGCGACGAGTTGCGCCGGGCTGAACCGTCCACGGTGACCGGTGGCCAGGCGCTCATGCATCTCGAGGGCACGCGCCTCCTCGAACATGTCGATCATCGCGTGCTGGTCGGTGCCCAAGGTGATCGGCGCCCCGGCGTCGTAGAGACGGCGGGACGGTCCGATGCCATCGGCAAGATCCCGTTCGGTCGTGGGACAGATGCTCACCGTGCTGGCCGAGCCGCCGAGCAGCGCGATGTCAGCGCCGGTCACGTGCGTGGCGTGCACCGCCGTGGTGTCTTCGCTGAGTGCGCCGGCATCGGCCAGCAGTTGCGCCGGCGTCACACCGTATGCGGCAAGACACTGTTCATTCTCGGCCGGCTGCTCGGACAGGTGGACATGCAGCGGCCGACCCGCTGCCGCCTCGACCACCTCGGGCAGCGCCTCGCGCGGCACCGCCCGCACCGAGTGGATCGCCGCGCCGATCACGCTGTGCTCGTCCGGAGCGAGCGCGGCGACGCGGTTCGCCCACGCCGCGGCGCTGCCGTCGCCGAACCGTCGCGCGACTCCGGACAGCGGCCGGCCGATGCCGCCGGTGAGGTAGCACGCGTCGAGCAGGGTGAGCCTGATGCCGGCTTCGCGCGCGGCCGAGCGCAGCGCCTGCCCCATGACGTTCGGGTCGGTGTACGGGCGGCCGTCCGGGGCGTGGTGAAGGTAGTGGAACTCCCCGACAGTGCTCACTCCGGCGAGCGCCATCTCGGCGTAGGTGGCCCGCGCCAGCGCGAAGTACGAGTCCGGGTCGAGGCGGCCTGCGACGGCATACATGCGATCGCGCCACGTCCAGAACGTCGCTGACTCGTGGGTGCGCCCGCGCAGTGCTCGGTGGAACGCGTGGCTGTGCGTGTTCGCGAAGCCGGGCAACACCAGCCCGGGGAGCGGCACGTCGCCCTGCTGCGGGGCGGCGGTCTCCACGGCGGTGATCCGTCCACTGTGGACGGTGATGCGAGCGTCAGAGGTGACGCCGTCGCTGTCGCCCAGCCAGGCGTGTGGGGCGAAGAACGTGCTCACTGCGCCAGATCGTGCAGCACCGCGGTGAGCGCCGCGACGCCGGCCAGGCAGTCGGCGTGCTCGGCGAACTCGGCCGGCGAGTGCGACACTCCGGTGGGATTGCGCACGAACAGCATTGCGGTCGGAATTCCCTCGCCCGCAAGGACTCCGGCGTCGTGGCCCGCTCCGGTGCCGAGCTCTGGTGGATGGCCCAGCACGGCGGCCACCCGCTCGCGCAGCGGCCGGTCGAACTCGGTCTCGTCCGTCCACGACTCCTCGGCAGCGGGCGCCCCGAGCGAGGCGACAACCCGGCGCACCGCGTCGGCCCGCGGCGCCCGGGCGTCAACCCACGCGGTGACCCGCGACGGGATGGCGTTCACACCGTTCGGCTCGACACGCACTTTGCCGCAGGTGGCCACCGCGCCCTGCCGCTCGGCCGCGTC
>Ga0066388_100001004_pt1 | contig 15026 bp, 15 predicted proteins | sample PanSoiMetaGPlot6_FD_64539 | JGI IMG/M metagenome (GOLD analysis project Ga0066388, IMG submission 64539) | Tropical forest soil microbial communities from Panama analyzed to predict greenhouse gas emissions - Panama Soil - Plot 6 (Hybrid Assembly) | ecosystem: Environmental > Terrestrial >... | reverse complement strand
GATCCGCCCCGGTTCGATGACCGCGGGCGCGAGCGCGCCCACGATCCCGATCGAGAGCGCCGACAGGGCCGTGAGGGCGGTCCATGCGAGCACGCCGAACAGGAAGATCCAGTAGAGCGTCGCCCCGAAGAAGGCGATCCCGAAGACGAAGCCGAGCAGGAAGCCGCGGCCGGGTCGCGCGGAGCGCAGGAGCCAGAGGAGGGGGACCAGAGCGACGAAGGCCAGCGGCCAGAGCTCGGCCGGCGGGAACGCGAGGGACAGCACGAGCCCGCTCGCGGCGCTCAGCGCGAGCGCCGCGACGAGCGGGGGCGGATCAGGACGCCTCAGGCGCAGTCCCGGCAGAGCATCTTGCGCTTGTCGGCGAGCTGACTCCGATGCTTCACCAGGTAGCAGTTCTTGCACATGAACTCCGTCTCCTGCATCGGAACGACCCGCGCGTCCAGCGGCTCGAGCCGTTCGTCGCGCGTCGATGCCGGCGTGGCGGCCTCTTCTTCGTCGGCCGCCTCTTCGGCACCCTCCGCCGTCTCCTGCTTGGCGAGGAGGTCCTGGATCGACTCGACGTTCTCCAGTCCCGGTTCGGGCGGGACGGTCGCCTCGGCGATCTCCTCCGGCGTCGGCTCGAGGTCCTCGAGGGCTTCCTCGTCGTCGAGGGCAACCCCTTCGTCTTCCACGCGATCGTCTACATCGTCGATGTTCTCGGGCATCGGACTCATCTTCCTCAGGTGCGGTGGGAGGCCCCTCACCCCCCTTTCGAGCGCGCGCATCCTACACCTCGACCGCTCCGTCGCAGGCGAAGGGATGGCTCGCGCCTCGCCGAACGCTCGGGGTGCCGCTCGCATTCCCGGAGGGGGCGCTCGGGAGACAAAGAAAAGCGAGAACCCAAGGGACCTTTGGGGCCGCGACGCCGGGGCGCCGCGTTCTCTACTCAGCCTCTTGGGTTCTCATGCGCCTCCGCCGGGGCGGTGGCGCAACCGAAAGCTACCGAGGACGCCGTGCTGGGGTCAACCCCGGCCGTCGAGAAAGAGTGACAGAACGCATGTCATGCCGCGAAGACCTCGCGTCCCAGCGACACCGTCAGCACGGGACGCAGACCCTCGACCGTTCCGACGACGAGAGGATCGGCGTCGTAGACGGCGAAATCCGCGTGGTAGCCGGGCTCGAGCAGTCCTTTCTTCTCTTCCTGGTGCGCCAGACGGGCGCTGCCGACCGTGTGCACGCGGATCGCCTCGACGCGGCCGAGCCGCTGGGCAGCTGCGTGATGGTGTTCCATCGCGTCGACGGCGAGCCACGGGTCGAGTTCGGTCACGGGCGCGTCCGACCCGGCACCCAGCACGACGCCACGGTCCAGCATCGAACGGAAGGGGTTCATCGCGGAGGCGCGTTCGGGGCCGACGCGTGTCTCGTACATCCCACCCTCTCCGCCCCACGCCCGATCGAAGGCGGGCTGCACCGAGATCGCCAGCCCGAGCATCGCCGCCCGCTCGATCTGCCCCGAGGTCGGCATCTCGAAGTGCTCGACGCGATGACGACGCGCTCGGAAATGGCGCCGCTCGCGCGAGTCGAGCGTCGCGTGGATCCGCTCCCACGAGGCCACGACCTGCTCGATCGCCCGGTCGCCGATCGCGTGGACCCCCGCCTGGAGCCCCGCCATGTGGGCGTCGTGGAAGAAGCCCGCGAGCTCGTCGTCGGCGTAGTAGGTCGTCCCGAGCTCGTCCCCACCGACGAACGGCGTGCCGAGCGCTGCGGTCCTCGCTCCGATCGACCCGTCCGTCGGAAGGTCGCCGCCGATCGCGTCGTGTCCCAGCTCGATCGCGCGCGGAACATCCATCGTCGCCACGATCGCGATCGCGTGCACCGGGAGACGCGCCCGATGCCGACGGAACACCTCGACATCCCGCTCGCCGTCGTCGTGCGGCATCGACATCTCGTGGACCGCCGTGATGCCGCGTGCGGCCGCGAGGCTCGCCGCGGCCAGCTGGAGGCGCTCGATCTGGAGATCCGACCGGCTCGCCGCCGCCCATCGCCCGAGCGCGGCGTTGGCCGCGCGGGTCACGATGCCCGTCGGCGCGCCGGTCGCATCCTTCTCGAGCCCGATCGTGTCGCCGATCCCGGCCGCCTCGATCGCCGCGAGGTTCGCGAGGGCCGCGTGGCCGTCGATGCGACGGATCACCAGCGGGCCCGGAACCGTCGAACCGAGCTCCGCGATGGTCGGGAGGGTGGGGTCGTCCCACCGCGTCTCGTCGAAGCCCTGCATGACCACCACGGACGCCTCTTCCGCCGCCGCGCGCTCCGCCGCGATCGCCACGAGCTGTCGCGCGTTGCCGGCGACGGTGACGTCTTCGTTCGCGAGGGCGAGTCCCGTGCTCGTGAGATGCACGTGACCGTCGACGAACCCGGGGAGGACGGTCGTCCCGGGGAGCTCGACGGTCCGGTCGGCGGTGGGCGGGTCGCCGGTGCCGACCCGTTGCACGTGGCGGCCGTCGACGAGGATCCACTCCCCCGCCGTCGGGTGACCGAAGGTGTGCACACGGCCGACGCGGTAGAGGGTCTTCACGGTGTCCGGATGATGCCACGGGGCGTCACCGCGGAGCCCGAAGCGGAGAGGGAACGGGGAAGACCGGTCAGAAGCGAGCGGTCGTGCCAGCCGGTCTTGCCCTCATGCGCCTCGAGTCCGAGTTCCTCGAGCGTGCGTCTCCACGCGTCGAACGCGCGCCGGGCCGTGCCGCGGCCGGCTGCCGCGAACGCGACGTCGTCCACCCACCGGATCGGGCGGCAGCCGGCCACCTCCGCCTCGCGATCGGCGATCCCGAGGATCGCGTTCGCGAGGATCGCCGAGGGCTCCGGTCCGATCGGGAGACCGCGGATACCTGCGTCCCGCAGCGTGCGGAGGAACCGATCGAGCTCCCCGCCGATGCCGAGCACGCGGAGGGCGCGTTCCCCCATCGACCCGTAGCAATCGCGGACGTCGCTCACGACGATCACCTCGGTCTCCCCCCCCGCGGCGGCGCGCACCACGCGCCCCCATGCGCGCCGCGCCGGGCGCCAGGGGCCGAGCCGGGCGCCCGGCCCGGCGCGGTTCGCGAAGGCGATCGATCCGAGGGAACGCTCGATCGCCGGGACGAGCGGCGCGACGAGGCGACGATAGGTCCGGTCGTCGCGCCCTCCGAGGCGGACGATCCATCGCGCGCCGCCACCGGGCTTCGCGCAGGGTTCCCAGCGGATCTGGCCGGGCGGTCGTCGGAACACGGGTGCCTCCCTCCGGGACAGAGGGAGGACGCTCACCCGCATCCCACCATGTCGGCGTCGTTGCGACGACCCCCCGGTCGGGCGACCTTCGTCTCCCCCCGTTCCGTCCCCTACGATGTCGCGCGTGCTCGACGAACGCGATCGCGAGATCGTCGCCGCGCTCCAGGAAGACGCCCGCGCGACCTACGCGGAGGTCGCCCAGCGCGTGGGACTGTCCGCGTCTTCGGTCCACGACCGCGTCCGCAAGCTGGAGCAGGCGGGCGTGATCCGCGGGTACCGGGCGATCGTCGATCCGGATGCGCTCGGCCTGCTGATCACCGCGCTCGTCGCGGCCACTCCCCTCGACCCCCAGCAGCCCGACGACCTCCCGGATCGGCTCGCCGATTTCCCCGAGGTGGAGGATTGCCTGAGCGTCGCCGGCGAGGCGAACTACATCCTCAAGGTCCGGACGCGCACGACCGCCGAGCTGGAGGACCTGATCCGCCGGCTCCGCGAGAAGGCCGGGGTCGCCACGCGAACCACGATCGCATTGTCGATCCCGTTCGAGGACCGGCCGATCACGACCTGAGGTCGCCCCCGGCCCCCGTTCGGGACCCGTCGACTATCCTCGCGGGATGCGTCTGTACGACTCGTTGACGCGCGAGCTGCACGAGGTCGTTCCCGCCGACGGGGAGACCGTGAAGATCTATTCGTGCGGTCCCACCGTCTATCGGTACATCCACATCGGCAACATGCGTTCGTTCATGCTCGGCGACCTGATCCGTCGCGCGCTCCGCTACGAGGGGAAGCAGGTCCGCTGGATCATGAACATCACCGACGTCGGGCACATGACCGACGAGGTCTCCGACGCCGGGCGGGACAAGATGGAGCTCGCCGAGGCGGACGAGGGCCTCAACGCCGCCGAGATCGCCACGAAGTACACCGACGCCTTCCTGGAGGACGCCGACCTCGTCGGGATCCGGCGCGCTGACCGGTACCCGCACGCCACCGAGCACATCCCGCAGATGATCGCGCTGATCGAGACCTTGATCGAGAAGGGTCACGCCTACGAGGTCGACGGGACCGTGTACTACGACGTCACGACGTTCCCCGGCTACGGCAAGCTCTCGGGCAACACGCTTGACCAGCTTCGAGCCGGGCATCGGCAGGAGATCGCGGTCGATCCCGCGAAGCGTCACCCGGAGGACTTCGCGTTGTGGAAGAAGGCCGGGTCCGGGCGCGCGTTGAAGTGGCCGAGCCCGTGGGGGGACGGGTTCCCCGGGTGGCACATCGAGTGCTCGGCGATGTCCATGGACGAGTTCGGTGATCGCTTCGACATCCATACGGGCGGCAACGACAACAAGTTCCCGCATCACGAGGACGAGATCGCCCAGTCCGAGGGCGCGGTCGGGCACCAGGTCGTCTCGATCTGGGTGCACGGCGGGTTCCTGCAGATGAGCGGTCAGAAGATGGCCAAGTCCGCGAAGAACATCTACCGCGTGACCGATCTCCGCGACCAGGAGATCGACCCGCTCGCCTATCGGCTGTTGTGCTTCGGCACGCAGTACCGAAGCGAGATGGACTTCAGCTGGGAGGCACTCGAGGGACAGAACCAGCGTTTGGGGGATCTGCGTCGCCGCATGGCGGAGTGGGCGCCGGGTGCCGAGAAGCTCGGCGACGAGGCGAAGGCCTTCGACGTCCGGTTCCGCGAGGCGCTCGCCGACGATCTTTCGATGCCGGGCGCGATCGTGGTCCTGAACGAGGTCGTGCGGTCACCGGCGGTGCCCGGGGACGAGAAGTACCGCCTCCTCGCCGACTGGGACGCGGTTCTGGGGCTCGATCTGGAACGCCAGGCCACGACCCACTGGGAACCGAGCGACGAGATGCGGGCGAAGATGGCCGAGCGCGATGCGGCCCGGGAGGCGAAGGATTTCGCCACGAGCGACCGGATACGCGACGAGCTCACCGCGATGGGGCTCGAGGTGATGGACACCGCCGAGGGAACCCGGGTCCGCCCGCGCGAGTAGCTCAGGCGCTTGCCGCGCGGGCCAGCGCTTCCTCACGCGCGCGCAGGAAGAAGTCCGAACCGCCCAACCCCGGGAGCTCGGCCATGGTCGCCTGGATCTCCTCGATCGCCGCCAGCCCCTCCTCGTCGCCGAACAGGAAGGTCACGACGTGGTCGGTCTCCCGCTGTGGGCGCACCCCGGTCCCGACCACGGCCCAGAGGTGGTCGATCGTCCAGCGCACGATCCTCCGTGCCTGCCGTGACCGTGCCAGTCGGATCCGGGCCTGCGCGCGGTAGAACGCGAAGTGCCGGCGTTCGTCCTTCGTGATCGCCTGCAGGAGCTGGATCAGCTGTGGATGGTCGGTCTTCGCGATCAGTCGATGGTACGAGGTGAGTGTCGTCAGCTCGTTCGCCGCGCCCCACGCCATGTGGATCGCCACGAAGTCGCGCAGCAACGCCGATCCGACGAGCGTCGCCAGGTGCGAGAGGTATCCCTTCGCGCCGAGCCGGTGGCGGATCCAGGCGTTCCGGTCCGACCGCGTCGGATACGCGTCGCGATGCGACACCGGCTCATACGCCGGCGCGATCTCGTAGCCGGCTTCGCCAAGGAACCTGCTGAACGCCTCGCCGTGCCACAGTTCCTCGTAGACCCAGCAGGATAGGAACGCCGTGGCGTCGGGGTCGAACGCGGCCCGCGTCGCGAGGAGGTCGCGAAGGAAGATCGCGGTGTGAGACTCGATGTCCATCATGTAGGCGAGGCAGCGAGCCTCCTCCCACGGCAGGTGCGTCTCCGTGATCTGGTCCCAGTCCACACCGGTGACATCCACCCTCTTGGACGCCCGCAGGTAGCGGTCCAGGTCGAAGTCCATCGTCGTCGCCATCGGCCCGGATTCGGAGCCCGGGCGCAGCCGGATCACCTCGCCGGCTCAGCCGACGATCGTCACGTCACGAGTCGACCGGTTGAGACGCTCGACGCCGTCGTCCGTCACCGCGACGATGTCCTCGATCCGGACCCCGAACCGGCCCTCCAGGTAGATCCCCGGTTCGACACTGAAGGCCATCCCCGGCTCCAGGATCGTGGCGTCGCCCTCGACCGCGTACGGCGGCTCGTGAACCTCTCGTCCGATCCCGTGGCCGGTCCGGTGGAGGAACCGGTCGCCGAACCCGCCGGCGTCGATCACGCGCCGTGCCACGCGGTCGATCTCCTGGATCTCGATGCCGGGTCGGACCGCCCGCACCGCGCGCTCCTGCGCCTCGTGGACGAGGGCGAACACGTCCTCGAAGCCGTCCGGTGGGTCGCCAACGACGACGGTCCGCGTGGTGTCGCTCGTGTAGCCGTCGAGGGACCCACCGAAGTCGAGGACGACCGGGTCGCCTTCGCCGATGACACGATCGCCTGGCTCGTGGTGGGGAGAGGCGCCGTTCGGGCCGCTGCCGACGATCGCGAACTCCGCCGTGTCGTGCCCGTGCTCGACGAGCAGACGCCGGAGATCGGCCGCCACCTCGCTCTCGCTCCGTCCGGCGAAGGGGAGCCCGCGGATGTCCGCGAACGTCGCGTCGGCGGCCGCTCCGGCGCGACGGAGGGCGTCGATCTCGTCGGGGTCCTTCCGCGCGCGGAGCGGTCCCAGGACGCTCGAGGCGGACGCCCATCCGAGCGCCGGCGCCGCCGCCTGCAGCCCGAGGACGTGCTTCCCCCAGATCCGGTCGGACAGACCGATCCGCCCGGCCGCCGGTAGAAGCCGGGCGGCGGCCGCGTACGGGTCGGCGCCGTCCATCCATGTCGAGACGTCCGCGATCTCCGAGGCGCCGGCGTCCCGCGCGAGCGCCCGCTCCAGCTCGGGGACCAGGAGCACCGGGTCACGGTCGGGCCGTACGACCAGCAGGGTGGGGCGCGGCAGCGGCAACGGGTCGTACCCGAGCAGGTACGACAGGTCGGGGGACGGCGCGACCACCACCGCATCGAGCCGATCCGCCGCCGCGGCGGCGGCCGCCCGTGCGAGCCGCTCGCGGAACCGGTGCGTATCCATCAGATCTTCAGCAGGATCTGCCGCGGCATGACCTGGAAGGCCGCCGGCGTCGTCCCGAGCTTCGCCCCGTCCGCGACCACCGTGAGCGGATGGCGGCTCTCGATCCGGAGCGCCATTCGCGCTCGGAGCTCCCGGATACCGGGATCGGGGACGTGATCGCCGTGACGGAAGATCCGTGGGAGGAGGCGGTAGGCATCGGACTTCCGGCCCGTGAACACGAGCGTGTCGAGCACGCCGTCGCCGGGGAACGACCGCGGCGAGAGCCGGAGCCCTCCGTCGGCGAACTGACCGTTCCCCACGATCACGCTCCAGGCGCGCAGGAGGTGGGACCGGCCGTCCGTGATCACGTCGATCTCGCGCACGCGGCTGCTCACGTAGGCCGACCAGAACCCGAGGAACCGCCGTGCGTTCCCGAGCCGCTGCGGGAGCCTCGCGGCGCGGTCGGTGGCGAGCGCGTGCAATCCGACCTCGGCGAGGTTGTGCGCGAATCGGGTGCGCGTGGCGCCGTCGGTGCCGGTGGCCGAGATCTTCATCACGTCCAGCTCGTAGGTCGTGTCGCCGAGCAGGTGCGACGACGCGGCCTCGACGTCGTCCGGGAGCCCGAAGCTCCGGATCAGGTCGCACCCCGAGCCGGCCGCCACGACCGCCAGCACCGGCGCGTCGACGATCGTCCGTCCGTCACGGAACATCCCGTTCACGACGTCCTGGACGGTCGCGTCGTCGCCGACGGCGGCGACATAGCGGTACCCGTCGTCGAGGGCCGCCGTCGCGAGGCGGGTCGCGTCGCCGGGACCATCGGCCAGTTGCATGCGGTGCGGGAGCCCCTCGCGTTCGAGGGCGCGCCGCACGGCGTCGACCTGTTCCCCGACCACCCCTTCCCCCGCATGCGGATCCACGATCACGGCGAGCGCCCCGAACGGGCTCGTGACGACGTTCATCCGCGCATCGTAGCTAGACCCCGGTGTAGGCAACGACGCCGTGCAAGACGCCTTCCTGCGCCCGGCGCAGGAGCATGGCCGTTCCGGGTGGGGCGACCTCTCCGATCTGGCGGAGGAGGTCCAGCAGCTGCTTGCAGTTCCGGACGAAGTCGCCGGGTGCCATCTCCGTCTCCTCGAGGATCTCGTCGAGTGGGACGCCCTCGCACCAGCGGTGGATCGGGGTCGCGAACCCGGGCTCGAGCTCCCGACAGAGCTGGACCTGGTGCTCGTCCTCCGCCCGGCGCACCCCCCGCCAGAGCCGCTGGAGACGCTCGTACCGGTGGGCCGACGGCGCAGTGGGAAGCACGCCCGGGAGCGGGATGCGTTCGCGGGCCTCGTACACGACGGCGGAGACGATCGTCGCGACCTCGGCCGGCTCCAGCCCGTCGAACAGGCCGGTCGCGAGCGCCTCCCCCACCAACAGGTCCCCCTCCCCGTAGATCCTCGTGAGCGATCGTCCCTTCGCGGTCAGTGACCACTCCTCGACGTAACCCAGATCGCGCAACACGGCGAGCACGCGGTCGAACCGTCGTGCGAGCGTCTCGGTCCGGACGCGGATCCGGCGTTCGACACCCGCCATCTGCTGCTCGAGCTTCGCGGCCCGCTCGCCCCAGCGCTCATGCTTCGCCCGCTCGGGACACCCGTGACAGGGGTGGGCGCGCGCCGCCGACTCGAGACGGGCGGCCTCCCGCTCGACCTGGGGGTCGGCGGCGCGCGCCCTGCGAGGCCGCGCGGGCGTCACGTGGAGCGACACGAGCGTCGACGCGACGTCCCGACGGAACCGCGCGCTGCGGGTCGACCCCGTCCGCGGCAGCGCGATCCGGGTGAGCACCGGCGGTGGCTCGTCGAAGTCCTTCGCGGAGACCCGGAAATACGAGCGGTCCTCGGACAGCACCGTGGGCTTCCCGTCGCGGGAGGCGAGGACGACGGCGAGGCCCTTGCGTCGTGTGTGCGGCACGTGGATCACCTCGCCCGGCTTCAGCGATGCCACGGCGGCGCGGACCTCGTCGGCGCGGGCGGCCTCGCGGCCGCGGCGGTCCTCGTCCCGCAGTCGCCGGGCCCGGTGGAGCAGCCCCCAGTATTCGTCGAAGTCCCCGAGGTGGCACCGCATGTTCGCGCGGTACCCTTCGAGCGCGTCCGCATCCTGTGCCCGCGCACGCTCGAGCGCGACGACCCCACGATCGGCGAGGAACTGGGCGAACGACGAGTTCAGCAACTCGTGCGCCTGCTCCGGCGTGTAGTTGCGGACCAGGTTCACCGCCATGTTGTACGAGGGGCGGAACGACGAGGTCAGATCGTAGGTCCGCGTCGCCGCGAGCCCGGCGACCCGCTCGAACGCCACCTGCCGCTGGTAGACGACGACCGCGTGCCCGAGGTGGTCGATCCCGCGCCGGCCGGCGCGCCCGGTGAGCTGCGTGTACTCGCCCGGCGTCAACAGCTCGTGCCGCTCGCCCTGGAACTTCCAGAGGTCTTCGATCACGACGGTCTTCGCGGGCATGTTGATCCCGAGGGACAACGTCTCCGTGGCGAAGACGACCTTGACGAGCCCCGCCTCGAAGAGCTCCTCGACCGTTTCCTTGAACACCGGGATCATCCCGGCGTGGTGGGCCGCGACACCGGCCTCCAGACCGTCGAGGAACTCCGAGAACCCGAGCGCCTCGAGATCGGCCTCGTCGATCCACGCCGCGCGCGCCTCGGCGCGCTCGCGGATGCGCGCGGCCTCCTCGCGGGTGGTCAGTCGGATCCCCGCCTGCCGGAGCCAGCGGACGCTCTTGTCGCACCCCGCGCGGCTGAACACGAAGTAGATCGCCGGGAGCATCCCCTCGCGTTCGAGGACTTCGACCACCTCCTCGCGTCGCGGGGCGTAGACGCGATGCTGCCCGCCGCGTGCGGGGGGCCCGCCCGGCACACGCCCCCGCCGCGACCCCGACCGGACGCGGACCTCCTGCTGGTCGAGCGACACGACGTAGGGGTTCGGCAGGAGCACGCCGTCCTGCTCGACGTGCATCGGGTGGAGCCGGCGCCCGATCAGGTAATGGTGCTCCAGGGGAACGGGCCGCCTCTCCTCGATCACCACCGTCGTCTCGCCGCGCAGCGTGCCGATCCACTCCCCGAACTCCTCCGCGTTCGAGATCGTCGCGGACAGACAGACGACCGCGACGGACCGTGGGAGATGGATAAGGACCTCCTCCCAGACGGCGCCACGGTAGGGGTCCTGGAGGTAGTGGACCTCGTCCATCACCACCCATCGGAGCCCCTCGAGCGTCGCGCTCCGCTCGTAGAGCATGTTCCGCAGCACCTCGGTGGTCATCACGACGATCGGTGCCTCGCCGTTGATCGTGTTGTCGCCGGTGAGCAGCCCGACGCGGTCCGGACCGTACGCGGCCACCAGGTCGCCGAACTTCTGGTTCGACAGCGCCTTGAGCGGCGTCGTGTAGAAGCACTTCCGACCGGACTCGATGGCCCGCTCGACCGCGAACTCCGCCACGACCGTCTTGCCCGATCCCGTCGGTGCGGCGACCAGGACGGAGCCGCCGCGGTCGAGCGCGTCGATCGCGCGGAGCTGGAAGTCGTCCAGCGGGAACGGGTAGCGCTCGGAGAACGCCTCGCGGGAGGTCACCGAGAGAGTCTAGGAGCGCCCGGTCGGTCTACCGGCCGGCGTCGCAGCGCTCCAGGTGCTCGTCGAGCAACCTGGAGAACCCATCCGGATCCTCCACGTTGGACAGGTGTCCGGCGCCCGGGAGCACGGCGAGCCACGCTCCCGGGATCAGGTCGGCCATCGGCGACGTCACGTCGGCGGGGATCAGCGTGTCCCGGTCCGAGGTGATCACCAGGGTCGGTACGCCGATCGTCTCGAGGTCGGGCGTCGAGTCCGGCCGCTCCGCCATCCCCAGCGCGGCCGCGGCGATCGCCTCGGCCGGCTGATCCTCGATCCAGCCGCGCACCGTCTCCCACAGGTCCACAGAGGCATCATCCGACAGCAACGGCGGAGGCGACCCGACGAGGACGTTCCCCTCCGTCCGGAGGCGGGCGGCGAGCGTCCGGCGGGCCTCGGCCGCTTCCGGTGTGTCGGCGCCTGCGCGCGTGTTCGCCAGGACGAGCCCGGCGACCCGCTCGGGGGCGCGGCGCCACAGCTCGAACGCCACGTACCCGCCCATCGACAGGCCGCACACGACGGCATCGTCGAGCCCGGCCGCATCGAGGGCGTCGAGGCACCGGCGCGCTCCCGCCTCCATCGTCATCACCCCGTCCTCGGCGGGGGCCGATCCCCCGAAACCGGGGAGGTCGGGCGCGATCGTATGCGGGCCGCCGAGCTGCCCGGCCCACATCTGCGCGTCTACCGGGAACGCGTGCACGAGCAGGAGCCCCGTCGTCACCGGACCGCCTTCGCGTTCGGACCGACGATCACCGGGAGGGCCCCGGGAAGAACCTCGAAGACCGCGGGCGCCGGGCCGACACGCTCCCCGTCCGCGTAGACCATCACACGGCGGTCGGCCTCGACCTTCACCTGCGTGGCCCTCGCCATCCGCACCGCGGGATGGTTCACGTGCGTCCCGCGGAAGACCCGCGGGAACGCCCGAACGAAGGCCGCCTTGCTCATCGCGCGGAGCAGGCAGACATCCAGCACCCCGTCGACGATCGACGCGTCCGGTGTGACCTTCATCCCCCCGCCGTAGCTGATCGAGTTCCCGACCACGACGAGCATGTGCGGACCCTCGACGACCTCGTCGTCCAGCTCGATCCGGAACCCCGCGGGCGTGAAGCGCGAGAGCGTCTTCACGAGCGCCGCGACGTAGGTTCCCGTCCCGCCGAGCTTGATGCGCATCGCGTTCGCCGCCTCGTTCACCTCGGAGTCGAACCCGCATCCGGCCAGCGCCACGTAGTGGCGGGTGGTCGCGCCCGCGGTGACGCGGACAACGTCGATAGGGACGACGTTCGCATCGGCGATCGCACGCACGGCCGCGTCGAGCTTGTGGAGCCCGATCGAGGACGCGAAATCGTCGGCGGTCCCCGACGGCAGGATCGCGAGCGCGGCCCCGGTACCCAGGAGCCCGTTCGCGGCCAGACCCACCGAACCGTCGCCGCCGAGCACGGCGACGACCTTCGTACCCTCCTCCGCCGCCTCTCGCGCACGAGCCTCCAGGTCGTCTGCCGACGAGCTCACGCGCACCTCGTGATCGATCCCGGCCTCGTGGAGCCGCCGACCGACCGAGCCGATCAGCCGACCGGCCTTGCCGCGGCCTGCCGAGGGGTTCGCGACCACGACGACCGGCGCGGTGGGCATGCTCAACCCCCGAGGCCGCTCGAGAGCCCCGATCCGAGACCGGTCGGGGAGCCCCCGGGCGAGAGCTGGTTCTCCGTGAGGATCGAGACGTACTTCACCCACCCCGACTCCAGCAGCGCGGACGCGGAACCCTCGAGGGCGCTCGCGCTCGCAGCGAGTTGCGAAGCTTCCCTCCCGTCGGCTGCCATCGCCAGCACGGCGAGCTTGCCCGCCTGCTCGTAGAGCCGGAAACCTTCGAGCAGCTCCTCCTTCGACGAGGTGAGCGCGGTGGAGGCCTCGAGGTCGAAGCCGTGCCCCGTGATCGCCCCCGCCAGATCGAAGTCGTCGATCGCTTTCGCGACGTCGCCCAGCGCCTTCGCCGACGCGGTCAGGGCATCCGCGTTCGCCTGCGGGTCGTTGCCCTTGGCGAGTGCCTGGACGGCCGCGGCGATGTCCGTCGCGACGATCGGCGGGGGGCTCCCTTGCAGCTGGCCGACCGATGACACCTGTCCCTCGAGCAAAGCCTTCCACTGGCTGAGCGCCTGCTGCCGTGTGGTGAGCCCCTGGGATGCCCGGTCGTCGGCGCGGAGGTTCTGCCAATGCGTCCAGGTCCCCAGGACCAGGAGCGTCACGACCGCCCCGGCGACGAACAGGGCCGTCAGCTGGACCCAACGCCGCTGCGCGAACGGTTTGGGGACCGGGACCGGGGCGTGCCGGGGACCCCTCGAGACCGATCGCTGCTTCGCCTTGCCCTTGTTCTTGATCGCCATCTAGGTCGTCCTCGATCGCCGCAGGAAACGGCCGATGATGATACTGGCCTCGTAGAACAGGTACATCGGGATCATCATCGCGAGCATCGTGTAGGGGTCCGAGCTCGGGGTGATCACGGCCGCGAAGATCGCGATCCCGAGCAGCCAGTACCGGCGGTCCCTCGCGAGCCGGTCGGGGCTCAGCACGCCGACGAGCTCCAGGAACACGAGGAAGATCGGGAACAGGAACGAGAGCCCGAAGGCCACCGCGAGCAGGATCACGAAGCCCACGTAGCGGTCGAAGGTGAGCAGCGGGACCACGCCTTCGCCGGCGAACCCCAACAGGAAGCCGAGGCCCTTGGGCAGCATCACGTAGGCGACGACGGCGCCCAGCAGGAACAGGAAGCACGATGTCAGGACGAACGGGACGGAGTAGCGCTTCTCCCTCGCGGTCATGCCGGGGGCGACGAAGGCCCAGATCTGATACAGCACGACGGGCAGCGCCAGGAGCAGCCCGAGGAAGACCACCACCTTGATCTTGACGAGCATCCCGTCGAGCACGCCGTTGTAGACGAGCCGGCACCCCGTCGGTGGGGCGAGCTCCGGATGCGACGTGACGTAGTCGCAGAAGGGCGACTGCACGAGGTTGAAGAAGGACTGATAGAGGAACCATCCGGCGACCGATCCGATCGCGACGGCGTACAGACACACGATCAGGCGGTGCCGCAGCTCCTCGAGGTGCTCGACGACCGTCATCGACCCGGTGCGCTGCTCCGTGGTGCGCTTGCGACGCGGGATCACCTTCATCGGCTCGCCCGATCAGTCCGTCGCCGGCGTCTCGTCCGCCGGGTCGGCGGTCGCGATGGGTCCGTCACCGTTCGAGGAGACGGGACGGCGTGTCCGGTGTACCCCGGGAGCGATCGGGCTCGCCGCGGGGGCCGCTGTGGTCGCCGAGGTCGACGTGTCGTCCAGGTCGATCCGGACCATGTCCTTCACGTCGTCCTGCATCTTGCGGAACTCTCGGAGGCCGCGTCCGATCTGACGGGCGAGGTCGGGGAGGCGCTTTGGTCCCACGACGAGCAGGGCGACCACGAGGATCACGAACAGCTCCGGGGTACCGATGTTCAGCATGGGGTCATCCGGGGTTCCGGGGCTCCATCGTACCCCCGCCCTACGGACGGCCGGTCCGCCCGGGGGCCTCGAGACGTTCGACGCGGTCGGCGACCTCCGCCCCCTCACGGGACACATCCGTGGCCAGCGGCCCCACCTCGTCCTGGAGACGGCGAGCGGTCCGGCCGACGAGCACGACATGGCGCCCGAGCGAGATCGCGAACACGAGGACGACGATCGCCGCCAGCATCGCCAGCAGGAGCCACACGGAGACCCAGGACATGGGGGGATGCTACAGGGGGGTTCGGGCGGCCGACCGGGAGGTCAGTTGCCGCTGGAGGCGAAGAAGTCGCGGATGTACGACTCGTCTTCGAGGAGGTAGTGGAACTCGATCAGGTCGTCCGCCGTGAACCTCGGGGCCGCAGGCTCCCGCGGCTCGAGATCCTCCTCCTCGTCGTCGAAGAGCTCCGGGGCGAACCCGGCTTCCATCTCCCCCCGGCTGATGTCCACGCCGGCGGAGACCAACAGCGCCACGATCTTGCGATCGGCGCGCTTCTCCACGTCATCCTCGCAGCTGGGGCAGGTGAACCGGTAGCTCCCCTCGCGACCGTTCGAACGCACGGCGAGCGAGATCGCTTCGGGGCCCATGTCCACCTCGCCGCAGCGAGG
>Ga0066388_100001003_pt1 | contig 15032 bp, 12 predicted proteins | sample PanSoiMetaGPlot6_FD_64539 | JGI IMG/M metagenome (GOLD analysis project Ga0066388, IMG submission 64539) | Tropical forest soil microbial communities from Panama analyzed to predict greenhouse gas emissions - Panama Soil - Plot 6 (Hybrid Assembly) | ecosystem: Environmental > Terrestrial >... | reverse complement strand
GCCGCGGGCCAGCATGATCGTGATGCCGTGGTCGCCGATCGGCCCGGACACGATGATGGCGTCGCCCGGCTGGGCCCGGGCCACGCCCAGGTCCACGTCCCGCTCGAGGGCGCCGACGCCGGCCGTGTTGATGTAGCAGCCGTCGGCCTTGCCCTTCTGCACCACCTTGGTGTCGCCGGTGACCACCCGGACCCCGGCCGCGGCCGCCGCGTCCCGCATCGACTCGGTCACCCGCTGCAGGTCGGCGATCGGGAAGCCCTCCTCCAGGATGAACCCGGCCGACAGGTACAGCGGCCTGGCCCCGGACACGGCCAGGTCGTTGACGGTGCCGTTGACGGCCAGGTCGCCGATGTCGCCGCCGGGGAAGAAGATGGGCGACACCACGTACGAGTCGGTGGTCAGCGCGATCCGGGTGCCGTTCACGGTCAGCTGGGCCGCGTCCTCGAGCGGCTCGAGCAGCGGGTTGCGGAACGCGTCGAGGAACACCGCCTCGATCAGGGTGTGCGTCGCCTTGCCGCCGGACCCGTGCGACATGGTGACGCGCTCTTCCCTCACCTTGGGGCGGCGCCGCCGCGCGCGGTCGATCCGGTCCAGCACCTGCTGTTCTCTGCTAGCAGAGTCTGGGCTGGTCTTGTCCGGCTCGGCCAGCGGCAGCTGGCGCCGCCCCTCGGCGACGAGACCCTCGTGGCCCGCGTGCTCGGCTTGGGCCAGGGCCTCGTCGATCCAGCTCCGGCTCATGACCGCACGGCCTCGGCGACCCGGGTGCGGTTCATCCGGCCGAAGTTGTAATAGGCGGCACAGGCGCCCTCGGGCGACACCATGCAGGTACCGATCGGGGTCTCCGGCGTGCACGCGGTGCCGAACACCTTGCACTCCCACGGCTTGAGCACGCCCTTGAGCACCTCGCCGCACTGGCAGGCCTTCGGGTCGGCCACCCGCACGCCGGGCACCTGGAACAGCAGCTCGGCGTCCATGGCCGCGTATTTCTCCCGCACCTTGAGCGCCGAGTGCGAGATGAAGCCGAGCCCGCGCCACTCGAAGTAGGGGCGCAGCTCCATGGTCTCGCCGATGGCCTTCAGCGCCACCAGGTTGCCGTCCCACGGCACCACGCGCGAGTACTGGTTCTCCACCTCGGACCGGCCCTGGGACAGCTGCAGCATGAGCATGTAGATGGACTGCAGGATGTCCAGCGGCTCGAACCCGGCCACCACGAGCGGCTTGCCGTGGTCCCGCGCGATGAACTCGTAAGGCCGGCAGCCGATCACCGTGGACACGTGGCCCGGGCCGATGAAGCCGTCGAGCCGCAGGTCGGGCGAGTCGAGGATGGCCTTGATGGCCGGGATGATCGTGACGTGGTTGCAGAACACCGAGAAGTTCTCGATGCCTTCCGCGGCCGCGCGCAGCATCGTCATCGCGGTCGACGGCGCCGTCGTCTCGAACCCGATGGCCATGAACACGACCTGCTTGTCCGGGTTCTGCCGGGCGATCTTCAGCGAGTCCAGCGGCGAGTACACCATGCGGATGCTGGTGCCCTCGGCGTTGGCGTCGAAGAAGGACCCGCCGCTGCCCGGCACGCGCATCATGTCGCCGAACGAGGTCATGATCACGTCCGGCTGCGAGGCCAGGTGGATCGCGTCGTCCACCCGCCCCATCGGGATCACGCAGACCGGGCACCCCGGGCCGTGCACGAGCGTGACCGACTCGGGCAGGTAGTCCTCGAGCCCGTGCTTGTAGATCGTGTGGGTGTGCCCGCCGCACACCTCCATCAGCTTGTACTGGCGGCCCGGCTCGCACAGCGCCGCGATCTTCGCGGCCAGCGCATGGGCCTTGTCGGCGTCACGGAATTCATCGACGAACCGCATCGTGCCCGCGCTCCTTCTACTCGGTCAGCTCTACTCGATCAGGGATGCCTTCAGCGCCGCGATCTCGTCCTCGTAGGCCTGCCCGATGCCCTCGAGGAACTGCATGGCCGCGGCCGCCTCCTGCTCGTCGATCTTCGACAGGGCGAAGCCGACGTGGATGAGCACCCACTCGCCGGGCACCGGCGGGTCGTCGGACAGCAGGCCGATGTTGATCATCCGCCGGACTCCGCTGACCTCCACCTTGGCCAGGTCGGGCTGCTCCGGGTGAAGCTCGATGACCTCACCGGGTATGCCCAGGCACATGTGCCACCTCCTGCACGGTCAGCTCCCAGAGGACCTGGTAGATCGTGGTCTGCGCTTCCTGGATCCGGTGCACCGACGACGACGGCACCACGAACAGGTAGTCGATGCTGTCCAGCTCGGCCATTGCGCCGCCGTCGTAGCCGGCCAGCCCGATGGTGAGCATGCCCCGCCGGCTCGCCTCGTCGAAGGCGCGCAGCAGGTTGGCCGAGTTGCCGCTGGTGGACAGCCCGACCGCGATGTCGTTCCGGCCGCCGAACGCGGCCAGCTGCCGGGCGAAGACCACCTCGACGCCGATGTCGTTGCACAGCGCGGTGATCACCGAGGTGTCGTTGGCCAGGCCGAACGCGGGCAGCGGGGGAGCCTCGCCCCCCGGGTTGAGGAACAGCGTGACGAGCTGCTGGGCGTCGGTGGCGCTGCCGCCGTTGCCGAACGCGAACAGCCGCCCGCCCGCGCCGAACCGGGCCGCGGCCGCCCGCGCGCACTCGGCGATCCTGGCCCCGTCCCGGGCGCCGACGGCGCGGCGCAGCTCGCCGATCTCGGCCGCCTTGGCCACGGTCGAGGCGCGCACCTGGTCGAGCACGGCGGACAGGTTGCCGCTGTCGGCGTACAGGAAGGGATACAGCGATTCCATCGCATCGCTCATGGCTGCGCTCCCAGCACAGCAATAGCTTCCCGGGCGTGCACCAGGATCGTGTCGCCGACGCCCGCGGTCACCAGGGCGACGCTCACGGTTTCTTCGCCCTGGCCGGTGTCGACCACCGCCATCGCGTCGTCGAGCAGCCGCACGACCCGGACCTCTACGGCCATGTCCGAGCACGTCATGCAGACATCACCAGCGCAATCTGGCAGGCCCTCGGTCACGCGACCACCCCCGGCCCGAGTACCCCCGGCTGCTCGAAGAACACATGGACCAGTTCCCACAGTACGTGGTACGCGGTGACCTGCAGCTCCTTGACCACTCGCGGGTCACCGGACGGCGTGAGCAGCAGGTGGTCGACCGCCTTGCTCACCGCTATCGGGCCGCCGTCCCCGCCCGCCAGCGCGATGGTCAGCAGGCCGAGCTCCCGGGCCGCCTCGAGCCCGGCCAGCACGCTGGGGCTGTTGCCGTCCGCGGAGAGCCCGAGGGCGATGTCGGCGGGATCGGCCAGGAACCGGATCTGGTGGGAGAAGATGGCCGCCACCCCGTCCCGTTCGGCTATCCCGGTGACGGTGGCCACGTCGGTGGCCAGCGAGATGGCCGGGAGCGCCCGCTTGCCCACGATCACCGGGTGGACGAACTCGACCGCCACGTGCTGCGCGTCGGTGCTGGCCCCGCCCGTGCCGAATACCACCAGCTTGCCGCCCCGGTGGAACCGCACCGCCATGGCGTGGCACGCCGCCGCGACCGCGTCCGCCTGCCCGGCCAGCGCCTGGGTGGGCTCGCTGCGCAGGTCGAACAGCCGCCGCGCCGCCGCGCCGGGGTCGGGCCCCCCTGCAGCCGTCATGACAGCACCGTAGGACACTTGTGTATGGGCGTCCAGTAGCCAGCAAGACACATCTGGTCAGGCCCCTGCTCACCGAGACCCTGCTCACCGAGACAAGGCCGCGAGGAGGGCGGGAGCGCTAGATAAGCCGGACGCCCGACCCTCCGAAGAGGGACTGGCATCTTCCGGTCCACAGGATGAGAAGGAAGCGCACCCATGGCCTCGCGGCCGTGCCGACCATCGTAGCGTCACGCGGGGATCAGGTCACCGAGCCGGTCCAGCGGGTACACCTCAGAGCCTTCCGGCAGGCCGGCGGGCGGCTCGAGGCCGATCCAGGTCACCGGCTCGCCGTCGGCGGCGACGGCCGGGGTGACGTGGCACCCCTTGCGCCGCCACAGGTCCGCGAGGTCGCTGACCCGCAGGTACTCCCGCTCCACCACCGAGCGGGTGAGCAGGCTCGCGGTGACGCGGCTCGCTTCGACCTGGTTGGTCGGGCCGCCCCAGCGGGCGTTCTGGTGGCCGCGCAGGTACAGGTGCAGCCACTTGGCGTACCAGGTACCGTCCTCGCCGCGGTAGAACACCAGCGGCACCGCCGTGCGGGACTCGCCGTACAGCGCGGACTTCATCCGTACCGTCCGCGGCTCGAACGGCTGGCCCTGCTGCTCGGCGTCGCGGGTCATGAAGCCGAAGAACGACTCGTCCACCTGGGCGAAGCCCTCACCGGTGTAGATGTGGACCTGCGGGACGACAAATCCCCGGGGCAGCTCGGCGAGCCGGATGTTGATGAACTCGCTGGCCCCGTCGGGCGCCGGGGCGGCGGTGATGTCGCCGGAGTGCTCGGCCTCGGCTTCGCGCAGGTTCGTCCAGGAGATGTACCGGGGGTGGCCGTACTGCTCGTCAAGGAACAGCGCCGACAGGTCGTAGTCGGTCCGGCGCTGTTTCTGCCGCCAGTAGATGAAAAAGCGCAGCAGGTCGCCGTCGATCCTGGTCACCGAGCCGCGCGGGAAGACGCCGAGGCCGGCGGGCAGCGGCTTGCCGGACAGCGGCAGCGCGGCGCCGAGGACGGCCGGGTCGATGACCACGCGGGCATCGGGCAGCCGGGCGATGATTTCGGCGTCGATCAGGGCGCAGGCGGCGTCCCGGACGGCCTGGTCCAGGCCATCACGGGTGTCCGGCGAGGTCCAGGCGCGGCCGCGCCGGTTGGTGAACACCCGAGCCAGTCCCGGCGTGACCCGGTTCTGCAGGTGCTCGCGGACGGACAGCAGCACCCGGCCGGACACCTGCGGCGCGGTGGCGCCGAGGGCGTCCAGGACCAGCGTGCGGGCGGCGGCGTCCGGGGCGGTGCGCAGCAACCGGTCGGCTGACCGCCAGAGGCGGCCCGGGGCGGTGCGCAGCAGCCGCACGGCCGTGCTTATATCCGGGTCCGGGCCGAAGCACGCCTCGACCCTGGCGGTCAGCGACGGCGCGCTGGCCTCCCCGCGGGCCACCGCGAACACCCGCCTGGCCTGCGGGTACCCGGGGTACTCGTGCGGATGGAGCCGCTCGCCGAGCCGCTTCCACCGCTCGGCATACATGCCGACGTCGGCCAGCCGCGGCGGGTCCGCGACCCGGTCCAGGGCGGCCATCAGGGCCGCGCGTTCCCGGCGGGCGAACGACCGGAACCGGGTCGGCTCGCGCAGGCTCACGTCGCCGGCGGACAGCTCGCAGGCCAGCCGGAGCACGTCGGTGACGGTACCGACCAGCGGCGGCAGGCCCGCCCGCAATCGGGCGGCGTTGATCACGGCCCGGGACTCGCGGGCCGGGATGTCCTCCGGCTGGGGCAGGCCGACGCACCAGCCGGCCAGCAGGCGCAGGGCCGCGGTGTCGTCGGCGGACAGCGGGACGGCGCTGCCCGCCAGGCGCAGGTACAGCGCGTGCGCCTCGTCCTCCAGCGAACCGCCCAGGTGCAGGATCGTGACCCGGTCGCTGATCGCCGGGATCAGTTCGGCGTGCGCGGCCAGCATGTCGGCGAAGCTGTGCTGGTAGCGGCCGTAGGACGGGAGCGAAAGCAGGTTCAGCGCGAACCCGGTCCTGTCGTCCCGCAGCGGCACCGGGCCCGCCTCGACCTGGGCGGCCGGGTCCAGCAGGGCCTCACGCAGGCATTCGGTCCAGAAGGCCCAGGTGTCCGGGACGTTCGCTGGGAAATCGGCGAAGTAGGTGTTGTGCCGGACGTGGTCGCCGACCTGTTCGCGCAGCACCGCGAGCGCCGCCGCGGCGATGTCGATCACCCGGCCCGGTTCGGTCTGGGCGAGGCGTTCCAGCAGGTCACCGGCCAGCTTGAAGCCCGCGGACATGACCACCGCGTCGAACTGCCTGGCCTCGGCCGCGCCGTCGCCCGGGTCGCCGGTGACTACCACCCGGTGGGTCTTGGCCAGGATCAGCGCCTCGAGCCGGCTCGTTTCCACGCGATTACGGTATTCCTCCGCCGTCCGGCTTGTACGTTTCCCCCATGGCTCAGATGTCCGGGGCACGATCCGCGGCGGCGGGCTTGTCCGCCGCGGCGCTGATCCTTCTGGCCGCCTGCGCGCAGCTCGGCGGGTCCGCTCCCGGCGGAGGGTTCACCCCGGGCGGGACGGTCAGTTCCGCATCCCCGAGCTCTCCGGACAATCCGCAGAAGGCCCTGCTCACGGCGGCCGTGGCGGCGCAGCGGATCACCTCCGCGGTCGAGACGATCCACGTCAGCTACGCCGGCGCCGCGGGCCGGGCCGCGACAGGAACCATCCGGTTCAGGCTGAAGCCGGCGGTACGGGTCAGCGAGAACCTGCGCACGACGGTGAACGGCAGGAGCACCCGGATCAAGGCGATCCTCACCGCCCAGGCGATCTACCTCGACGCGGCCGCGATGGGCGTCGCGGTCGGCAAGCCATGGGTCAAGATCAGCCTGACCGCGCTGAAGGGAACAGGCGTGGCGCAGATCGTCCAGGGCATCCAGAGCAACAGCTTCAGGGACCAGGTCCAGCTGCCCGCCTATGCGCGCGACGCGCACGTGGCCGGGACGCAGACGATCGACGGGGTGTGCACCACCGAGTACGCCGGCTCCTTCCGTTTCGCCGACGCGTACAACGCGATGCCCGCGAGCCTGCGCAAGGCGCTGGCCACGCAGGCGCAGCAGCTCGGCAACAGCGTCGTACGGTTCCGCGAATGGGTCGACGGGCAGCATCACGTGCGGCAGCTGACCGAGATCGAGCCGGTTGACGGTACCGTCGCCACCGTCACCGTGAACATCAACGCGATCAACCAGCCGGTGCAGATCACGCTGCCGCCCGCCAGCGAGGTCACCACTCAGCCTGCCTCCTGACCCGGCCGCGTCCTATCGGCCAGACCTGGCCAGGCAGGACTCCGGCTGCCCCGGCACGGACGGCACGCCGTCCCCGGCCGGGTAGGCCGGGCGGCGCAGCGAACGCAGCGGCGCGGTGATCCGGCGCCACCGCCGGGCGAGCGTCGCGGCCAGCTCGCCGTGACGATCGTCGATCCGGCGCTGCTCGGCCGCGGACTTGGTGCGCTCGGCCTGGTAAAGCTGGTAAATCAAGTTCCCCGTGTTCATGTCATGACCCCTTTTCTTGTCCTCACCCCGAACGGTAGGAAGGCGGTGTTCCCGCGGTGTTCCCGCCGGTCCGGCGGGTGCGGGACAATGGGGACGTGTCCGCACTCAGGGCGGAGGCGCTCTCCCCGAGCACCTCTGTGCAGGTCAGGCTGATCGGCCCGCTCTCCGTCGTCTCCGGGGGCCGGGCGGCCGGCCCGTGGCCGCGGCCGAGCGCCCGGCGGCTCTGCCAGCTGGTGCTGGTCAGCCCGGGCCGGCGGGTCAGCCGGGACCTGGCCTGCGAGGAGCTGTTTCCCGGTCTCGACCCCCGCGCCGCCGCCCGGTCGGTCTCCAAGGCGCTGTCGATGGCCCGGGCCACCCTGGCCGGGCTGGGGCCGCCCGCCGACTCGCTGCTCGCGGCCGACCTGACCCACATCTGGGCCTCGCAGGCCGCCGAGGTCGACGCCGACGGGCACGAGCGGGCGCTGCGCGCCGCGCTGGCCATGGAGCCTGGTCACCGGCGTGACGAACGGCTGTCCACGGCCCTGGCCGACGACGGTGAGCTGCTCGCCGACGAGCCGTACGCCGACTGGGCGCTGCGCCCGCGCGAGCGGCTGGCCACCCTGCGCCAGGAGGCGCGGCTGGCCCTGGCCAGGGACCGGGCCAAGGGGGCAGGCGACCCCAGGACGGACGCCGTACTGGCCGCCTGGCAGGACTGCTTCGAGCATGATCCGGCCTCCGAGGAGGCGGCCGGCGCCCTGGTCCGGGCCTATTTCGCCGACGGGCACCGGGAGCTCGCGGTGCGGGCCTACGAGCGCTGCCGGGCCGCCCTCGCCGACCTCGGCCTCGGCCTGTCCCCGTGGCTCGAGGAGGTGTACGCCACGGCGGCCTTCGAGGCCGCGCCGTCCCGCCCGGACCCGTCGGCCGCCGCGGTGCGAGAGGAACTCCGGACGGTCAGCGTGCTGGCCGCCGAGGTGGCCGCGCCGGGATCCGAAGATCCCGAGAGCCTGCGCGACGTGGTGGGCCGCGGCCTGGCCGCGGTGATCACCGAGGTGGAAGCGCTCGGCGGGACGGTGACGTCGGTATCGGGCCATGGGCTCCAGGCCATGTTCGGGGCGCCCGAGGCGCACGAGGACGATCCCGAGCGGGCCGTCCGGGCCGCCTTCCGCGCCCTCGCGGCCGCCGGGGGCACGCTGCGGATCGGGGTGGAGACAGGCCCGGCGGTGCTCGGGCCGCTGGGCGGCGGGGGCCGGGTCGAGTACGGGGCGGTAGGCGAGGTGGTGGGCCAGGCCGCCGCGCTGCAGGCCTCGGCCGGGCCGGGCGCGGCGCTGGTCGGCCCGGTGACCAGGGCCGCGACCGAGCACCTGTTCAGCTGGGGCGCCAGCGCGCCGGTGGCGGCGGGCGCAGCGACGCTGACCGCGGCCAGCCTGGGCGGGCCGCGGCCGCGGGCCGCGGGCCGCCGGCTCCGCCCGGGCGGCCCGCTGGTCGGACGGCAGGCCGAGCTGGCGGCGCTGAGCGCGGCCCTGCACGAGGCGGCCCACGGTCACGGCTCGGTCGTGCTGGTGACCGGGGAGCCCGGGCTCGGCAAGACCCGCCTGGTCCGGGAGGGCCGCAGGCGCGCGCCGCGCGGGACCGCGTGGCTGGAGGGGCGCTGTGCCTCCTACGCTTCGTCCACGCCCTACGGGCTCTACCAGCACCTGCTGGCGAACTGGGCCGGGGTGACGCCCGACCAGCCCCCGTCGGCGGTGCGGCCCGCCCTGGAGCGGACGCTGGCGCCGATCCGGGGCGACGACCTGTTTCCGCTGCTGGCCCGCATGATGGGTCTGGCGCCGGGCGCGGCCCTGGGCCGGATGGGCCCCGGCGAGCTCCAGCGGGAGACGTTCGCCGCCTGGCGCTCGGTCGTGTCACGGCTGACGGCGGCCGCCCCGGTGGTGCTCGTCCTGGAGGACCTGCACTGGGCGGACCCGACCTCGCTCCGCCTGACCCTCGACCTGGCCCGTCTTACCCCCGCTCGCCGGCTGCTGGTGCTGGCGACCAGCAGGGCCGACGGGGAACTGGCCGCCCTGGACCAGGCCGCCGGGCCGCTCGTGCACCGCATAGCCCTCGGTCCGCTGCCCGGCGCGGCCGAGGAGGAGCTGGCCCGCTTCCTGCTCGGCGGGGGAGCCGGCCGGCAGGTCCTGGACGCCGTCCTGAACAGCGCGGACGGCAACCCGCTGTTCCTGGAGGAGCGGCTGACCTCGCTGCTGGAATCCGGGGCCATGGTGCGCGAGGAAGGCGGCTGGCAGATCAGCGCGATGGCGGGCCGGCCGGTGCCCCAGGCCCTGGAGCGCCTGGTCCGGTCGCGGGTGGACCGGCTCGGCCCGGCGGCCCGCGACGCCGTACGGCTGGCGTCGGTGCTCGGCACCGAGTTCCCGTTCTCGCTGCTGGCCGCGGTGGGCGCGGCGGACGGGCCGCTGGAGCCCGCCCTGGCGGAGCTGTGCGCCAGGGACCTCCTGCAGGAAGTACCCGGGGCCGAGCCGGTGTACCGCTTCCGGCACTCCCTCATCCAGGAGGCGACCTACAGCGGGCTGCTGCGCGCGGAACGCCGCCAGTTGCACGCCCGGACCGCCTGGGCCCTCGAGGCCGCCGCGGACGGCCGGACAGACGAGGTGGCCGCCGTGCTCGGCCGTCACTTCGCCGCCGCCGGGGAGACCGACCGGGCGCTCCGGTACTTCGAGCTGGCGGGCGACCACGCCACGGCGTCCTTCGCCAACGACGAGGCCATCTCCTCCTTCCGGTCCGCGCTGGCCCTCGCGGGCGAGGGCGAGGCCGCGGTGGAACTGCAGGCCAAGCTGGCTAACGTGCTCTGGCGCACCGGGCGGCGCGGGCAGGCCAGGGAGGCCTTCCAGGCCGGCCTGCGCATGGTCGCCGCCGACGACACGCTGCGCCGGGCGCACCTGCTGACCCGGCTGGGGCGGCTGGAGGTGGCAGATAGCCACTTCGCGGCGGCCTGGGCCGCCTACGACGCCGCCGAGGAACTGCTCGGCGGGAACCCGGAGGAGATGGACGCGGCCACCGCCGAGGAGTGGCTGGAGCTGATGCTGGACGGCCGGGCCTGCCAGTACACCACAGAAAACCAGCCGGAGCAGGCGCTGGCCACGCTGGACGCGGCCCGCCCGGTGCTCGGGCGGGGCTCCCCGGCCAGGCAGCACAGCTTCTACTTGCACCTGGTCATGGCGCGGGTCGCGCGGAACGGGCAGGTGGACGAGACCGACGTTGCCGACCTGCGCCGGGGGTTGGCCGCGGCGGCCCAGGGGGACGAGGAGAAGGACGTCGGCTACGCCACGTTCTTCCTCGGCCGGTTCCTGTGGCTGCACGGCGACCTGGCCGAGGGCCAGCACCACCTGGAACGGGCGCTGGCCATGGCCGAACGGATCGGCGAGAGCATCCTGCTCGAGCAGAGCCTGCTGGGGCTGACGATGGCCGCGCTGCACCGGCACGACACCGCGGCGGTGCGCGCCCTGGTCCCCCGGGTCCTGGCCGGGGTGAAGACCATGGCCAGCCCCGACTACCTGGCCGGCGCCAAAGCCTGCCTGGCCTGGCTGGCCTATCAGGACCGGCATCCCGACGACGTGATCAAGCTGTCGGAGGAGATCGCGACGCTGATGACGGGCACCCCCGACGTGGGGGTCTGCTACGGTCCGATCCACTTGTGGCCGCTGGTCGCCGTGCACCTGGAGGCGGGCCACCTGGCCGGGGCCGTCGCGGCCAGCCGCCAGCTCCCGCACTTCACGCAGCGCCTGCCCGCCGGCCTCGAAGCCGCCCTGACCGCCGCGTCCCGGGCCTGGGACCAGGACCAGCCCGACCTGGCCGGCGACCACCTGACCGCCGCCCTGGCCCAAGCCCGCACCCTCGGCTACCTCTGATCCCGCATGCCGCGGGCGTCGAGCCCGGCCAGCGAATGCCCGGACACCTCGGCGTTGTGCCCGTGCGCCACGTGGTGCAGGCCGAACACCGAATCCATCCCCGGCCGCAGCCCCATCAGGTCCTCGCACTGGTTGACCGCGCGCTTGGCCAGCGCCAGGCCGAACCGCGGCATCTCGGCGATCTGCTCCGCCAGCTCGAACGTCGCCGGTTCCAGCTCGGCCCGCGGTACCACCCGGCTCACCATGCCCACCTGGTAGGCCCGCTCGGCGCCGAACCGCGCCCCGGTGAACAGCACCTCCTTGGCCAAGCGCGGCCCGAGCACCCACGGGTGCGCGAAGTACTCCACCCCGGGGATGCCCATCTTCACCACCGGGTCGGCGAAGAACGCGTCCTCCGCCGCCACGATCAGGTCGCACACCCAGGCCAGCATCAGCCCGCCCGCGATGCACGCCCCCTGCACCATGGCGATCGACGGCTTCGGTATCTCCCGCCAGCGCCGGCACATGCCCAGGTAGACCTCCATCTCCCGGGCGTACCTGGCGTCGGCGCCGTCCTTGCCCACGTGGTCCCACCACAGCACGGCCTCGCGGTCGAAAGACTGGTCCGCGTCCCGTTCCTGGGTGCCGATGTCGTGCCCGCCGCAGAAGTGGTTGCCCGCCCCGGCCAGCACCAGCACCGCGACGCCGTCGTCGTTCACCGCCCGGCCGAACGCCGCGTCCAGCGCGTACGTCATCGCGGAGTTCTGCGCGTTGGCGTACCGCGGCCGGTTCAGCGTGATCAGCGCGACCCGGCCGCGCTGCTGGTAAAGAACCTCATCGGCCATCCAGGCTCTCCTCCTTCAAATCGCGCTTGAGCACCTTGCCTGACGGGGTGCGGGGCAGCGCGTCGCGGAACTCCACCCGCCGGGGCACCTTGTAGTTGGCCAGCCGCTCCCGGCAGAAGGCCAGCACGTCCGCCTCGGCCAGCACGTGCCCCGGCCGGGTGACCAGGTAAGCGGTGCCGACCTCGCCGAGCCGGGGGTCGGGCGTGCCGACCACGGCCGCCTCCGCCACCCCGTCCAGCCGGGCCAGCACCTGCTCCACCTCGGCCGGGTACACGTTGAAGCCGCCGCAGATGTACATGTCCTTGAACCGCCCGGTGATGGCCAGGTAGCCAGCCTCGTCCAGGCGGCCGGCGTCCCCGGTGTGCAGCCAGCCGTCCGGGTCGATGGCCGCGGCCGTCGCGTCCGGGTCGTCCAGGTAGCCGAGCATCAGGTTCGGCCCGCGCAGCAGGATCTCGTCCGACGCGCCGGTGCGCACCTCGAACCCGGCCGCCGCCCGTCCTGAGGTCGACGCGACCAGCTCGGGCGGGTCGCCGGGACGGCACATCGTCGCCACCACCGCCTCGGTCAGCCCGTACGCGGTGAGCACGGTCTCGAAGCTCAGCTCCCGCCGCATCCGCTCGACCAGCGCGACCGGCACGTCCGCGGCGCCGGTCACCGCCAGCCGCAGGCTGGACAGGTCATGGTAGCTACGCTCGGGGTGATCCAGGATCATCTGGTAGATCGTCGGCGCACCCGGCAGCACGGTGATCCGCTCGGCCTGCACCAGCCGCATCGCCTCGCCCGGGTCGAAGACCGCCTGCGGCACCAGCGCCGCCCCGCTGACCAGGCAGGCCAGGATGCCCGCCTTGAAGCCGAACGTATGGAAGAACGGGTTCACCACCAGGTAGCGGTCGGCGGGCGACAATCCCGCGCACTCCGCCCAGGCCCGCGCCACCCCCAGCGACCGCTCGTGCGACGTCATCGCGCCCTTGCTCCGCCCGGTCGTGCCCGAGGTGAACATGATGTCGCTGACGTCCCCCGGCCGCACCGTCCCCGCGCGCCGCCGCGCCCGCGCCAGCGAACCCGCCTCCAGGAACAAGTCCCACTCGTCCGGCACCCGCACGATCAGGCCGAGGCGGTCCAGGCCGTCGCCGGCCCCGGATTCATCCGCCGCGGCCAGCAGGGCCCCCAGCCGGTCCACCCCCAGGAAGTCGCCCGCCACGAATAGCGCCCGCGCCCCGCTGCGCCCGATCACGTCGAGTGCTTCCGGCCCGGTGAACCGCGTGCTCACCGGGACCAGCGCCGCCCCCGTCCCGAGCGCACCCAGCGCGATCAGCACCCAGTAGACATCGTTCGGCGCCCACAGAGCCACCCTGTCCCCGGGCCCGATACCCGCGTCGATCAGCGCGCCGGTGACCGCGGTCACCCGCTCGTCCAGCTCACGGTAGCTGAGCCGGGGCCCGCCCGGTGAAGCCACCGCCTCCGCGTCGCCGAACTCCCTCGCCGCCCGCGCCACGGCGCCCGGGATCGTCAGCTCCACCCAGCCTCCAGAGCTAGCAAGCAAATGCTTGGTAGGTTTACCCTACGCACCAAGGGCAGGCCCGACCAGGAGGAGGCTCCGGTGCGGTTCACCCCGCAGGACGAGGACTTCCGCGCTGACGTGCGGAAATGGCTGGAAGCCAACCTGACCGGCGAGTTCGCGGACCTGCGCGGCGCGGGCGGCGTGGGCCGCGAGCACGAGCGGCACGCCGAACGGCTGGCCTGGAACCGCCATCTGGCCGCCGCGGGCTGGACCGGCCTGGGCTGGCCCGCCGAACACGGCGGTCGCGCCGCCAGCCTGACCCAGCAGGTCATCTTCCACGAGGAGTACGCGCGCAGCGGCGCTCCCACCCGGGTCTCGATCGTGGGCGAGGAACTGCTCGGCCCGACGCTGATCAGGTTCGGCACCCCGGAGCAGCAGGCCCGCTTCCTGCCGCCCATCAAGGCCGTGCAGGAGCTGTGGTGCCAGGGCTACTCAGAACCAGGCGCCGGCTCCGACCTGGCCAGCGTGATCACCAAGGCCGCCCTGGACCGGGATACCTGGGTGATCACGGGCCAGAAGATCTGGACCTCGCTGGCCCACGTGGCCGACTGGTGCTTCGTGCTGGCCCGGACCGAGCCGGGCTCCAGCCGCGGAAACGGCCTGTCCTACCTGCTCGTGCCCATGGACCAGCCGGGCGTCACCGTGCGCCCGATCCGCCAGCTGACCGGCACCGCCGAGTTCAACGAGGTCTACTTCGACGAAGCCCGCACCGACGCGGCCAACGTGGTCGGCGCGCCCGGCGACGGCTGGCGGATCGCCAAGGCCACGCTGGCCATCGAGCGCGGCGCGGCCATGCTCGGCCAGCAGGTCGGCTTCCGCCGCGACCTGGACGACCTCATCGACCTGGCCCGCCGCACCGGTGCGGCCGGCGACCCGGTGATCCGCGACCGGCTGGCCCGGGCCTGGACCGGCCTGGCGGTCATCCGCGCCTACGGCCTGGCCACCCTGGACGGCGGCAACGACACCGCGGCCTCCATCCTGAAGATCCTCTGGTCCCGCTGGCACCGGGCCCTCGGCGAGCTGGCCATGGACATCCTCGGCGCCGCCTCCCTGACCATTGATCCCCAGCTAGACCGCTGGCACCGGCTGTTCCTGTTCAGCCGGGCCGAGACCATCTACGGCGGCTCCGACGAGATCCAGCACGAGATCATCGCCCACCGCGCCCTCGGCCTGCCGCGGTGAACGGCCACGCCCTGCTCGAGGGCAAGGTCGTGGCGATCACCGCCGCGGCCGGCACCGGCATCGGCGGCGCCACCGCCCGCCGCTGCCTGGAGGAGGGCGCCCAGGTGATGATCAGCGACCAGCACCAGAAAAGGCTCGCCGTCACCCTCGAGGACCTCGCCGCGGCCCACGGCGACCGGGTCGCCGCCCGGCCCTGCGACGTGACCGACGATGCGCAGGTCCAGGCGCTGATCGACGGCACCGCCCAGCACTTCGGCCGGATCGACGTGATGATCAACAACGCCGGCCTTGGCGGCACCGCCCCGCTGCCCGAGATGACCGACGAGCAGTGGCGCCGCGTCCTCGACGTCACCCTCACCGGCACGTTCCGCTG
>Ga0066388_100001002_pt1 | contig 15033 bp, 12 predicted proteins | sample PanSoiMetaGPlot6_FD_64539 | JGI IMG/M metagenome (GOLD analysis project Ga0066388, IMG submission 64539) | Tropical forest soil microbial communities from Panama analyzed to predict greenhouse gas emissions - Panama Soil - Plot 6 (Hybrid Assembly) | ecosystem: Environmental > Terrestrial >... | reverse complement strand
CAACGCAATAGTCAACGCCCGCCACCCGCCAAGGGGGGCGGACCCTGTAGGCCCGCAAGAGGGGCGGATGCTGAGTGACACACGCCGGTGCTGCAGAGGAGCCATCATCGACGCCGGCGGCAATTGCCACCTGGCGTTCGTCACCAGCCACATCGCGTTGGCTCTGTGCGCCGCCCGAATTCGGCGCCAACGCCACCAGAGCCACCAGCAAGGACTTCACATGACGAGAAACCACGGTGACGCCGTCGGCGACTGACATTCAATTGCGCATTGCTGGATGAGAGGACGCTCCAAGAGCTGACGGCTCGAAAGCGGCCGCGCGGGCCGCCCGCGCGCTCCGCAACTTCATTCGGATCGCGGTCGAATACTCCTCTTTGAGCGACGCCCGGATACCGATGACTATGCCCCAGAACATCCAAATATTATTCCAATAATGGACTGTCAGTCCTGTAAACATGAACAGCACAACAGCCAAGGTAAACCCCGTGCACATATCGTCCATGTAAGGGTCGCCTCGGCGAGGTCCGGAGGTGGAGCCAGATCGCACGAACGCCAGGATATTCATGATGAATACAAGAACGATAAAGGGAAGACCAAAGCGTAGCGCCAGAGTCAGCCAAACAGTGTCGACCGAGGCATTGCCGAAGAAGTCGTCCTTATCCGCAAATGCTTCGAATCCGTATCCGACGAGCGGAGACAGGCCAATATAGTGAAACGCGACTTCCCACGTCGCGACGCGGAAGTATCCGGTAGCAGGATCGAGAGTCAGGTGGGAAATTATCCAGGAGATTGGCTTGTTGGTTCCGAGATATATAACAACAAGCATCATAGCTATGGCTGCTGTCATGACCTGCCATCGCCAGTGATACCTCCGCAAAAAAGCATCGTAGAAAAAAATCGATATTGCAATCATGAACGACATTATCGGCGCGGACGACATCGCCAAAAAACATCCAACTGCGCACAGGCCTACCCAAAAGATTCGACCAGAGCCGCGCTCCGAATACAAAAAAATGGCACCGGTAATGGCGCAGAACGTGCCGTACAATATCGAGTGAGGGAATGTCGAAGATGCCCTCATAATACCATATCTGAATTCGGGAGTGTCAGCCCTTGGCAACCCCCAAAACGCGGCAATGGTATTGTGCGTGATATGCTGCTGTGCAAGGTGCTCGAGTGCAGCGAGTCCGATCACGACGGCCGCAGCGAGCTTAAGTGCCCGAATAAAGCTGTGCAGCGCGTCGGGTCCGAAGATGTAGCCACGCGCGACAATGTAGGCCGCCGAGAATTCAACAGCGACCGCCACCGCGGAAGACCACGATTGAGGATCTGTTTGGAGCGTCACGCCAATCATCCATACGGCTGTCGCTCCGGCAAAAAAGTCCGATGCAAACAGTCGCCGCCCCTTTTTGAACATGAGAGCCAACGCTGGAACCAAGAGCGCAAGTATGATGATGCGCGCGGGGGTGAACTTGGTCTCTCCTAGGAAAATAGTCATAGACGCCGGCATGGCGATCGCAATCGCCAAAAGCCATGCCGCGAAGCCATTTGACGTGGCCGAAGTTTGTCTGGCGGGACTGCGGGGGCGCGCCCGACCGTAGCCGGCAAGCGCCGGGGCTCTGCGCGCGCCGCTAGAGGTGCCTATTGACAATTCGGACTCCCCAGATAGATCGCCCCGATGCCAGCGGGATACGCCATTCAGTGACTATTCCAGGAATATGCTGCCGGGCAATCTGGCCTTGAGCGGTTTGCCTAACGGATGTCCCTCGTCTTGGTTAACTTAAGGTAGCGACGATGACATGCTCGATACACGTATACTGCGCCGCTAACCAACAGACAACGCTCGCGCGAGACTTGCAACGGTCGCCGGAAATCGCCGATGGCCGCGTTCAGCTCTCGATAATCTGGGGCGCCTCGGCGGCGGCGGCGGCGTACCATGACGCCATCAGCCGCACCAAGGCCGACATTCTCGTCTTTGCCCACCAGGACGTCTATTTTCCCGACGGCTGGTTTGCGCAACTGCAAACGACCTGTGCCACGTTGAACTCCGTTGACCCATCGTGGGCAGTCGCCGGAATTTGCGGAATGACAGCTGATGGCCGCTACATTGCGCACTTGTGGGATTCCGGATTGGGCTCGATATGCGGCGGCCCATTTACACCACCACAAGACGTCGTGAGCCTCGATGAAGTTGTGCTCATCGTGCGGCGCGCATCAGGAATTTCGTTCGACGCAGCGCTGCCCTCGTTCCACCTGTACGGAACGGATATCGTCCTGGAAGCACGAAAGGCGGGAATGAGGTCGTACGTGGTCGACCTGCCCATCATTCATAACAGCCGGCCGAGTGTTTACCTTGACCACACTTATGTCGGCGCCTACCGATTTATGATCCGCAAGTGGAAGGCGCTGCTTCCGTTACCGACTGTGATCGTTCAGCTGACACAGAATCCACTGCCTTTGCTGCTTCGTCGCATGCGAATGCAATACAAAAGGCTGCTGCGGCCATCGACGTTGCATCCGTTGTTGGATCGTCCCGAGATGAAGGCCAAAGAGCTCGGATTCGTAAAGGGAGGCAGTGACGCGCGTTAGGGCGGCCAAGTCCGACCTGCGTTGTCATTTGCACGCGGCTGCAACTCGCGTTGGACGAGATGGCAGGCATCGAAGCACTACCGCTTCGCCGCCATAGGCGCTCGGGGCGACCCGATACATGAGCTCTGGATTGGTCGCTCGCGCGGCGCCTGCCCCATTAACGATGACTGCGACCCGTCAGGCGCAGCGCTTTGCTCCCATTGACATGCCGCGAGCTCGTCTGTTGACGTATGATTAAACTTCGACATGCCAAGTCCGTCAGCTGCACAGAGTAACGTTTGACCAATGGATTTCTTCACCCGGTGCAACGGCTATATCTTTTCGGATGCATTTGCGCGCTGGTTCGTGCTGGCTCAGAGGATTCACATCAAGCTCTGCGCGCTGATCAAGAACGAGCGAACCTTCGAGACTTTCTTCGGCTATAAGATGCGGGATAAGATTTCCGACTTCATCCCGAAACGGATATTCTTCTTTGGCTGTTGGGAGCCCAATATGTCCGCATTCATGATGCGGACGATCAAGGCCGGCGATTGTGTTGTCGATGCCGGGGCAAACGTCGGATATCACACCCTGCTCATGTCGCATCTGGTAGGCGGCGGCAGGGTCGTCTCGGTCGAAGCCGCCCCATCGGTCTTTCAACGCCTGCAGCGAAACATCGAGCTCAATAGCTGCACAAATATCTCAGCTCATAACGTGGCGCTGGCCGGGCAGCCGGGACAGGTCAGGCTCTACGAGCCGCGGTATGGCGACAAGAACAGCGGTGCGGCAACCATGCTCGCAAGCTGGGGTGGCCCTCAATACATAATGGTCGACAGCAACACGCTTCTCGGCGTGCTCGGCGCTGACGCCGCCAAGGTTTCGTTCATCAAGATCGACATTGAAGGCGCAGAACGACCGATCCTCGATGAAATCATAGGGAACCGAGACCGATTTTCAAAACCGCTTGTCGTCGTTACCGAGATCGAAGACGAGCATCTGGATATCGTCGAGCATTTTCGCGCAGCGGGTTTTGAATGCTACCATCTGTCAAACGACACCAGGCTCGAAGGATATTTGCGCAGAGTGCGAACAGCCGCCGTTGACCACCCCGTCAAGCTACCCGCAAACAATTGCCGACCTCCCGGAGCCGAGTTGATATTTGTGTACGACACCTGAGGCCGCGACGCGCTTCGCGTCCCGTGCTCGTACGACCAATCTTTATTGATCGCCGGCACCTGATCCTGCTGCCGCAGTCGAATACGTCGCTTGAGGCGCGGCATCTGCTGAATAACAGGTCACCTGTTTACGGAGATCGCTGCCCCACCCTTCTACGCTTAAGGTTAAATTGCATCCAGACGACGTGACGTCATGGAACTGGCAGCCTGCTCCGACAGCTGCATGACCTCTGTTGAGTATTTTTCGATCTTGTTGTTGATAAGGGACGATCGCGTGATATCTGGTTGTCCTTGGCGGATTAAGGACTGTCGGCTGGATACACGACGCTCCGACGAGGAGCTCTTTTTCAGAATTAACAACTTCCATTCATAGGAACCAGGGACGCTTGTTGCGACAGCGTTCATATCGAGGCGACGGTGAGCCGCATGAAGTTACGAGCAGGCGATTGGGTGGAAGTCCGAAGCAAGGAGGAGATCCTCAGGACCCTCGACCGAAATGGCCGCCTGCAGGAACTGCCCTTCATGCCCGAGATGTTCCAGTATTGCGGGCGGCGGTACCGGGTCTTCAAGCGTGCGCACAAGACCTGCGACACGGTCAATCGTACCGGCGGCCGATGGCTGCCGGACGGAATTCATCTCGATCTTCGTTGCGACGGCCAGGCACACGGCGGATGCCAGGCGGGTTGCCTGATTTTTTGGAAGGAGGCGTGGCTCAAGCCGATCGATGAGGAGCGGGGTTCCGCGGCGCCTGCGGCGCGCGATGAGCCTCGGAAAGGTGGAGCCGCTGTCGGTGAACCGCCCTGCACGGAGGAGAACGTGCGGAATGCAACGCGCGTTCCAGACAGGCAATCAGGCGGCGAAGTCGCCTACGTGTGCCAAGCAACCCACTTGCCCAGTTTCACGACCCACGTCGCGTGGTGGGATGTCAGGCAGTATGCGGAGGATTACACCTCCGGGAACGCTTCTCTGGGCAAACTACTGCGAGGCTTCATCTACTGCTGCTACTACTACGGCGCTCTCGCCAACAGGGATAGATTGGCGCGTCCGGCGTGGTGGCTCTACGATCGGATCCAGGCCCTGTGGGGCGGTGTTCCATTTCCAAGACGGCGGGGCATCATACCTGTCGGTGATCCGACGCCCGTAAACAATCTGAATCTTCAGCCGGGTGAACTGGTCCGGGTGAAGTCGCACAAGGATATCCTCGCGACAATAGACAGGAAATTCTACAACCGAGGTCTTATCTTTGACGCCGAACTCGTCCCCTATTGCGGTCAAACCTATCGCGTCAAAACGCGGATATCCAAATTTATAGACGAGAACACCGGCAAAATGAGAACGCTAAAAACCCCTGCCATCATCCTGGAGGGGGTTTACTGCCAATCGCGCTACAGCAATCTCAGAATGTTCTGCCCAAGAAGCATCTATTCGTGGTGGCGCGAGATCTGGCTTGAAAGAGTGTCCGACGCTTCGGCCGCTGAGCAACCGGTGGCCAAGACATGAAAACGAGCATCAACCAGTGCAATCCGCTCGCGGGGCTTGAGGGACAATCAACAACCATGACGCCTATCACACCTGGTATGACCAGCCAGACCTTATACCTCGACCTTCTGAAGAAGTGTCTGACTGGTTACATCTACCCGCAAAGCAGCGACCTGGAATTGCATGTCCAGCCCGGCCGGCAGCCACGCACCCTGCTGCGAAATATGATCGTCAGAACGCTTAACAGCAGCGGCTATAAGCTATTCAAGGTCATGCCGTTTGATGCCAAGGCGCGGGAGAACGGAACGGATTGGCCGAGTATCTGTTACTCCATGGCGGGGCTTAAGCGCCTCGATAACCTTCAAGCTTGCATCGAAAGAGTGCTTCAAGACGGCGTTCCGGGTGACTTCATTGAAACCGGCGTTTGGCGAGGCGGAGCCTGCATCTTTATGCGGGCAGTGCTGGAAGTGCATCAAGTCCGTGATCGAAGCGTATGGCTTGCCGATAGTTTCGAAGGATTGCCCGCCCCCTCTGTCGACGCCGACAAGCACTATGTCGACTTGTCTGAAAATCCCTATCTCGCGGTTTCGTTGGAGGATGTGAAATCGAATTTCGGCAGATTCGGACTATTGAACGAGCAAGTCAAATTTCTGAAAGGCTGGTTCAAAGATACTTTGGGAACAGCTCCTATCAAGCAGCTCGCCATATTGCGGTTGGATGGCGACATGTACGAGTCCACGATGGATGCGCTCAACGCACTCTATCAAAAAGTTTCCAACGGTGGCTTTGTCATCGTCGACGACTACCATTCCTGGCAGACATGCAAGCGGGCGGTCGATGAATTTCGTGCTCAGAAAGGCATCCACGACCCAATCGAAGAGATAGATGGAATGGCAATTTTCTGGAGAAAATCCGTTTGAACCGCCCCGGGAGCGATGAGCGCCAGATCGGTTCCTCCCCTCCCGGAACCAACGCCCCTCTGGTGAGCATTGGGCTTCCCGTCTACAACGGGGAAAATTTCGTCGCCGAAGCGATTCAATGTGTCCTGTCCCAGACCTTCCGTGACTGGGAGCTCGTTATTTCCGACAACGCTTCGACTGACAGGACCGTCGAGATTTGTCGTGAATTTGCTGTCTCGGACGACCGCATTCGGGTGCATCAATTCCAGCAGAACATGGGATTTGCTCCCAATTTCAATCAGACCTTTCGGCTGTCGCGTGGCCGATACTTCAAGTGGATCACGCATGACGACCTCTTCGGCGCCGAGTTTCTGGAAAGTTGCGTCCAGGAGCTGGAAAGGGACAATCGTACGGTGTTGGTATTTCCAAAACTGATCTACGTGGATTCTGACCGCCAGTTGCTGCGCCGCCAGGAAGGCGATCTTTCCATCGTGGGGCCGACGCCGGAGTCGAGGGTCTCGCAGCTTATGAGGTTCGAGAGTGAAAGCATCGACGTCTTCTGGTCCCAATACGGCCTCATCCGCCGCAGCGTCCTGGAAAAGACCCATTTGATGGACGCATACAACGGATCGGACCAAACGTTGCTTCTGGACATTGCGCTCAACGGAGACATGAAACAAATCGGAAAGGAATTGTTTTTTCGGAGAGAGCATGCGGCAGCCTCGACACTCAGGCCGAATTGGACGTTCAAGCAGAGAGCGAAGTTCGTCGATGCCAGCGACACGCGGATGGTCGTCTTTCCGTATTGTCGGATGCTGAAGGAACACTTGGCCTGCGTCTGGAATGCACCAATTTCCACCTGGAGCAGGATGCAATGCATCGCCGCCGTACTGAAGAGGTTTTCACGACAATGGAAGAACTTCGCGCATGAGCTGGTGCATTCCCCATTGGAGACGCTGAGGACGAATTGACTGTCCTGTGAGCGCGGACATCCGAAGTGCCAGGGTGGGTCAGCACAGTGTCGACGGCGCGTTTCTTGCTGCCGGAGCGCGGATCGCCTAAGCAGGCGGTCAGTGATCGGATCGTGCCTCACAACCACTGCTGGTCGCCGCCAACATCCAGCGCTCGGCCGGCCTGCTCTGGATGTTGATCAATACGACGCGGAATGCAGCGGTACGACAAGGCCGGGTGGGATAAGGTGAATCGTCACGCACTGGATAGCCGAACGGCATTGGGCAATCGCGGCACGACGCTGCCGGGTATCGCGGTGCGAGCCGCGGTAAACCCCGCTGTCGCGAGAGCGGGCGCGTGTTGCGCCTTTCGGAGAGCGATATGGAAGACTTGAAGGGCAGGACGGTCCGCGCCGGATTCGCGCAGATTGCGGCGCAAGTTGCCAGTCTTCTCCTCCGCATAGCCTCGATCTTCATCCTGTCGCGTCTGCTGGATCCGCGGGATTTCGGGCTGGTGGCCATGGTCACGACCGTCACCGGTATCTATGCATTGTTCACGACCGCCGGTCTTTCGGCTGCGACTATTCAGCAGGTCTCGGTCTCCGAACAGCAGCTTTCAACGCTGTTCTGGGTCAACATCGCCGTCGGTGCGACGCTTGCCGCACTGTGCATCGCGACGGCGCCGGTTCTTGTCGAATTCTATCGCGAGGATCGGCTGTTCTGGATCACGATCGCCCTCGCGGCGGGTTTCCTGTTCAACGCCGCAGGCGTGCAGCACTCCGCCATACTGGAACGTCAGCTGCGCTATTTCACGCTGTCATCGATCTCGCTGCTGGCACAAACGGCAGGCATGGGACTGGCGATCGTCATGGCGATAACCGGGTTCCAGTACTGGGCCCTCGTGGCTTCGGCGTTCACGCCGACCGCCGTCAGCACGGTCTGCCTTTGGATCGTGACGAGATGGATTCCAGGACTGCCCGAGCGGCAAACCGGCGTCAAACGCATGTTGCGTTTCGGCGGAACGCTCACGTTGAACCAGCTCCTCGTTTACCTGGCTTACAATTGCGACAAGGTCCTGCTCGGGCGCCTGTGGGGTGCCGACGTCCTCGGCCTCTACGGCCGCGCCTATCAACTCGTCGGTATTCCGACCGCGAGTATTACCGATGCCGTCGGCGCGGTGGCGTTTGCCGCTCTGTCCCGGCTCCAGCAGGAACCGGAGCGGCTGAGAAGTTATTTCCTCAAAGGCTATTCGCTGGTGATTTCGGTAACCCTTCCCACGACCATCTTCTCGGCGATTTGGGCCGATGACATCGTTCTCGTTGTGCTCGGGCCGAAATGGGTCGACGCGGCACCCATCTTTCGTCTTCTGTCGCCGACCATCCTGATCTTCGGTGTGATCAATCCACTGGCGTGGCTGATGATCTCCACCGGCCTTCAGGGTCGAAGCCTGAAAACCGCATTGGTGATCGCTCCGCTGGTGATCACTGGCTACGTGCTCGGCCTGCCGTATGGCGCGACAGGAGTGGCATTCGGTTTCTCGGCCGCGATGACCTTGTGGGTCGTTCCGCACGCGCTGTGGTGCATTCATGGCACCGTCATTTCGCCACGGGACCTCGCCATCGCCGTGAGCCGTCCGCTTGTATCCGGCATCGTGGCCGCGGCTGTGACCTTTGCTGCTCACATGGCCTTGAGCGAACTGCATCCTCCGATCCTGCGGTTGGCCCTGGGCGGTATCGTCATGCTGGTGTCCTATGCGGTGATGCTTCTCCTCGTCATGGGGCAATGGAGGTCTTATTGGGATCTCCTGAACGATCTTCTCGGGAGGCCCCGCAGCGGAGAGCCCGTAGTTCGTAGTTGAGGCTCGTGATTGAAGGCTGTGATCGGAAATGGACGTCAATACAAAGAGCTTGAGCTCAGGCCATCCTGAGCTTGCGCCCGACAAACGCTTCCGCATAGCGCTCTGGCGCGCGGCATTCCATGCCTCTCAGCCGCGCCAGGCCGCGGAAAGTCTCGGCGTCGAACCACTGCTTGGAGCGCTGGCTGCCGAAATGCGCGTCCAACAGACTGATCTTGCGCTGAAGCGCGCTCGCTGAAATCGGCTGATAGACATTTGGCTGCCCGAGATCGCCGTCCCACTTCGGTATTTCATATTCGAGAATGCAGTGATCGCGAAAAGTGTTCCACGTCAGCCGGCACACCGCACGATGATCCTGGTGAGCGTCGTCGCGACGATGCGTCAGGATGAGATCCGGCTGCGCTCGCGACTTCAGCGCCTCGAACCAGGACTTGATCGCCTCGCCCTGTTCGGGAAAGAATCCGTCGCGAAACGACATCAGCTCGATCTCGGCATTTTCGGCGCCCGACAGGAAATCGGCGGCCGAATTGCGTGCCTCGCGCTCGCGCTCGCCGACCGCGCTCAGAACGCACCAGCGGACGTCGAGGCGGACCCCTTTCTCGATCAAGCTCAACAGAGTTGCGCCAGCACCGATCTCGATATCGTCTGAATGAGCGCCCAGGCAAAGAATTGACAGCCGTTCGCCCGGAGCGGCGAGCTGCAGCGCCTTCATGGCTTCACGCTGACCGACCCGTTCGGCTGCACGCGCCAGGGCATTTCTCCGCGCTCGACCATTTCCTCAAGCACCTGCCTGTCTCGCAGCGTATCCATGGCCCGCCAAAAACCCTCGTATTTGTAGGCCATGAGACGGCCCTCTTCGATGAGGCGATTGAACGGCTCGAGCACGAGCTCCTCGCCCTCTTTGATGTAGTCGAATATCTTGTTGCGGAAGATGAAGTACCCGCCGTTGATCCAGATCTCCGACTGCTGGCTGGAACGGAACTGGCGGACGGTGTCCTGGCCATCGAATTCGGCGAGATGAAAATTGAAAGGCGGATGCACGGCGATGAAACAGCCGATCTTGTCGCTCTTGACGAAGCGCTCGATCATCTCGGGCAGCGGTGCGTCGGTAAGGCCGTCGCTGTAGTTGGCCAGGAAGAACTCCTCGTCTTTCACCAGGTGCCGGACCGCCATGAGGCGCTGCCCGATATTGCGCCATATTCCGGTGTCGATGAGCGCAACCTGCCAGTCCGGAGGTTGCTCGCCGAGAACTTCGACCTGCTTGCCGAAATTCGAGATCACGAAATCGCTGTTGGTCCACCGGTTCGCGTTGAGGAAGTATTCCTTGATGACGTTGGCCTTGTATCCGAGACACAGCACGAAATCACGGTGGCCATACTGGCTGTAGTACTGCATGATGTGCAGCAGTATCGGATGCTGGCCCACGGGGACCATTGGCTTCGGAATATTCTCTGAATACTCCCTGATGCGCGTCCCCAGACCACCGCAAAACAAGACAACTTTCATCGGCGGGCACTCTTTCCGAAATCTTGCGGGGCAAACGCTGTACGACGGCAGCAGCCCTTCGGGCTGCATATAATCTACGCCAGTGCAAGTTTAACTGACATTCGCGCGCGTGGACACAGACTGCACGCTGCTTTAGCGCCTTATCGTAAACCGCGCGCCCATTCGGCGGACTTAACCTTGTCATCAGAGAACCGCCAGCGTTAATGCCTGGACGGCGCCGATGCCTTAACGCGAAAGCCACCCGCATGCTATGTAGCGCGGGCGCGATGGCGGCGGATTGATGATCGGGCCGCGTGCCTGCCCGGGCGCGCTTGGCTGGATACCAGCCTAAGTTGAGCGAGGGCTCGAGCTTAAGGGAGACCGTTTGTGATTTTTACCGAGACCAAACTGGCTGGCGCCTTCATTATCGACTTGGAACGCAGGGAAGACTCACGAGGCTTCTTTGCACGAGCGTTTTGCCAGAATGAGTTCGCGGCGCATGGATTGAAGCCGATCATTGCGCAGGCCAATGTCGCCCACAATATCAAGAAGGGAACCGTGCGCGGCATGCACTTCCAGTTTCCTCCGGCCGCCGAAACGAAGCTGGTCCGCTGCACGCGGGGCGCGATCCTCGACATCATCGTGGACCTGCGCCCCGAAAGCCCCACGTATCTCGAGCATGTGGCGGTAGAATTGAACGATGAGAACCAGCGAGCCCTGTACGTTCCCGAACGCTTTGCGCACGGGTATCAGGTGCTTAGCGACAGCACCGACACGAGCTACCAGGTCGGAGAATTTTATGCGCCGGAAGCCGAAAGCGGATTGATGTATAATGACCCCAGGCTCGGACTTGAATGGCCATGCCCGGTAACCGTCATTTCGGAGAAGGACCAGAAGTTCCGTCTGATCGACGAGATCGAGCCCGAACTGAAGAGAAAGATGAGTCTCGGTGCGCAGTGAGAGGTCGCTGCCATGGCGGCAGTGAAGCGAATTTCTGAGTCACGACACTAGTCGCGCTTCAATGGAGAAGTAAACGTGATACTCGTCGACCACGCCCTGCAAGCACGTCAGGCCGAAGGCAAGCCAATTCGTGTCGGCATTGTCGGCGCGGGCTTCATGACCCAGGGACTGACGAACCAGATATGTCACAGCGTGCCCGGCATGCGAGTGGCGGCCATCTCCAACCGGAGACCAGAACGCGCGCTCGATGTCTTCCGCTACGCCGGCCAGGACAATGCCGTCATGGTCGAAAGCGGCCGCAAACTGGACGAGATGATCCGCGCCAACATCCCGGCAGTGACCGATGATGCGCTGCTGCTCGCCAGGTCCGAGCTCATTGACGTGATCGTTGACGTCACCGGCTCCGTGGAGTTCGGCGCGCATGTCGTGCTCGAGTCGTTCAAGCACGCCAAGGATGTGGTGCTGATGAACGCGGAGATCGACGCGACCATTGGTCCGATCTTGCAGGTCTATGCCAAGAAGTACGGCGTCATTCTTTCCGCGTGTGACGGCGATGAGCCTGGCGTCCAGATGAATCTCTACCGATGGGTCAAGGGCCTTGGTCTCATCCCGCGCGTCATCGGCAACATCAAGGGCCTGCAAGACCCCTACCGCAATCCAACGACGCAGAAGGGCTTTGCGGAACGCTGGAAGCAGAACCCGGCAATGGTGACGAGCTTTGCCGACGGATCGAAGATCAGCTTCGAGCAGACCATCGTTGCCAATGCGACGGGGTTCAAAGTCAGGTCGCGCGGAATGTCGCGAGGACTGGAGTATCGCGACGACATCATGCAGATTGGAAAGCTATACGACATAGATGAGGTGCGCCGGCTGGGCGGCATCATCGACTACGTGGTCGGCACGCCGCTGACCAAAGTCTATGTGCTCGCCGAGCATCCGGATCCCAAACAACAGACGTACTTGAACCTCTACAAGATGGGCGAAGGGCCGCTGTATTCGTTTTTCATCCCTTACCATCTCGTGCATTTCGAAGTCCCGAGTTCGATTGCTCGCGTCGCTCTGTTCCGCGACTCGATTGCTCCGCCCATCGCGGGCCCGGTCGTGGAGGTCTGCGCCGTAGCGAAACGCGACTTGAAGGCGGGCGAAATCCTCGACGATTACGGCATGTACATGACCTACGGCGAGGCAGTGAATACTGAAGAAATGAGCAAGGGCCAATATTTGCCCGAAGGGTTGGTTGAAGGGTGCAAGCTCAAGGGTGACGTCAGAAAAGACGCGGTGCTGACCTATGCCGACGTCGAGCTACCGTCCGGCCGTCTGGCCGATCGCTTGCGCGCAGAGCAATATCGGCATTTCAGCGGTGACCTGTGGCTCGAGCGGTTGCTCGAGCCGACGGCCGGCCACCGCGATGCGGTGGCCAGCTCCGTCACCGCTTAGACCGCCAGGCCCTCGCGGACGCGAACGTGCCGCAGGTCGCCGTCAACGATGCCGTCCGCAAGCAGCTTCTTGATGTGGCCAATGCGCTGATACCGCGGTCCTTCGAATTCCTCCAACGTCAGACCGGATGAACGATAGGCCTTGTAAAGTTGCTCGGCGCCCGCGCGCGCGTCCCACTGCGGCTTGAATTGCGGCAGCTTGCGGCGAATCTTTTCGAAGCTCACGCGATAAGACCGTTTGTCGGGACCGGCATCGTCCGCGAACTCGACCGCGCATCCGGGCACGACGCCGGCGACGATCTCGGCCAGGTCCCGTATGCGGTAATTGTGCGCGGTCTGACCGACGTTGAAAGCTTCGTTGAACACCTGATCGGCGGGCGCTTCGAGGGCAGCAATGAACGCACGCGAGATGTCCTCGATGTGCACGATCGGCCGCCACGGCGTGCCGTCCGACTTCAAGTGAATTTTCCCGGTGGTGAAGGCCCAGGCGACGAGGTTGTTCAGAACAATGTCGAAACGCTGCCGCGGAGACAATCCGTATGCCGTTGCCGGCCGCAAATAGACCGGGCAGAACCCGTCACCCGCCAGGCGCGAGATGTCACGTTCCGACATCACTTTCGACTCGCCGTAGGCGGTCACCGGGTTGAGCGCGCCGGTCTCATCAATCATTTCCTCGCCGGCCTGCCCGTAATTGCTGCAGGATGAGGCAAATACGAAGCGGCGCACCCCGGCTCGCTTGGCCAGCTCGGCGATCCGCACGCTGGCCCGATGATTGATCTCGTCGGTGAGCCCCGGCTTGAGATTACCCAGCGGATCGTTGGACAGCGCCGCAAGATGCAATACCGCGTCAAAGCCGGCCAGATCGCCAGCTTCGACGTCTCTCGTGTCCTTGCGGATGCTTGGAATTTCGTGGATCTCGCCGCCGGCCGGGTAGGTGCAGCGCGCATAGAGATCGCTGTCCAAGCCCACGACCTCGTGGCCCGCACGGATGAGCATTGGCGTCATTACCGTGCCAATGTAACCCAGATGTCCCGTCAATATGACACGCATGACTCTGCCTTCCCGAACGAATGGACGCTCGACCCTTGGTAGGCGCCGCGACCGCGGGCGCCGGCGACTATGATCAACCTACCGCCAAGAAAGCAGCGGCAGGCGTTAGAAGCCATGGTAAATCATGGAATTGGTGAATGTCCACGGATGTCGTCCCGGTTACGTCGACGTGATGCTCTCGTGCGCCCGGTGCGTTCAAAAATCGAAGCTTGTCTGTTCTACACGGCCGGCGATCGCCCCGCAGAGCATGCTTAATTTAATGCATGGTGCCGTGTTTGCGTGCCGACGCCCGACCTTAGGCGCTACGTTGCGTCGACGACCTGCCTCAGATACTCACCGTACCCGCTTTTATCAAGCGACTTGGCCAACGCGAGAACCTGGTCGCTCGTGATGAATCCTTGCCGATACGCGATCTCTTCGAGACAGGCGACTTTCATGCCCTGCCGCGCCTCGAGCGTCTGGACGAAACTCGCCGCTTCGATGAGCGACGCGAACGTACCCGTATCAAGCCACGCAAACCCACGCCCCATTCGCTGGACATTGAGCCTGCCCGCCTGCAAGTACCGCAATTGCAGATCGGTGATCTCGAGCTCGCCGCGCGCCGAGGGTGTGACCTCCGAGGCGTAGCGCACGACGTCGTTGTCGAAGAAGTACAATCCGGTAATCGCCCAATTCGAGCGCGGATCTTTCGGCTTCTCCTCGATGGCCACGGGACGATCCGCGTCATCGAACGTCACGACGCCGTAACGGCCAGGATCGCGCACATGGTAGGCGAAAATCGTCGCCCCTCGCTCACACTGGCTCGCGAGCGACAGCATGTCCGACAATCCATGTCCGAAGAAGACATTGTCACCCAGCACCATCGCCACTCGATCGCGGCCGATGAACTCAGCTCCAATCGTGAAGGCTTGCGCGAGTCCCTGGGGCTTGGGCTGCTCCGCATAGGAGAGGCGTATGCCCCATTGGCTGCCGTCGCCCAGCAACTGCTCGAATTGCGCACGATCCGCGGGCGTCGTAATGACGAGCACATCGCGGATGCCGGCAAGCATCAGCGTCGACAGCGGATAATAGATCATCGGCTTGTCGTAGATGGGCAGCAGCTGTTTGCTGAGCGCGCGCGTAATCGGATACAGCCTTGTTCCGCTACCGCCGGCAAGGACAATGCCCTTCAACGGC
>Ga0066388_100001001_pt1 | contig 15037 bp, 9 predicted proteins | sample PanSoiMetaGPlot6_FD_64539 | JGI IMG/M metagenome (GOLD analysis project Ga0066388, IMG submission 64539) | Tropical forest soil microbial communities from Panama analyzed to predict greenhouse gas emissions - Panama Soil - Plot 6 (Hybrid Assembly) | ecosystem: Environmental > Terrestrial > Soil... | reverse complement strand
GACCGCGCACACTGCACGAACAGCTCGACGGCCGGAATCCGGGCAACGGCCGACAGTTCGGCCTCCACCGTGTTTCCCGTCGGCAGTGGCCGGAGCCGTACGACCCGCTCCCCGTACAGGCCGAGCCGGGCCGTGCCGACGGAGACTATCCGTACCTGCGGGCAGCACCGCCGAAACTCGGCGAGCAGCGGTGCGAGCTCGTCGGCGACGTCCTCATAGTGGTCGAACAGCACGGTATGCCTGCCCGCTCCGATGCGCTCGAGAGCCGCCCGGACGGCTCGCGAACCTTCGTAGCACTGCTCCCTGAGCTGCCGCAGCATGAGACCGTACACGGAGGCGTCCGCTACCTGCCCGAAATCGAACACCTCGACCGTGCCGCCTGGGCCGGGCCAGTGCTGGCGAAAGAACTCCATCACCAGGCGGCTCTTGCCCACCCCGGCCGGGCCGGTCACCGTCACCAGCCTGGCATCCGGGGCGGCCAGCACGGCGGCGAGCCGCTCCAGGTCACGGGCGCGGCCGATGAGCGCCGTCGGCGTGGTGCCGATATACCCGGCCGGACTCGTCATCCGACCGGAGAACAGGTCGGCGAGGCCCGACATTTCCACACCGCGGGCGCTACCGGGCGAAGATCAATGTGGTTGGCGACGGCGTGGGCTGGAACGAGATCTCTTCGAAGCCGGACTTGGTGAGCCAGGCGTGGTAGTCGGCCCGCCGCCAGGTGCTACCGTGCCTGCTCTTGAGCAGCATTTCCGCGGCGAACGTCAGCGGGAAGGGCGGGCCGCCGCGGTCGTCGTCGACGACGTAGTCAGAGATGACGAATGTGCCGCCGGGCGCCAGAGCGCTCCGTATCTTGGCGAAGATCGCCACGTTGTCCTCCGGCCCTTCCTGGTGGGCGATGTTGGAGTACACCGCGATGTCGTGGGCGGAGGTGCCGAAGTCGGTGGTGTGGAGGTCACCGTCGACGTAGCTGACGCGATCGGCCACGCCTCGCTCGGCGAGCAGCCGGCGGGCGATCGCGTTGATCGGTGCCCAGTCGAGCTGGGTCGAGCGGGCGGCGGGGTTGAGCGCGAGCCAGATGGCCGAGTAGATGCCCGATCCGCCGCCTATGTCGAGGATCGAGATCTCTCCGGCCTCCGCCAGCCGCAGCGTGTCGGCGGCGATCTTCGCCACGGGAACCGATTGTGCGGCGAGGGCCTGGACCAACTCCTCCCAGTGCGGGTTGTCGGCCACCTCCACCACCGCATCCGTCAGCGGCCCCCCGGCGCGGACGACGTCCGGCAGCCCTGCCAGGGCGGCCATGTGGCCCATCTTGACCTTGGCGAAACCGCTCAGGCAGGTGGGCCGGCCTTCCACCAGGAAGGCGGACGCTTCGGCGGTGTTGCGGTAGTGGCCGTCGTGCAGCTCGACCAGGCCGACGCTGACCAGCCCGTCGAGAAGGGCTTGCACGCCTCGGTGCGAGATCTCGGCGCGGGTGGCCAGTTGGTCGGCGGTGGTCGCGCCGTCCTCGAGGTGGGTGAACAGCGAGTGGCTCGCCGCCGTGCCCAGGATGCCGGTGGCCCAGTAGCCGCTGATGAGCTGCATGATCCGATCCGATGTCGGCTGGCCGCCGTTCATACCACCCCTCCCCGCGTCCTCGCGCCGGTCCTCGACGGGAAGTTTCGCCGCGGGTCGCAGCCGTGGACGTGCGTGGCTCCGCAGCGCGCCATGCAGGGTTTCCGCGACCCGTTCGGCCTGACCCACGGTGAGTTCGGCGTGCATCGGGATGGCGAGCTGGCGCTGAAAGAGATCTGCCGAGACCGGGCACGACTGCTTGGTCTGGTATACCGGCTGCAGGTGGCTCGCCCACGTGCCGTGCCCGCAGCCAATGCCCCGAGCACGCAGGTCAGCGGCGACGCCCGCGCGGTCCACGCTCGGGTCCAGCGTCACCAGGTAGGACTGCCAGGCGTGGGTGCGGTCGTCCGGCACGTGCGGCAGCGTGACGAGTTCTTCGTCGGTGAGCAGTTCGGCGTAGCGCGCCGCCACCACGCGCCGGCGGTCCAGCAGCTCCTCGATCCGGCCCAGCTGCACCTGAAGAATCGCGGCCGCGATGTCGGACAGCTTGTAGTTGAAGCCGATTTCGGTGAACTCCGGAATCGGCAGGCCGATGACCCGCGCCTTGTCGAAGATGCTCCCGATGCCGAACGACGACCGCAGCCTCGCGTCCGCCGCGAGCGCCGGATCGGCGGTGAGCAGGGCTCCGCCCTCGCCGCTGGTGATTCCCTTGCGCCCGTGGAAGGACAGGCAGGCGACCGGTGCCAGCGCACCCGCTGGGCGCCCCTGGTACGTCGCGCCGACCGCACATGCGGCATCCTCGATGAGGAACAGTCCGTGCCGTTCCGTGATCGATTTCAGCTCCGCGTAGTCGGCGGGCAAGCCGACCGTGTCCACCGCGATGACCCCCGCGGTTCGGGGACCGACCAGGTCCGCCACCGCCTGCGGATCTACGGTGCCGGTATCGGCACGTACGTCGGCGAAGACGGGGACCGCGCCGACGTATCGCGCCGCGTGGGCGGGAGCCGGGAACGTGTAGTCGGCGACGATCACTTCGTCGCCCGGCTCGACGCCGAGCGCGAGCAGGCTCAGGTGGAGCGCGGCGGCGCAGCTACTCAGCGCGACCGCGTCACCAACCCCGTAACGCTTGACCAGCTCCCGCTCCAGGGCCTTCCCCCGCGGGCCCTGACCGGCCGTCCAGTCCGACGAGAACACCTCCTCGACGGCCGCCAGCTCCTGCTTGCCCAAGCTTGCGTGAACCAATGGAATCGTGTCCATCGTGCCACCTCCGGCGACGCTTCAGGAGACTGGTGGTCCGTAGCGAAGCGGCGTGATCTGGTTGACATCGTAACGGTCGCGTAGCCGTTGTACGGCGTTCGAATCTACTGTAGAGCCATGTGAGAAAATTTCACACAGCTCCTCGAAGTAACGCTCGTGGTCAGGTGGCGGGTAGCTCTGGAACAGCATGCGCGTCGGCTTGTCGGTGGGATTCCGGAACGCGTGCGGACATCCGGTCGGGACGAACAGGCAGCTTCCGGCACCTGCCCGGACGACCCGATCTCCCTCGGGAGACTCCCAGTCTTGCCAACCTTCCTCTATGCGTTTGACCGGCTCGAACGCGCAGACGTCGAGTTCTCCTTCCAAGATGTAGAAGAACTCTTTCGCGTGTTCATGAGCATGCGCCCCGACATCGAATCCGGGCGGCACCAGAACCTCGAAACTCGACGCGAAGGCGCCGTTCGCCTCGGTGACCTTGAAGGTGACTTCCTGCGCCTTGGTGACGAGTTTCCGACCTTGGCCAGGTGGGACGACCAAGCCGTTCATTCGATTCGGCCGTTCATGCGATTCGCTCCTTCGTTGTGTGTGCGAGGTCTCGCGCCAGGTAGGTTGTCGATGCAGCGACTGGACTCGATTTCATGTCCCGCGGCGCGTCCACGGCCCAGCTGCCCACTGCCATCTCGGCGGTGATACCCGGACCGAAACCGGCGATCATGCCGGTGGCACCTGGCGGTGTCGTGTCATCTTCGAACAGCCTGCGCAACGCCTCGAGCACCACGGCGCTGGCGATGTTTCCGTACTCGGTCAAGGTCGTCCAGCTGTGCCGGAACATATCACGGTCGACGCTGAGGAATCTGGCCAGATCGTCCAAGATCCGCGGACCGCCGGCGTGAATGATGTAAAAGTCCAGGTTGGCGACGTCCCAGCCGTGGTCCGTGGCCAGCTCACGTAACACCGGGGCGAGTGGTTCCATCGTCCCCGGCACCCGGCGATCCAGCTGGAAGTGGAAGCCGCTGGCGCGTACGGCGTACGAGATCCAGTCCTCGGTGTTCGGAATGAGATACGAGGCATTGCGCTCCAGCAGCACGCCGGTGCCACCGCTGCCCCGCACCACGGCGGCCGCCACCGCGTCACCGAACAACCCGTCGGACAACAGCGAACCGACGTCGTCGTCGTCTGGCTGGTAGCACAGCGAGCACAGTTCGCAAGAGACGATCAAGACATTGCACTCGGGGTAGGCCTTGCAGAAGTCGTGGGCGCGATTGATCGCGGCACCACCCGCCGCGCAGCCCAACTGCGCGATGGGTATCTGCCGAGTATCGGATCGAAACCCCATGTTATTGATCAGCCATGCGGTGAGCGACGGCATCAGAAACCCAGTGCACGACACGTAGATGATGACGTCGACGTCCTCCGCCGTTACGTCCGCGTTTGCCAGGGCTTGTTCGATGACTTCAGGGCACCTCTTCTTCGACTCCAGTTCATAGATGCGGTTGCGTTCCTCGAAGCCCGGATGACTGAGCGTTTTTTCGATGGGCTGTACGATATGTCTTTTCCGTACCCCGGTCTTCTGGATCAATCGAAGCGCCAGCCGAAGCTGCGGCTTTCCTGCGTGCATCTTCTTGGCGAATTCCAGGGTGTCTTCCATGGTGATGACGTATTCCGGCACGCTCACCGCTGGCTTGCATAGAGTTGACATTCCTGGCATCCACCTTCTGTAGGTAGAGATCTCCCCGTAGTCTCCCCAACGTTGCCCACCCGGGGTCACAGCAAGGTCAGCCGTAACGCCGCCGCCACCGCAGCGTACAGCCATATTGTCGCACATTTCGCTTGCGATCGGCTTGGTGTCGACTTGGCTTCTGCCCGAGGCGCCATCCGTCGAAAACGAGGATGCGGCCCGGTCTTTCTCGATGAAGAAGGAAGCCGGCTCGCCGGCCGCGGTCGACATCCGCCGCGGCCGGGCGGTAGAAGGTGGTGACGTGGCACCGGGCCGGTTGCGGTTGTGGTCGTGCCGCCTCCTCGAGCAGTTACGCCGCGCCCCGAACTCGGAGCGGACGTGGCTGAATGCGTAGGGGAGCGGGCGGGGCCGATGAATCGACTCTTCGCACCCCGGCTGGAACCTGTGATCGACCGATTGGCGTTTGAACGCGATCACCTCGGGCCGTTCGGCTCGGCGATAGCCACCACCAGTGCTCTGACCCGCATGGATGTCGAGGTTCGGTGGCAGCGGGCTGGCGGTGTCACGTACCGTGGCAGATCGAATACGTCATCCGGCGAGGTGTGGAGAGCCGGTGAACCTCGCCGTCGCCGCGGCGGGTCGTCGACGGGGTGGATGAGTGTCTGGATGTCTTCGGTCGTGGATACTCTCTCTAGCTCGCCACATCGGCGGGTTCCCGCCCGGGTCAGTTGCATGACAGGCACCGGTGAGAGAGTGTGACCATGAACGAACACGACTGGCTGGCCGAACGGTTCGCAACCGATCGCCCCCGCTTGCTTGCGGTAGCATATCGGATGCTCGGCTCGCTGGACGAGGCAGATGACGCCGTCCAGGAGACGTGGATCCGGCTGAGCCGCTCGGACACCAGCGCCGTGGAGAACCTGAGCGGCTGGCTCACGACGATCGTTGCCCGGGTATCCCTGAACATGCTCCAGTCCCGCAAGTCCCGCCGCGAGGATCTCATCGACACGGCCGAGGCGGCCGAGGCCAGCGAGCCACGCAGCGCGGACGCGACAGCCGACCCGGAGCAGGAGGCGCTGCTCGCCGATTCGGTCGGCTTCGCCCTGCTCGCCATCCTTGACACACTCACGCCTGCCGAGCGGCTGGCGTTCGTGCTGCACGACATGTTCGCGGTCCCGTTCGAGCAGATAGCGCCCATCGTGGACCGCTCCCCCGCCGCGGCCCGCCAGCTGGCCAGCCGCGCCCGCCGCCGCGTCCAACAGGCCAGCTCGGACACGAGCACCGAAGGCACGAAGCCCGAAGGCGCGAGCACCGATGGCACCGGCCCCAGAGGCGCCAGCGCCGACACCGGCACAGACACCGCCCAGGCGGGCAAGGCCGACCTCGTCCGCGCCTTCCTGGCCGCCTCCCGCGAGGGTAGCTTCGAGGCGCTACTGGCCATGCTCGACCCGGATATCGTGCTCCGCGCCGATCAGGCCGCCGTCCAGATGGGTGCCGACGCCGAGATCCGCGGCGCCGACGCCGTCACCCGTTTCTTCGCGGGACGCGTCTGGGCCCCGCTCCCCGCCCTCATCGACGGGGCCGCTGGCCTGGTCTGGGTCCAGGGCGGCCAACCGCACGTCGTGTTCCACTTCACCATCGATGACGGCAAGATCACCGCCATCGACATCCGGGCCGAACTTGCCGGCCACGACATCGCTATGTGCTGAGCTTTCCCTGAAGTCGTGGAGACCGGACCTGGGAGGGGGCGGAGGCACCTAGTCTTTGAGAGCGTCGAACGTCTTCATCAGCTCCCGCTGCATATCGCTTATTTGATAGTATGCCCCGAGTTTATAGTATTCCTCGTCGGGTGAAAGAGTCAGACCGTAAACTAATGCACGCCGCTCGCCAACGTACGCGCACGGAGCATTGATCGCGAATTTCGAGAACTGCGTGGTATCTGACTCGGTCCGCGCGGGAAGTATCGCAGGATCCGTGGTTATCACGGCAAAGCAGATCCGCTCGATCTTCGAAGAATCCCAGCTGAGCGTGGGATAGACTGCGAACGATCTCTTTGCGAACTCCAGCGCCTGCTCGCCCGGCGCCTGCAGTCCCATCTCGCGAAGCATCGACAGGATGGCCTCCGGTTCGAGGAACTCAGCGGAAAGATCACCGAAGTACAAGTTCACCGTTCTCTGCTTGTAGTCGGCCGAGGTCATCTGTACTTTGTCCAGGCCGTACCGGGCGAAGAGGCTGGCATTCTCAGCCACGCTACGCGGCATAGACGGGATGTCGGCAATCTTTGACAGCCCCTGCAGGTCATTCTTCGGGAAGAACACGTAGGCCTTCTTGAAGCCGCCGGTGACTCCGCTGTCGATACCGTACATGCCAAGGGGGCAGCGCTCCTGGGTGTCCGAGAGCAAGGCGCCGACGGGATGGTCCGTCTGGGCGGTGAGATCGTTCGACAGAGCAGTGGCATATGGATCACCATGCCCTGCAGGCACCGAGAGGCTGAAGTCTAGCTCTGCCGCGTGGCGGCCGTTCTCCATGGCGAAGACAATCACGGCCTGGGCGAGTACGTCCTGGTACGCGTTCAGGACCGGCAAGGTCTTGTCACGTGAGCAGGCTACATCCAGCAGCTGAGCCGATTCCTCAATGGCCGAATATACACGTTCGACTTCAGCGGCTCCAGACATTGAGTCCTCCACGTGTCGATCTCGAGCGTCTGTCGACCTAGTCAGATCATTGGCAGTGCACCAGTGCGCGAGGAGCGTCACTGACCGTTGCCGCTTCCGGCTGCTCCATGCACCTGAAGCGCACCTGAAGCATTGTGCACCTGAGCATTGGGTACCTGAAGCATTGGCCACACGCCTTGGCTGGGACTGTATTGCTAGTTGGCGGCGGCTTGGCGGCCCACGACGGCCAGCTACGCGATTCCCGTGTGACGTCGGCTCGAGCCGGTCATCGCGTTCTGGCTCCCGCGACCGGAGACCGCTTCGGTGACCGACCGGGCGACGTGCTGGCCGGTGAGTCCGGCCTGTTCGAGGATGCCGGGCCGGGTGTCGTGGGTCAGGAACTCCTGCGGGAGGCCGAAGGGGATCACGGGGGTGTGGACTCCGGCTTGGCGCAGCGTGCGGGCGACGGCGTCGCCGAAGCCGCCGGCGATGCCGTTGTCTTCGACGGTGACGACGAGCCGCGCGTCGCGGGCCGCCGGGGCGAGCGCCGGGTCCACCGGCTTCACCCACCGTGGGTCGAGGGCGAGCGCGCCGATGCCCTGGTCGGCCAGGCGGGCCGCCGCGTCGACGCACACGCCGGCCATCACGCCGGCACCGGCCAGCAGCACGTCTGTCGCCATGCCCTCGCCCGGCCGGGTCACGATGTCCATGCCGCCGAGCTTGCCGCAGCCGGGGATCTCTTCACCTGCCGACGCCTTCGGGTAGCGGAGCATGGTCGGGCCGGTGGAGTCGGCCAGCGCCTCGGCGAGCAGCTCGGCCAGGCGCGCCGCATCGCGCGGTGCGGCGATCCGCAGCCCGGGCACCAGTTGGCTGATCGAGCCGTCCCACATGCCGTGGTGGCTCGCACCGTCCGGCCCGGTCACCCCGGCGCGGTCCAGGACGAACGTGACCGGCAGCTTGTGCAGGGCCACGTCCATCAGCATCTGGTCGAACGCGCGGTTGAGGAAGGTCGAATACAGCGCCACCACCGGGTGCAGGCCGCCCATGGCCAGCCCGGCCGCGCTGGTCACCGCATGCTGCTCGGCGATCCCGACATCGAAGACCCGGTCCGGGTACGCCTGCGCGAACGGCGCGAGCCCGGTCGGGTACAGCATCGCCGCGGTGATCGCCACCACGTCCTGGCGCTGGGCGCCGATCCGCAGGATCTCGTCGGCGAACACATGCGACCAGGTCCGCGCCGCCGCCTTCACCGGCGCCCCGGTCAGCGGATCCGTGCCCGCCGCGACCTGGTGCAGGCAGTCCTCGTCGTTGTTCTCCGCCGGCGGGTACCCGTGACCCTTACGGGTCAGCACGTGCACTATCACCGGCCCGCCGAACCCCTGCGCGTGCACCAGTGCCCGCTCCACCGCGGCCTGGTCGTGGCCATCGATAGGGCCGACGTACTTCAGCCCGAGATCCTCGAACATCACCTGCGGCTGGAGCATGTCCTTCAGGCCCTTTTTGATCCCATGCAGCGTCTCGTACAGCGGCGCGCCGACGAATGGGGTCCGCGGCAGCGTAGTCTTGATGGAATCGAGAACATTCTCGTACCGCCGCGTCATCCGCACCTGGGCGAGATGTGTGGCGATGGCTCCATGAGTCGGCATGTACGATCGGCCGTTGTCGTTGACAACGATCACTACCCGGTTCGTCTTGGCCGCTGCGATGTTGTTCAGCGCCTCCCACGCCATCCCCCCGGTCAGCGCGCCATCGCCGATGACCGCTACCACAGTCCGGTCCCGCTCCCCCCGCAGCCGGAACGCCTTCGCCAGCCCATCTGCGTACGACAACGACGGCGACGCGTGCGAATTCTCTACTAGATCATGCGGTGACTCGGCCCGGCTCGGGTACCCCGACATGCCACCCGGCTGCCGCAACGTGGCGAACTCCGCCTGCCGGCCGGTCAGCAGCTTGTGCACATACGACTGGTGACCCGTGTCGAAGACCAGCGGATCACGCGGCGAGTCGAACACACGGTGCAACGCGATGGTGAGCTCCACCACCCCGAGGTTTGGTCCCAGGTGCCCACTGTTCGCCGACACTGTCGAGATCAAGCGGTCCCTGATCTCCGCGGCCAAGGCGGCCAGCTCGTTCGGCCCGAGGTCCTTCAGATCCTGCGGACCACGGAGCGAATCCAGGAGTGTCATACAACAACACTCCTGGCGCGCCCAAAATTTGGTCAAGTCATCACGAGGGGGCAACATGTTGCCTCTGGCCGACCGGATGACAGTTTTTTGTCATCGTCCAGGCTGCGTGTCGGCCGGATGCGCCGAACCATGCTGGTTGGGTCACCTGGGATCTGCTGCCGTATCCGGCGGTCGGTTCCGCGCCAGGCCACCGACGTCGGCGATCGTCACCGGGTCGTCGCCGTGGCGTGCCGCCAAGCCGGTGCCAACTCGCCGAACAGTCCCGGCCAAGTTCTGTGGCCGAGGCTCAGGGTCGTGGAGCAGCCAGGACGAGAACACACCGCTACGACCGAGGTAGCCGGGAGGTAGCCGGACTCGTCCGGACGATTCGCCGCAAGCTCTTTACGCGGCCATTGAGGAATCCATCGGGCTGCCGGGCGTGGCGCGCGGGACAAGGCCCTTGGCCATCCTGACCGCGTACGCTACGCTTGCCTTGCCGCGAGTCCGTTACCAGTGGGTGACGGGTGAGTCGGGTGCCACAGCCGAGTCGGGTGCCATAGCAAGGGCCGGCGTGACAATATATTGTCCCACCGCGGTCTCTTGACGCTCGCCTTCGTGGTTCCCCACCCTTTTCGATATGGCTACCGCGCTGGAAAGCAAGCAGCAATCGGGCGGCAGGAAGGTCATTCTGGCAGAGCCGCGCGGCTTCTGCGCCGGTGTGCACAGGGCCATTGAGATCGTGGAACGTGCGCTCGAGATACACGGTGCGCCGGTGTACGTACGCAAGCAGATCGTGCACAACGAACACGTGGTGCGCCGGCTCGAGGCGGCCGGTGCCAGGTTCGTCGATTCAGAGACCGAGGTGCCGGACGGGGCGGTGTGCATCTTCTCCGCGCACGGCGTGTCCCCGCAGGTGCGCAGCAACGCCGCCCGGCGCCACCTCACGGTCATCGACGCGACCTGCCCGCTCGTCGCCAAGGTGCATCAGGAGGCCCGCCGGTTCGCCCGGGACGAGCGGACGCTGATCCTCGTCGGACACGCCGATCACGAGGAGATCGAGGGCACCTACGGGGAGGCACCGGACCGTACGATCATCGTGGAGAACGCGGACGAGGCCAGGCGGCTCGACCTCCCGCCGGGGACGTCCGCCGCCTTTCTCACCCAGACCACGCTGTCGGTGGACGACACGGCCGAGATCGTGTCCATTCTCCGCGAGCGGTTCCCCGGGCTGGCCGGCCCCGGCAGCGAGGACATCTGCTACGCCAGCCAGAACCGGCAGAACGCGGTGAAGTCGATCGCCGGGCGCTGCGACCTCGTGCTCGTCGTCGGGTCGGCCAACTCGAGCAACACGGTCCGGATGGTGGAGGTCGCGCAGGCCACCGGAGCCCAGGCCCGGCTGCTGCCCGACGCGGGCCAGCTGGACCCCGAGTGGCTGGCCGGCGTCCGCACCGTGGGGGTGAGCGCCGGCGCGAGCGCGCCCGAGGTGCTGGTCGAGCAGGTCATCGAGCGGCTCGCGACCCTCGGGTTCACCGACGTCGAAACCGAGGTGTCCGCCATCGAAACCGTCGTGTTCAAGCCGCCGTCGGGGCTCGAGCGGTCGCCGCGGGGCGGCACCGGCGACGGTGCTGCTGGCGGCGATGCCTGCGCCGAGCTGCTCGCCCGGGCCAGCGCACGCATCGAGGATCTGCTGAGCGCCGAATGCTCGCGCTGGGGGGCCGTCGACGCCCGCGCGGCGGTGCCGATCGAGGCGATCGCAGAGCTCGTCGCGGCGGGCGGCAAGCGGCTGCGCCCCACGTTCTGCATCAGCGGGTACCTGGCGGCCGGTGGTACGGCCGACAGTACGGCGGGCGAGGACGCGGTCGTCGCCGCGGCCGCCGGACTGGAGCTGCTGCACGCCTCTGCCCTCATTCACGACGACATCCTGGACAACTCGCCCACCCGGCGTGGGGTGCCGACCGTGCATGCCAAGCACGCCGGCATCCACGTGGAGCGCGGCTGGACTGGTGAGCCACGCCGGTACGGGGAGGGCGTCGCCATTCTGGCCGGCGACCTGGCATTCAGTTATGCCAACCGGCTCACCGGCGGGCTGCCCGGCCCGGCCATGGAGATCTGGACACACCTGGGCACCGAGATGCTCATCGGCCAGCAGCTCGACATCGCCCTTGCCGCCGAACCGGCGCCAGACCCGGACCTCGCCCGCTGGATCGCCGTCTGCAAGTCCGGTCGCTACACCATCCACCGGCCCCTCGCACTTGGAGCGTCCATCGCCGGGCGGCCGGACCTGCAGGCGGCGTTCGAGGCGTACGGCGTCGCGGCCGGCGAGGCGTTCCAGCTGCGCGACGACCTGCTCGATGCGTTCGGCGATTCCGCGGCGACCGGCAAGCCGGCTGGCCTGGACGTCAGCGAGCACAAGATGAACCTGCTGCTCGCCCTGGCGGCGACCAGGGACGCCCAGGTGGCCCGCTTGGTGGCGGACGGCCAGAACGGCGGCTGGGACCCGGGCCGGCTGCGCGCCGCGTTGCTCGCCTCCGGTGTACGCCAGGAGATCGAGCAGCGGATCGACCGGCTCGTCACGACCGCCCGCACGGCGCTCGAGGCGGCGCCGCTGGTGGACGGCTGGCGGCAGCGCCTGGGCGAGATGGCGGAGCGGGTGGCCTACCGCGACCGCTGAGGACACAGCGAGACCGGGAGGGACCCGATGCGCCGCCCAGCATGACCGAACGGAGAGGATGATCACACATGGTGGATCTCGGCATGCCCCAGGCGCCGCAGGCGCTCACCCCGCGCCGGGTGAGCCGGCAGCTGAAGCTGGGTCATGATGACAAGGCCGTGCTGGTGGGCGGTGGGGCGCCGGTGAGTGTGCAGTCGATGACGACGACGGTGACGGCGGACGTGGACGCGACGTTGCAGCAGATCGCGGAGCTGACGGCGTCCGGGTGCCAGATCGTACGAGTGGCGGTGCCGTCGACCGATGACGCCGAGGCGCTGCCGCAGATCGCCCGTAAGTCGCAGATCCCGGTGGTGGCCGATATTCACTTTCAGCCGCGGTACGTGTTCGCGGCGATCGACGCCGGGTGTGCGGCGGTGCGGGTGAACCCGGGGAACATCAAGGCGTTCGACGACAAGGTGGCGCAGATCGCGAAGGCTGCGGCCGAGGCGGAGGTGCCGGTCCGGATCGGGGTGAATGCGGGGTCGCTGGACAAGCGGCTGCTGGCCAAGCACGGCAGCGCGACGGCGGATGCGCTGGTGGAGTCGGCGCTGTGGGAGTGCTCGCTGTTCGAGGAACACGGGTTCCGGGATTTGAAGATCTCGGTCAAGCACCACGACCCGGTGGTGATGATCGCGGCGTACCGGAAGCTGGCGGCGGCGTGTGACTATCCGCTGCATCTGGGCGTGACCGAGGCCGGGCCGGAGTTTCAGGGGACGGTGAAGTCGGCGGTAGCGTTCGGTGCCCTGCTGGCGGAGGGGATCGGGGACACGATCCGGGTGTCGCTGTCGGCGCCGCCGGCCGAGGAGGTCAAGGTCGGAATCGCGATCTTGGAGGCTCTCGGGCTGCGGCAGCGCCGCCTGGAGATCGTGTCGTGCCCCTCGTGCGGCCGGGCGCAGGTGGATGTGTACAAACTCGCGAACGAGGTCACCGCGGGGCTGGACGGGCTGGACGTGCCGCTGCGGGTCGCGGTGATGGGCTGCGTCGTCAACGGGCCCGGTGAGGCCCGCGAGGCCGACCTGGGCGTCGCCTCGGGCAACGGCAAGGGACAGATTTTCGTCAAGGGCAAAGTCGTCAGCACGGTACCCGAAGCCAAGATCGTCGAAACCCTCATCGCCGAAGCCATGCGCCTCGCCGAAACCATGCGCCCCGCCGAAGAAGGCACCCGCGACGGCCAGACCCCCACCGGCGAACCACAGGTCGTCACCTCCTGACAACGTAGGCCAACCCGCATATGTTCAGTCGCCAAGTCGACGCCAACTCGTCGGTCAGTTCTGGCCAAGTGTGCTGACCGATACTGGGTCTAGGCGCATGGATGAAGGGACAGTCATGTCGCGATATGACTGGGATGAAACCAATCCTGCCATCGAGAAGCTCAAAGACTCCGTTGAGCCGGTCCGCCAGAAGGTGATCAGCCACCCGCTGTACCGGAAGCTGAACACCAAGGACGCAGTGGTGACGTTCATGGAACACCACGCGTTCGCGGTCTGGGATTTCATGTCCTTGCTGAAGAGCTTGCAGCGCAGCCTGACCTGCGTTCAGGTGCCGTGGGTACCGACTGGGCCGACGGTCAGCCGGCGGCTCATCAACGACATCACTCTGGTCGAGGAGAGCGACGAGCTCGAGGACGGCTTCATCAGCCACTTCGAGTTGTACCTGGACGGCATGCGGCAGGCGGGCGCCGACAGGACCCGGGTCGACGCCTTCATCGACCTGCTGCGCGCCGGCCAGCCTGTCGTCCCGGCGCTGCGCGAGGCGGGCGTGCCGGATCCGGCAGCGGAGTTCGTCACCGTGACCTGGGGTTTCATCTCCGGTGCGCCGGTGCACTGCCAGGCCGCGGCGTTCGCGTTCGGCCGCGAGGACCTGATCCCCGACATGTTCGACCAGGTGGCGGCCCTGAATGCCAGGTCGGGGAATTTGTCGACCTTCGTCGACTACCTCAGGCGCCACATCCAGGTGGACAGCGAAGAACACACACCCATGGCGATGCAGATGCTCGTCGACCTGTGCGGCGACGACGACGCCAAGTGGGTGGAGTGCGAGGAGACCATCAACCTCGCTTTCGCGGCGCGGCTCAAGCTGTGGGACGGCATTCTCGGGGAGATCCCCGAGCGCTGACCTGCCCTCGGCTGGAGAGTTCCCGCCTGCGGCGAGCAGTGGGCGCTGGGACCTGAGACTGGGACCTGTGACTGGGACCTGAGATTGGGACCTGAAAGCAGCCACCGCACCATTGTGCCGCCTTCGTCTGTCGCTGACCTTGGGAGGCTCGATTCGGTGTTCAACCGTGTCGCGGTCGTCAACCGGGGAGAGGCCGCGATGCGGCTCATCCATGCCGTCGGTGAGCTCAATGCGACGGATGCGCCGCGGATCGAAACCGTGGCCCTCCACACCGATGCCGATGCCACGGCCACGTTCGTGCGGAAGGCGGATCTCAGCTACTACCTGGGCCCCGCCGCGGCGCGCCCCTACCTCGACTTGGCCGTGCTGGAGCGCGCCCTGGTCGAGACCGGCGCGGACGCCGCATGGGTGGGCTGGGGCTTCGTCGCCGAGGACCCGGCGTTCGCCGAACTGTGCGAGGCGCTGGGTGTGACGTTCATCGGCCCTGACCCCGAAGCAATGCGCAAGCTGGGCGACAAGATCAGCGCCAAGCTGATCGCCGAGGAGGTCGGCGTTCCGGTTGCGCCGTGGAGCCGCGGCCCGGTGAAGGACCTCGACGCGGCGCTGCGCGCGGCCGAGGAGATCGGCTACCCGCTGATGCTCAAGGCGACCGCGGGTGGCGGTGGCCGCGGCGTACGCGCCATTGCCGGTCCCAACGAGCTCATCGACGCCTACGAGCGCACCAGCCTGGAGGCCGAGCGGGCATTCGGCAACGGTGCGGTGTTCCTGGAGCAGCTGGTTGCCGGCGCGCGGCACGTCGAGGTTCAGGTGATCGCCGACGGCCAGGGCACCGTGTGGGCGCCGGGAGTGCGGGACTGCTCCGTGCAGCGCCGCAACCAGAAGATCATCGAGGAGTCGTCCTCGCCGG
>Ga0066388_100001000_pt1 | contig 15040 bp, 13 predicted proteins | sample PanSoiMetaGPlot6_FD_64539 | JGI IMG/M metagenome (GOLD analysis project Ga0066388, IMG submission 64539) | Tropical forest soil microbial communities from Panama analyzed to predict greenhouse gas emissions - Panama Soil - Plot 6 (Hybrid Assembly) | ecosystem: Environmental > Terrestrial >... | reverse complement strand
GGCAGGAGAGCAAAACGCATCCAGCAGAGATCGCTTGCCCGGTCGCCGATCAACCCGAAGATCGGCGCGAGCATGATCTGAAACAGCGGCATGTGATTGTCAAACAGGTCACGATATTGCACAAGGCCGTGCGCCCATCCCCAAATGACGTGGAGATGCTGAGATTCATCGGCGTCGAAACGGTAGCCGGTGATGTTCACAATCCTGAGCACAATCATGATTGCGAAAAGACTTGCCGCGGCGGCGCATTCAGCCGGGCCAGACATTCCGAAATGTGCGGCACCGCGTCGCGAGAAAGATGCGCACCGCACTGTAGCTGATCTTACAGGAGCGAACACCATTTCGATAAAACCCGCTAAGCGTTAATTAGATGTGGAAATTCTTTCGCCGCATTCTCGCACTAACGAGATGAACCAGCTGCGCCAGCGGCGGCATACCCCCTGGGCCGCTACTACGGTCTTTGCGCATAGAATTTGAAGATGCCATCTACCATCTTTGCGCGCGAGGCAACGCGCGGCCAGTCGGTTTTTCGTGACGAGCCTGATTGCGCTCGACTCCCCGGCGACGCCATGTGAACGACTCGCCCGAGTTTACGCTGCGCACTGAAAGCGGTGAAGAATTCACTGGGTCTCGTTAGGCAAACTGCGCGGACTTGACAGGGCTATGCACGTTGGGCCGTGCGATTGACGTAGATTATGTTGTTCAGCTGTACCGCGCCACGGATCTCGGTACCGGCACTCAGGGTAGGATACCGATTGCAATACAAGTCGACGAAGATTTCCGAGGACATGGAAAATCTGCTGGGCAAGCACGCGCTCGGACGGCAACGCCTTCGAGAACACATGAAATGTAAGAGGGGAGGAACTGAGTAGAAGGGATAAAGACTTACTATCGAAATTACGCGATTGATTTGCCGTAGATGCGGTAGGTTTTGTAGCGGTGTGCGCCGATGCTCTCGATGAAACGGTTGATCATGACGTTGTTCTCCAACGTCATGCTCAACTCCGCTTGGAATCCGGATTTGACCATACCCGCTTCCATGAGGCGCAGCACCATCATTTCTGCCACGCCGAGCCGACGAAACTGCGGCCGCACGCCCATGGCGATGTAACGCGCTTTGCGAATGCGCGGTTTGTAATAAAGCAACCTGGCCAGACCGATCGGGATTCCGAAGGTTGTGAGTCGGCCGCCTATCTTTTTCAGCGCCACATTGATGTCAGGAAGAGACAGAGCGAAGCCAATCGCTTCGCCGCCGATTTCAGCAACGGCGGTGAAATCGTCACGCACTAACGGTTTCATCTCCGCCGCCATATAGTCGAATTCGCCTTTTGTGAATGGCACAAAACCCCAGTTTTGTTTCCAGGCTTCGTTGTAGATTCGGACAAAATTGGCCGCTTCGGCCTCGAGATTTCGCAGATTGCCGCGGCGAATTGTAAATTGCGCCCGCGGTTCAAGACGAGCCGCCAGCTTGCGCAAACGAGCCATGGCCGCGCTTGGATCGCTGAACCACCACGCGAAGAAATCGATCACTTTGGTGAAACCAAAATTGTCGATCAAACGCTCGTAATACGGCGGGTTGTGAGTAGTGAGCACCGTCGGTGGATGTTCGAACCCCTGTACGAGCAACCCGCAGGTGTAATTGGTTGAATAGTCAATCGGGCCTATGATTTCAGTGCGCCCTTTCCCGCGAAGCCAACTCCCGGCACGTTCGAAAAGCGCGGCAGCTACACCCTGATCGTTGATACACTCAAACAAGCCGAAGCAACCGACATTCGACTGGTGCAGCGAATTATAATTTGGGTCATCGCTTGCCATGATTCGTCCAACAATCTCTCCGTTTTTCCGCGCGAGAAATAACGCAGCATCGCCATGTCGGTAGAATGGATGCCGGTTACGATCGAGGAACGCCTTGCGTTCGATTATCAGCGGCGGAACCCAAGCCGGATCGTTGGCATAAACGCGCCATGGGAATTTGATAAACGCGTTACGAGCCCGGCGTGAACTGACTTCTGAGATTTCAATCTTCGACACGCAGAAAAACAGCTACGCCGGATTTCGAGATTTCTCGGCGATTTCCAGCAGCGACTCGGCCATATTTTCCTGGCGAAACAGAAGATAAACAAACAGCAAATTGAGTGGGACCACTTCGAACCAAAAATAATAAACTGGTTGGTTCATGAACAGGAACGCAAACAGGACCAGCATCCGGATGTTCGTCATCAATAGTCTCCACCACTTGAGCATCGGGCGGGCAAAATCTCGATAACGCGTTTTTAGCCCGTCAGGAATTTCACCGTGAAACAATTGGCGGACGACATCACGCAACGTTTTCAGGCGTGGTGCCAGCATTTCCTGTTGGCGCGTAAAATTCAAATACAACGCAAGCAGGAGCTTCTGCCACGGTGTCTGACGCCAGGTCAACTTATGGTAATCCGATCGTAGTCCAGACGAGGAATCTAAGCCCCTGCGCGCTCTCGTCGTTACAAAGTAAAGATAAGTGCTGCGATAATAATCCGCCGCTGCTCCTTGCAATGCGTGACTGACTCCAGCAGCAAACGCGAGAAGAAAGATGGTTACTGACGAACCTGCGAACAAGCAGCGCAGAGTCAAATGCACGTAAACACTGACAAAGACCAGGTGGTCGGCGACGCTGTCAATGATACGGCCTTCACGGCTTTCCTGATGCGTCAGACGTGCCAGCTGGCCGTCCGCGTTATCGAGTGTGTTCGCGCAAACATGGAGCACCATGCCCGCAGCATTGATGCCCAGATCGCGATAGTAATAAAAATGTCCGGCGATGACGCCAAAGACGCCGGCCAGCAAGCTAACGCCGGCTGGAGTCATCTTGAGCCGCGCAAAAAACTTGGCCAGCCAAAATCCTATTGGCCTGTAGAAATACAGATCGAGAACTCCCTCTACGTCGCGCGTTTTATATGTGCCTTCGACGCGCAAAGGAGGCGCCTCTGTTTGTTGAAGCATCAGATTATATCCAACTGCTCGAGCTTAGCCCGCGAGAGGACTGCAATGACGAATGAATATCAAAGCTCGAATAACAAGTAGTCGCGCAGCAGGCGGGACTTCGTCGTTCCGACGGAAATTCGTCATTAAGTGTTGGTCATTAGCATTCACGCGCTTTGCTTTTGCAGCATCCTTGGAACGAGTGTGTCTCCGAGAATGTTCAAAGCTTCGTCCAGGTCCGCACGTGTATGTTTGGCAGTCACACAAGCACGAAAACAGATTCGATGTTGGGGCACGGCAGGATAGTCAACCGGCGCAACCCATAAACCACGGCGTCGCAATTCGTGCCCCAGCCGATACATTCGCTCCCGATCGCCGATCACAATAGGCATCACATAGGTCGTCGATTCTCCGGTATCCAGTCCGAGATTTCGGAGTTGCGCATGAAAGTAATCGGCGTTTTCCCAGAGTTGGGTCCGCAGTTCCGGCTGCTGGGTACCCAGCTCCAGCGCTTTTATGATTGCCGCGATCACCACAGGTGGTAGCGCACACGAATAAACATACGGGTGCGCATAGAAGCGAAGATATTGCAGCGTCTCCTTGGAACCAGCAACGAACCCGCCGAGCGCTCCGAAAGCTTTCGAGAACGTTCCATAGACGAGTGGGACGCGATCTTCCACGCCAAACCTTTCAGCCGCCCCGCGACCATGCTCGCCACACGCCAGCATGGAATGCGCTTCGTCAATAAACACACTCGCGCCATGAGACTCTGCGACAGCGAGTAATTCTGTCAGGTTCCCGAAATCGCCGTCCATTGAATAAATACCCTCGACAATCACAAGTTGACGGCGCCCTTTTTGGCGGGCCAGCGCAACATCAAGTGAGGCTGGATCGTTATGCTCAAATTTCTCCGTGCGGCACCGGGAAAGCACAGCTCCGTCTCGAAGGCTGAGATGTGAGCGATTGTCGAGAAGGGCCACGTCCGTTTTACGAAGGAGACCGGAAATGGTCCCTAGCGCGCCGCCGAATCCGCTGTTGAAAAGCATTGCGTCCTCGCGTCCGAGAAATTTCGCGACGCGTCGCTCAAGTTCGCGATGAAGGTCGGTCATTCCGGACAGCATTGGCGAGCCGCATGCTCCCAATCCATGGGTGCGAAGCGCCTCGTGAGCCGCGGCCAGCACCTCGGGATGATTGGCAAGGCCGAGATAATTATAGGAGCAGAGATTGATCACCGGCCGCGGTTTTCCGCCGTAATTGATCACTGTGCGCGCATCGGCTGTGGCAAGCAGCTCAGGCTCGTACAACTCAACCGCCCATGCGCCGACGCGCATCCAGTTCGTAAAGCTCGCTGGAGCTTGCAGCGGGTCGTTGCTTTCGCCCGCCAGGAAATTGCTTAGACTAAGTTTTGCCGGGTCTTGATTCATCGAATCGTACACTGTTTTTCGCTCGCTGCCGCCCCTACGGGCAGCATGTCCCAGCAAAGTTGAGAGTTTTTATGGTTCACAGATTCCTTACGAAGTTCTCCGCTGCATCGGCAGAGTTCCGTGTCGGGGCAGCCAATTTAGCGGGTTTCGCATTGAGGACAAGACTTTTACTGCAATCGAGCGACCGTCCGCGGACACTCCGTTTGTGTGGGTTGATCCGCCTGCAAGCAACGGCGCCTTCCCGGCCGTCGTACTGGTGGACGTGCTAGGAAGCCATTTCTCCCTGGTGCTCTGCCTTCACTTTCGCGTGGTGCGGAAAACGTAATCCCAAAGCGGCGAGCTGATGCCGTATCCGACGCAATCGTCCTTGAAATGATGGCGCAGATGATACTGCTTTAGCCAAAGCCACGCGCCACGCTTCATGGCGAGATGGTGCGTTGCGTAATGGAGCATGTCGTAGCAGACGTAACCGAACACGAACCCAGCAAACAGAGCCGGCGCCAGGCTTCCAAAAAGCAAAAGAAACAGACCATAGAAAAGAAACGCGAGCGGGATGCTTATCACCGGCGGCATAACGAGTCGGCGCGCGTCGTTGGGATAATCATGATGCACGCCGTGAATCACATAGTGCAACCGCTTTCCCCAACGAGTTTTCGGTTCGTAATGGAATATGTATCGGTGGATGAGATATTCTGTCAACGTCCACAACAAAACACCGAGCAAAAACAGCGCCGCCGCCGCCGCGATCGACAAGTAGCGTTGCCACAGAGATACGTAAACCATGTAGGCAACGACCGGCAAGTACAGCACTAACGGAGTCACCGGATGGACCCGTGAAAAAAACTCCATAAAATCGCTCTCGAACATGCGCACCGTTTCGTTCTTGTTCGAGACGTACAATCGATCCGCCATTGTTAAAAACTAATGGGCCTGGCACTCAGATCAAGGCCGCCTATTTGATTGGCCAAGTCAGGCACCTGCCGAGAGGTCGTCCTTTCTTTCATTCGCTCAACCCGGGAATAGAGGCTGTATCGCTTGTCAAAAACGAACTGAAACAGCAGCCGGCTCCACGACGAATGATATTTCAAGTGGTTGTAAAATTCTGGCGCCATAGCGCGCAGTTTCGGCAGGTTGTTCCACGGGATAGATGGCAAATCGTGGTGCTCGTTGTGATAACCCATGTTTAGCGCTACCCAATTAATTGGCCCGTAATAGCTGAACGTTTCCTGGTCGAAATCGTAAGTGTAATGCTCCTGAATCCAGCGAGCCCCCACCGGGTGCAGGCCAATCGAAAAGAAAAAAGCGAAAACGAGGTAAAGAAATCCCGGCCAACCGCATAAATAAACGACCGCCACGCCGTAGACAGCGGCACACGCAAAATTGATAAAGAACCAGCGATCCCACATCTTGATCGCTTTCAATCGTGGCGGCCGCGTCACCTGAAAAAATGGAAAAAGCATCAGCCAGATCGCCTTGCGATACCATTTGTTGCCGACCAGCCGTGCTTCCCAATGGTTTGCGAGGTCCGCGTCGTATTCGTAATCGCCCTGATGCGAATGATGCTTCAAATGATAAACACGAAACCCCATCGCCCCGGGAGTAAGATTCGGAAGATCGGCGATGATGGCCACCATCTTATTCCAGCTTTTGTTCCGGAAAATCAGATTATGAGTTGCATCATGGATGATCACGTAATTGGCATGATTCGCGAAGGCGCCGACGCAAAACGCGATGAGAAGACTGAGCCACCAGTAACCGAACCCGAGTCTTCCCATTTCGAACGCGATCCCTGTTTGCATAATTACGATCGAGATGGCAATGAGCGCCGTCCACGGATTGCGCACCATCAGTTGCCGGACTTCCGGATGCGCTTTGATGATCGCCCGCGCCCGCGTCGGATGTGGCTGATCAGATTCAGACTGATAAAATGTGCCCAGCATCGGTTTGCTCCATAAGGTAAACCAACTACCAGCCTGGGTATTTTCAAGCGCTCGCCAAGCAAAAACGATCCTATGGGGGATTCGTGTTCGCCTTTAATATCTCGCGACTTGTGCGATTTCTGCGAAAAGATTGACCGAAGAACCCATCTACGCATGAAACTCCCGCAGTTCTCGGCTCTTCGTGCAAAATCGAAATCGCGTGTCTTCGTCGCCATCGCTCGTTTTCTGGTTGTGGCAGGTCCGGTTGCGTCGCTCGATACTTCGATCGCCTCCGAACCACTCGCCAAAGGAATCCAGGACAACTCATTTTTCATTGAAGAGGCTTATAATCAAGAGCCGGGTGTGGTGCAGCACATATTGAATGTTCCGATCAATTTCATCAACGGCTCGCGTGAGATCACACCGAGTTTTACCCAGGAATGGCCGGTGTTCAGTCAGACGCATCAGTTCTCTTACACCATTCCATACGCCTTCACGGAAGGCGACAACGGCATGGAAGATATGCGGCTCAACTATCGCCTGGAGGCTTTGACGGAAGACAAATACACTCCAGCCTTCGCGCCCCGCTTCTCGCTTGTCCTTCCGACGGGCGATCCCGACAAAGACATGGGCGTCGGCAGCGTAGGTTATGAGACCAACCTGCCTTTTAGCAAGATCGTGAGCGACCGTTGGACTCTACATTTCAACGCCGGCATGTCCGTATTTCCCAACGCGCGGAACCACGACCTTACGAATTACAATCTTGGCGCCAGCGCTATTTTCGCCGTGAGCCGAGATCTAAATCTCATGCTGGAAACGGTTGCGGGATGGAATGACGACATCGCCGAAGGAGTGCTTTCACCTGAGGCGACTGTGAACCACTCGACGACAGCACTCATTTCTCCCGGTGCGCGTTACGCGTTCAATCTACCGAACGATGCGCAACTGGTCGTTGGCCTGGGTCTGCCCATCGGGCTCACCTCTGATTCTCCCGATTGGGGTCTCTTTTTTTATTGTTCGTTCGAGCATTCGTTCATACGAATCAAAACCGGTGGAGCCAAGTAAGGAAAGCGATACGCGGGCGGCTCTAATCGACGCCGCGATGAAAACCGTTACAAAAGCAAATATGACACCGTTGCCAGCAGCGTTTGCGCCTATCGCGCGGTATACCCGCCGTCGACCGCGAAAACTTGACCGGTAGCGAACGACGCAAAACCCGAACACAAAAACAGCACCATCCCGGCAATCTCCTCAGGTTGCGCCGCTCGACCCATTGGAGAATTCGCCATCAAGGTCCCGCGGATAGAAGGATCTTCGAACCAGTGTTTGGTCATTCCAGTCTCGACCAACCCCGGAGCGAGAGCGTTAATCCGGATTTTCCGGCTCGCGTATTCAAGTGCCGCCGCTTTGGACAACCCGATCACGGCATGTTTTGCCGCCACGTAGGGGGCTATGCCTGGATCCGCAATCATGCCGGCAATCGACGCGTTGTTTACGATCACGCCGCCACCGGATTGCAGCATGTGTAAAATTTCGTATTTCATGCAAAGGAAGACGCCCTTCAGATCGACCGCAATGACTTCATCAAAATTTGCCTCTTCAAGCTCAGCCAACGGCGCTGCGACGGGAAGGATTCCGGCATTGTTGAATGCATAATTTAATGCACCGTATGTTTTCACGGTAGTCGCGACAAGATTTTGGACCTGCTTGGCTTCACGGACGTCTGTTTCGACGAAAACAGCTTCGCCCCCTTCTCTATTGATTGATTCTGCTGTTTCGGCGCCCTCAGAATTTATATCGCCAATCACCACTCTGGCGCCATGGCGTGCAAAAAGAAGCGATGTCGCGCGGCCGATTCCGGTAGCGCCACCAGTAACGATCGCGACTCTATCAGTAAAGTTGAATTGAGTAGGACAGAAGGCCATGACAGGCGGGCGGGCCGTTTGCTAACGCATTTCGATGACCTTGCCATCTCTATGATAAAGGCAAAGAAGATTCGGTAAGCCGATGGTGTAGCAAGCTTACGGTCGGGGTGCGTGGCGCCGCACCCCGACCGATTCCTAACTCGATGGCGAATTTACGGTTACGAGACACGCTGCCATGCGTGCTTAAAGGACTCGATCGCACCCAAGAAGTCGCCGTTCGCGATACTGGCGTTGCCTTGCTGAACCATCTGCTGCGCGTCTGCGATCCGCCGCGGATTCCTGTTCTCGACCACCGCCTGGTCGATTGTGATCTGCGCCAACTCACGGACGGTATCTGCCAGTGCCGCGATAATCGCCGTCACTGCAGCTGAGGGGTCGTCGATTTGGAGCAGCTCACGCGCGGCGTTCTCGACCTGGGCAAACACCATGCTGCCGTTGTTGCGCAGGTGTGAACCATCCAGCCACGCATTGCTGTCGATTGCGCGATTCAACGCGTCGATCGCGTTGCGGTAGCGAGGCTGATTATCTGGATCGACGCCAACAAGGGCGTTTATCTGATCGCGTAATGTTGTGAGCAGGTTCTTTGGCAACCGCACGGCAAGAGCTTTCCCGTCCATCGTGCTTGGCGCTGCGACCCCGAGCAACTTCAGGATCGTTGGCGCAACATCGACCGTCTGGATCTGACGCAGTGTGCCGCGGCCGATGTCCGGACCGGCGGCGAAAAAGATCGCGGACATGTCCGAAATGTTCGGGTCGTGACCGTGTGCCCCGTAGAAGTTCGGGACCGACAGAACTGGATTTGGAACCGTCGGGTCATCTTTGCGAATGACCACCGGCGTTTGCACGCCGTCGAAGTTGTAACCGGGCGGCATCATCGCAAACACATCTCCGGAATCTTGCCCGATGAACTCATTGGTCATCCGCCCGAACTGCGGATCGTTGATGTCGTCGGGCACCGGTCGTGTGTAGATCTTGTCGAAAACCGGAATTGCGCCGTTCGTGTAATTCGGGTTCGTGTCGGTGACGGTTTGCAGAGCATTGAACAGCTGCTGCTGTAAGGCCAGATATTCCATGCGAGTGACGGTGCCGTTCGGCTCGCGACCTTGCAGATTGATGTAGAAGTTAACCGCAGGCCCGGATGTGACAGCGCGGACTTTCGTCGTGTCGACGTTGTTTGCCGCGAGAAACGCATTCGCATTAACCGCGGTATGGAATGGATCGAACCCGTGGTCGGACACAACCAGGATGTTGCTGTTCGGGACTCCGTTTGCGTCAGTGCCGACGGCATCGATGACGCGCTGCACCGCTTGGTTCGCCACCTGATAGGCGGTGGCAATGTAATCGCGGTAGCGCGCCAGTTTCGCGGGATCCTGATTCTGGCCGATCGAGTTCGGATCCCGGGGATCCGTCGCCTGCCGTGGATCGGTCGCCAGAAATTGATGCTCGGAACCGTCCGGCTGCTCGATGTAAATCATCGCCAGATCGACATTCGGAAATCGCGAGATCGCACGCAGGCCGACGCTGGTCTGGTAGGTGACAAACTCCCGCACCAGCTCTTCGTAAATCGCTTCAAGCTCGGTATCTGGGAAACTAGTGAAAGTTGACGGAGGCCCGTCGATCCGCTCGACAATTCGGAAATCCGCCTGCGGCTGCCAAAAGCCAATGTTGTTGTTGATGTCGTCAATATCGGCGAGAACCGCCGCGTTGCGTGGAATGAAGCTGGTGGAGCTGCGCGCAATCCGCACCGTGGAAAGATCCGGCGCAAGCTGTGAGACGAAGTAGCGGACCCCGGCCTTATTCGAATGTCCTTCCAGATAAAAGAGCGCGGAAATCTTTACGCTCGGCTGGATGTAAGCCGGACCGGTACCGAGTGGTGCTGCGGTGAATGGCCCAAGGATGGAGCCATGGTTTGCATCAAACATGACGAGCGTGTCGTAATTCGTCGTGCTGTCATTCGTGGTGTCGAGCGCGGCGACCTTGATATCGTAGCTCTGACCGCCGGAGTTGAAGGTTTCGAGATTCGCTTGGAGCACGGGACTTTGCGACGTATGCCCAGCGGTTGTGAGGTCGTTGACCGTCTGGGGCGGTGCGGGGCTGAAGTCTGTCGCGGTCAAAGGGAAACCTTTTTGAAACGGCGGCGTCGCCGAACCAAACGGCACGGTACAGGTGACTGTGCGCTCCGCAGCCGGCTGCACGATTATGTTCGGGTCCCGACCGGGAACCGTCACGTTCAACCCGTCACCGCCCGGCCATGTGGCAGTAGCAACAGTTTTGTTATTCTCCAGCAATGGTCGCCAGAGGGGAACAGCCTTCAGCTCCGGACTCGGGGCCGGACCATCAATTAAATAGCCGCCAATCGGTGCGGAAAAGCCGCTAATGTTGAATGTGAACGGACTGGCGAGCAGATGGAATGTGTTTGAGACGACGTCATTAGCTGCGGCGATCGAACCTGTGGCGATCGCGATGTGCGCGGCCGCCGTCAGGGACGGCGCGATCGTAATGTTTTGCTGCGCCGAAAAACCTTTCGCGCGAAGCAGATTGAATCCCTCGTTCGGGTTCAGTTGCCCGCTAGCATTGAGTTGATCGACGATCCGAGGAGTGGCGCCATCAAGGGAGATGATCACCGCTTTAGGTGTCGCGTACGCGCTCGTGCAAAGCACGGCGGAAATCAAAAGACTGATCGTTCCGCGCTTCTTCGTGGAGTTGGATCTGGAGTTGAGTGGTCTTTGAATCATGCCCAGACCAAAACAGCAGACGGTAACAACCAAATGACATGAGCGTAAAAGTTGTGTGAAAAATTTTATTTTGCCGACAACCTTCGAACTCGCTCGAGAGCATTGCGCCTACGGTGCTGGCGAGCGCGTCGGTCTCATTTCGCGGAACGAAATGATAACAAAGAGGTCGTTAGCGCAGTTTTATGGAGAGCTGATCCTGCGACGCTCGTAGCCGAATCCTCAAACGCGCTTTTTCAATGGCAGGCCTGCAATATGAAAAGGTTGCCAAAATACCGATGATACATTCCGCTGCCCGGCCGCGACCAGCCGTGTTCTCACAAACAGCGGTTACGCTTTCACCAACTGTCAGCTTTTTTGTTTCAGTGTTTTCGCCCCTGTTCTTCTTCGCGAATGGGCAGCGCGCCATTCGCGTCGTTTCCGCGTGTAATACGCATGCCAGTAATGAGCAGCGCGCCATTCGCGCTGTTTGCGCGTGTAGTACGCGCGCCAGTATTCGGCTGAGCGTATTCGCGGACGCCCACGCTTTTTCATACCGACCCCTATACAGAATTCTACGGAAACGGCGGAGCGAAGGCTCCAGAAAAATCGCTCAACTGCGAATTGTCCGTATTTTGTGATTTTCCGCGGGATGGCCGGTTGGGTAGCCAGGCAGTGGCCAATTGAAGCCCTGTCGACTTGTCAGTTCTCTTGGCGCGTCTCCCGATCCGCAAGGACAAGGACAGCGAAGTTCCAGGCAACGGAGGGATTGCGCCAGTTAAAATGATTCCGACGGTTGCCTGCATCCAGCTCCGGAGATCAACGAGAGATGCTGTATGATAACAGGCCCACATGGAAATCTGTTTCGACAATCCGGATTACGACGGACATTTTCTGCGCGCGCTCGATTGCGCGCCACTAGGCGCTCAGATCGGGGAGGCCTGGGCGATTGCCGTACAGATCCAGCCCGGCGACACGACGAGCTGGTATAACGCCTGGTCGTCCTATGCCGACCAATTGTACGAGCTCGCCATAAAGTCTCGCACCGCCGTGCATCGGATTCCTGCGCGCATCGAATTATTAGCGCACCGCCTACATCTCATGTTCGCGGCGCCGGTCGACCCGCGGGTCATCCAGGCATATGAGAAGCAAACGACGCCTTATAGGAAGCCGCCGCGTTATTTGAGCCGCCGATCGAGATTCTCAAGATTCCGTATGACGCTACAACACTGCCCGGTTATTTCATCAAACCCGATGCGAGCGACACACCACACAAACTTTGTTGTCCACAGGCGAATACGACGGAACGTGTGAGGAATTATTTTTGTCATTGCGCGTGGTGCGTTGAAACGCAGCTACAACGTCTTGACCTTTGATAGTCCCGGTCAAGGCGGTGCGCTCGTCACACAAAAATTGCCAATGCGAGCTGATTGGGAAAAGGTCGTAATGCGACGAGCGAGGACGCAGGTGAGCACTGCGAGGTGGGAGCACGCGAGGTTTTTTCTCAAAGGATGTTTGACTGGCTTGATCGGATCCTTGCCCGATGACTCTGTAAGCAGCCTTCTAAAACCGCAGTTCGCCTAAGAAAAGAGAGAGAGCGACCCTAACGGGATTCGAACCCGTGTTACGACCGTAAGCCTTTTGACTAACGAGTTTCCCTGGTAAATGGATATGAGAAAACTTCTTTGAACATTGCCGGACGTTATGCAATCTAATTATGCACTATGCGAGGCATAAACAGACAGTCGCCACCAATGGGGGCGCGACCATAACGGGATAGAAACCCGATATGACAAGCGTTCATCGTCAACCAGGCAGACCTTACTGGTTCTGCGCGTTCTCAATCTTCGATCCGCAAACGAATCGCGGCAGGCGTGTCTTTCGGTCCACGAAAACGAGCGACAAGAAGCAGGCCCTGGGAATCTGCCGCGCATGGCACACGGCCGCGCTTAAAGCGCGCAACGGCCAGTTGAGCGTGGACGCCGCGCGTGAAGTGATCGCGCGCGGTGTCAGCGACGTGTTCACTCTGGCAAACGTCGAATCGTTGCCAAGTGCCTCCATTAAATCCTGGTGTGAAACGTGGCTGCAAGCAAAGTCCATCGAATCTGAGGAATCCACGCACGCCCGTTACGGTCGCATAGTTGAGCGGTTCCTTGAGTGCATCGGAGCGAAAGCGAATCGCGACCTTTCCACCTTGCAATCGAGCGATATCACGCGCTTTCGTGATCGCGAGGCAAGAGAACTCTCGCGTGCGACCGCCAATCTGAGTTTGAAAGTCTTGCGTGTCTGCTTTGGCGAGGCAGTCAAGCAAGGACTGCTTGCCGTGAATCCGGCTGTACGCGCGTCGGTGCTCAAATTGCGCGACAAATCCGCAAGGCGTGCTTTCACGCTCTCGGAAATCAAACGGATTCTGAAAGCGTGCGGCGATGATGCCGAATGGCGCGGCCTCATTCTTTTCGGTTTGTATCTCGGCCAACGCCTCGGCGACTTGGCGCGGCTAACATGGCGAGCAGTGAATCTCGAAAGCGGCGAGATTGCGTTCACCACTCGCAAGACCGGCCGGCGAATCGTGCTCCCGCTGGTGCAACCGCTGGCCGATTACTTGGCATCGCTGCCAGCGGGTGACAATCCCAACGCCTTCATCTTTCCCCGCTCGGCAAGCGCGAAGCGCACAGGCACACTTTCCAATCAGTTTCGTGAGATTCTCGTTGCCGCGGGTCTTGTCGAACCGCGTGGACACGAGAGCACCGGCAAAGGCCGCTCACAAGCGCGGGAAACGAGCGAGATTTCGTTCCACAGCTTGCGCCACAGCGCGGTGACAATGCTAAAAGCGTCCGGTCTATCCGATGTGTTCGCACGCGAGATTGTCGGACACGAGAGCGCGGCAGTCTCACGGCAATATACGCACCTAACAACCGACGACCTGCGCCGTGCGATGCGACGCTTGCCGGACATCACAAACATCTAAAACGAATTCTGGTGCTGCTTGGCAAGGGAGTTCCGCTTTTAGAACGGAGTTATCGGCTAGCAGCCTTGGCTGCGGCAACGATCTTGTCGAAGCGCAGATCACCACGCAAAGAATCCCAACACGGATTGAAGCGCAGATCGCCATACGTTGGGGCAGCCCCGGGCATCGTGGCGACAATTTCGAGTTGCTCCAGCGCGCGGTCGCGCTGGCCCGTCCACGCATAAACCAACGCTAGGTTCGTCACAAGTCCCGGACCGAAGATCGAATCTTTGGCAATCGGCATGAGTTCGACTGCGCGAAGTGCTTCCCGGATGGCATCTTCTTTTCGACCGAGACCGGCATCAAACATCGCGGCTTGCCTGAAGTATTCTTCATCCTTGGGCTTGTCGCCCCATGTCGCGTCCCATTTCTTGCGCGCGGCTGCAAACACCCCCAGCGCTTTCTCCTTATCACCACGCGCGCGCGCAACCTGCCCATCCGCCTCGCTGTCCGGAGGTTGTCCACCTAAGGCCTGATCCGCCCACTTCGCTGGCGTGGCGGCAATCACCCGAATTGCTGCGTCGTAATCGCGCAGGTAAAGGGCTGCTAGGAATCGGGTCTGCCAGATTTCTTCAGAAGGACTAAAGTCCGGCGGCACTTGTTCCAGAAGAGATTGAGCCGCGGCTGGATCACCCTGCGCCAGCTTGATCTCAGCGAGCAGCATTTGATTCCAAGGGGTGCCTATTATGCCGCTCGCAGCGCACTTTTTCAAGAGTTGTTCATACTCGTGGTAGCGGCGCATATAAGAATAAGTGTCGCCGAGCCAGTATGCGACCTCAGTGTTGCGTGGGTCGAGGTCGTTTGCCTTTTGCAGATTGGCCACCGCAGAGTCCCAGCGATTTTGGTGCCTATCAATCCTGGCCGCGATAAAAAACGCTTCCGAATTATTCGGCAACTTACGGCGAGCGATGCTCAATTCCTCGCGGGCACGGTCGAAACTAGCAGTGTTGATCCCTCCCGGTATGCCCCGACCTGGGGCAGAAAAAGCAGCTCGGAAGTAATAGCGAGCCAACGCCAGATGAGTCTCGCCCAAGTCTGGACGTAGGCGCAGCACGGCATCCGCGGCTCTCTTTGCTAACTCAAGGTCTTTCGGATC
>Ga0066388_100000998_pt1 | contig 15041 bp, 7 predicted proteins | sample PanSoiMetaGPlot6_FD_64539 | JGI IMG/M metagenome (GOLD analysis project Ga0066388, IMG submission 64539) | Tropical forest soil microbial communities from Panama analyzed to predict greenhouse gas emissions - Panama Soil - Plot 6 (Hybrid Assembly) | ecosystem: Environmental > Terrestrial > Soil... | reverse complement strand
CCGATTCTGGTGCGGCCGGTCCGCGAACAACTGGAACACGATCGCATCATTCGCCAGCTGCAGACTCGCTTCCGGCGTCGCTATGAGGTCGGCATCAACCCCGGCGCGGAGCAGAACGCCCCCGTCGGCGCCGGCCCCTCCGCCCTTTATCCCGATCTCGTGCTCTCGTCAACCGACCGCGGACATCGGCTGCAAGTGGTGGTGGAGGTCGAGACGGGGGAATCGGTCAACCATCTCGAAGCGCTCGCACAGTGGGCGCACTTCTCCCGAACGCGGGCGGCGTTTCATTTGTACGTGCCGGCCGGAATGGTGGACGTCGCGCGTCACCTCTCCGACGACAACGAGATCTTCGTCGCAGAAATCTGGAGCTACCACACGGTAGGCGACGAGATTCGCTTTACGCTGGTGCACCGCAGCCGCGAAGCGCCTCCGCAGCCCCGGGTGCCCCAAGCCCGCCGTCCGGCAGGCCCGGCGCCGCGACGCCCCGCGGGAGTTGCCCGGCGCAAGCCCGCCGCGCGTGCCAAGCCAGCGCCCACTGCCAAGCGTCCACGGAAAGCGAAAAGGAAGTAGAGAAGGCAGGCGGGCTCGGCCCGTCACCGCTGATGGCGTTCTTGCGATTCACTCGGGACAAGCGAGGCTACGAGCACTTCTACCTGCTCCAGCCGTCCCACCGCGGCAAGTCACCGGCGCGCGTCCTGTACTGGTTCCGCACGCCGCCGAACGTGAAGGTCGGGCGGGAGCCGTTCGACGAGCGCGTCCGACACGAACTCGAAGCGCAGAATCCGGATGTGACGTTCGACTGGCGCAAGATTCTCGAAGCGCCCATCCCGTCGGCCGACGCCGAGAAGTGGCGCGAGCGCCGGCGCGCGGCACGCGCTGCGCGAGCCGCGAAGCGAACCGAAGTGAGCGAAGAGGTCGACGAAAGCCGCGACGAGGGCAGCGAGGAGGAGGAAGCGGCACAGGATGAAGCGGTGCAGGAGCCGCCCATGCACGTGCTTGAAGCCGTCGCAGACTCAATGGCCGATCGAGCGTCTAATGAGGCAGCCGAACCGACGAACATTGAGCTAGGAGCCCCGAATGCCGCACCTGAACTACGGCCGGTTGGATCGGGCAAGGTTCCGCACCGAAAACGGCGCCGCAGGCGCCGTCGCCGGGGGCCCTCAGCGCCGCAGACACCGGGAGGCGCGCCGCCCTCCGGATCAGCCGGCGATGTATAATTCCGACGTTATGAGTTTGAAAATGAACGGGTTTTGGTCCACCGCTCTTCTGGTGGTCCTGGCCGCAGGGCTGTCTGCGCAAACGCCCGCACCGCCGGCGCAGCCGCCCGCCGCAGCGACTCAAGAGCCACAGCAACAACCGCAACAGCAGCCGCAGCGGCCAACGTTCCGAGTCCAGGTCGATCTCGTCACGAACGACGTCGTCGTGCGCGACGAAAAAGGCAATTTCGTCCCGGACTTGAAGAAAGACGAGTTCGAAGTCTTCGAAGACGGCGTCAAGCAGGACGTCGTCCAGATGACGGTCGTCACGGGCGGGCGCGTCACCAACGTGCTGGCACCGCCGCCTCCGCCGCCGCCCGAGGGCATCATTCTGCCGCCGTCGCGTCCGCGGACCGACACGTCGGGGCGCATTTTTCTCTTCTTCGTCGACGATCTGCACCTGCAGTTCCACAACACGGGGCGCGTCCGGGATCTGTTCAAACGGATCTCGAGAGAGCTCGTGCACGACGGCGACATGTTCGGCGTGGTGTCGAGCGGACCCTCGTCTATCGCGATCGACATGACGTACGACAAGAACCGGCTCGAGGAAGCGATCAAGAAGATCGCCGGCAGCGAGCTGAAACCGAGCGACATCATCAACGGGCCGTCGGGCGCGGAAGGCCCCAGTGAAGTCCGCTATCGCGCGCACGTCGCGTTCTCGACGGTCTACGATCTGCTCACGAACCTCGAGCAGGTGCACAACCGCCGGAAGGCGCTCGTGTACGTCAGCGACGGTTACGATTTCAACCCGTTCCAGGATGCGCGGCTCGGGTTGATGGATCCCAACTCTCCGTTCGCGCAGAACGAGTTCGCCCGCAGCCAGAATCAGATGCGGAGCGACGACGGCAGCGGCAGCTCGAGCAATCCGAACGATCCGCTGGCGAGCCAGCAGAAGCAGAACGAAGTGTTCGCCGACGCCGACCTCGCGCGCGAGCTGGGCGAGATGACGCGTCAGGCCAATCGCTCCAACGTCACGGTCTACACGATCGACCCGCGCGGGCTGGTCGGGATGGGCGACATCGACGAACAGGTGGATCCGCAGCAGTGGAGCGAGTTCGTGCGGAAGTCGCAGGACAGCCTTCGCGTCATCGCCGAGGAGACCGGTGGCCTTGCCGTGGTCAACCAGAACGATTTCAGCAAGGCATTGAAGCGGATCGACGCGGAGACGAGCGACTACTACGTCCTGGGGTACTACTCGAAGAATCCGGACGTCTCGAAGCGCCGGCGCGTGATCGACGTCAAGGTGACGCGCAAAGGCGCGCAGGTGTGGTTCCGAAAGGAGTACGTGCTCAAGCCGAATCCCAAACCGACAGAGGCGACCAAGAAGTAGGGCAGCAACGGCAGGTAGGGCGGGTGGGGCAGGTAGGTCTGGTGAGTTAACCAGATTTTCCCGATCGAGCCGCCCGACCTGCCGCACCTGCCAGACCCGCCCTCAATCCGGCTTTCTGCATCCGCCCGGCGACAGTTGCACGCGTGCGCGCAGCGGCTTCCGTCAGGTAGTCCGCGTCGATATCCGATCCCACGAAATTCAGCCCCAGCCTCGCGCAGGCGACGGCGGTGCTGCCGAGCCCGCTGAACGGATCCATGGCGAGCTCGATCCGCTTCAGGCCGTGCAGACGCAGGCACTGCTCGGGCAGGCGCGACGGAAACGTCGCCGGGTGGGGCCGATCGCGATCGCGCCGCTGAATGGTTTCGTAGGGGATGAACCAGGTGTTGCCTCGGCAGCGCAGACCGTCGCCGGCCGACCGCCACCGCGCGATGTTCGACTGATCCTGATAGGGAACACCCAGCGCCAGCCGATCCAGCATGGTCGACCCGTTCGGGGTGAAATGGAAGATGAACTCGTGACAGTCGTTCAGGTACCGCTCGCTGTTGATCGGCTTGTAGTGACCGATGGCGATATCCCGTGTCAGCCCGGCGGCCACCCCGGCCGACGAGCGATCGATGGCGATCGACTTGACCCAGTGAATGAGGTTCTGCAGCCGGAGGTGCGGGCGAGCTGCCTGAGCCACGTCGAGCGCCGTCCACGGGTCGGACGGCTTCGCGCCCACGTTGAGGAACAGTGACCCGTCCGGGCGCAGCGCTTGAGCCGCGGCGGCTATCCACGCCTGGGTCCACGCCAGGTAATCGCCGGCTGAGAGGCTGTCGTCGTACTGGCCATAGGCGATTCCGAGGTTGTACGGCGGCGACGTAATGATGACGTCGACGCTCCTGGGCCGAAGCTGCCGGAACACGTCGAGGCAGTCGGCGTGATAGAAGAGCGCGCTTTTCGGGCCGAATCCGACCCTGGCGAACGGCTTCAGCAGTATGGCCACGCCATTGGTTTCGGCCGTGAGGGCTGCGAACCTTAGGGTAATGGCGTGCAGTCCTGGGACGTCGGCTGCAATCGGGTGGGGATCAGGTTTCGATCAGGCTGGAGCGACGGTGCGAGCGGGTTTGGCTGAGGATTGGACCCGTTCGGCTACAGGCGTGTGGTCGCACGGGCACATCCGTGAGCCGCCAGGAGCGACAAAAAACGACACGCGTACAGAGTTTGTCAGGCGGTCCGGCTCACCGGGAGAGCGGTCGTCGGAACCAGCATGCGCTCGGCGGTAACCGTGTGGTTGCGGCGATGGCCGTGCGCCGCGCAGAAACTGCCCTTTTCCTCAACGTACGCAACCTCTCGGCTCGTGGCGACTTCGCGATAGCGGCCCACGACACAGCCGCACGCGAGCGTTGTGAACCCGAGTAATCGCACGAGACCCATCATTCCTCCGAAGGCCGCAGCACGCGGCGCCACGATTCCGCAGTGCGTGGAGCAAACCATGTGCCGCTGCGATCCGCCCGGTGAAACTTCAGTCTCGCGAGGCAGAAGCGTCGCTTGTCTCCACATGTCATCCGGAGGATTGAAGATCGATACGTCAGCGTGGATTCCCGATCGACTTCGCTCAACGCGATCTCGCCGGCGTGACGGTCGCTGAGGGCGAGCCCTTCGACTCCGCTCAGGGCGAGCGGAGTTGCGCGCGGGCCTGTGCGAGACCATTGCGCGCGGCTTCGGACCTCGGATCGAGCGACAGCGCTTCGGCGAAGTAATTGAGGGCGGATTGGGGATTCGCGTTTTGAAGTGCAAACGTGCCGACGTTTACATACGTAGACGAATCGCGCGGGTTGGCGCGGATTGATGCCTCGAACGCGGCTCGCGCGCATTCCTGCCGGCCCAGCGTGGCGCACGCGGCACCCATCAGGTTTTGCGCGCGCGCGTGGTCGGGGTGTTCGGCAACGAGCGGTCGTACCGTCGTGATCGCATCCTCGTTTCGTCCGCGCAGGAACAGCGCGGTCGCCCGGTAATACATGGGATCGGGACGAGTGGGGAATCGTTCTATCAACCGGTCGGCCACAACTGACAGCCGGTCGGCATCACCGGCATCCGCGAGGATGGACGCCAGCTGCTCGCCGGCTCGCGGGTCTGCCGGTGCGCTGTCCACCGCTCGCGTCGCTGCCTCCAGCGCCTGCTCGTAGCGACCAGTCGAAGCCAGCACTCGGGCCAGCTCGACGCTGACAGCAGCGTTCGCCGGCTCTCGCGCGGAGAGCGCCGTCAGCCAGGCTTCCTCGTCCTTTTCGCGCCGCGCGCCTGCCGCCGCGTCGGACAGCCCTTCCAGCGCCGCGACATTGCGGCTGTTCAACGTCGCAGCCTTGAGAAAGGCGTCGTAAGCAGGGCTGAACGCATCGGCCTTGAGCAGCATGGTGCCGCGCGAGGTCCAGGCGGCATCGCCGGCCGCTTCCGTTGCCAGCCGGACGGGAGCGGGCACGCTCTCGGCCACTCTGCGAAGGATCGCGGCATTGTCGACGGTGGTCCGGCCGTAAATGCCGCGCGGCGCCGAGTACTCGAGCGCCATCGCATCGTCGGCCTGCAGTCGTGCATCTCCCGCGTACCGGACGAGGTCGCGCGGGCCGCCCGCGAACAGCGACAGCAGGTTGAATGCGGCAGCGTCGGGATCGATCCCAATCGTGGACAGCAGCGCCGGCGTCGCGCCTTTGCGGCACTCGGCGGCGAGGCCGGCCAGCCGGGCGTCGATCGCACTCTCGTTCGATTCCTCGTTCGTTCCAAGCAGGAGCAGATCGCCGTCGCCGACCAGCCACATCGTCCCTTGCGGAAAAACCGACGCGAACGTTCGTACGATCGACCTGAGGTCCTCCGCGCTGATGTCGTAGGTGTGCGCCCACTGGCACAGCAAGCCGCCGGGCTCGAGGCGATCGCGCGCGGCCTCGAAGAATTCGCGCGTGAACAAGGCGGCGACGCCGGCCATCCATGGATTCGACGGCTCGGAGACGATGACATCGTAGCGTCGGGGCGTGAGCAGCAGGTGCGAGCGCCCGTCGCCGACGATGAGGCGAACGCCGGGCTGCGACAACGCGCGGCCGTTCTCGGCGTCGAAGAAGCGCGAGGCCGTGACCACCTCCGGCGAAATCTCCAACACATCCACGTGCTCGACGGTGCCGGGCGCCAGCGCGGAGCCAACCGTGACGCCGCTGCCGAGACCGATCACCGCGAGTGACCGTGCGCGGCCGTGGAGGAGGACGGGCAGGAGGCCGAGCAGCCGCTGCGTGAGCATGTCGGCGCCGTTGCTGGCGTCGACCTTGCCGTCAATCGCAAGCGATCGCACTCCGGTGACCGTGCGCACGCTGACCGTCGCCGCCGCGCCTTCCTTGTAGAACTCCAGCGTGCCCGCACGGAGCACCGTGTCCAGTTCGCCCGCCTGGAGGTACGGGGCATATTTGTAGGCGCCGCTGGCGAGGAGCTCATGATCCCAGCGAGGGAGTGCGAGAATTCCCACGATCGCGACGGCGCCAAGAGCACCCGACGCTATGGATTTGCCACGAAGCCACGGTTCGACACGGCTCACCGCCAGCGCCTGCCCTGAGCCTGTCGACGGGTGTCTTCGCGTCTTCGTGGCATTTCCATAACGTTGGGCAAAACCCAGGCATAGCGCGCCCGCCACGATCGAGGCGACCGCCCCGAATTGAAACGTTGTCCACAACCCGAGCTGAGGAATCAGCACGAACCCTGCCGTCAGCGCGCCGAGAATCGCGCCGACCGTGTTGGCCGTGTACACGCTCGCGGCGCTGCGGCCGACGGCAGCGTTGTCAGGCGTCGCCACGGTCAGCGCAAGCGGAAAGGTTGCGCCGAGCGCAAACGTGGACGGCAGAAGCAGGAATGCCACCGCGATCGCCTGCGCGGTGACAATTCGCCCGAACACCGCGTTCGGGTCGGCAACCTGCACGGCGACGATGAGCGGCAGGCGCGTGGCGGTGTACCAGGCCGCGATGATTGACGCGAGCGCGCTCACGATGAGCATCGTGGCAAGCCAGGTGCGCGGATAGGCGGTCCGCCGCGCCAACGCAGTGCCCGCGGCCGATCCGATCGCGAGCCCGGCAATGAACGCGCCGGCCATCGTCGAAAACGCGTACGTCGTCGGCCCGAGCACCAGTGCGAGCAGGCGCGTCCAGCCGACTTCGTAGGCGAGGGCGGAGAAGCCGGAGACAGAGACGGCCATCCACGCGAGCCAAGGCACCGGCGACGACGACGTTTCGCGCAGCGCTCGCGGAGCACGCAGAGCCTTTTTCCTACCGGCGGCGGACACTTTTTCTGCCCCCGTCTGTGATCGTTTTGACTCTGCGAGTTCTGCGGCTTCTGCGTTGAATGTGGTCAGCCAAAGCGCGCCCGCCGCCGCTAGGACGTTCAAGGCCACGCCCACCCACGTGGTCGCGCGCAGACCAATCGCGGGAATCAACCAGAAACCAGCAGTGATGGCGCCGAGCGCCGCGCCGGCCGTGTTGGCCGCGTACAGCATCCCGGCGGCGGACTCACGGCGGCGACGCGCCAGCCAATCGACCGCAATGGGGAAGGTGGCACCCATGGCGGCGGCCGGGATGCCGACGAGCGTCAGGCTGATGACGACGCGCACGATCGCGAATCGGAGCGGGGCAGTGCCGTCCGCGTACGCCCACGCGAGCAGCGGAGTCCACGTGCGAAGCGCGAACGGCAGCGCCAGCGCGAACGCCGCGATTGCGATCTCGAGCACGGCGTAGAGAGTCAGGTGGGTCTCGTGGGTCTGGTGGGTCGGATGGGTCTGGTGGGTCGAGTTGCTCTGGTGCGAGTGGCTCGGGTCGGTCGGTTCGGTCTGTCCCGTGAGAAAGCGACCAGCGCCATATGCGCCAACCGCTAGGCCGCCCATGAAGGCGGCCAGCACGGTGCTCGCGGCGGCGACCGTGTGGCCGAGCTGCAGGGTGAGCAGTCGCGTCCAGACGACTTCGTAGACCAGCGCCGCAGCGCCGGAAGCCGCGTAGAGAACGATTAGAAGACGGCGGGCGGCCGGCATATCGGGAATCGTCACCGAACACACGAAATCCGGTTAGTCGCTTCCGGAGGGCTCGTGGTTCCGCGGCTGATCCTTCTTGTACAAGAAAAACCGGCGGTCGCGCGAGCGAACCGCCGGTCAAAATTACCCGATTACCCGACTACTCGGTCACCAAATCAGAAGTCGAACCGGAACCCGAGCTTCAGCACGCGCGGCGCGATGATTTCCTGCACGCGGCCGAAGTACGAGGTGCCGAGACGAGCCGCGTCGAACGCCGCCGGGCTGGCGAAGCCTCGAGTCACACTCCCGTAGCTGTTCTGACCGGCGCTCGCGTTGAGCGCATTGTGCACCTCCGCGATAACGGACGCGCGGCGCGGCCCGTTGATGCGGAAGCTCTTGTCGGCGCGCAGCGAGAGCAGGTTCAGATTGCTGGCGCGATACGTGCCGCGCGACTCCATGCGCAGGTTAGCGGTGCCCTGCGAGAACGGCACGCTGAGCACGCGATCGATCGGCAGCCCCGAGAGAGCCTGGAAGTTCGCGCCAACCGTGATGCCGTAGGGCGCCTGGTAGCTGCCCAGCAGCTTGAACGCGTGGGGCTGATCGATCGCGCCCCGGCCGTCGCCGACGAAGGCCAGCTGGTTGTTGGGGTTGGTGTAATCGAGCACCAAATCACCGTCCAGCTGCGACCACACGTACGAGCCCTGCATCTGCCACTTGTTCGACATGCGCTTGCCGATGGCCAACTCGAACGCCTTGTAGCGCTGCGTGCACGCGATGTTCGAGTTGTTGCCACAGTTGGTATGGAACGTCGTGTCCTTGCCGAGGAACGCCGGCGCCACCTGGAACAGCGTGCGGGAGACATCGTCAGCCGTGCCAGTCAGGTTATCCGGCCCGAAATCGGTGACGACGCGGTTCTGCACCCAGGCGGTGGTGGCGGCCTGGTTGCAGGGGAGCCCGTAGCAGTTCTGATCCACCGTGTAGTCGTTGAACCAGCGCTGGATCCAGTCCACGCTCAGCGACCAGTTGTTCGCTATCTCGTGCTGGTAGGCGAACATGACCTCGTCGTTGCGCGGGTCCTTCAGGTTCGGATCGATCGCGTTCTGTCGGGCAACGAAGACGCTCTTTGGCGTCGGAATTCCTGACGCGGGAACGCTGTTGTCCGGGTTTCGGAGTTCGGAGATGTCTGCCCGGCCATTGCCGTTGACGTCGCCCGCCCACGCGAACGTCGCGACGCCGCCACCGCTGACGCCGGTACCAACAATCCCGTTGCCGTTGATGGCGCTGAACTCGGTCGTGTACATGCCTTCGTAGTACCGGCTGTAGCTCGCCTTGACGACATTCTTGCCGTCGTCGGTTACCTTCCAGACCACGCCGGTGCGTGGCGCGATCGTGTTCCATTTGTACGGCGTCTTGATCTCGGGGAACGACTGGTTGCATGCGGCGCACACCGACGCCCACTCCGATCCGCCGTTGCCCTGAGCCGGAATCGTGCCGTCGTAGTAGGCCCAGCGCACGCCGAGGTTGAACGTGAACCGCTCGTAGCTGATGCGATCCTGCACGAACGCCGCAAAGTTGCGCATCTTGGTCTTCTGCGTCAGCGGCGTGTTGAACAGGTACACCTCGGAGGGCGTGCAGCCAGTCCGCACAGTCGGGTTGCACGTGGCTGCGGGCCCAGTCACGCGCAGGCGCTGATCCTGGAAGATGTTGAACGTGTCGGTGCCGGTCGGTGTCCACCAGTTCTCGAAGCCGGTCTTGAGCTGGTGGCTCGCGCCCATCAGGCCGTCGAAGTACTTCGTGAGCCCGATGTTGGTCTGGTGCCGATAGGCGTCACGGAAGCGCTGACCGGTTGGCTCTGGACCATCGATATAGACGCTGGTCCCAATGTTGTAGGTCGACGGCCGCTGCAGGTTGTCCGGCAGCGCCGTGAATTCCTCGGACCAGTCGCTCGGCCAGTGCATGTGGAAGTAGGTGGAGGACAGTTCGAGGAACGTATTCTGGCCCATCACCGACGTCCAGTTGCCGTTGATCAGGTTCTTCGGCGACTGCTGATTGAGCGTGCCCTGTGGAAGCGGCTGGGCCTGGCCGGCGCCACGGTGCGGCTGGAACTTCTTGTTGTACGTCCAGAAGGCGTTGATGTTGTTGCTCTTGTTGATCTGGTACTTCGACGACAACGTGTAGTTGCGGAGATTCGAGAGAAACGGATTCGTGAGTGTGCCGTCCGAATTGACGACCGTGTAGTTCGGCGTGGCCTCGATGGTGCGGTAGTCACGAATCGAGCCGAAATACCACATTCGATCCTTGATCACGGGTCCGCCGGCGTCAGCGTTGAAGTCGCGCAGGTTTCGCAGTGTCGGGTCGGTAATGCCTTGCGCTCTGAGGTCCCCGGTGACGTTGTCGCCCGTGAAGCCGTCCCAATAGCCCTTGCCCGTCACGCTCGTGAAGATGTCGCCCTTGAGCACATTGCCGCCGGACTTCGGCACGACGTTGATGTTCGCGCCGCCGCCGCCGCCGATTTCAGCGCCCATCGCCGCCGTATCCACCGAAATCTCTTCGGCCGACCCGAAGTCCATGTAGTACATCGAGCCGTAGTTCTGCGGCGTGTCGGCCGTGACACCGTAGTAGTTCAGGTTGTAATTGGCGTTTCCGTGCGCGGCCATGCCTGTCGACGTTGCGGCGTTGAGCCCGCCCGGATCCTGTCGGCTCATCGTCATGCCCGGCAGCACCGTGGTCGATCCGAAGATCGTTCGCGACGTCGGCACGGCCTGGAGAATCTCGTTGTCGAGCCGCGCGCCAACCTTGGTGTTCTCCACGTCGACGGTCGGGGACACGCCGCTGACGACGACGGTCTCCTGGAGCGCGGCAATCTTCAGCGCCGCATCCACGGTGATCGTCTGCCGCACGGGAACCACGATCCCCTCGCGTGTGAGCGGCGCGAAGCCGGCCAGCTCGAACTTGAGGGTATAGGTGCCCGTGTTGACGGCGGGGAAGCGATACAGGCCCTGCGCGTTGGTAACGGCCGTCGGACTGCCCATCACCGCGGGCCCCGACAACGTCACGGTCACGCCGGGCAGCACGCCGCCCTGGTCGTCCGAAACTTTCCCGACGAGTTCACCGAACATCTGGCCCGTCTGGGCCGCGGCCGGTGCCAGACCAAACGTGGTCACGATGGCCAGAGCTGCGAAGGCCCGAAGGATGGCACGTGTCACAGATAACCTCCTGAAAGGCGCCTCCGTACCTGCCTGTGCACGAAGGTGCTGAAACGCTGCGCCGCACAGAATACTTCGGAAAAACGGGGCGGCTGTCTACAAAAGTTACTCTCGAACATTGTGCGGCCGCGCGAATCCGGGGATTTGGATTCTAGGCGGAAGTGCTTCTGTGCGTTACGATTTCAGCTGCGGTTTTGAACAGGAGGACGACGTGCGCGGACGACTCGGCAGGGTGGCGCTGGCAGTGGGTCTTGGAGGCGTTGCGGCAGGTGTGTGGGCGGCCCAGGGAACCGGATCGAATGCGCCCGGCCAGGTAACGGAACTGCTGCAGGTTCCTGCCATGAAGACCGCCCTCGCGGCGGCGAAGACGACCGAAGCGCAGACCATCGAGGATCAGATCCGGTTCTGTGAGATACCCGCACCGCCCTTCAAGGAAGAGGCACGCGGCGCTGAACTGAAACGGGTGTTTCAACAACTCGGGCTGCAGAACGTGCGAGTCGACAAAGTCGGCAACGTCCTGGGCGAGTATCCCGGCGCGGCGCCGCGTCCGCACGTCGTGATGGCCGCGCATCTCGACACGGTGTTTCCGGAAGGCACGAACGTGAAGGTGACGCGCGACGGCGCGACGCTGCGCGGGCCGGGCATCGGCGACGACTGCCGTGGGCTCGCGGTGGTGGTTGCCGTCGTCCGCGAGATGAAGAAAGCGAACGTGCAGCCGCAAGGCACGATCACCTTCGTCGCCGATGTCGGCGAGGAGGGCCTGGGCGACTTGCGCGGCATGAAGCAGCTGTTCAGCGAGACGTTGAAGGACCAGATCGATCGCTTCGTCTCGATCGACGGCACCGGCATCCACGTCACCAACGTCGCCGTCGGCAGCCATCGCTACCGCGTCACGTTCAAGGGCCCCGGCGGCCACAGCTTCGGCGCGTTCGGCATGGTGAATCCCATCGGTGCGATGGGCCGCGCGATCGCGAAGATCGATGAGATGCAGGTGGCGAAGCAGCCGAAGACGACGTTCAACGTCGGCCGCGTCGGCGGGGGTACCTCGGTGAACTCGATTCCGTTCGAGGGCTGGATGGAGGTCGACATGCGCTCCTCGGATCCGGCCGCGCTCGCGTCTGTGGACGCAATGTTTCACAAAGCCGTCGATGCAGCTGTCGTCGAAGAAAACCAGCGGTGGGGCCGCGGGACGATCACGGTCGTCAAGGATCTCGTGGGCGATCGGCCCGCGGGATCGACGCCCGAGAATGCGCAGATCGTGCGGACCGGGCTAGCGGCAGCCACGGCGCTTGGCTTCAACGCGAACCTCGGCGAGGGATCGACCGACTCGAACCTGCCGATGAGCCTGAAGGTGCCCGCGATCACGATCGGCGGCGGCGGTCGCGGCAGCAATGCGCATGCGCTGAACGAATCGTTCGATACGACCGACGCGTGGATGGGCACTCAATACGCGATGCTGCTCGCCGTCGCGCTGGCCCAAAGGTGAAGCGCATCATGGCTGATGGCTCAATGGCTCATGGCTAAACAACGGGGTTAACCCTAACATTTAGCCATAAGCCTTTTAGCCATTAAGCCATGGAAGCCCGTCGGGTCTTTGTCGCTGTCGCCGCGCTCGCCGTCGTCCTCGGCGTTTTCTGGCTGCGACGTCCGGCCGACCAGATCGACCTGCACGCTATCCCCGGACAGAACGTTCTCCTCATCACCATCGACACACTCCGCGCAGACGCGCTCGGGTCCTATGGTGGCGCGGCCGCCACGCCGGCGATCGATCGGCTGGCGGCCGAGGGCGTCCGCTTCGACTTCGCGCACGCGCATGCCGTTCTGACGCTGACGTCGCATGCGAGCATCCTGACCGGCGAGCTTCCGTTTCGCCACGGTCTCCGCGACAACTCCGGCTATCGTCTGCCGCCCGACGCACGCACGGCGGCGACGATTCTGAAGAGCGCCGGCTACGCCACCGCGGCGTTTGTCGCGGCGTTCCCGCTTCACTCGCGCTTCGGGTTGACGAACGGCTTCGATCTCTACGATGACCGGTTCGGCGAAACGCGCGAGCCGACCGAGTTCGGCATGCCCGAGCGGCCCGCTTCGGCGGTCGTCCCGCTTGTTCGATCCTGGATCGCGGAACGACGCTCGGGCCTACCAGCCCTGCCCGCCTCACCTGCCCAACCGTGGTTCGTCTGGGTCCACCTGTTCGATCCGCATGCGCCCTATCGGCCGCCGGCGCCGTTCGATGCCCGGTACTCGCAGCAGGCGTACCTGGGCGAAGTAGCCGCCACCGACGCCGCTCTAGGACCGCTGCTGGACGATGTGCGGGCGCTGGGGCGGCCGACGCTGGTGGTGCTGACCGGCGATCATGGAGAGGCGCTCGGCGATCACGGGGAGCAGTCGCACGGGCTGTTTGCGTACGAGTCAACGCTGCGCGTGCCGCTCATCGTTGCAGAACTCGGCGAGGTCCGGCTAAAGCCGGACGCCACGACGAATGAAGGATCGTCTGTGGCGTCCGCCTTCAGGCGGACCTCCGGCGAAGTCTCGTCTGTCTCCGCCCGCCACATCGACATCTTGCCGACCGTCCTCGAGGCGGTGGGGCAGCCCGTGCCTTCTGATTTGCCTGGGCGCAGTCTCCTTCCCCGGGAGGAACGCCAGGCCGGCGCACAGGCGCGGCCGGTCTATTTCGAAGCGCTCTCAGCGCAGCTGAATCGCGGGTGGGCCCCCCTCACCGGCGTCATCGTGGGCCGCGACAAGTACATCCAGCTGCCGCTTTCCGAGCGCTACGATTTGTCGGCCGATCCCGCCGAGCAGTCGAACCTGCTCGGCCGCGCGCCGGACAAGGATCGGGAGCTCGCGGCGGCGTTGCGCACGTTCGACGCATCGGAGCCGGGCCGCCGCGTGGCCGAAGATGCGCATGCGGCCACGCAACTCCGATCGCTGGGCTACCTGTCGGGCAGCGCGGCTCCGAAGGCCGCATACACGGCAGACGACGATCCCAAGAAGCTCGTCGAGATCGATCAGGCGATGCATCGCGCCGTCGAAGCGTTCGGCGCCGGCCGCGCAGGCGAGTCGATTCAGATCTATCGACAGGTCATCGACCGCCGCCCCGACATGGCGATCGCGTACCGGCATCTGGCGTTCATCGAATGGCAGGCTGGTCGGCCGGCGGAAGCGACGGAAACGCTGCGGCGCGCGGTCGCGCGCGGCGTCACGGATCCCCGTGTCATCGCACAACTCGGGGGATACCTGGCAGAGTCCGATCACGTCGCCGAAGGCATTCGTCTGCTCGAACCGCTGGCCCGTGAGGCGAATGCGGAAACCGACACGCTGAACAGTCTCGGGATTGCGTACGCACGCGCGGCGCGGCCCGATGATGCGCGGCGGACGTTCGAGCGGGTACTGGCGATCAACCCTGAGAGCAGCATTCCACTCGAGAACCTCGGCGTGCTCGCGCTCGAGCGCGGCAATCTGCCGGACGCGGGCGCGTTCTTCGATCGCGCGGTTCGTGTCGCGCCCGGCTCGTCGCGCGCGCACGCCGGGCGAGGATCCGTGGCGATGAAGGCCGGCGACAAGGCGGCCGCATACGAGGCGTGGACGCGCGCGGTGCAGCTCGCCCCAACCAACTTCGAAGCGCTCTACAACCTTGGCGTCAACCTCGCGCGCGATGGACAGCTGGATCGCGCCCGCCCGTACCTCGAGCAGTTCCTGCGCAGCGCGCCGGAGGCGTTCTACGCGCAGGATCGCCGCGACGTCGCGGCGTTGTTGCAACGTCGGTGATCTGCCACGAAGACACAAAGACACGAAGAACACCAAAATGTTTTCATATGCTTCGTGACTTCGTGTCTTCGTGGCCGATGTCCGGTTTCAAGGCGACGAAGCGCTCTCGATCAACCTGACGCTGCTTGGCAGCCGTCAACTTCGCGTACACGATCCGCACCCCGAAGAGCGCATGTGCGCCACCGATGAAGATGAGCTCCTGCAGCGCGGGCTGCGAGACGAGAACGGGCATGAAGTTGACGAGCGCGGCGAGCGCGAAGACGACCGTGAAGAGGGCGTCGATCGCGGCTGCGCCCGCCGGGCGGCCGAAGGCCATCGCCGCCGACTCCCACGAATCGTCGAAAAAGACCTCCAGGTACCGGCCGATGCGCTCGACGCCGACGTGCAGCGCGTACATGGCTTCGAAGGTCGCCGCGAGCACGAGAAGAGGCAGGATCGTCGCGATCGGCGGCGCTTGAAGCGCTGCGGTCGCCACG
>Ga0066388_100000997_pt1 | contig 15045 bp, 11 predicted proteins | sample PanSoiMetaGPlot6_FD_64539 | JGI IMG/M metagenome (GOLD analysis project Ga0066388, IMG submission 64539) | Tropical forest soil microbial communities from Panama analyzed to predict greenhouse gas emissions - Panama Soil - Plot 6 (Hybrid Assembly) | ecosystem: Environmental > Terrestrial >... | reverse complement strand
CCAACCACGACGTGATGCTGTGGGCCGTGTCGCGCGCTCCGCTCCACAAGCTGCAGGGCTACCAGGAGCGGATGGGCTGGAGCTTCCCCTGGGCCTCCTCATTCGGGAGCGACTTCAACGCCGACTTCGACGTCGTCCTCACCGAGGAGCAGGAGCGTGCGGGCGTCTTCGAGTACAACTTCCGCGAGTCGCCCGTGTGGTCGCCGCCGGAGGACGCGCGCGGACCGTTCGACGCGTGGGCCGCAACGACGGGCACCGACTGGGCGACCTACACGCGCGAGCGCCCGGGCATGAGCGCGTTCGCGCTCGAGGACGGAGTCGTCTACCACACCTACTCGGCGTACGCGCGCGGCCTGGATGGCCTCTGGGGCATGTACCAGTGGCTCGACCGGGCGCCGCAGGGGCGAAACGAGGCACGCGGCCCCGACGACCCGCTCAACTTTTTCCGCCGGCACGACGAGTACCACCAGGCACACGAGGCCAGCAGATAACCAGACCCGGGCCGGCCCGGCGGCGCGCAACCACCCAGGCCACCCACGGCGGAGGCCTCGGACCGTACCGTGGTTGGCATGAGTCAGGTGCTGCGGTCTGGGAGGATGCGCGCCGCTGTTCGCCTCGGCGGCCTTCTCTGCTACGCGCCCGGGCTGGTGGACCCGTGATCGAGGAGCTGGCGCGCGATCGTCTCGGCTTCGAGCGGCTTCGCCTTGGGCAGCAGCGCGCGGTCGAGGCGCTGGCCACCGGCTGGGATGTGCTGGCCGTGCTGCCGACCGGTGGCGGGAAGTCGGCGATCTACCAGCTGGCCGGGCTGTTGCGGGCGGGGCCGACGGTGGTCGTTTCGCCGCTGATCGCGTTGGAGGATGATCAGCTCGCGCACCTGCGTGCAGCCGGGCTGTCGGCCATAGTCCTCAACTCGCAGCAGTCGGCCGGTGCGCGCGCGGCTGCGCTTCTCGCATCGTGTGACTCGGATACGTTCGTGTTTCTCTCGCCCGAGCAATTGGCTAACGGACAGACCCGCGAAACGCTCCGGCGCGCTCGGCCGGGACTGTTCGCCGTTGACGAAGCGCACCTGATCAGCCAGTGGGGCCACGATTTCCGCCCCGGCTACATGCTGCTCGGGGCACAAGCCGAGGCGGTCGGCGCACCGGTCCGCCTGGCTTTGACCGCAACCGCCGCGCCGCCGGTGCGGCAGGAAATCATCCGGCGGCTTGGCCTGCGCGATCCCGTGGTGGTGATCGGTGACTTCGACCGCCCGCACATCCATCTGTCCGCGCACCACGTGCACGCGATCCCCGACAAGCAGCGCGCGCTTGTCCGCGCGGCGGGCGAGTTCGCCGGGCCGGGGATTGTCTATGCCGCAACGCACGCCAGCGCGCAGGCGGCACACGACGCGCTCGGCTCAGCAGGCGAGCCGGTAACGCTCTATCACGCCGGGCTTTCCGCGCGCGAGCGGCACGACGCCATGACCGCGTTCCTGGACGGTTCGGCCCGCATCATCGCGGCCACGGTCGCGTTTGGCATGGGGATCGACAAGCCGGACGTTCGCTGGGTGCTGCACTTTGACCCGCCGCCCTCGCTGGATGCGTACTACCAGGAGATGGGCCGGGCCGGGCGGGACGGCCGGCCATCGCACGCGCGGCTGCTCTACCGCTATGACGACTTCGAGGCCGCGCGTCACCTGATCGGCAGGGGGGTCTCCGGTGCGGCCGTCGCGCGGGCCGCCGCCGCGCTCGCAGCCGGTCAGTGGGTCGAGTCAGGCACGCGGACGCAGGTGGCCGCGCTCACGCGTCTCGCCGATCTCGGCGCGGCGGTCTGGCAACAGGACGGCGATGTTCGCTGGACCGAGACGATGACCGTCGCGGCGGCGCTAGAGGCGTCGGAAGCGGAAACCGAACGCGAGAACCAGGTGGAGCGCTCGCGGCTGACGATGATGCGCCGCTACGCCGAGCACACCGGCTGCCGTCGTTCGTTCCTGCTTACCTACTTCGGGCAGGACTACCCCGGCCCCTGCGGAAACTGCGACAACGATCTCGTGTCTGCCGAGGCCGTACGGGCCGAGGTACCGTTCGCCGTGGGCGCGCGCGTCGAGAGCGAGCGCTGGGGCGAGGGCACGGTGCAGCGTTACGACGGCGATCACGTCACCGTGCTCTTCGACGAACACGGCTATCGCGAGCTGTTCGTTCCGGTCGCGCTTGAACGCGGCCTGCTGCGGCTGGCACCGAGCCCGGCACCGCTGCCACCGCGGAACCAGCCGGGCCACTCCCAGCAGTAGAGAGGGCCGCGAGCCGCCGGGCGCGACAGCCAGGCGGGTAGCTTTGGCTCTGGGCGAGGCGGCCATGCCCGCGGCTGTCTGGTTTATCCTCGCCAGGTGCTAACGCTTGCTGTCGTGGGTGCCGGGCCCAAGGGTGTCGCGATCGCCGCCAAGGCCCGCGCGCTGGCGGCGGCCGGTTTGCCGGCGCCGCGGGTGGTGCTGGTGGACCGGGGCGAGATCGCTGGAAACTGGAGCGGGCGCCAGGGATACACCAACGGCCTGCTGCCGCTGGGGACGCCGCCGGAGAAGGATGTCGGCTACCCGTACGCTGCGAGCTGGGGTGCTGCATCCGCCGGCGTGGTCGCGGCCATGGCGGAGTACAGCTGGCAACGCCACCTGATCAGGCATGGCGTTTATGGCGACTGGGTCGACCGGGGCCGGATGCGGCCGACGCACCGCCAGTGGAGCGCCTACCTGCGTGAAGTCGCCGAGGTGGCCGAGGCGGAAGTTGTCTCCGGTGCCGTGACCGGCCTGGAGGTGGCCAGCGGTGATAGGTGGGAGGTCACGCTGGAGGCGGGTGATGCGATTGCCGCCGACGGCGTGGTCATCACCGGGTCGGGGCCGACCATCACGGTGCCGGGCCAGCCGCGTGATAACCCCCGTGTCCTCGATGGACGGACCTACTGGCTGGCGGCGCACAAGATGCACCGCGAACATACGCTGAGCGTCTGCGTCATCGGCAGCGGCGAGACGGCCGCCTCGGTGGTCATCGATCTGGTGAAGCGGTGCCACAAGAACTCGACGATCGACGTCCTGACCTCTCGGGGTGTGCTGTACTCGCGGGGGGAGAGCTACGACGAGAACCGGTTCTACTCCGACCCGGGAGACTGGCCGCGCCTGGCCGAGGCGCACCGGCGTGAGTTCCTTGAGCGCACTGATCGCGGTGTCTTTTCGCTGCAAGCCGAGGCGGCGCTCAACCAGGCCCGCGGACTCCGTACGCTGGCCGGGCGGGCTGCCGGGGTCGAAGCGCGCGTGCAGGATGTGATCGTGACCATCGCCTACGGCCAGGACCGCGAGCGCGTCGCGTATGACGCCGTCATTGTTGCCATCGGCTTCGATGGGCGGTGGTTCGAGGCACTCCTCGGCCGCACGGCGAGCGCCCGGTACCGGCAAGCGCTCGGCGGCGGCGAGGTCGAGCGCCGCATCGGCCTCGACTTGTCCGTGGCCGGCCTGGCGCCACTACACCTGCCGGTCCTGGCCGGGCTCGCGCAGGGGCCGGGGTTTCCGAATCTCAGCTGCCTCGGCTTGCTGAGCGACCGCATCCTTCGCCGCTATGTTCCGGTGAGCGACGCCGGAGCCCTGGCACCGCAAGGGAGGGAGCGTGCCTGAAGTCAGTGACGAGGGCTGGGAGCGCGACGACAGTGTGCGCCGCACGATCGTCCTCCCAGGTGATCTTGCCGAGCGGCTCGCGGCCGAGGCCGGGCGCCGTGGTATCTCACTGAGCGACCTGCTGGCCGAATACGCCGAACAAGGGCTGCGCCAGGCCGGGTAGCGCCCTGGCGCACCTCACCGAGGGCTGCCCAGCGCCGACCGCACCCGCCAGCGACGCCGGCGCGCCGACAGAGCATCTCGGCATGCCCGGCAGGGGACTCGGACCGGCAGCTTAACGTCCAGAACGGCTCGGTGCGCGAAAGCGCGCCGGGCCGGTGGCTGAGCGTCACAGCCCCGGGCCGGGTCGGGTCCGAGACTGTCCCGGTACCGCCAGGCGTTATCGGACCCGCGATCAGGCAGGCCGCCGGGCGCGGAGGCGGTGGCCTAACCCGTGGTGGCGATGCCGCCGTCCACCGGGATGACCGCGCCGGTAACGTAGGCGCCCGCTCGTGAGGCCAGGTAAATCGCAACGCCGGCCATGTCGTCGGGCCGGCCGATCCGCTTCAGCGGAGCCGCGTCGGCGATCGCATCCCCGAACGTCTTGAGGGTCGCGGCCATCATCTTGGACTCAAACGGCCCGGGGGCGACAGCGTTGACCGTGATCCGCCGCGGGCCCAGCTCACGGGCGAGTACCCGGGTCAGGTGGTGCAGTCCGGCCTTGCTCGCCGAGTAGGCATACGTCGGGAACGGTGGCACCCGCAGCCCGTCGATGCTGCCGATGTTGATGACTCGCGCCGGGTCGTCTTGTGTCCCGCCGGCCTCCAGCAGCGGCAGAAAGGCCCGGGTCAAGAAGAACGGCGCCTTCAGGTTGAGGTCCACGACCTTGTCCCAAGCAGCGCCGGGGAACTCCTCGATCGGCGCGCCCCAGGTGGCACCCGCGTTGTTGGCCAGTATGTTCAAGGCAGGTTCGCGCTGGCCGATCTCCCCCGCCAGACGCAGGCACTCCGCCTCCGTCGACAGGTCGGCCGGGATGGCAATGATCTTCCCGTACCGGGTGAGTTCCCGCTCGGCAGCCGCGCAGGCATCGGCCTTACGCGAGCTGATGTACACCCGGGCACCGGCCTCCAGCAGTCCACGGGCGATCATCAGCCCGATCCCGCGGCTACCCCCGGTGACCACGGCCGTCTTCCCGGACAGGTCAAACAAATCCATGATCTCTCCCATGCAGAACCGACGAGGGGCCAGCGGCGCCGCTGGGCGGAAAGCGTACGCCACCATACCCAGCCACCCTGATAAGCACCGGCAAGAGTTCGTTCGCCGGTTATCCCGAAGGGGCATCGAACGCGATCACGGTCTTGATGCCGGCCGGCCTGCCCAGGATCAGCTCGGCCGCCCGCTCCGGGGGATGGCGGCCGGCGATGAGGTTTTGCACTGCCTCGGGCCAGCGTCGCCGGAACAGACCCAGGTTCCGCAGCGCGGATGCGAAGGCATCAGGCCCGGCGTTCACCGTGCCCAGCAGGACCTGGTTCTTCAGCACCATGTTCCGCATGAGGCGGGCCGGGTCCGCTTCGATGAAGGCCTGCAGGCCGGGGACGCCAGTGAGCACGAAGATGCCGTTGGTCCCCAGCACCCGCAGCGCCTCCAGGGCGAAGGGCGAGTGTCCGACGGCTTCGTAGACCAGATCGATGTTGCCCACCCGGTCCGCGAGATCTGCGAATGTCGCGGCCTGAGTGGAAATGTACGTCGCGCCGATGGCAGCGACCAGATCGATCCGCGGATGGGGAGGCACCTCGCGCGAGTAAACATAGGTCGAAAAACCAGCCGAGACCAGTGCCATCGCTGCCAGCAGACCGACCGGCCCGATGCCAAGCACCAGTGCTGAAAGCCCTCGGCCACGCTCCTCCCCGGGCGTCCGCGGGTCGAGCCAGGGCGGGCGCTGCTGCATCAGCCAGGAAATCTGGCCGAGGGCTTTCTCCGCGATAGTCAGCGGCTCGGTCAGCACGGCGATCTCCCGCAGATCCGGCGGCACGAGATTCATGTGCCGCTCGTGGTCGACGGTGTACTCGGCCATGTAGCCGTGGGCTTCCTTGATGCCGCGTTCCCGGAAGTCACCGGTGTAGCAGTAGTCCTGGTGCCCGGATCGGCAGGCCCGGCAGCCGGGATGGGGACAGGGGCGGCGCACGGATGGGACGACGAGATCGCCCCGTTGGAATGCTTCGACGGCAGATCCGGCCTCGACGACCTCGGCCAGCGACTCGTGGCCGATCACCAGGTGATCATCTCCCGGCGGCGGGGTCCCGTATTCGAAGGTGCAGATCTCCTTGTCGGTGCCGCAGATGCCGATGTCGAGCATCTGCAGCATGACCTGGTCAGGCTGGGAGATCCGGGGATCTTCCTGCTCGATGACTTTGACCTCGCGGGATCCCGGGAACACTGCGACTGCCTTCATATCCACTTCCGCGAGGATCGCTCCGGGGGAACCGGAGCTGGTTCATTCTTCGCATCCGAGATAACTCCAGACCCTGGGGGATGCCTCATCCCGATGATCCGGCAGATCTTCTGGGCGGCCATGCAGACGCCGTTGGTGAAGGTGGGCAGGCGAGCTGAAGCTTGGCGACCTGCTTCGCAGTCATGCCGGCCACGCGCAGTCTAATGTCAGCGTTCATCGGCCGCGGCCGGGCGGTTCAATCCGCGCGAGGGCGGCGCCCATGACTGGGCCGTCGGCTGCCTGCCTGGAACGGCGGGAGCGATTCCCGTGGCCGGGCCGGACCCGGAGGGGGCGACTGCACCGGCGCTGCCCCGCTCGTCCTCACGGATCAGGTGGATGATGGCGTTGATCAGGGCCAGATGGGAGAAGGCTTGCGGGAAGTTCCCGAGGTGACGCCCGGAATGCGGGTCGATCTCCTCGGCGTACAAGAACAACGGGCTGGCGTAGGAGAGCAGTTTTTCGCACAGCGCCCGGGCGCGGGCTACCTCCCCGATCTCGGTCAGCGCGGAGACCAGCCAGAACGAGCAGATCGTGAACGTCCCCTCCTCGCCGCTGAAGCCGTCGTCGGTTTCCTCGACCCGGTAGCGCAGGACCAGCTCGTCCTCGGAGAGCTCATCGGCGATGGCCAGCACGGTCGCGCGCACCCGCTCGTCTTCTGGCGGGAGGAACCCAACCAGCGGGATCAGCAGCGCGGAGGCGTCCAGGGCGGTGGTGTCGTAGTGCTGGCAGAACACGCCCCGGTCGTCGGTGCCGTGGGCGCACACGTCGGCGTGGATCTCATCGGCGGCCTTGCGCCACGCGATCGCGTGCTCGTCGCCGCGCAGCTGGGCCAGCTTCGCGCCGCGGTCGGCCGCTACCCAGCACAGCACCTTGGAGGCGGTGAAGTGCTGGGCCGGGCCGCGGACCTCCCACAATCCCTGGTCGGGTTCCCGCCAGTGCGCGAGCGCGGCCTCGACCTGGCGCACCAGCATCGGCCACCGTCGCTCGTCCAGCCGGTCACGGGACCGGGTGTGCAGGTAGACCGAGTCCAGCAGGACTCCCCACACGTCGTGCTGGCGCTGGTCCCAGGCGCCGTTGCCGATGCGGACCGGGCGGGCGCCGTCGTAGCCGGACAGGTGATCGAGCGTCTGCTCGGTCAGTTCCCGCTCGCCGCCGATCCCGTACATGATCTGCAGGTCCGCGTGCTGTTCGGCGAGGTCGGTGATGAAGTAGAAGAAGTCGTTCGCTTCCCGGTCCAGGCCGAGTGTGTACAGGCCCCAGAGCATGAACGTCGAATCACGCAGCCAGGTGTACCGGTAGTCATAGTTGCGCTCTCCGCCCGGCGTCTCCGGGAGTGACGTCGTCGCTGCGGCCAGCAGCGCGCCGGTAGGCGCGTAGATCAAGCCTTTCAGTGTCAGCGCCGACCGTTGCAAGACCTTGCGCCACGGGTGGTCGGGGAACTTGCCCCGGCCGAGCCACTCGTGCCAGAAATCCGCCGTGCGCGCCAGCCGCTGATGAGCTTCGGCGAAGGTCTCCGGCGGGGACCCGTCCTCCCAGGACAGCGCGCAGAAGACCCGCTCCCCCGCCCGCAAGCGGCGCCGCGCGATCGCCCGCGGCCCCTCGAACCCCAGATTCAGGTCGGTGCTCAGCTTGATCTGCGGCTCGCCGCCCGCCACGGTCTCCGCCTGGCCGTAGCCGCTCCCGGTGTGCCGCCAGGTGCCGCGCTGGCGGCCGTAATCAAACGCGGGCTCGCATTCCAGCACGAAGTCAACGGTTCCCTGCAGGCACCGGACCGTCCGCAGCAGCACCCGCTCAGCACTATGATCCACCGGCACCCGGCGATAAGTCCCGGACCTGGCCGAGTCATGCCGCCACGGGCCGACCAGCAGGACATCACGGACCACCGCCCAGCCCGTGGAGGTACCCCATGTCGTCTCCAGCACCATCGTCCCGGGCAGGTACCGCCGTCCCGACGGCACCATGACGTCCGCCGGCCCGAGCCGGAACCATCCGGCCCCCCGGTCCAGCATCGCGGCGAACACGCTCGGGCCATCCATCCGCGGCAGGCACATCCACTCGATATTGCCGCTCGGCGCCACCAGCGCCGACACCTCGCAATCAGACAGGAAGCCATAATCAGCAATCGGAGGAAACAGGCTTCCCCCCAACGTCGACCGAGCCACATGTGGTCTCTCGATGGCCTGATCAGTCATCGCCCGTCACGCTCCCTCGTCGCAGGTGGCCGCGGCGGTATTCAGCTGTTCAGGATGCGGGCTTTCTCCTGCTCGAACTCGGCCTGGGTTAGCACGCCCGCCGACAGCAGTTCGCCGAGCTGCTTCAGCTGGGCGAGCCGGGCATTTGTGTCGGCTGGCTGCGGTGGGGCGGGGCCGCGGCTGACGGTGGCTGCGAGACAAATCTAACAGCCCAGCCCGGGACCAGGAACCCGCACTGAGCCGGCGCCTGCGGTCAAGAGCCAGCCCCTGGCGGTCTGGTAGGACTAGACAGGCGCCGGTCGCTTCCGCTGAGCTGAGCGTGTCCCCATCGGGCGCACAACGACACCGGGGACCCGGGCGGCGGGGCTACCGGTGGCAACGGAGATGACATGGCGATGGCCGAGCACCGTGAGCATCGTCTTACGGGTGGCGGCGCGGCGCGGGTGGTGATCGTCGGCGCCGGGTTCGGCGGCCTGGCGGCAATGAGACAGCTAGTGCGGGCGGGGATGCAGACCACGCTGATCGACCGCAATGTTTACAGCACCTTCCAGCCGCTGCTGTACGAGGTGGCCACGGCGGGGCTGACCAGCAGTGACGTCGCGTTTCCCGCGCGCAGTATCAGCCGCAGATACCATGCGGCCTTCCGGCACGGCGAGCTGACCAGCATTGACCCCGGGGCGGGGCAGATCACCCTGGCCGACGGCGCGACGATCGGATACGACTACCTGATCCTGGCCACCGGTGTCGCCGCCGCCTATCACGGGATCCGCGGGGCAGCCAAATACAGCTTGGGCCTGTACACCCGCCAGGACGCCCTCGTCCTGCGCGATCGCATCATGACGGGCCTGGAGCGGATAAGCCTGACCGGCCTCGACAACGACGTTGGCGTGACCGTCATCGGCGGCGGCGCAACCGGCGTGGAACTGGCTGGCAGCCTTGCCGACCTGCGCAACATAGCCCTCGCCGCGTCCTACCCCGAGATCGACCGGGCCCGCGTGCACGTTTCGCTCATCGAACGAGCCCCTGCGCTCCTGGCGCCGTTCCACCCCACCCTGCGCGAATACACACGCCGCCAGCTAGCCAAGCGCGGCGTCGAGGTCCGGCTCGGTACCGCCATCGCCGAGATCGCGCCCGACCGGGTCCTACTCGCTGACGGCACCGCCCTGCCCAGCGACATCACGATATGGGCGGCCGGCGTGAGCGCGCCGGAGCCGGTCAGCAGGTGGGGCCTGCCACAGGCAGACGGCGGCCGCATCCGCACCGGCCCTGACCTCCGGGTCATGGGGCACGACCGGATCTTCGCGGTCGGCGACATCGCGTTCACCGAGGATGAGCCTCTGCCGCAGCTGGCCCAGCCGGCCCTGCAGATGGGCAAGCACGCCGCCGGCCAGATCCGCAGGCTGGAGGCCGGGCAGCTGACAGCCCCGTTTCACTACCGAGACAAAGGCATCATGGCCACCATCGGATACCGCTCCGCCATCGTCCAGCTGCCCCGCCGACTGCGCATCCACGGCACGCTCGCCTGGCTCGCCTGGCTCGCGCTGCACCTCGTTACCCTGCTCGGCGGGCGCAACCGGATCTCCGCGCTGGTCAACATGTCCTCGCGGTACCTCACCTGGGAGCATGGCGGCGGTCTCATCGTCGGCGACGGCATGACCGGGCTAGTCCCACAAAGCGCCCCCGCCGACCGGCCATCGCTCAGCCACACCAGCACCGATCCCACGTCTGCCCGCCCCGATCCGGGCTGAGGCGCACCCAGGAGGTAATCGGCTGGTCGCATCGGGTGCTCAGTTCGCCTCGAAGCGATCACGGCGAATGCGCGCACCGCCTTGGCGCACGCTGATCACGCGGTGTGAGGCGAACACCGGAGTCCGTGGCTCCCGAGTACCTCATCAGACGCGCTGTTCTAGCGCGGGATACTCGCCGTTTTGACGCCGTCATGTGAGCGGTATGGAGGCTAGCCGGGTGCCTGCCGGCTGGCGTCGATCGCGCGCTGATAGCGCCTGGTCAGCTTGCGCAGCGCGGCGACCAGCTCCGGCGCGTCCGCGATCTCGAAGTCCGCGTCCAGCATCCCCAGGTAGAGCGCGAGCATCTGCGGGTCGTCTGAGCCTGGCTCGAACGCGCAGGTGTCTTCGCCCAGGGGTTCCACGTCGCTGGGGGTCGGCAGCCGGTCCCGCACGTGGGCCGCGGGCGCATGCACGATCACCCGGGCCCGGTAGCGCCAGGTCGCCTCGCCGGCTCCGCGGGCGACCTGCGCCGCGATCTGCTGGTCGGACGGCAGCGCCCGGGGGATAAAGCGCGGTCCGGCCGGGGTCCGCGGGGTGATCCGGTCGGCCCGGAAGGTGCGCCACGCCTCCCGGCCGGTGTCCCACGCCACCAGGTACCAGCGGCGCCGGTCGTGCACCAGCCGGTACGGCTCCACCGAGCGCGCGCTGGCCGTCCCGGAGTGGGCCCGGTAGTCAAACCGGAGCCGCTGATGGTCCCGGCAGGCGCTCGCGATGAGGATGAGTACGCCCGGATCCACCTGCGGGCCGCGCGACGGCACCGGCAGTGCGTAGGCCTGGACGGCGCTGACCCGGCGGCGCAGCCGCGAGGGAAGCACCTGCTGCAGCTTCGCCAGCGCGCGCACCGAGGTCTCCTCGATCCCGGCGATCGAGCCGCCCGCGGCGGTACGCAACCCGACCGCGACCGCCACCGCCTCCTCGTCGTCAAGCAGCAGCGGCGGCAGGGCGCCGCCCGTACCGAGCCGGTACCCGCCGGCCACCCCCGGCCGCGCCTCGACTGGATAGCCCAGCCCGCGCAACCGGCCCACGTCGTTGCGGATCGTCCGGGTGGTGACTCCGAGCCGGGCGGCGAGCTCGGTACTGGTCCAGTCACCCCGGGACTGCAACAGCGACAGCAGGCGCAGCAGCCGCGCCGACGTTTCCAGCATTCTCCGAACCTGGTAACAATCTAGGAACAGTTCTTTCCGCTATTATCTCTAGCCTGGCCGGGTGAGCACAAGAACTCGTGGACAAGGAGCACCGCGATGAGCGAGCCCATCCAGCCCTTCCGCATCGAGATCCCCCAGGCCGACGTTGAATATCTGCACGACCGGCTGGCCAGCGCCCGCTGGCCCGGTGAGCTGCCCGGCGCAGGGTGGACCCGCGGCGTACCACTGGCCTACCTCAAGCAGCTGGCCGAGTACTGGCACACCCGCTACGACTGGCGCGCCGCCGAGGCGCACCTCAACGCCTACCCGCAGTTCATCACCGACATCGACGGCCAGCGCATCCACTTCCTGCACGTCACGTCCGGTCAGCCGGGCGCCAAGCCGCTGCTGATCACCCACGGCTTCCCCAGCTCGGTTGCCGAGTTCCTGCACCTCATCGGGCCACTGGTCACCCCGGCCGCGGGACAGGCCTTCGACGTCGTCGCGCCGTCCCTGCCCGGGTACGCCTTCTCCACCCCACTGGGCGCGACCGGCTGGGCGATGAGCCGCACCGCACGAGCCTGGGCCGAGCTGATGCGCCGGCTCGGCTACCAGCGGTACGGCGTGCACGGCGGCGACGTCGGCGCCGGCGTGTCCGGTATGGTCGCCGCCCTCGACGGCGACCATGTCATCGGCGTCCACGTGGTCACCGATCCGCTGACCGCCGCGAACACCGCCACCTTCCTCCCCGGGATGGCCGACCGGCTCGATCCCGGCGATCCGGTCGACAAGCTGATCCTGAACCGGATGGACGCGTTCAGAAAAGAAGGTTCCGGCTACCTGGCGATCCAGAACAGCCGGCCGCAGACCATCGGATACGGGCTAGCCGACTCCCCGCTGCTGCAGCTCGCCTGGATCGCCGAGAAGGTACACGAATGGACCGACCTGCCCGTCGACCGTGACCAGCTGCTCACCACGGTCAGCCTGTACTGGTTCACCGGCTCCGGCGCCACCGCCGCGCACACCCTGTACGAGCAGGCCCACTCCGCTGACTGGGGCGCGCCGCCGACCGTGCCGCAGGGCTTCGCGGTCTTTGGCGCCGACCAGACGGTCCGCAGGCTGGTCCCCGCGCCGGACGACGCACATTGGACCGAGTTCCCCCGCGGCCAGCACTTCCCGGCGATGGAGGCCCCCGCCCAGCTGGCCGCAGACCTGCGGGCATTCTTCGGCCCGCTGCAGTGACCAATGTCCTGAGCCAGCACCCGCTGAAATGCGCCCGCACCAGCGATCAACACGATCCGGTACCTGCGCGGGCGTCCAGTTGTGGCCCGGCCGGCAACCGGGTCGAGCACGCGACATCAGTTTGTCGTCCGGGAGGAGAATGGATGTTGCAGCCCGGCTGAACCGGCGTGCCTGGCGGATCCGAGCTGTGCTCGCGACAGCTCAGCGACCGGGACCGCGTGCGTATGGGCGGGTGGGGGGGTTCGGAGAGGGTGGCGGAGCATGCGTATCGGTGTTTACGGGGCCGGTGGCGTCGGTGGCTATTTCGGCGGAAGGCTTGCCCAGGCCGGAGCGGAGGTGCACTTCATCGCGCGGGGGGCCCACCTGCAGGCCCTTCGCGAGCATGGACTGAGAGTGCGCAGCGTGAAGGGCGACTTCGAGGTACCGGCGCCGGCCACCGACGACCCGGCCGACGTCGGCCGCTGCGACTTCGTGCTGTTTTGCGTCAAGACCTTCGACACCGACGCCGCCGTGGCCCGGCTGGGACCGCTGGTAGGCGAGGGTACGGCGGTGGTGTCGTTGCAGAACGGAGTCGAGAACGAAGAGAAGCTCGCCCGGGCAGTTGGGGAAGACCACGTGATGGGCGGGGCCGCGTTCATCTTCGCGGAGATCGCCGAGCCAGGGGTGATCGTGCACACCGGCGGGCCGACCAGCATCACGTTCGGAGAACTCGACGGCCGCGCCAGCCAGCGGGCAAAGCGCCTGCTCGCGCGCTGCGAGCAGGCCGGCTTCGGGGCCGAGCTGTCAGCGAGCATCAAGACGGTGCTGTGGGCCAAGCTCGCCTTCATCTGCGCGCAGGCCGGCATGACCGCCGCGGTGCGGCTCCCGATCGGGGAGATCCGCACCGCGGCCGCCGCCTGGGCGGCCTTCGGCCGCCTGGTTGCCGAGGTATGCGCGGTGGCCGAGGCGGACGGCACCCCCGTACCGCAGGCTGCCCAGGAACGCGCCCTGGCGTTGGCGCAGGCCATCGAGCCGGGCAGCTTCTCCTCCCTGCATGACGACCTGGTGGCCGGGCGCCACATGGAGCTGGAGGCCCTGCACGGCTTCGTCGTGCGCCGGGCCGCCCAGCACGGGCTGGCCGTGCCCATGTCGGAGGCGGTCTACGCCATTCTCCAGCCGTGGGCCATCCGCAATCAGCGGGCGTGATGGACCGGCGTGTTCCGCCGAAGTCGGCCGGCCCGGCCCGGGCGGTGGGCGACGGCCGCCTCGGCGCGGCCTCGGCCTTCAGGTTGGTACCCGTGCGCTTCTGGTGCTGTTGCGCCCGTCATCGTTATGATCCGCTCAGGTTTGGTGGCGAGTGCGACCCGGGCGGTCCTCCGTGCCGAGCGCCGGGCCGCCAGGCTGGCCGCCATGAGGACGCCGAGTAGGGAGGTCGCCAATGCGAGGCGCTCACGCACTTGGATCGCTAGCCGGGGCAGTGCTGGTCACATGCGTCCTGGCCGCCGCGCCCGCCTGGGCCGGGCCGGCCACTCACGCGGCGAACCGCCCGGCGGCGCAGGCCGCAGCCGCCCTGCCGGCACCAGTGCCGTGCCACACCTCCGCGCGCTCCTGCTGGCAGCCATCAGTTGTCTCGCGTTGGCAGTATCAGTTGCAGGGCTCGGTGAACTCGGCGGGCCAGTGCCTGTATCCATCGACCGGCTTCATCAACACGGCCGTTACCGGCGCGTCGTTCGCGACCGGGCAGCAGGTGGCGCCCTCGGTCTTCGACATCGACATCTACCAGGACGGCAAGTGCTACACGCCGAACAACTACGGCGTGCTGAACACCGCGGCGGTCGGCGCCCTGCACGGGCTGGGTGACAAGGTGATCGGTTACATCGACGCGGGAACAGCGGAGACCTGGCGCCCGGACTACCCGCAATATCAGAGCTTCAACGCCAGCTGCGGCGGCTGCCTGTTCGGCAAGCCGGTCGGCGGGTTCCGGGACGAGTTCTGGCTGAACATCAACACCAACGTGTCGGGAACGAACCCGACTACGGGGCAAACCGAAACCGCGCAGCAGTTCATCCTCGACGAGCTCGCCGGACGGCTCGCCAAGGCCCGGTCGGCCGGTGTGGATGCGATCGAGTTCGACAACGTCGACGCCTACCAGAACAAGACCGGGCTGACGATCAGCGCGGCGACCCAAGAGCAGTTCGACGCCGCGATCGCCAACCTGGCGCACACCGCCGGGTTCGCGGCCGGGCTCAAGAACGACCTCGGCCAGGCAGGCGACCTCCAGCCGTACTTCGATTTCGCCATCAACGAGCAGTGCTGGCAGTACCGGGAGTGCAACTTCCCCGCACCCGGGCTGCAGGCCTGGCCAACGACATACGGCAAGGCCGTCTTCAACGTCGAGTACAAGCTGGCGACGTCAAAATTCTGCCCCCAGGCGAACTCACCCAGCTATAACTTCAATTCCATCCTCAAGGACGTCAACCTCTACGACGTCCCCTACACCCCCTGCCGCTGACGGCATCGGGCACCCGGGCCAGCGAGCGCCGCCGATCAGGACGCCACGGCCAGTACACCGGGCGTTCAGTCGCAGACCTTCGGCGATCCGCTATCGCTGGGG
>Ga0066388_100000996_pt1 | contig 15072 bp, 5 predicted proteins | sample PanSoiMetaGPlot6_FD_64539 | JGI IMG/M metagenome (GOLD analysis project Ga0066388, IMG submission 64539) | Tropical forest soil microbial communities from Panama analyzed to predict greenhouse gas emissions - Panama Soil - Plot 6 (Hybrid Assembly) | ecosystem: Environmental > Terrestrial > Soil... | reverse complement strand
TGGTTCTCTTCGGGATTCCCGAAACGAAGGACGCGGTCGCCTCCTCCGCCTACGGCGAAAACAGCGTCATCGTCCGCGCGATCTGCGCGCTCAAAGAGGCGGTTCCCGAGCTGGGCGTGATCGCTGATGTCTGCCTTTGTGAATACACCGATCACGGTCATTGCGGGGTTGTTGTCAAAGAGTCGGAAACCGGAAGCCGGAAGCCCGAAGCTGGAAAAAGGAGGCTTAAGACTTATAGAATCGACAATGACTCTACTCTTGAAATCCTGTCCAAGATGGCCGGCGCCTATGCCCGGGCCGGAGCGGACGTGCTGGCGCCCTCCGACATGATGGACGGACGGGTCTTGAAGATCCGGGACGAGCTAGACGCGATTGGTTATAAAGAGCTTCCGATTCTCTCCTATGCGGTCAAATACGCCTCGAGCTTTTACGGACCCTTCCGCGAGGCGGCGTCCTCCGCGCCCCAATTCGGCGACCGGCGGTCCTACCAGATGGATCCGGCCAACGCTCGCGAGGCGATCCGCGAGGCCGCCCTCGATCTGGAGGAAGGGGCCGACATCCTGATGGTCAAGCCGGGGCTTCCTTGTTTAGACATTTTGAAGGCCTTGAGGGAGAAATTTCCCGTTCCCCTGGCCGCCTATCAGGTGAGCGGGGAATACTCGATGATCAAGGCCGCCGCGGCCAACGGGTGGCTCGACGAGAAGGGCGCCGCTTTAGAATCGCTCACCGCCCTCAAGAGGGCGGGGGCCGACTTCATCCTCACCTATTTCGCCAAGGACGCGGCTAAGTGGCTGAGCTGACAACTCTTCTCCCTATTCCCCCCGATACTAATCTGGTAGAATGTCTTTTTAAGGGGGGCGATTCTTGCCCGCGCTCAACACGGGTCTGATCGTCCGAATGTCCATATGGCTGAATCCAGTCAGGAAAAAACCGAAGAGGCCACTCCGAAGCGGCTGCGAGAGGCGAGAAAGAAGGGCCAGGTTCCCAAGAGCCGGGACTTGTCTACCATCTTTGTTTTGATCATCTTCTTCGGCACCCTCTGCCTTTCCATGGGCTACATGGGGGGCGAGATCAAGACCCTGATGCACATGTCTTTCGACATGATCTCCAAGCCCGATATCACGGGGGCGATGATGCTGGATTTGGGCAAGGCCTGCCTGATCACCTTGGCCAAGGTCTGCGCCGCTCCCCTGGCCGCCGGATTCGTCATCGCGTTAATCGTCGGCTTCCTCCAAGTGGGGGCCATTTTCTCCTTCGAGCCGCTGAAGCCTTCGGGAAAAAAATTGAATCCGATCGAAGGCTTCAAGAACATGTTCAAGACGCAGACCTTCATCGAGCTGTGTAAGAACATCCTGAAAATCAGCTTTATTTTTTACATTTCTTACAGCGTCTTGAACGGGAGCCTGGCCGAGATTCTCAACACCACCCGGCTTTCCATGGTCGATTCCTCCCGGCTGGCCGGAGATATGATCTTCAAGATTGTGCTGAGGGTCCTGCTGCTCTTCGTGGCCATCGCCTTGGCTGATTTTTTGGTGCAACGGTGGCAGTTCATGAAACAGATGCGCATGTCGAAAGACGAGGTGAAGCGCGAATACAAGCAAGACGAAGGCGATCCCCACATCAAGAGCCATCGCCGGGCCCTGCACCGGGAAATGGTCTTCGGTGACATGCCCAAGCAGGTCAAGCAGGCCGACGTCGTGGTGACGAACCCGGTCCACGTGGCCGTTGCCTTGAAGTACGACAAGGAAGCAATGGGGGCGCCTGAGATCATGGCCAAGGGCCAGCGTCTCTTCGCCGAGGCCATCAAAAAAGTGGCGGAGGCGAACGGGGTCCCCATCATGCGGAACGTTGCCCTCGCTTGGTCGTTGGTAGAGATGGAGGTCGGAGACGAGGTCCCCGAAGAGCTTTATAATGCGGTGGCCGAAATCTTGGCGATCGTGTATAAAATGAAAAAGAGCGCGGCCAAGTCCCGCTCGGAGGAAAAGCCTCAATATGCATAAGACAATCAAAAATATTGCTTATTCGTTGGCCCTCTTCGCCGTTTTGGGTCTTTTGGGCGCTTCTACAGGCTTCTCGCAACCGAAGGGAGCATCGGCCCCCACGTGCGAGAAGTGCTTCCGCGGTCCCGACGGCAAGATTAAGTGCGAAAAGGTGCCCTGTCCGAAGTAGGGTGCATTTCGAAGATCTTCCATTTTGATTTTCGGCCTTTCGATTTTTTAAGTCTCCGCCGCTTTTTTCGTTGGTCCTCCTTAAAAATATCCGTTACAAGCCCTGGCCTTTTTGTTAAGAATCTTCCGCGTTTTTTAACGTTTCTCTATCGCTGGGGAACCCTTCTTAAGGAGGCGGTTTATTATGAAAAGGATTTTTTCCTTCGCCCTTTTTTTCTGTCTTTTGAGCTTCAGCGCTCCGGCCGCGTGGTCGGCCAGCCGGATCGAATATATTTTAGACGTGAGCGGCTCGATGAACGCGATTTCCGGAGGGGAAAAGCGGATCGACGCCGCTAAAAAATCCATCGCCACCATGGTCCAGGGCATTCCGGACGGAACCGTCGTGAGCTTAAGGCTATACGCCCACCGCACTCCCCCCGCCGACAAGGCGGCGAGCTGCAAGGACACCGAGCTCGTCATTCCCTTCGGACCGATCAACAAACAGCAGTTCCTGACGGTTGTGAACGCCACCACACCGCTTGGCCAAACGCCGATCGCCTATTCCCTTGAGCAGGCGGCCAATGATTTCACGGCGGGGGCCGACGAGCAGCAGTCGATCATCTTGGTCAGCGACGGCGAAGAAAGCTGCGGAGGAGACCCCGTCGCCGTCGCCAAATCTCTGATCGCCCGCGGCTTCAAGCTGAAGATCAACGTGATCGGTCTGGATGTGGACGCCGCGGCGAAGAATCAGCTCGCCGCCATCGCCTCGGCGACCGGCGGGCAGTATTTCGACGCCAAAGACGCGGCCAGCCTGACCGGGTCCCTTCAAAAGCTCACCCAAGAGTCGCTGGTGATCCAGAAGGCGGGATCCTCCATCTATGGCGAAGAGATTCGTGGAGGTGACAACTACGAGACGGCGGTGCCGCTCCCTGTCGGAAAGCTCTTCCGACTCAATCACCACCAGAAACAAAACCAATACGATTATTTTTACGTCGAGGCGAAACCGGGCCAGAAGCTCATCGTCTCGCTGGAGACCGGTGAGAAGGGCGTGAACATCAAGCCCGACAACAGCTATGTGGAAACATTAAACCCTTACGCCGGGATCGGCTTGCACAGCCCCCAAAAAATCAAGATCCGCCACGAAGAGATCATCGGCGGCCCGAATGATGCCCGCCAGATTATCTATCCCGTCCCTCCGGACGGCCAGGGCCGCCATTACATCCTCGTGGGCTCCTCCTATGACGATCAGCATAAAGACCACCGGTTCAAGGTCGAGATCAAAGAGCAGTTCGATGCGGGCACCCAGCAGGATGCGGGCGACAGCCGCGACACGGCCTTGACCGTGCAACCCGGGACCATCAAGGGCTTTCTCACCCCGAACGACCAGACCGACGCTTACAAGGTGAGCCTGCCGGCTGGAAATCTGAACATGAAATTGCGGCCGGCCAGCGAGAAGGCCTACGTGAAGCTGGAGATCAGCGACTCCGACGGAGTGGACCTGGCCCGCCAGTCGGCGCCGAACGAGGGGGCGGTTGCCAAGATCGACAATCTCAATTTGCCGAAGGCCGGGGAATATATCGTGAAGGTTTCGAGCGTCTATTCCAACAGCCCGGAAACGGAATACACTCTCGACATCATTCCGGGAGCGGGAGCTCCGGCACCCGCCGAGGCCGCTCCTACGGTTCCGGCGACCTCGCCCACACCCGCGGCCCCGGCGCCCTCCGCCCCAGCGGCGGCTCCCGCAGCGCCTCCGTCCGGCGCACCTGGCGCGGTGGCGGTCCCCGTCACCCCGGCGGGGAAACTGGATATCGCCTCCGCCTTGAAACAGCTCACCTTCATGCAAAAGGCGAGATGGGTCTTGCTCTGCGTCCTGCTTCCCGCCTTCGGGGTCTTCCTGTTCGGATGGCTCGTCGGCTATGTTATGGGCCGGAGAAGCGGAAGGCGTAAAGGACTGGCTCAAGCGGCCAGGCAAAATCCGCCGCCTCCGGCACCATCCGCGCCCAAGTCTTGATCCTTTTTGAATGCCGAAAGACCCCCTCTCCGGATCTCTCCGGGGAGGGGGTTTCTTTTTTGAAACGCATCGCGCCAACATCCCACCGCTTTTCTAGAAATCCTTAATTTCTCCTAACAATCCCGTCAACGCGGCGCGCCAATTCTCAAGTCAGCTCAAAAACTTAAAGCAACTTTTCGTTTTTTTCGCCGAGTCATTTATTGGAAGGGGAAGGGTGCCGAAGGCGGGCTTATTGGGTAGGTCGTAAGCCCCAAGAAAGAAAGGGATAAAGGGAGAAATCAATGACCCCACCGGTTCCAGTCGAATCTTCAGGCAGCTCCAGCGATCTTCCGACTCCTAGCACTCCTCCTGCAACCGCTCCCGCTCCCGCGTCGGGCGACTCATCTCGTCCCGCGTCCACGGAAGAGGGGCCGCTTTCCCGTCTTTCGATTCATACTTATCACGAAATCGCGACCGACGGCATCGCCCGCGGCTTCGAGGCGACGACCCTTTTCCCCCGCGGAACCTTAGGGCCCCTCTACACCGGCTACACGGGCCGAATCGGATTTGATTATCGTTTCACCCCGGCTCTTAGGCCCTATTTGAACTTGGGCGGTGGAAACTGGCACACGGAGTCTCCGGAAGGGCGGTCCGTCGCCAGCGGGGGCCGCTTCAACTTGGAAACGGGCTTTTTGCTGAACGAGGAACCCGCCTTGAGTTTTGGAAACGCGGGCACGGGGTTCTTGGGCGGCTACCATCATGTGGGCTTAGGATTTAATTACTACACCTTCGATGCGCCGGGCGTGTCGGGTCTGTCCCAACTCAGCATCGTCAACCGAAGGCCTTTCTTTCAAGGGCAGATTCCCTCGCCGGTCGGCAACTTCGTCTTAGGCTTGAACCTTTTGTCCTCGAACCCCGGATTTCCTTTGAGCGACTCCCAAGTTCCCGGGTGCCCCGGCGGCTTGAGTGCCTGTTCCACCCAACGGGTGGTGCCCAACTCCACGCTGGTTCCACTTTCCTTCAGCTTCAGCCTGGAACCCAGCTCCTCTCCCGTGCTTCGCACCAACTACGGAAGGCTCTATCCTGGAGAATTGGCGCCCCGCATCACCGATTTCACCACCCGGCAGCTGGGCGATTTCTTGACCATTCAAGACGTGCCCCGGTATTCCAACACCCGATTGCTTTTGGATGCGGCCCCCCTCGGAAGCGTAGACAGCGCCAGCTCGTCCAGCACGGTCCGGGTGGGCATGGATCTTTCCTTCTTAAGTTTAGCGCTCAGCCAAGGCCGTTATGCGGCCGACTTGGGCCACACGATTCGGAGGGGAGAGCCCCTCGATCAAGGTCTTCTTATCGCGAGCCAGGCCGCCATGTCGGCCGTGCTGTGGGGCTTCTGCGGCGCCTCTCCGGATTACCCGAGCGGTCCGGATATCTTGGCGGGCCGCTTCGGGGCGATCACCGACTTCACCGGACGGGGCGCCTGCATTCAGGCCCCGGTTCAGACGATGGCCTTAGGTTTAGGTGTCTTGGACGGCTTCGGCGCCACGGGCGATCCCAACGGGTCCACGGGGACCCAGGCCTTGTTCTGGACGACCCACGGCGTGGCGGCCTTGGTCGGTCTGATCGGGCTCATCAACTATGTCCGTCCCTTCGGAAACGATCCCGACACGATCGCCTTTTCCGGCGGAACCGGCGTGATCCGGCCGAGCGAACGGCTGCCTGACCTCGACAACCGATTCCGCAACAATGCCTTGCTCACTTTACCTTTGACTTGGGCGATTTTCTCCTATCTGAATCGGCGCACTCCGCTGACCTTTGACGCCGGTCCGACCCAGGGCGGGGCCCAGGCCTCGGTCGGGGGGAGATTCTAAATGAAGGGTTTTCAATCGATGAATCGCTGGTTCATCAAAATCTTCGCGGTGGTCCTTTTGACGGCGAGCCTCGCGGCCTGCGGAAATGAAAGTCCGCAGGGCCAGGACGGCTCCGGCGATCCGGCGACGAGCGGAAGCCCCAATGTGGGGAATTTGCCGCCGCCCGACGGCAATTCGTCCGTGGGATCCCAATCGGCCCCGTCCAACCAGGGCGCCATCTTCTTTCAGCGAAAGGAATTGTGGGATACCTTCTCCGCCGAGCTTAAGACTCAGGTGCAGACCAACTACGGCAAGTCGGGCACGATGGTGGGCGCGGGTCCCGGAGGCCACGGCTATTACAATACTCTCTTCGGCCGGACCAGCCCCGCGTACTCTTCGAGCGGTGGATCTTCAACGACGCTGTCTCTTCCGAACCTGCTTCAGGTTCCCGGAGGCAATTCCGAGGTCCATGTGATGGCCTTGGAAGTCACCTCCGCCAGCGCCTGCAACGCCGCCTCAACTTTCTTGTGCCTTGACCGTCCCGCGGAGGGGGAGGGCACCGTCATCGATTCGATCCTGGTGAAGGGCGGCATCAATTTGAGCGAGGCGGGTCTCTTCAACCCGGAGGATCCGGTCGTCTTGATCTCCGTCTTCCGTCAATCGGGCGAGGCGGTCAATGAGTACGGCTTGAAGGCCGCGGATCTGTCCATTCAGACCCCGGCCTCGGAGGACGATCCCCAAACCGCGTCCTTCAATAAGACGGTGGGCCTGGCGGGCCCCGGCTCTTACACGATCGTGGTCAGCGCCTTCAAAAACGTGGGCGATTCGGTGATCTTGGAGAGCATCGGCGTCACCGTCGTCCGTCAGGACGTTCCCGAGATCGAGCTCGTGAGCCTGCTGCCGCCGCCACAGGGAAACCTTTATCCCACCGATCCCGAAGAACGGGACGACCCGGTGTCTTCGGGCGATACGGTGAGCATGGCCTCGGTGAAGACGACGGTCCGCCTGAAGTCGCCGGGAACCACGAACGTGGGAATCATTTTCGAGAACTTCGATCAGTCCGGAAACCTTCGCTACATCACGAACGGCGACGCCGGTTTCGGCACCGAGGACCAGGACGACGGCAGCGTCCTCCCGACCAAGTCGGCGGATCTTCCCCTGGCGGAAGGCTTAAATAAGATTCGGATCACCGCCCACAACTCCATCCTCGACCAGTTAGGGTTCAGCCCCGACGAGCCCAGCACCATCGAGTTCAACCTGACCAACGTGGTGCCCAAGGTGACCGTGAAAATGATGTCTCCGGAGGACGGAAAGATCATCGAGGCGACCGGGGCCGCCAATCAGAAAGTCGATGTGGCCTTTTGCCTGACCGATTTGACCTCCCTGCCGGGCCGCACGAGTCCTGCGGGCGCGGGCGAATGCATCTTGAATTGGAACGGCGAGAAGCCCGCCGTCACCTTCAACGGCCACACCTTGGCCTCCTCCGAGGTTTCTAAAGACGGCTCCGGTGTCTATAAAGCCCAGGTCAAGCCCCAACTCGGCGCCAACCTGGTCGAGGTCGCGGTCACCAACACGCATTTTCTCCCGTCGGTCGATGAGGAGACCCCCGCCCTGACCTTAGGCCAGGGCCGTGCCTCGGTTTCCTTCGGCGAAGTGAGCAAGCTCGTGGTCAACGGCGATTTGACCGAATCGAACAATTTTACAAAACGGGGGCTTTCTCTGGAGATCAACAAGAAGATCATCACGGGCGACGTCAAGACGATGATCTCGAAGTTCTTGAACGACCCTGATTTCAAAGACACGTTCATCAATCTTTTCAAAAAGACCTCTCCGGGCATCACCAATGTCTGCACGGAGGTGAACGGATATTCGGTGGATACCGGAGACTCCAGCATCGATCTCTTGAAGGACACCCTGAATTTGGGAAGCTTCGACATCCTCGAGCTTACGCCTCAGAACGACAATAAGCTGCACATCCGCGCCCGAATGAACGGTTTCAGCGGAGAGGCCGACTTAAGAGGCTTGAATTCGACCGTCCAAATCCAGGAAGACGGCGTCGATTTAAGCTTCATTCCCATCACCATCGGCATCAAGGAGATGACGATCTCCGTGGATCTGACCTTCCCCAAGAAGAACGGCCTTTCCCAGATCGACCTTCTCAAAGACGCCAACTATGAAATTGTGCAGGTGGTGGGGAGCGACGCCTTGGGGCGTTTCGTATGGATCAACTCGAGCCGCAATCCCCTCGCCGCGGGCTTGGAATCCATCTACGGCCCCGGAGACGTGTTGGGCGATACCTTCCTGAAGGCCTTGAAGCGCAATTTCGCCTGCGGCCTGGAGAACAGCCTAAACAATGGGACCACCGGCCTCGGCCAATGGCAGGACGATTTAAAGAAACTCGTCGGCTACAACAACCTCAATCCGTTCCGGATCCCCCTCGAGTTCGACATGCTCAACAAGCTCGTCGGGGTCGATATCTCCTATGACCTGCTTCGCGGAGACATCACCTTCAACGACCGGGGGGCTCAAATTCAAAATGTGCCCCTCCGTATCAACGCGAGCCCAAGGGCCCTCAATCACTTGACCGATTTGTTGGGCGGCTCGATTTCGGAGGGAGATCAAACGCCCGAGGACAAACAGATCTTGAGCAGCCCCAACCGGAGTTCCTTCGGGCCCCTCGCGGCGCCCCGCCTTGACGGTGAGACGCCGGCGACCAACTCGTCGACCAACGAGGTGCGGAATTTCGGTCTGCAGCTTCCCGAAGACGCCATCAACCAGGCCCTCTTCGCCGCGAATCTGGCGGGAATGCTGGATCTGGACATCGATCCCAATTTCTGGACGAACAACGAGATTAAGTTCATCGACAAGGCCACTCCGACCGTTCAAGACATGTTGGGCGCGAAGGTAGACATCAACCAAAACGGCATCGAAGACGACGAGCGCCTGCCCGTACTCTTGAGGCTCCGCACCGACAAGACAATGGCGCCCGTTCTGCACTTCTTAAGCCAAACCGAGATCAGCGAGCTGGCCGAGCGGGTCAATTGCTTCTTGAACAAAGGAGAGGGCGACGCGGCGGACGCCCCTTGCAATCCCTCGACGTTCACCAATCGCTTGAATCCCGACCTTCGTTATTTCCGCCTCTCGATCCCCAACGCGGAGATCTCCATTTACCGGGTCTATCCCTTGGGAACCGACGTGGGCGGGGTGAAAACCTATTGCTCGAAGGCCGATCCGATCGCGGAGCCGGAAAGCCTCTACGCGACCCGGCCCAGCCTGCCGCCTTTTAAGCTGACCGGCGACCCGGCGGTGGACAACGCCAACCGGGCCTGCCGCCAGACGGTCTCGCCCATCAACGAGACGATCGAGGCCACGTGTCCGGAAGGCTACAACCGCCTCGTAATTCCCGTGAAGAACGGCCCCGTGATCTCGGCGGTGCCCGTGGCCCCCGGAGAGCCCGAGGTTCCCGTGGTCCGCTATAAAGGAGACTTGGTGCTTCACGGCGTGATCCAGGGCACCTTCCGCGAGGTCTTGTTCGCCGACCAATACGAGAATTCGGGGGCTCCGGCCAAAAATTTCCTCCGCTTGAAGTTCGTGCCTGCAGATTTCGGACCCGAAATGCTCTACCTCAAGATGAAGGTGGTGGAGAATCGCACAGGCATCTCCGAATCGGCCTTGACCAACCAGCTTTCTAATGTGGTCATCCCGGGCGCCTTGGGCACCAACTGCGAGACCTTAAACGAGCTGCAGATCACGCTGCCTGACCGCTTCCCCGATAACGAGACGACCCAGAGCCAGGGCGGGCTGATGGAGACCCTGCACGATTTCGGAGTGCATCATATCGATTTCGGTGACTCTTCGAGCGAGGTCCCTAACGTCTTCGTAGACGACAATCATATGTATCTGGATGTGTTGGTTCATTTGGGGATCTGCTACGAGGGCGAGACCTGCACTCAGCCTTCCTCGGGCTTAAACAGCGGTATTATTCATCGAATCTCGACCGAGGATCTCTTGCGGGACGGGGCGATAACCCGTTTGAAGATGATCGACTGGTCGAAGCATTAAGAGGAATCAAAGGCAGGACTCCAGGTAAGCCCTGGACCCAAAAGAAACGTGGCGAGTCGTAGGGAATCCATCCCGAACAGCGCCAAAGGCGCGTTGAGGAGGAGGCTCAATCGGCTTTGCCGATAGAGGGGCCTTGCCAAGCCTCTTGAAAAAGAATATCCCGCTCCCCTTCGCCTCCCCCGGTTACGAGGCGAAGGGGAGATGGGGTGGGGTGAACAAAGAATGTCCTGGGGAAAATTGACTCCAACATGGGTGAAGGTGTTCGCGGCCGCCGTTCTGGCGGCATCGCTGTTCTCCGGCTGCGGTGCCGATGCACCCTTCACCCTGGTTGAGCCCAAGCCGCCGACCAACCCGGGCGGGAACGTTCCTCCGCCGGGGGGTAACAAGGGCGGATGCCTCATCAATTTCACCTCCACCGCGCTTTTGAAGGCCCAGGGGGGAGGGGACACGGGCATCGCGGAGAGTGATCCTCAATCGCTTCCCGCCATTCCGATCCGCTTCAGCTTCAATGGGGATCAAGCGACGGCCACCATGAGCCCCGACGATTTCCCCAGCAACGTCGTCATCTCCCTCAAGGGAATCCCTTTGACAGTCCGGCAAAAGGCCGGCCCGGACGCCTCCGGCTCCTTTAACCCCGCCGACGGCTCCTTGAATATCGACGGCATCACCTTCGCCATCACCAGCGACTTGGCGGATTTCGACCTGGTCGGGCTAAATTTGACAACGGGAGAGCATGAGCAGGAAGGGGCCTTCGGAAATTTGACCATCGAAGGCTCTCCCCTGGCCTCCGACAAACATATCAAGCTCGTGGGCGGCGTGAAGATCCCGGCCGGAGCTATTCCCGGGTTTCCCGACTTCGATGAGGCCGCCATGGTTGTCAGCTTTGACGGGTCCTTCGACAACGTCCCGGATGCGGCCAATTGCAGTGGGTCCGCGGCGAGCGGGGTGATCGTCAAGGAGGTGGCGACGGATAAGGACGGACATCCCATCGAGGTCAGCCTGGCCGCCAACAACACTTTGAACATGGGAAGCGTCTTCGTGGCCCAGGCCGGCACCGACTCTCCCGCGCCGACGGATACGAAATTTTTCAAGAAAAAGACGCTCCGGGTGAAGAACAACACCGCGGCGGCTATTTCCGGTACGGTCAACAGCCCGAACGGATACACGGTGACTCCGAACGGTAGTATCAGCATCGCGGCCGGGGCGGCCCAAGACTTCCAGGTGACCTTCGGTTTCGCGCCGGTCAGCGACTATTCCGAGACGAACGTCCCTTTGACGAAGAATGTAACCGGCAGCTTCACCTTGGGGACCACCACCGTGAACCTGACCGGAGTCGCGAAGCGGGCCGGTCCCGAGCTCACGATCGAAGGCGCCGAGACGAGCAACCCGGTGACGGTGAATCTGGGAGTCGCCCCGGTGTTTACCACAGGCTCGGGGACCTCCACGAAGCTCTTGTGTCCTCCCCCGAATGGAATTCCTCTTCTCGCCCGCAAGATGACGATCAAGAACACGGGCATCCGGCCCCTGGACATCCAACACATCAACGCGCCAGCGGACAGCGACACCGATAGCGCCGCCGACCCGGGCTGCGTGAGCTACGGACAGGAGTTCCAAAGGATGTCGCTTTCCGTTGCGGACGGAGCCACCTGCGAGCAGAAGACCATCAGCGGAGTGAAATGGCTGACCGACCATTGCACCATTCCCGTGGGCGAGGGCAAGGTGAACTTCAAGGTCGTTTATCTGCCGAAAAACGCGAGCTCGCTCCGCGATGAGTCCCAAGACACGGGGACTATGACCATCCCCAGCAACGATCCGATCTACTCCGAGGAACCCTTCACCCTGAACCTCCAGGGGGCCGTAAGCAAGGACACCTCCGATCTCCTGGCAGTGCGCAGGCAGGGCTCCACCTTCACGGTGAGAAACGGCGGCAACCTGTCGATGAATATCAGCGAGACGAGCGCGACCAAGCTGGATCAGGTCTTCGAGCTCTTGAACTCGAGCAGCGACCGTCTGCAAAACGTGCAGTTTACTCTGGCGGGAGACAGCGCCGAGCATTTCGAGCTGTGCAACCCCGACTTCTCCAATTGCGCCGCGGAGAACCCCGGGATCGTGACCGAGATCCCCGGTATGACGGGGACCAATCCGGGCGTGAGTCCCTTCGCCGTCCGCTTCAAGAAGCCGGGATCGGGGAACGGACCCTTCACCGCCACTCTGACGGTCCAATACGTGCCGGAGAGCACCAAGACGGGCTCGAATCCGCAGGGAGTGACCAACCAATTTGTCGTGAACTTAAGCGGAACCGTGGGATTCAATCCCCTCCACGACAAGGTGAAGATGGAGGTGGATTTCATCAGCTCTTACATCGCGCCCTCACCGGTGACGACGCCGACTGATTCCCTGGATTTCCGCAACCTGCCGTCAAATAAGTCTTTCTTGAAGTCGGGCGCTCTGATCTTGAACATCACGCCGTTCGACGCGGCCGATCCCGGCAACCCTATCCGAAATGTTGAGGTCGTGGACATGCCCTTCCCGGCCGACGGAGCCAACGCCCTTCAATTCTTAACGGGCCTGTCCGCGACGGACCGCAGCAAGCTGATCCGGGTCTTTACCTCGCGGATGAGCACCTGCGGCCCCGCCGATTCCGACAACTGTCCGGTGGACGGCACCCCTAATTGCACGGAGCCGTCAAACATCTCGGGGGCCTATCAAAACGGAAAATGCTCCTACTTTTATTATCTGCTGCGAAATAAGCCCGGCCAATTTGGCAAATACAACGTGGAGACGGGTGAGCTCACCCTGCCTGACCTGGACATCCATCTGCTCAATCCTTTCCATAAGACCTTGGCCTCCTACACCTCCGACAAGAAGACGGACACGGAACTCTTGGGAACCTTGACCACCCTGACGGTCAACGCGAAGGTCTTGAGGCTTCCCGATTTCGGAGGAGATTCGGTCCCCATCATTCTGGATCCGGATATCGCGGCCCTCACGATTCCTTCGAGCACGGTGGGAACCTTTGACGCGTGCCCCGACAATTGGGATCCGTCGAATGCCGCGCAGACTCCCGAGTTCCGCTGTTACCTCTCGCAGACCTCATCCAGCTCCGATGCCTTCATCAAAGGCCTCTCCGGACGCTGGATCGCGCCGGGCAAACAGACCATGATTCTCTCGATGTTGACCCAGTTCAACGCCAATCAGAACGCCCCCGACAACGTTCCCTTCTTCATGGCGGGCGGGACGATGTGGGTTTCCATCCAAGGGACCATCACCCAAATGCCATAAAATGTCCCTCCCGCCCGTTTTGGGCTCAAGAGCGGAAATTGTTAAAAGGTGCTTAATCCTGTCAAAAGATTCGGTATTGCCAGGCCTTGACCAAGAAAGTACAATTTCGCTTAATCGAGGGAGGAGTTGTTGACCCAAGTCGTAAAAAGTCAGTCCTGTCTCCTTTTCAAAAGCGCGCGTCAGTTCGATCCCAGTCAGACCCCATCGGCAAGAAAACCATCGGCCTTAACAGGCCGAAAGGCGGACAATTTTTTGTCCCGTCGCGTCAACAACCAAAGGGTTTTCTTGCCGATAATCAAGGTGTGAAGCGGTAGGTAAGGTTCACGCCGATGGGGGTCGATGGGGTCGAGGTTTTCACTCCGAAGGAGGAGTGAAACGATGCGGGATAGAAGACGCTTCGCGTATAAATTGGGGATAGGCCTCTTGATGGCCGGGCTGTTCATGTCCGGTTGCGGAGGCGCCGACGCACCTTTCACTCTCGTCGATAAAAATCCAGATCATCCAGGGGGTGGAATCAACAACCCCGGCGGACCGGGAGGCGGGCAGGGATGCAGCGTCCAATTCACGTCCCAATTGGTCCTGCGCACTCAGGTCGCCCCGGGAAGCTCCGATTCCGCCGATGCCGCGGGCCTCATCGTCAGCGAACCCAAAGACATTCCTCCGATCACCCTTCGAGTGAGCGGCAATCAAGTCACTTTAAATGGCGACGATTTTCAACCCGCCGAGATCCTTCTCGGGACCCAGAACGTGACGGTCCGTCAAAAGGCGGGCACCGTGGCCACGGGGACCTTCGACGCGGCGGAGGGTTCTTTCTCCGTCAGCGGAGTGGAGTTCCAGATCACGAGCCCCCTGGTGATCGACCTGCCGGCCTTCACCCTGACCACGGAGAGCACCGGGACGGTGAACGGCGACCACGGAGACTTAACCGCCCAAGGCGAACGGCTGAATGCCTCCACGCGGCGGATGAAAGTGGTCGGAGGGTTCAAGATCGAATCGTTTCCCTTGAGCGAATTCGTGGGGGCCGCCGTGACTGTCACCTTCGACGGCGAGGTGGATCAAGTGCCCGACCCCGCCACCTGTTCGGGGGGTGCGGCGAGCGGCGTGGTCTTCAAGGAGATCATCACCGACGACGCAGGGGAGAAAGAAACCTCCTTGGGCTCCAACAACACCTTAAATTTCGATTCGGTCTTCGTGCCCCAAGGGGGCGTGGACAGTCCGGGGCCGGGGGATTCGCGGTTCTTCAGAAAAAAGATCCTCCGGGTCAAAAACCAGACGCAGGAGGCGGTGGGAGGGACGATCGCCAACTCGTCAGGCTACCTCATCAGCCCCAGCGGGTCGGTGAACATCGCCCCAGGAGCCTCGCAGGATTTTCAGATCACCTTCGGGTTCGCCCCGGTCTCCGACTATTCGGAGTCTAACGTTCCCGTCAGCCGCACGGTGAGCACCGCCCTGACCTTCGGAACCGGGACGGCGAACCTGGCCGGCATCGCCAAGCGGGCGGCGCCCGAGCTTTCGGTGGTCGGAACGGAGACGAATGCGCTTTCGACGGTCGATCTCGGGGTGATTCCCGCCCCAGTTTTGGGTATGGGAACCAGCGCCAAGCTCGACTGCCGGCCCACCGACGACCGGCGGGTCCCCATCATCGCCCAGAAGCTCACCGTCTTGAACACGGGAATCCGGCCCCTGGAGATCAACCACATCAACAAACCGACGGACAATGCGGTCCAGTCGGCCGATCCCTTCT
>Ga0066388_100000995_pt1 | contig 15076 bp, 13 predicted proteins | sample PanSoiMetaGPlot6_FD_64539 | JGI IMG/M metagenome (GOLD analysis project Ga0066388, IMG submission 64539) | Tropical forest soil microbial communities from Panama analyzed to predict greenhouse gas emissions - Panama Soil - Plot 6 (Hybrid Assembly) | ecosystem: Environmental > Terrestrial >... | reverse complement strand
ACTTCAAAGGCCAGCGGAATTCGAACACTTCCGCACAGCAGGCGCTCGACGCCAAGGTGAAGGAAAACACGGAATTGGAGCCGTACGTCAGCAAACTGCAGGAAATGGACCGGCAGGTGGCCAGCCTGCAGCAACAGCTGGAAATCGAGAAGCGGATCGTGCCGGACGCGAAGGAAGTGCCCAACTTCATGCAGATGCTCAATGCGGAAGCAGTGAAAGCTGGAGTTGAACTTCGCCGCTACACGGCGCAGCCGGTTTCGTCCAAAGAGTTCTACACCGAGGTGCCGTTCGAAGTCGAACTGGATGGTCCCTACTACTCCATGCTGGGTTTCTTCGATCAGGTTGCCAAATTGGAACGAATCATAAACGTGTCAAACCTGCTGGTAGCTAACGTGAAGAAGCCGACGGATGCCAAAGCCAAACATTCGTACCAATACGCACCGAATGAGAGTGTTGTAGCTACCTGCGTGGCAACTACCTTCTTCAGTCACGACATCGAGCCGGCAGCGGTGACGCCGGCCAAAGGCAAAGGCAGGGCGCGATGAAACGAAATCTGGCGTTCTTCTTGATCATGACCAGTGCGGCGCTGGCACAAACGCCGACGCCCGGAAAACCGGCTGCGAAGCCGTCGGCGGCGACGGTCAAGGCTGTCCCGCAAAGCGCAACGAAAACATCGGCTAGCCCGGTGAACGTCAGCGTTGCACCGAGCGCGAAAGCTGCGACGGTTTCTGTCCAACCCGCGCCGGCGAAGTCTGCGGCGGCAACGCCAGCGAAACCTGCGACGGTTTCAGCTCAGTCGCCCAAAGCGAGCGCAACCAATGCGAAGGCGACCCGCTCCAATGCGGCGGGGGTGAAACCTGCGCCTGCGCCTGCGAAGGTTGCAGTGGGGGTAGCAAAGGGTGCTCAAGTCCCGCAGAAAAAAGTGGCCGATGTGAAGGTTCCTGGGAAGGAAATGCCCAAGACCGCGACGGTGAAGGTGCCCGGGAAAGTGGAAGCCAAAACCTCGACGGTTGCTGTAAAAGACGGCAAGCCGGCCGATGGTGACAAGAAGCAGGCGCCCAAGGCAATTCACGCGGTTGGGCGGCGAGATCCGTTCGTAAGCCCAGTTGTGAAGCTGGGATCAGTGGGCTCGGGATGCAGTTCGGGCAAGCGGTGTCTGGCGATTGATCAGATTGCTCTCAAGGGAATTGTCAAGTCCGATGTGGGAATGATCGCAGTGGTCGTGAACGCCATGAACAAGGCGTATTTCCTACGCGAAAACGATCCCGTGTTCAACGGATACGTCGTGAAAATCACCGGGGATGCCATTGTTTTCAAAGAGTCATTCCATGATCGGCTTGGCAAACCGCTTACCAGGGATGTCACAAAGACTATTAGCCGGCCAGTAGCGTAGGGGCTCCGGGCCGGAGTGTTTGCAGCGAAATTCAAAATTGAGTAGATCAAGGCGGGGAGACGGGAAATGCGAAAGCAAATGCTGGGAACGATAATCGCGCTGCTGGCCGTCGTACTGATGGCCGGGGCGCAGACTCCGGGCACAGAAGCTACGACGCGTGCGTCGTTGCAGAAGGTCGCCGTGGTGCCGGGAGCTGACGGCATCAGCGTCGAGATGACAGCCAAAGGCGCTGTCACGCCCAAGGTGGAGACACTTTCCTCTCCAGCGCGGATCGTCGTGGACCTGCCGAACGCTGCGGTTGCCACCTCGATGAAGCGCATTCAGGTCGGCAACAACGGCGTGAATGCTGTGCGCATCGGGACCGACGCAAGCGCAACCACGCGCGTGGTCGTGGACATGGATCGGCTTTGCAAGTACGAGTTGGTTCCTGGACCGGCCGGCAAGGTGACCCTGAAGCTCTATTCGGCAGCCGTTGCACAGGTTGCAGGAGTGCCGGCGAAGTCCACTGCAGCGGTGACCGCTGCGACCGCGGCAGCTCCAGCTGAACACAAGCCTGGGCTTACGAAGGCCGCCGCCAACGAATTCGTGGTCGTGGAACCGACGTACGCTCCTAAGAAAGAAACATCAACGATTGAGCCGCCGGCTCGTGTTGTGGAAGCTGCTTCGAAGTTTGTGGAGAGACCGGAAGGGAATCTGCTGCCAGCTTCAAACGCTGCCATGCAGGGTTCCACCCAATCTGGAACCACTTCCAGCCCGAGCGCGATTCAACCAGCGGTGAATCTGGCTGCAGAACAGAAATCGCATACTCAGGCGACGACTGCTCCGAAATATACGGGAGAGCCGATCTCGGTCAACCTGAAGGACGTCGACCTGAAAGACTTCTTCCGCTTGGTTCACGAAATCAGCGGCCTGAATGTCGTGCTGGATCCTGATGTAAAAGGTAATCTGACCATCGTCCTTGATGACGTACCGTGGGACCAGGCGCTGGATGTGGTTTTAAAGAACAATGCTCTTTCGCGCCAGTTGGATGGCAACGTTCTGCGCATCGCGACCCTGGAAACTCTGAGGAAGGAAGCAGAAGCCAAGCGTGCGCAACAGGAAGCAGAAGCGCTCGCAGTTGAGAAAGTTACAGTTACCCGTTTCCTCAGCTATGCGCATTCGAAAGAGGTTGCCAACACAATCAAGAAATTCCTGAGCCAGCGTGGCGAGGTCGTGTCGGACGAGCGCACGAATGCGGTCATCATCTCGGATATTCCGGCAACCATCCCCCCGCTCGACCGGCTGATCGCTCAGCTTGACCGGAAGACGCAGGAAGTGGAAATCGAGGCTCGTGTGGTGGCTGCAACCCGCAGCTTTGCACGGGATATCGGTACGCAGCTGGGCTTTGGCTTTGGCAACCGCTCTGCTGCCCTAGGTGGAGCGAGCGCCGTCGGCAAATCGCCCCTATCAAATTTCGGTACCCTGGGTCCGCTTTACCCGATTATCGGGACCCAGCTTCCCACGGCCGGACAAGGAGTGCAGATCCCACTGTTCTCCAACCTGGCCGCAACTGGGCCAACCAGTGGTCTGACTTTCAGCACCGCGAGCAACTCGGTTCGCCTTGATGCGATCCTCACCATGGCCGAGTCGCGCGGCTTATTGAAAATCCTTTCGCGTCCGCGGGTAGTTACGCAGAACAATATTCAGGCGGTTGTGAAGCAGGGCGTTCGAATCCCTGTGGTTACGCAGGCTCAGCTCAGCGGCCCAGCGACCACCACCTATATCGACGCGTTCCTGCGGCTCACAGTCACGCCGCAGATCACAGTCGAAAACACAATATTCCTGAACGTGGACGTCGAGAATACAACACCCGACTTTAGCCACGAAGTAGGCGACAACCCGACATTGATCACACAACAGGCGACAACTCAGGTATTGGTCACCGACGGTGGCACGGTCGTCATTGGTGGCGTAATTCAGACGAACAACTCAGTCGCCGTCAAACAGGTACCACTCCTCGGCAGCATTCCATGGCTTGGCAATCTGTTCAAAGAACAGTTGGTCACCAGCCAAAATCAGGAGTTGATCTTCTTCATCACTCCGCGAGTGGTTGAGACATAACGGAAAAAAACGTTCGCCCGGTAACGACGAACTTAAGTTAGAAGCAAGCAGCCGCCGGAATCCTGGAGGTCAGGATCCGGCGGATTGTTTTGTGGGACTCTTACGCGACCTTCTTGGAAGCTGCCATCTGCAGAATGGAGAGCGGCAGCTTGATTCTGCGCGACGTGGACTCATCTGCGCCGACCACATCCACCGCAATTCCGTCCTCCGAGGGAAATGGATCTGAGACCAGCTTCATTTCCTGTCCGTATAGCCTTACAGAGTTCGAACGAGCATAACCAAGGCTGATTAACTTCCGGCATGTTTCTTTATCGTTATCTGCGGAGCGGTCAACCTCTGCTGTCATGAGTTCACCTGTCGCCGCTGGTAGCGGCAGTTGAGATAGTCTAAACGAAAGCGTCAGAATTCGCCTGTGGATTCTCGTCCTGGCGAAGCCCTTTAAATTCAGACGGTTGCCCTGGCTGCTGGACGGAGGCTGATAAACTCAGCTCATGGATTACAAAGGTCGGCTGGTGCGGCTTCGCCAAGCCATGGACCGCCACAAGCTCGATGCAGTGTTGATTACGCACCCTCCCAATATTCAGTATCTCTGCGGTTTCGCAGGCAGTACAGGTGCGTTAGTGATGGCGGAGCGCGTGTGCTTTTTCACGGACGGTCGTTACACCGAACAGGCACTGGCAGAGGTGCAGGGTAGCCGGATCAAGATCGCGCGCAAATCTGCCCTTGCCGCTGCTGCCCAATGGCTGGGAAGCAGTAAATTGCGGAGGATTGGGATCGAGGCGCAGCATCTGAGGGTCGCCGAGCGTGCAGTTGTCGCCAGCGCCGTCGGTAAGGGTTCAAAGCTGGTTGATGCCCCTCCGATCGTCGAAGAATTGAGGGAGGTGAAAGACCAGGACGAAATCGCCAGCATTCGTCGCTCGTGCGCACTGGCGGCACGGCTGTTCGACCGGCTGAGAGAAGTTATTAGGCGGGGCATCACCGAATCGGAAGTCGCGGGAGAAGTTGAATTCGCGGCGAGAAAACTTGGAGCGGAGCAGATGGCTTTTCCCACGATCGTCGCGGGAGGCGAGAGGTCCGCATTGCCTCATGGTCGTGCGTCAACGGCAGCGATACCCTCGTCTGGGTTCGTCGTCTGCGATTTCGGTGTTATACTCGCGGGCTACTGTTCCGACATGACGCGGACTGTCCACGTGGGAAATCCGCGTTCGAAAGCGCAGCTGGTTTACAATGCAGTTCGTGAGGCGCAGCAAGCAGCTCTCGAAGCTGTCAGGTCCGGAGCCATTACCGGGGAAGTCGACCGGGCTGCTCGTAATGTACTGAAAAAGAGCAACTTGGCTAAGTTTTTCACGCATTCGACTGGTCACGGTGTAGGTCTCGAAATCCACGAGTCACCACGCATCGCCGCTGGCCCACGAAAAGTTTTAAGACCTGGAATGGTGATTACGATCGAACCTGGGGTCTACCTCCAAGGAGAGTTCGGAGTGCGCATTGAAGACACGGTGGTGGTAACCAATTCCGGTGCTGAGACTCTGACCGCTGGCTCGAAAGAATTGCTTACGTTCTGATTTTTCCTGAGTGCGCGGATGGCGAGCCGCGCACTTTATTGTGCTCTCGATACGGATCTGGCCTTTTCTCGCAGGCCACCTCAAAACGGATGAACCTCAAAGAGATCAAAGAACTTATACAGTTTCTTAAGGAAGAAGACATCACCGAGTTTGAGCTGGAACGTGGCGATGTCAAGGTGCGCATTAGGCGCGGCGCGGCGGAAGTGACTCAACCGCCGACGGAGCGAATCATTGCCGTCCATCCGGCCGCCGTGCCAATTGCTCATCCCTCAGCTGTGACGCAGGCTCCCGCAGGGCATGGCGCCGGGACGATGCCGCCGCCAGCTCCCGTACCTGCCGTTCCGGAGGAAGAACTCCACATCGTGCATTCGCCGATTGTAGGCACCTACTATGAATCGCCCTCTCCCGGGTCGCCTCCGTTCGTGAAGGTTGGTGACATGGTCGAAGCGGGGCAAGTCTTGTGCATCGTCGAGGCTATGAAGCTGATGAATGAGATCGAGGCCGATATCGCGGGAGAAATTGTGAAGAGTATGGTCAAAAACGGACAGCCGATCGAGTACGGGCAGGAGCTGTTCGCCATAAGGCCAAAATGAGATGGGCATAGCACGAGCGGGGACGCCCGTGCCTCTAAAGTTTCAGATCATGGAGGCACGGGAGTCCCCGTCCGCGCTATGCCCGATAGCGAGGGGAATGTTTAAAAAGATCCTCATTGCCAATCGAGGGGAAATTGCCCTGCGGGTGATCTGCGCCTGCAAGGAGCTGGGCATTAAGACAGTCGCGATCTACAGCGAGGCTGACCGCAATTCCCTGCACGTGCGCTTTGCCGATGAAGCCATTTGCGTGGGTCCCCCTCAGCTCGCGCAGAGTTATCTGAACATCCCTGCAGTTATCAGTGCTGCTGAAATTGCCAACGTAGATGCAATTCATCCCGGCTATGGGCTGCTCTCGGAAAACGCCAACTTCGCAGAAGTCTGTGAAACCTGCCATGTAAAGTTCATCGGACCTTCGCCGGAGGTCATTCGGCTGATGGGAGAGAAAGAAAAGGCGCGAGCGGCAATGAAGAAAGCCGGCGTTCCCATCCTTCCGGGCTCGGAGGGGGTGCTCAGCGGCGACGGGGAGGCGCTGGAATGGGCGCGCAGCATAGGTTTTCCCGTCATTATCAAAGCCTCGGCTGGCGGGGGCGGTCGTGGCATGCGGATTGTCCGCTCGGAAGAAGAGCTCCCGAGCTTGTTCAATGCGGCGCAAGCGGAGGCTGCGGCTGCGTTCGGGAATAGCGATCTTTACATGGAAAAATTTGTGGAGCATCCCCGGCACATTGAATTTCAAATACTGGCCGACCAGTACGGAACGGTTGCCAGCCTTGGGGAACGCGAATGTAGTATTCAGCGGCGCCACCAAAAACTGCTTGAGGAATCACCCTCAACCCAGATGACGCCACAGCTCAGGGAACAAATTGGGCAAGTGTTATGCAAAACCCTTTCCGATATCGGCTACGTAAATGCCGGGACCATCGAGTTCCTGATGGATGAGCATCGGCGGCTGTACTTCATCGAGATGAACACGCGGATACAGGTCGAGCATCCAGTTACTGAAATGGTCACAGATGTTGATCTGGTGAAGAGCCAGATTCTGTTGGCTGTCGGCGAGAAGCTGGAGAGCGTGCTGCATGGTCCTGTCCTCCATCGCGGGCATGCGATCGAATGCCGCATCAATGCTGAACATCCGGAGAAGTTCACGCCTTCCGCCGGCAAAATCACGACTTTTCATCCGCCAGGTGGAACCGGAGTGCGGGTGGATACAGCGGCTTACGCCGAAGGCACGATCCCGCCCTACTACGACTCGCTGATCGCAAAGCTAGTCGTCCGCGGCAAGGACCGAGACGAAGCCATCTCCCGAATGTCGCGCGCCTTGGAAATGTTCATCGTTGAGGGGGTACACACGACGATTCCACTGCATAGGAGAATTCTGGCCGATCCGGAATTTCGCGCCGGGCATACTGACACGAGATTCATTGAGAGGTTTTTTGCGAGAAACGGAAACGAGGGTAAGATTCCTGCTTGATGTCGCCAGTCTCCCTTCCGCGTCTGTACGCGATACTTGATGCTTCATGCTTTTCCGAGCCAAATGCAATGCTTCAGGCGGCCGGCCAGATAATAGACGCTGGCGTTTCGCTGCTGCAATATCGCAACAAGCGGGACAACGCGCAAGTAATTCTTTGCCAGGCACGCCAGTTGCGGCACGCTTCTGCGCGGTTGGGGACGCCAGCGCCGCGCGGCTTGAGGTTGATCATGAATGACCGCGCGGACCTCGGCTTGGCCGCCGAATTCGATGGCGTGCATGTGGGACAAGATGACCTTTCTCCCGAAAGTGTCCGCGAGATTATTGGATCGGAACGCTGGCTGGGGGTGTCAACACACAACTCGGAGCAAGTGACTGAAGCTGATACCACGTCAGCCGACTACATCGCCATCGGGCCAGTTTTTGCGACAGGCAGCAAGGCGGCCCCCGATCCAGTGGTCGGACTCGAGGGGGTACGACGTGCGCGATCTCTGACGCGCAAACCCCTGGTCGCGATTGGAGGAATTACGCGCCGGAGCTGCAGATCAGTGATTGACGCAGGGGCAGACTCAGTAGCTGTAATATCCGATCTGGTACTGGATCCAGCGAAATCAGCAGAGGAATTTTTGCGAATTCTAGGTTAAAGTCTTGGAGGCAGATTAGTTGCTTGGCTAGTGGTTAGTTGCTAGTGAATACGAAATCTCCAGCGCCTACTCAATACAGCCACTAGCCGCTAACAACTAGCAACCAGCCATCGGAGTTTTGTTGAGCACACAAGCGAAGACCCTCTCAATCCCGGCTGAAATCGCATCCGACCGTGAATTTGTCAAAGGCCTGGGTCTGACCAGCGCGACCATGCTGGTGATGGGCTCGATGATCGGTTCTGGAATCTTTCTGGTTTCCGCCGAAATCGCGCGCGAGGTGGACTCGCCAGCCCTGTTGATTGGCGCCTGGGTTCTGACTGGTTTCCTGACGATCGTTGCCGCCCTCAGCTATGGCGAACTTGCCGCGATGATGCCTCACGCAGGTGGCCAATACGTTTATTTGCGCGAAGCCCTCGGCCCGCTCTGGGGCTTTCTCTACGGATGGACCCTGTTCCTGGTTATCCAGACCGGCACCATTGCGGCGGTCGCAGTCGCGTTTGGAAGGTTTCTCGGCGTTTTCTTCCCTACGATCTCTTCCACGCACTGGATCGCCGGCCTTCACTGGGCCGTTCCGACCTTGGACGTTGGCCCGGTGCGCCTGGGAGGTATGCACGTTGGGCTAAACACACAAAACCTGATTGCGATCCTGATGGTGGTAGTGATCTCCGTCATCAACATTTTTGGCGTCAAGACCGGCGCGTTGATTCAGAATATTTTTACCGCCGCTAAGGTTTCGGCGCTGCTCGGGCTTGTGATAATTGGCGTACTCATTGGACGGAACGCGGAAGCCCTTGCAGCCAACTTCGGTGCGAACTTTTGGCGAAATGCCGGATGGAGCGCGCTCCACCCCGTACAGGTGGGAGCTGCTGGCCCGCTGGTGCTGGTTGGAACGCTGACCATTCTTGCCGTGGCGCAAGTTGGATCGCTGTTTTCTGCTGATGCCTGGAACAACGTCACCTTCACAGCTGGCGAAGTCATCAATCCGCGCCGCAACTTGCCGCTGTCGCTAGCCCTTGGAACGGGGATAGTGATCGCCCTCTACATCGCGTGTAACGTGATTTACCTGAATGTGCTGCCGCTGGCGGGTTCTGCCGACGGCACAACGATTTTGCGACGCGGAATTCAGTATGCGACCGAAGATCGCGTGGCAACCGCGGTTCTTACTCAGATGTTCGGTGGTATCGGTGGCTATCTAATGGCCGCGGCCATCATGGTTTCGAGCTTCGGCTGCAATAACGGGTTAATACTTTCGGGTGCGCGGGTGTATTACGCGATGGCCAAGGACGGGTTGTTCTTCCGCGGCGCCGGAAAACTGCATCCCAACTATAAGACGCCGTCAGTTTCGCTAATTGTGCAGATGGCGTGGATCTGCATCTTGTGCGTCTCCGGCAGTTACGGACAGCTACTTGATTATGTGGTTTTCGCTGTGCTCGTCTTCTATATCTTGACCATCGCAGGTCTGTTCGTTTTGCGCTACAAGATGCCCGATGCTGAGCGTCCATATCGGGCGATTGGGTATCCGCTATTACCAGCAATTTACATCGTGTTGGCGATCTTTATTGATATCGTTCTGTTAAGGTACAAGCCGCAGTTCACCTGGCCGGGGCTAGTCATCGTATTGCTGGGAATTCCTGTTTATTTTGCATGGCATTCGCGACGGATGGGGAGCGAACCGTCCACCGCTTGAGGAGAACATGGCGAATCTGTTTGCCAAGAAACCATTGAGCTTGTTATGCGACGAGGCGGCCGAAAGCGGCGAACACAGCCTCAAACGAACTCTCAGCGCATTTCAGCTCAGTGCGCTCGGGGTCGGCGCCATTATCGGCGCCGGCATCTTCGTGCTCTCGGGACTTGGAGCGCACTACGCCGGTCCCGGGCTGATGCTCTCGTTCGTGCTTTCAGGTCTTGGCTGTGCTTTTGCGGGCCTGTGCTATGCCGAATTTGCGGCAATGATCCCGCTAGCGGGCAGTGCCTACACGTATGCTTACGCAACACTCGGCGAACTTTTCGCCTGGATCATCGGCTGGGACCTGACGCTTGAGTATGCGATGGGCGCAAGCACGGTTTCTTCAGGATGGTCGAACCATTTCATTGAGCTGCTCGATATTTTTCACCTTAAGATGCCGCTTTGGCTTGCCTATGATCATTGGACCGGTCTGCGGCAGGCGGAAACCATCATCGCCCGGCAGATGGCGCACGCAGCGGATCCTTCACTTGTTCCCGGCACACAAGCATTTCTTGCAAAAGTCAGTGCGATCATGACAGCGCAATCGCCCGAGTTGCTGCAACGGGCGCACGAACTGCTTGGCGCGCCAGTTCTCTTCGGTCACGAAATTGGCCTGAACTTGCCGGCGTTCATCATCGCGATGGTCATCACCACTATCCTGGCGATTGGAATCAAGGAGAGCGCGCGATTTAACGCGGCGATCGTGGTGATTAAGGTTTCGGTCGTGTTGTTTGTGATCGGCCTGGGCTTCGCCTACGTGAGTAAGGAGAATTGGGGTTCAAGCTGGTCAAGCTTCGCGCCGTATGGGTTTTCGGGTATAGGGGCTGGAGCGGCGTACATCTTTTTCGCTTATATCGGATTCGACGCTGTGTCCACAACGGCCCAAGAAGCGAAGAATCCTCAACGAGATCTACCAATCGGAATCATCAGCTCACTGCTCGTCTGCACTGTGCTGTACATTCTTGTTTCGGCTGTCTTGACGGGTATGGTGCCTTGGCGTGACATCAATATAGAGGCGCCTATTGCACGTGCGTTTCTCGACCGCGGCCTGACGACAGCCTCGCACATCATCACACTGGGCGCACTGGCGGGTCTCACGAGCGTCATGCTGGTGATGCTTCTCGGGCAGACGCGAGTGTTGTATGCCATGGCAAATGACGGCCTGTTGCCAAAGAAATTCTTCGCGGACGTTCATCCCAAGTTCCGCACTCCGTGGAAGAACACGATTCTTGTCGGTTTGCTTGCCGCGACGGTCGGTAGCCTGACTCCGATCGATGACATCGGGAAGATGGTCAACATCGGAACGCTGCTGGCATTCGTTATTGTATCGATCGCAGTATTGGTGCTGCGGCAAACGAATCCTGCTCAGGCGCGACCATTCCGCACGCCTTGGGTACCGTTCGTTCCGATCATGGGTGTCCTCTGCAACGGCTACATGATGTACAAGCTGGGCTGGATTAACTGGGCGCGACTTATCATTTGGCTCTTCATTGGGCTAGTTGTGTACTTCGCATACAGCCGGCACCACAGCCGAGTGCAGGCGCTCGAGCGGGAGGCTGCACGCACGACCACACCGACGATGGCGGATTAGCCTTTGGCTGAATAGCTGAGGACACCGTGCCCTAAAGCCCAAATTGTGGCGGCACACACGTCTTTGCCCGAGCTCATTCGATTCGGCGCCTTTATCCATCCTTCTCAAGAGCGTAAGCTGATGGCTGCTAGCTGATAGCTGGTCCATGAAAGTCTTCCGCAATCTCAAGCTCATCGCATTTGCGCTTGTTCTGCTGACATTCGTCGGTATCGCCGGATTTCACTACATCGAAGGCTGGTCATGGTTCGATGGCTTTTACATGGTCATCACCACGTTCTCGACAATCGGGTATCAGGAGGTGCATCCGCTCTCGCACGCCGGCCGAATTTTCAACGTCCTGCTGATCCTGGCAGGTGTGTCACTGGTGTTTCTCGGAATCGGATCGTTGACGCAGGCTTTGCTAGAATTTTCGCTGCGAAAATTTTTCGGACGGCGGAAAATGGAGCGAGAGATCGACCGGCTTAGAGATCATTACATCATCTGCGGTGTCGGACGGGTTGGCCGTAGCGCTGCGCGGGAACTGGCACGCAAGCCGGTGCCGTTTGTTATCCTCGAGCAGAACGAAGGTAAGGCTGCACGGTTCGCCAACGACTGGCTGGTACTCGTTGGAGACGCAACCCAGGAGCAGACGCTTCGCCAGGTCCACATTGAACGCGCACGTGGGCTGCTCGCTGCTACGACCACGGACGCGACCAATCTCTACATTGTGCTCACGGCGCGAGGACTCAATCCGCAATTGACCATCATTGCGCGCGCAAGCGAGGAGGGCGCTGAAAAACATTTGCTGAAGGCGGGCGCCGACTCCGTGGTTTCGCCGTATCACTTCGCAGGCCAGCGCATCGCGCAAACGTTTCTTCGCCCACATGTGGTTAGTTTTCTCGACACCGCCACAACTCACCTTGGTATGGATCTCGAAATCGGAGAAATCCTGGTAAGCTCGAATTCCGAATTCGCGGGAAAGACGGTAGGCAGTTCGCGCATTCGCCAGGACCGCGGAGTCATCATTCTCGCCATAAAACGCGAAGACGGCATGCGTTTTAATCCCGCCCCAGATGATCTGATTCAGCCGGGCGATTGCCTCATCGCCATGGGCCAGCCAGCACAACTGCGCCAGCTCGAAGAAACGGCGTCGCTCCGGTCATGAAAATTGTCAGTTCCAGTGAGATGCGCGAGATCGATCGCGTCACAAGTGAGCGCTTCGGCGTGCCTTCTCTGACCTTGATGGAGAATGCGGGATCGGCAGTGGCGGAGTTCGCGCTGAAGGCATATCCGTCAGCAAAAACTTTCGGTGTGATTTGCGGCAAAGGGAACAATGGCAGCGACGGATTCGTGGTTGGCCGCAAGCTGCACGATGCTGGGAAAGAAGTGCGGCTGCTGTTGCTCGCTGATCCAGTGGATCTGCTCGGCGACGCGGCGGCCAACTACGAAAGACTTCCCGTGAAAGCTCTGATCGCGAAATCCAGCTCTGATCTTGCGTCTGACTCAGCACGCTCGGTATTCGGTACTCAAGTTCTCATCGATGCGATCCTCGGGTCGGGATTTCGTCCCCCTGTGTCGGGGCTTTACGCGGAAGCAATCGAGAAGATAAATGCTGGAAGTACTCCGGTGGTCTCCATCGACATCCCATCGGGAGCGGATGCCGACGTTTTTGGCGAGCAAACCGGAGCAGTCGCGCGTGCCAATAGGATCGTCACATTTACCGCTCCGCGACCGGCGCACGTGTTCGGAAACCTGACTTCGGGGCCAATCATTGTCGCGCCCATCGGATCGCCGGAAGAAGCGATTCAATCTGCTCTCAACTTAAATGTGATCACGGCGAAAGATATCGCGCCGTTGCTCGGCCCACGTCCGCGAGACTCGAACAAAGGTATGTATGGGCATGTGCTCGTAATCGGCGGTTCCCTGGGCAAGGCGGGAGCGGCGGCCATGGCTGGGTTCTCGGCGCTACGGGCTGGAGCGGGGCTGGTCACAGTAGCTACCCCAAAATCAGTGCTTCCGACCGTGGCTGGCTTTCATCCGGAGTTGATGACGGAGCCGCTGGAAGAGAGTGAGACCGGAAGCATTTCTCTTCGTGCACTTGGACACGTTCACGAACTGGCGGCTCATAAAACCGTTTTGGCAATTGGACCTGGTATTTCACGCCACGAGGAAACGGCTGAGCTGATTCGGGTCGTCCTTAACTCTGACGATATGCCAGTCGTGCTCGACGCCGACGGGCTCAATGCTTTCGAGGGGCGGGCAAAAGATCTTAACCGCAGAGGCCGCCGAGGAAACGCTGAGCTCGCAGAGAAAACACTAGTTCTTACACCCCATCCCGGCGAGATGGCGCGGCTGACCGGGTTGAGTACGAAGGAAATTCAGCGTGATCGCGTGAACGTTGCGCGATCGTTCGCGAAGGAGCATGGAGTGATTCTCGCTTTGAAAGGCGACCGGACGATTGTGGCGAGCCCCAATGGAGAGACTTGGGTGAACCCAACCGGAAATCCTGGTATGGCGACCGGCGGTACTGGAGACATTCTGACCGGAATCATCGCTGGAAAGATTGCGCAAAATCCGAATGGCACGCTTCAAGCTGTGGCGTCGGCGGTTTATCTGCACGGTCTGGCGGGCGATCTCGCTAGAGATGAAGTTGGCGAGCATTCTTTGGTTGCAACCGATTTGATCCGAAGTCTGCCGAAAGCATTCGACCGAGCCCGCATGGAAGCCGAAGAAAAATGGGCAAAAATCGCAGGTTAAAGCACGAAAGTTCTATAAATCCGGACAGTGGGCTTCAGTAATCTCGCCTCGCCAACCGGCCAATGCGATAGTGGCTTGGCATGACACATTTTCCCCAGCCCCACTCCAGTCATCGTGCTAATCGTGTCAAACTCGCAACCACGCCAGTCGTGGTCAAGCTCGGAGACGGCAAGCAGACCAATGGCAACATTCAGGTCGTCTCCGTCAATGGCGGCCTGCTGCAGCTTGCCAGGGCCCTGGCCGAAGGGGACTTCGTGGAAGTTGCCTTTCAAACCCAGTCCGGTGCAGTGCACGGCATGGCCGAGATGCTGCATCCGATTGGCAAAGGACAAGGCAGTATTTTCCAGGCCTTCCGTTTCGTCGCGCTGGAAGACGAAGCGCACCAGTCTTTACGCATGGCGATCGAATCGGCCGGCGACCGGAGTTTCTTAGGCATGGCATCCCGAAAGTTCTAGCGGGTCACTCTTTGCGTGGCACGGGCGCCCCGCCTGTGAATAATCGGACGAAGCCCGAGCTCAGCCGAGCTACGCTCGGGCTATTCACGGGCGAGCCGCCTGTGCCACGCAAACCTCCGCAGCTCCGTGGTGAACGAGCTTCGCGCCGCTATACTGATGCTCAATGGCGACCAGGGGTGCAGAAGAGCGGAAGACGCGTGAGTTTACAACGAAATCTCCCGAGGAAACTATCGCGCTAGGGCGCGAACTCGCGGCGCTGCTCGCTCCGCCGAAGCTGGTTGTTCTTCGCGGAGATTTAGGAGCTGGGAAGACCACACTGGTAAAGGGAATTGCCGAAGGTTTCAATGCCGCATCGCAGGACGATGTAACCAGCCCGACGTTTACTTTAATTCACGAATATCGAGGGCCCTCGGCGACTGTCTACCACATCGACTTGTATCGCGTGGACACGCAACGCGAGCTGGAAACCCTCGCATTGGATGATTTGATGAATGGGCACAGTGTGCTGTTGATTGAGTGGGGAGAGAAGTTCGAGAGATTCGAGCGGGAAAAGAATGTAGAGATTCTACTTTCGAGAATCTCGGAATACGAGCGGCGGATACAGATTTTAGATTGAAGATTTGAGATTTCAGATCGAAGCCGCCCTCAGGATTTGCCTAACTCAATCTAAAATCCGCAGTCTGAAATCTACAATCCGGCTAGAACCCCATGATGTTGTAGCCGCAATCGACGTAAATGGTCTCGCCCGTGATTCCAGAGCTTGCATCTGAGGCCAGGAATACCCCTGTCGCGCCTACCTCATTTACGT
>Ga0066388_100000994_pt1 | contig 15081 bp, 9 predicted proteins | sample PanSoiMetaGPlot6_FD_64539 | JGI IMG/M metagenome (GOLD analysis project Ga0066388, IMG submission 64539) | Tropical forest soil microbial communities from Panama analyzed to predict greenhouse gas emissions - Panama Soil - Plot 6 (Hybrid Assembly) | ecosystem: Environmental > Terrestrial > Soil... | reverse complement strand
GGGATCGATTATCTCCGGTAAGAAATGGTCCTCCCAGATGTGCAGTCCGCACTTACCCTCGATACATTCCATGGAGACGCCCGGACCAATGATCTCGCTGAGCCCGTAGATATCAAGTGCGGTTATCTCGAGCGTCTGCTCGATTTGCTGCCGTAACTCTTCCGTCCATGGTTCCGCACCGAATATGCCGATCTCCAGCTTGAGCGCACTGCGCTTTACGCCCAACTCCTCCATGGTAAGAGCCAGATTCAAGGAATACGAGGGCGTGCAGCAGAGCACGCGCGCGCCGAAATCCTGCAACAGCATGATCTGTTGCTGCGTCTTGCCACCAGATGCGGGGACAACGGTAGCTCCCAGTCTCTCTGCTCCGTAGTGGACTCCCAAGCCGCCGGTGAACAGCCCGTAGCCATAGGCATTGTGAATCACGTCTCCGGCCCGGGCACCGGCGCAAGCCAGCGAACGGGCACAGACCTCGGACCAGGTCTCAATGTCGGACTTTGTGTAGCCGACAACCGTGGGTTTGCCACGTGTGCCGGAGGAGGCGTGCAGGCGTACTATCTCGCAGCGGTCTACGGCAAACAGACCAAAGGGGTAGTTGTCACGCAGGTCGGACTTGCGCGTGAAGGGCAGGCGCTTGACGTCTTTGGTAGAGCCGATGTCTTCAGGCTTTACATTAGCCTGGTCGAAGCGCTCTTTGTAGAAAGGAACACGGGCGTAGACTCGCTCCACGACGGCTTTCAACCGTTGGGACTGCAACCCTTCCAACTGGGGACGTGACAGCGATTCGAGCCCTGCATTCCACATGAAAACTGGCGATTTCAGTTGCACAGGCACAGGTCCAAGGGGAAGGACGATCATAACCCGCCTAATTGCCGTTTGTCGAATAGCGGACCGCCCGCCTGTAAGTAAACCGATATCGGTTTAGTTCGAGCATGGGTCCGCTAACGCCAGGCCGGATTTGGAACTGCGCTTTTGATGCTGGTATCTTCCGGCGTCAAAAGCGTGGTTGGCTGCTGCCCGTCCACCTGTACTATGGCGTCAAGGAACTTTAGCTTGGATACTCGCCAGGGTTTGAACTGACCCCGTCTTTCCGCTCTAAGGCGAAGAGTGCAGGCACGCAGACGCGGTATCTGCGCCTCCACTTGCGCAAGCGGCAGCTTCTTTCCATCAGGCGACACGACGCTGCCGCAGTCCCTGGGTACCAGATAGAGGGCTTGCTTGCCGAGCAGCTCCGCGGCCAGGTCTGCACCCTTGGTGTTGGCATTCTTTGCCGCCGGCGGTTGTCCGGATTTAGCTTCGGCGGCACGGGCCTGCTCCGATGGCGGCGGCGGGACAGTGCCGGCGGCAAGCGATGGACGCAAGCGCAGGGAGAAGGCCTTCCAGTCGTCCTTGCGCAAGTTGGCCAGGGCTGCCTGAAACTGGGCAACCGTCAAATCCTGCCCATAGGCCAAATGCAGAGGCAGGAAGTATGGGCTATAGCCAGCAGGTTCGAACGTGAGCGGCACGTCGACAAAGGTGCTCTCGGGCACTTCCCAGGGCAATATATAAGGAGTGTTGTCAGCCACCCACGTGGTGCGGGCCCGGCCAATATCGAATGGGTGTCCGACCAGAAAGGCGAGGCTGGGTTCATGCCCGAGCTCGTACTTGAGCAGTGCGACCCAGCCGCCCTGGGGCGGGCAGCGGCAGGCATTGTCCCCCAGCATGTCGACAGCCTCGTCCAGATTGCCGGCCTTGACCGCACGCAGAAACGTCATAATCATCACGGTAGGCGGCGACGATATCCAGGTCACGGCCGAGATATACAGAATCAAACCGAGACAGCCGAGTAGGAAACCAGCGTAGATGAGCCTCAATTCGACGCCCTTTCTTCAGGGAAATCCTGGTTACATCGTAGATAAAAATCGGCTACCCATGCAACCTCCGTCCAGGCCCACTTATACTACGTATTGAACCGGGCTGGAGGCGCTGAACTTTTATGGCCACGCTGTCAATGGGTGCGCTGGGTGTTTTTGGGGCTGCTTGTCTGATTGCCTTCTTGACTCCCTTTGTCACCCAGGGTGTCGGCAAGCAGTTAGGATGGCAGATGACCTGGCCCGACCTCAAGCGCTTCGCGCTCATTGTCGCGCCACTTGTGTTGCTATTCGTCGGCGGTCAATTCCTCGAACTCGAGGGCGGGGGTACACTCAGGTTTTTCGCCATGGCAGCGGCGGTACCCTTCCTTTTGTCCAGGCTTAATTTTCCTGCGCAGCTGACGGGAATCTTGCTTCTGTTGCTGACAGTACTGGTGACTGTGAGCATGGATGTGAGCGGGTTGCCGTCGGTGGCGATCATCGCCGGTCTGGTCACCTGGAAGTTGGGCGAAAATCTGCTGCTCAGGGAGACCGCGACTCTGGAAGACGTGCTCCCGTCATTGTTCTGGTTGGCTGGACTTTACTGGATTAACGCAGCCAGTCCGCAAGAGCTGGTCGGCTCCCGTCAGGGGTTACTTCTAGGCGCCATCGCCGTCGCCCTTTTCATGAGATCGATTCAGGGCACCTTTCTCAAAGAGGACAAGCTGTACGTAAAGCGCATTGCCCTTGCCACGACCGGTGGTTTGCTCTTGCTTATCTACATCACCAAAGTGATGTCACTGGTTGCCATGGACTCGCTGGCAGTATTGATGGGGGCCGGCATTTTCTTGACTTATCTCTTCGAGGCAATCGAGGGTAAGGAGGACGGCAGGCTGAGTGCGCCGGCAGCGGTCAAGACAGTTATATTGATTGGCATATTCACGATGCTGGCGTCGCGGTTGCTGGGCACCTTCGGCTGGATAATGCTGGCGCCGGCGACGCTGGTGGCGACGCGTTCGGGTACCGCGGTCTTCGCCGGGCTCTTCTGGGCCACAAGAGCCATGCTGCAGACCTATATTGTGCAATTCAATGCCAATGTGACCGGAGTCAACATACTCCATCCTTATGTCGGAGCTGCCTTGTACGCCGGTTTTCTTGCTGCTCTCCTCTTGAGCGTCTTCATGCGTGATCACAGAGACAAACGCCTGACTTTAGCGGTGGCCCTTGGCGGCGCTACTCTCCTGCCGCTGGGTGCGACTTACTTTCTTCATGCCGAGCCGACCTGCAGTTTGCTGGTGTCGACCACCGTCGCTGCAGTGCTTTTGAGCGTGCTGGGACCGGTTATGTACAGGCAGGAGATTGCCCAGCACGACAGCTTGCTTCTGCTGCCCGTGCAAATGATTGCCTCGGCGACGCTCGCCAATCAGCTGATTCCGCTCGGTAATGAGGCGACCGCGCATGACAGGCTAATTCTGCTTGCCTATATGGCTGCAGCCCTGTTCGTACTTGCGCTCGTCATTTGGTGGTTGACTTCCGGCTCACGACGTCAGCCGGTCAAGGCCTCGTGACGAGCCCAGAGCGAAGACAGCTCTGCTGCCAGCGACCGGCGGGTCGCCGGCCGTACGTTTGAAAACGCCTTATTCGCCCCATGCCGGCTGGCTGACGGTCTGCCCTGCTCAGGGCGTGAGCCGGTAGAGATCTCTTGATACGAGCTTCTCAGTTGCGCCTTGACGACGGAAGACTTCGACTAGAAAGCGATCCGGTGCCCGGTGCGTGATCAGGCGCCGAATCGATGTGCCCATGCGATTGGCAGCTCTGCCGGCCAGCTCGACTTTCAGATTGGCCCCGTCTGACTGTCCAAGAATCACCAGCGGATGGGCAAGCGTATTTTTAAAGCGAAGGTCGGCACGGTCGTACCATACCGTTGCATCCAGCCCGGGTGGAACCGTTTTGATTGTGCGCAGATGAGCCACCCGTTCTTTAATCTCCAGTCCAGCCTCGAGGGCCAGCTGATAGACCAGCGAGGAAACCAGGCATATGCCACCGCCTATGGTGGTGGGGCTCTCCTGTCCCAGATACGAAGGGGCCGGTAGAAAGCCGCGTCCGACGGTGCGGGGTCCGACAATCTCGTTGAAAGAAAACTCCTCGCCCGGGCTGATCACGGTACCGTTGAGTCTTCTTACCGCTGTGCTGATATTCATTTTCTGGCTCGTGGACAGCTCTCTTGTCGAGACAGTTTTCGACGTTAGTCTATCGGAAAATGGATATGTGCTTGCATACACGAAAAACAAGATGGCCGGCACACAGACAATCAGCCAATCTTTGGCGGGTACCAGTGCTGGGACTAAGCCCTTTATCATTCGACCACCCTCAAGGAATCTATTGGCGAGTAAGCACGTATCCGCTTTGTATACATGCCTTCCAGGTTAATGGGGTTCATGTTGAAGCTACCGGGCATCTCCATTCTCACCATGGTGTGGAACTCCGACTTGCCGGCACTCAGATTTGTGACGAAAAAGACAATCTTGTCGTCGAGCACATCCTGGTGGGTCCACCACCATGGACCCCAGTTGCCGATGAAGTCCGAACCCTCGTCGGTTTCCGCTTGACTCTGTCTGGGATCGTCGACGGCCACCTCGCCGCCGCTAGGCAGGGGCACTTCCAAGATAACGTAGGGCAGAGAAATGGGCGTCTCCAGGTAAACTTTCATCAGTATTGTCTCGCCGGCTTTCACGGTGCCATTGGCTAGCGGGTTGGTGCTAAAGTGCACGGAGCCATTCTCTGCCACCTTATCTGGTGTCATCCTGAAGAACCCGCGCTTCAAGTGAATGCCGCGCGGTAGCGATTTGTCCGCCATGGCGTCGTCCGGCATCAGTGGGCGGAAGAAGGTGAGCAGGGTGTTGTAATAGAGTCGGCCCGGTCCGCTCTTCACTATCTGCAGTTTCGATGGACTGCTCGGCAGCGGAACGTTAATCGCTTTCTCTGGTGCATAAATGTCTGATCCGGAGAAGCCCAGCGAAGCCAAGGGGTTGTCGCCTATCAGTGTTGATACCTTGAAGTCGGGCTTGCTGCCGCCTGTGGCAAGCAACTCATCTTCCATGAGGGCTATAAAGACTTCGGCAGTGGTCTTGGTGTTTTGCCAACCGTCTTTATCTCTTTGCAAAAGCAGCCAGCTCTTGATCGATTCGATGCGCTTAGTGTTGGTGGGCTCCATAGCGAGCACGGCTCGCAGGGCAAGTGCCGTAGATTCGACTCCCGTGAATCGATACGTGTATACGTATTCGTCCGCCTTCAAGTCTGCGCGCAGCTTCTTGTAGAGCTCCCAGGTCTGATCCCAGTTTGTGTATTTTGACGGCTGGTTGGCCAGAAAGATCAGACGCTCAAAGGTCTGGCCGGCTGCCTCCTGGTCTCCGGAATCATGGAACATGAGCGTCAGATAGGACAACGCCTCTGGCGACATTCTCTTTATGTCCTCGAGAAGAGAGTTGCGCAATGCCGGCGGGCATTTGTGCCCGTGCAGTTTGAGAACGTAGAGCATGCGCGCCAGATCGGTGCGTGCTTCCAAGCTGTTGTTGAACTGGTCGGCAGACATCGGGTTTTTCAACTGCTTTTGCAGTTCGGGCGAGGCTTTTGCCAGCCAGGCCACAGCTGTTTTGATCAAGTCCTCGTCGACCTGGTAGCCGGCCTGGCGCAACAAATGGAAGCCTTCCAGCACGTGAGCGGTCAGGTAGGCATTGGTGTCATCAGCCTTCCACCAGCCCCAGCCGCCGTCAGCGTGATGATAGTCAGTTAGCTTTTGCATGGCTTGCTTGTAGACTTCTTCGAATCGTTTTTTGTCTTTCGCGGTCAAGGCCAGCCCCAGTGACTGGTGCATACGCATGGCTACGACAGAGGGCATCAGCCTGCTCATCGTTTGCTCTGTGCAGCCGTAGGGATAGTCGATCAGTGCGCTGAAGTTGCCGAGGACAGGACCAATAGTCGAGCCGGACAGCGACAGCGTGTACTTGGCGGTACCGGCAGTGACGTCCCCGCTCAGCCCAAGCGGCAGTGTCACCTGGGCGGACTCCTGCGTGAGCAAGCCGCTATCTGCCGAAAATGCATTCACGCCCAGTGCGCGCACGGGTATTTTTCTCTCGAGCGCGTCGCCGGCTGTCTGTCCTATCGCTTTGGCGCCTACCGTAGCCTCGCCGGCCTGCACAACTTTAACCGGCCAGTCGTAGCGGGCAGCCTTGTCCGGTTCGACGTTTAGATGCTGGACAAGCGGCGCGCTTACCTGGAAATGGGACGACGGCGAGAGCGTCACCGCGATTGCCTGACTTTGATCGGTGTAGTTATGCACGACAGCCGTCAGAAACCCCTGGTCGCCCGTCGTGTAGAAGCGAGGCAGAGCCAATCTGAGGATCATGTCTTGGGTAGAGATAATCTTGTTAACGGTCCAACCGACATCGGTGCCGGTGGTGACGCCGCGGACGGTGGCGCGCCAGGTTGTCAGATTGTCCGGCAGCTTTACGGTCGCCTTGGCGACGCCCTCTTTGTCGGTTATCAGTTGTGGAAGCCAGGCCGCCGTATCTCGGAAGTCTTTGCGCACTTTTGGCTCGATCTTGTCCGGGCCGCCTGAGTACTGCTCGGGAAAGGAGCAGACTGTGGTCACCCAGTTGTTGCGCTTGCTGTAGAAGAACCTCTGAATATTTGCGGCCGCTTCCGGGCGGATGGAGTAAATGCTTTCATCGACGACGCCGAGTGACAGCTCGACGTTGCCGGCCGGTTTTCCATCGGGACGCTTTGCCTTTATCGTGTAAGTAACCTTGTCTCCCGGCTTGTACTTCAACTTGTCCGTATCAACGGCGATCTTGAGGAAGTGCTCCGCGGGCGAGACCTTGATCAACTTCGTCTGATTGTAGAATTCGTGCTTCTTGCCGACGAAGGTGACGGTGACGTAGACGTTAGGGGCGTAAGCGGCCGTAAGCGGGATCTCGACTAGCTCGGCGGTCGCCTTCATGGGCACGACTCTGTAGTTGTACAGTTTCAAGCCTTCGACGGCAACGATCGCCTCGGCTCCCTCGCTGCCCGTGACGGGAGCGGTAATCATGACCTTGGCCGTGTCGCCGGGGCGGTATACCGGCTTGTCGAGCTTGATGGACAGCGGCTGCTTCTCGGCCTCGGACCCAGACAATGTGTACGGGTAGTTAGAGCTGGCCACCCAGATGCTCTCTTCGTCGTGGATGAGATGCTGCTGAGGGTCGCTCGCTTCTGCTGTCACATAATAGGTGTCAGTAGGCAGGGCCGATTTTGTCGAAAAGGTGGTCGTGCCTTTTCCCTGATTGTCGGTTGTAACCCGGACCTGTGCGGCTACCTCCTGGCCCCTGTAGGTGCCGCGGGTGCGGTCCCAGACCCAGCGCGTCAGTGTCAGCGTCACTTCCTGGTTGGTGACCGGCTGGCCGTCATAACCCATGGCCGTGACGTTGACAGCCAGCGGTTCGCCGGCCTTGACCACGTATCCCTGCGGGTCGACGACCAGGGCGAAATCGCCCATGGTTACCTGGCAGTTGGCGCTGCTAACCACGGCCATGCGGCTGAGGTCAGTGACTTCCGCTTCGATCTTGTAACGCCTGTCCATGCATTCTGAGCCACAGGGGCCCGCGGACGGGGGCTGAAACTTGGCGCTTGCGATCTCGATCACTGCTTCGCCGCTGGCATCCGTTTGCGCGTAGCCCTCGGTAACAAAGTCGCCGCCGTAGCCGCCGTCATAGCCGCCATCGTCGTCTGCCCAGTCATCGAAATACGAATAGTACTCAGGACGCGGTACCAGGTTTAACTGGCTTTGATAATCAGGAGTGGAGTAGACAGAGTACTTGACCTTGGCGCCTGCCACGGGCGCGCCGAAGAAGTAGGTGGCTTTTACGCGCGCGCGAATCTTGTCGCCGCCGACCACCCGTGGTGTCAAGGGTACGACTTCGACCTGATACTCCGGTTTGCGATATTGGGCGACCTCGAATCGCTCGAAGTCGGTGGAGCCGTCCGGATAGTTGATTGTAACTTGATAGGCTCCTGTCTTGGCGTCACTGGGGATTTCAAAAACGCCATTGAAAGTTCCGTGGTCGCTGGTTGTAAGCGAGCCTTCCCACATCTTCTGGTTTCCCGGATCTTCGATGACCAGATCGAGCTCGGTTCCCGCTGGCACTGTCTTGAAGCCGTCGCCGTCGAGCGTCCTGGCTATTCCTTTGAAGTAGACGGTTTGGCCAAGCCGGTAAACGGGACGCTCCGTATAGAAATATGTGAGATGACGCTCTGAGTTGTTGGTGTACATGCCGAACCCGCTGTAGGCCTTCTCGTCGCCGTCGCTGGCTGAGCAAACCAGGTCGAAGGACTGCCGCCGTTTGATGTCGGCAGGTAGCTTGAACTCAGCAAAGCCATCCTTGCCGGTGGTGGCCATACCTAGCTCTTCAAGAGCTCCGCCCGGCCTGTGCAGGAACTGGACTTTCACGCCGCTGCGGGGCTTGAGCGTGTTCAAATCGATGGCGCGCACCACCCCCCTGTCCGGGTCCTGTTTGACAATCAACCCCAGATTAGTGACGGCAAACCAGATTGTTTGGCTGGCCGTTTCGCCGGCTGCATTGCTTGCAGCGGCGACGATGAAGTAGTCGCCGGCAGGCAATGGTTGCGACAGTTTGAACTCTTCGCGCGCCCAGTCATCCTGGTCTGCCTTGAGCTTGCGGGTGAAGGTCTTCACTGGCGTCGCCTCCTTGAAATACTCCAGGCTGGCGCTTTCGGAGCCATATATATTCAAGTCCGTGCTGACGGAGGCAAAATCTTTTTCCGTCAGCGATTTGCTCAAGTAGACCTGAAAGTCCTTGCGGTAAATTTTCACCGTGGCGCCGGTTGCGCCGCTGGTGTTGATCCAGAAGTGCGGCTGCTCCTTGGTTGTAAACACACGGAAGTTGGAAGCAATGCTGACGGAAGGTTGTTGCAGGCTAAGCGCGATCCGCTTGGGAATCTCGGTAACCGCGCTTTCCTCCACGAAGATGGCGCTCTCATAGCTGGTCTGGTAACCTTCGGCGTGAGCTCGAATTGTGTATTCGCCGACCGGCAACTGATCGAAGCGGAACGACCCGTCGGGCTTCACCCAGACGCCGCGCTCAACTTGCTTATCGCCGCGCGGCCCTTCGGCGAGGACGTACACTTTCCTGTCCCTGATGTCGTACGAGTAGAGCCCGAAGCCTTTTTCCTCAAGCGCTATTTGACCGGCGATCGAGCCGACGGGCTTATCTAGAGCCACGCTGACCATCGCGAAGATGAGGAGCTTGAGCAGGCAAAACTCCCAGGATAAAAAGAGATTCCTAGTCATAGACTTCCGCCTTTATGCTGTAGAGCTGACAGGGCTCTCCCGGTCTGATGCCGGCTTTGAGCTTGCATTGCCTTAGTTGGTAGTGGGCGTCGCGCGCTTCTCCGGGCAGAATAACCGCTGCTTTCCCTCCCGAGCGGACCATCAACCCGTCGAGCAGGGGATTCTGGGCCCACAGTCCGGCGATTGGTTCGACTGCTTGCACGACAGTGACCTGCGGCTTAAGCAACTTCCACTCGTTGCTTCTCACCGGTGAGTATCGGTACTCCTTGGTCAGCGCGCCCAGAGTCGCATAGATAGTGGCCTTGACAAGGTCCTGGTGTTCGGGAAAGACCGACCCCCAGCATGCCCTTGATTTCCCGGCGCGGCTGAGCGTGACAAATACGCCGGCCGAGCGCTTGAAGGCCGAGGCGACTGGCAGGCTGGCCACGAATTCGGCCAGCGCCTCTGTCTTGGTGCTGTCTTTTCCACTGCGAGCGATGGGCCCCAGCCCGGCAGGCAATCTTGGTTTGAAATGAAACTCCAGGGTGCGTGCCACTACCTGAGGCAGAGACAGTTGAGTGGGCGAATGCGCAGGTGAGCAGCAGGCCGCCGGACCGAAGCCAAAAACTGCCACCAGGGCCAGAATAAGGGCCGCCCGTGGCATTAATTCAATTGATGCTCCCCCGTTCAAGGCCCTGGTCCACCGATTAAACTAAGAGTCTAGTGCGGACAGAAGAAATGGGTCTAACTGGTAGTAATCGTAGCAATTTCACGGGAAGACGGCAGTTCCTGAAATCGCTGCTCGGCGTGGGCAGCGTTCTGGAGACGCAGCCTGTATCGGCTGAGCGCCAGGTGTCCGGGGACTTCTACTGGGTGGACTTGAGGACCGGGCAGATCGGTTTTCCGACTGGCACTGCCGTAAAGGCCGGCCTGCCTGGCTCGCTCATGAAGGTGGTGGCAGCGGCAGTGATTCGCGATCGCAATATCTTGCCGGCCAATCACACCCTGGAGTGCTCGGGCAGAATTGTGTTGCACAAGAGAAGTTACACCTGTCAGGTTGCTCACGGAGCGATCAGTTTGACAGAGGCGATTGCCTACTCGTGCAATGTCTTTTTCGCGCAGGCTGCCGAGGTCATCGATCCTGCTCAGTTTCTGGAGTACGCGGAGCGCTTCGGGCTTACAGATCCGGTTGCCGGTTTTGCATCAGGCCCGGCACCGACCAGGGTCCAGCACGATGCTCAGAGCTATGTTCTCGGACTTGCCCCCGACCTCAAGCCGCAAGGACTCCAATTGTTGCGCATGGCGGCCTTGGTGGCAACGCATGGCTCGCTACCATTCCTTCACAGCGCGGAAGAGCCGAACCCGCATGGCCAGCCATTTAACATGCAATTGTCGCCACCGGCATTTGCCGTGCTCAACCAGGGCATGCAGCTTGCCTGCCGCGAGGGGACGGCGAAGAATCTCGACCCGACCAATCGCCTGCGCCTGGCCGCCAAAACAGGCACCGCCCCGCATGGCAACACCTTTCAGTCCTGGATTGTTGGCTACTTTCCTTACGACGCGCCGCGTTACGCTTTTTGTGCCCGCGCTTACCAGGGCACCAGTCAGGATGCCGCAGTGCCGCTGGCTCAAAAATTCTTATTTTCTACGGAGTGGCCGTAGTGGATCCCGCCGAGTTGCCGGCCGCTCGAGGCAGGGGATCAGGTGAGTCCGGCAGCCTGTTTGTCTTTTCGCGGAATGGTGTGGGCGATGCCATCTCACATCTCGATGAGGGACTGTCAGTGGAAAGTCGGGCAAGGCCCTTCTCGCAGGCGCCGTCAGTTTAAGAGATCAGACTATGCCATGATCTAGAGGCAAGAGGGAACACGGCAATTGCTTTTCCGCTGGCTGGTATTTACCGGTATTGTGTTTGTGGTTTGCGGAGTTTTAAATTCTGCAATCGCCTTTCCCGAGCGCGTTGCCGTCACCCTCTTCGAGGCGCATCCGCCTGTCGCTTCCATCCTTGCACAGGGACCGCTGGTTGTACTGCAGCCGGGCCCTCAGCGCATGCCCTCCGGGCAGTACGAGATCTGCGCCAGGCAAGCAGGGGTGGAGCTTGTCACCGGGCAAAAGCATCTCTGCGTGCGGGCGCGGCGGCTGGTCCTTCAAGGAGCGGCTGGGAAGGTGGCGCTTACATATCCAGGCCTGCGGTCGAGGCGCTATCGCGGCATTGTGAGCATCTCTTCAGAAAATTCGGGCATGCTCAGGATCGTAAACGAGCTCGACTGCAGGGACTACGTAACTTCGGTAGCGGGCAGCGAGACGCTGCCCGGGTGGCCATTGGAGGCTCTGAAGTGCCAGGCGATTCTCACGCAAACCCGCCTGGCCCGCTACAAGTTGGGCGACGAGCTCGGCGACTCGACGCAACGAGAAGTCTACCTTGGTGTCGATAGCGAGCGACCGGCGGTGCGCTCCGCAGTAGACAGCGTCTGGGGCCAACTACTGACGTACGACCGGCGACCGGTGGAAGCCTTTTATCATTCGGCCTGTGCCGGAGGCACCAGCGACGCCGCGGAATTCTTTGGTGCCAAGGCTGGCAGCTTTCCATATTTGCCTGGGGTAGCATGCGATTTCTGTAAACCCTCGCCATTTTACAAAGAGAAGGTGGTGAGGATCCCGGGAACGACCTTTGAACGGCTGAAAGCGGGAGCGGAGCCCGAGATCCTTTCTCGGGACAGGCGGGGACGACCTCTGACCGTGGGCACCGGCAGCAGAAGAGTAGTTACCGGCTACAAGTTCTGGCTCTTGCTCGGTGAGAAGTTGGGTTGGGACAAAGTGCCGGGAACACGATTTTCCATAATCAGGCTCCCAGACAGAGCCGTTGAGATCAGGTCGACCGGGGCTGGCCATGGGGTTGGGCTTTGCCAGTGGGGTGCAGCAGAGCAAGCCCTACGCGGTCGCTCCTGTGAGGAGATATTGAAGTATTACTTTGCTGGAGCAAAGATTCAGCAACGATGATTTTTTGTCATCCAAACAGAGCGAAAACTAAACCGATATCAGTTGATCTGAAATGGACTCGGCTCCCGAAGTACAATATCAACTGGTCGTCTATCAGTCCGCCCCGGCCGCGAGCCGGGGTGTCAAGGGTTTGTATCGATGAGCACGCTCCCGGACGTTCGGCAAAAATCTTCTATTAAAGCCAGCCAGTTTCAAGAATCAGTAATTCGTGAGATGTCGCGCCTGGCCGCTCTACATAAGAGCGTTAATCTGGCACAGGGACTGCCGGATTTTGCCTGTCCTCCAGAGCTGAAAGAGGCTGCCTGCCGGGCTATTCATGATGATCTGAACCAGTATGCGATTACCTGGGGTGACAAGCCGTTCCGCGAAGCGATTGCACGCAAGTGCGGCAGCTACTTGGGTATGAAGATCGATGCGGAAAGCGATATTACGGTGACGTGTGGAGCGACTGAAGGAATGATCGCTTCGATGTTGTCTCTGGTTGATCCAGACGATGAAGTGATCGTATTCGAGCCCTACTACGAGAACTACGGGCCTGACGCCATCTTGGGCGGGGCCCGACCGCGCTACATCACGTTGCACCCACCGCATTGGACATTCGATGAAAGCGATTTGCGAGCCGCATTCAATGACCGGACCCGGGCTGTCATTATCAATACCCCTCATAACCCCACCGGAAAGGTCTTCACCAGGGCGGAGCTGCAGCTAATTGCCGAGCAGTGCCAGAAATGGGGTGTTTACGCCTTTACTGACGAGATTTACGAGCACATTCTCTACGATGGGAACAAGCACGTCGCTATCGGTTCGCTTCCGGGCATGGAGGAGCTGACAGTCACGATCAACAGCCTCTCGAAGACGTACAGTGTCACGGGCTGGCGTGTTGGATACGTGATCGCATGTAAGGAATTGACCTTTGCCATTCGCAAGGTGCATGACTTTCTAACGGTGGGTGCGCCGGCACCGCTCCAGCGTGCCGGAGTGACTGCGCTCGAGCTTCCGCAGAAGTACTACGATGACGTCAACCGGCAGTATGCTGAATTGCGGCAAACAATGTTGGATACCCTCAATGAGGCCGAGATCGACCACTTCGTCCCTGGTGGCGCCTACTACGTTTTCACTGATATCAGTCGATTCGGCTTTAAAAACGACGTAGAGTTCACGCAATTTCTGGTGAAGGAAGTAGGTGTGGCAGTGGTGCCTGGATCCAGTTTCTTCCGTCCGGGAGAGCTCGGTCACAAATATGCACGCTTTTGCTTCAGCAGAAAACCGGAAACTCTTGCCGCTGCCAGAACCAGGCTGAAATCGCTCGCAGAGCAGCTGAAGGTTTTCAGAAGTCGCTGACAGCTGGCTGCAAATCCAAGCAAGGGTGTGATCCGCAAACCCGGCCGGAACATTCCCGTTGGCCCGGCAGTCTACAGCCGCAGTGCTTGGCCGCCGTGGGAAGACCAGCTATTGTGGGCTGAACCGGCTGTCGGTTGAAGGGAATGGGGTTCTGGCGGGCGCGCGATGCCCACCTCTAGGAAGGTTGAGACATGTCAATTTGTAGATTGTCGATTTCGCAGCGGGGATTGGTTGCCCTTACCGTCGGAATCATCCAGATTCTTCCCCTGACATCGCTGTCTGCCCTGGCAGCCGAGAGCGCCGTCAGGCTGGCCGGCAATCAGGTGTTTGCCGTCGGATCGGGCGCCGGCGGCTTCTCGTCGGAGCAGCGCGCGCAAATCATTCAGCGCAACCTGGACAATGCACTGGTTGCTGCAACAGACAGATCACCGGCCGCGGTGGGACTCACTTACGTCAAAGGAGCACCGGTCATTACTGTCGGCGGCTACTATGTCGCCACAGTCGATGCCAATAGCGCGAGAGCTGAAGGAATGACGCCGGCAGTGCTTGCGGAGAAATGGGCAAGTAGCCTGAAAAAGGCATTGTCAGACAAAGCCAGCACCAACAGCTACGTTGCTCATCTGTCGGGCGACACGACCGCGGGCTCGGCGGTGTCTGCAGGTGCAGTCGCGTCGCAAACGCCAGATCCAATCGTTTCTGAGCGCCAGTCTCCACCTGTATACAACAAAGCCAGACTTGTCTATGTACCGGCAGGAATGGTTCTACCCTTGACGCTGACTGGCGGTGTCACGACCAAACTGGCTAAGGCTGGCGACAGAATCGAGGCCAAAGTGAGCGAAGATGTTTCGCTGGGCGAGAGCTACATACCGAAGGGCACGCTGATAACTGGGGTAATTACCGAGGCAAAAGCTGGCGACAAGATGGCCAAGTCGGGCCTGCTTGGAATCAAGTTCAACCGGATGCGGACTCCCGATGGCGCCGAATCTCCAATTACAGCGCGTCTGATTGGCGGCGTCGGCAAAGATTCAACTGCAGAGCGTGACTTACTCAAGGGTGAAAGCATGGACGCCAAGCTGAAGGAAGCTGCCATTAGAGGAGCAATCGGCGCTGGATCGGGAGCGCTGATTGGCACCACTCTCGGAGCGATCGCTGGGCGCTCCGGTGGTTCGGCTGGGCGCGGCGCTCTGGCCGGGATAGCAATCGGTGCTGGCCTTGGAGTGGCGCAAAGTTTCTTGCTCAGAGATGGTAAGGACGTGGTGCTGTCATCCGGTCAGGCTCTCAAGCTTCAGCTCGACAGTCCGGTAACTCTGGCTACCAGCAATTATGGAGCAGGCAACCTCTAGCGGGTATTGCCTGCCGCTGGCATGACCGTGCGCTCCCACCGCGCACGGTCATGGCCAGCGGCATCTTTGCGCAGCGCCGTCTGGTGAGACCGCCTGGAAAGGTCGCGAGCTCCTGCCGTCCCTGCTGACACAAACACCACCCAGGTAAACCTGCGGTGGTGTTTATGCTACTGCCTGACTGCCCCTTGCGATGGGCTCAGTATCTCCTCACGCTTCAGCCAGTCCTTCACGTGGGGCGGGCTCACCT
>Ga0066388_100000993_pt1 | contig 15090 bp, 13 predicted proteins | sample PanSoiMetaGPlot6_FD_64539 | JGI IMG/M metagenome (GOLD analysis project Ga0066388, IMG submission 64539) | Tropical forest soil microbial communities from Panama analyzed to predict greenhouse gas emissions - Panama Soil - Plot 6 (Hybrid Assembly) | ecosystem: Environmental > Terrestrial >... | reverse complement strand
GGAACACCGGCCTCGTGGGCGGGGCTCCGGCGCGCGTCGACGGCCGGCTGGTGATCCTGGAGTCGATGCGGTTCCCGAACGGTTTCGACCACTCGCGGCTTCCGGTCACGAACGTCAACACCGTGACGTTCGACATCGACGCCCTCGACCGCGAGGTCGAGCTGACCTGGCTCTACGTGGAGAAGACCGTCGACGGCCGCACCGCGGTGCAGCTCGAGCATCTTTACCACGAGGCGTCGGCGTTTCTCCCGACCACCTACCTGGAGGTTCCCGCGACCGGGCCGCGTGGCCGGTTCCTGCCCGTCAAGCGACCCGAGGACCTGCAGGCGGCGCAGCAGTACCTGCGCGACCTGCTGGCCATGCCGCCGCTGCAGTAGTACGCGCGGGCCCGCGCATGTGAACCAGCGAGGTGGCCCAGCGCGAACCTCCCCCCGAGGTGCCCTCAACCAACCACACCTCGGGGGAAAAGATGAGTCCGACTGGAACAGAACGACGGCGGCTGGTGCGCATCGCATCGGTCGCCACCGCGGGGGTCGCTCTGGCGGCGGTCGCCGCCGTGACAATCCCGGCAATCGCGGCCGGGTCGGCGGCACGACCGGCGGTCCGGGCCGTGTCCGGGCCCGCGGTCGCCGGTGGACCGGTCAGCGGGTTCGCTCCGTCCACGCGGGGCGGTTACGGCAGCCGAGGAGACCTGTTTGCCCTGACCGACGACGGCCAGCTCTACCGGCTGGACCGGTCAGGGCGCATCCGGCCCGGGTCCCGGGTCACCATCACCGGCCTGGCCGCCGGTGAGCGGCTCGTCGGCACCGACACCCGCCCGGCCAACGGCCAGCTGTACGGCGTCGGCAGCACCAGCCGGCTGTACGTGATCGACCCGGCGACCGGCGCGGCAGCCCCGGTCGGGCAGTCGTTCAGCACCCCGCTGGTTGGCACCCAGTTCGGCGTGGACTTCAACCCGACGGTCGACCGGCTGCGGATCGTCAGCGACACCGGGCAGAACCTGCGGATCGAGCCGACCACCGGCACGGTGGCCGGCGTCGACACCGCCCTGTCCATCGCCGGCGGCGGCCCTGTGACGGTGACCGCGGCCGCGTACACGAACAGCGTCGCCGGCGCCCCCGTCACCGCGCTCTACGACATCGACACCGGCACCGACACGCTGCTGCTGCAGGGCACCAAGCCGGGCGTCACCCCGCTGGTCTCGCCGAACACCGGCCAGCTCTTCCCGGTCGGCCGGCTGGGTCTCGACGTGACCGGGGCGACCGGGTTCGAGATCGTGGGCGCGGCCCGCAGCGCTGCCTTCGGCGAGCGGGACTACACCGCACTCGCCGCGGTCCAACTGAACGGTGCGCCGTCGTCGGTGCTGGTCGGGATCGACCTGCGCACCGGCAGCGCATCGGTGCAGGCGCAGCTGACCGGCCGGGTGGTCGGACTGGCCGCCTCGCCGGGAGCACCGACGACGGCGTACGCGAGCACGGCGGCGAACGAGCTGGTCCAGTTCGACCTGCGCACGCTGCGGTCCGTCTCCCGGCGGCCGATCACCGGGCTGCAGCCGGGCGAAACCGCGCTCGGCATCGACGTCCGGCCCGCGAACGGCCAGCTCTACCTGCTGGGCAGCACCAACCGGATCTACGTCGTCAACCCGGCGACCGCCGCCGCGACCCCGGTCGGCGCGGCGTTCACGCCGAGCGTGTCCGGCTCGCTGGTCGGCTTCGACGTCAACCCGGTGGTCGACCGGCTGCGCGTGGTCACCACCGCCGGCCAGAACCTGCGGATCAACCCGGACACCGGGGCGGTGGCCGGCGTCGACACCGCCCTGGCCTACGCCGCGGACGACCGCAACGCGCCGTTGCGTCCCAACGCCGCGCACGCCGCGTACACGAACAACCGGGTCGGGGCGACCAGCACGACGCTGTATGGCATAGACGCCGCGCTCGGCGTGCTGGTCACCCAGCAGCCGCCGAACGACGGCACGCTGCGCACCGTCGGCAGCCTGCGGGTGTCCGGTGTCGGCCGCGGCGGGTTCGACATCGCCGCGGACGGTGCGGCCATCGCGGCGCTGACGCCGTCCGGGTCCGCCCGTACCCGGATCTACTCGATCAGCCTGACCACCGGCCGCGCCCGCGTCCTCGCTCGGTTCGACGGGCCGGTGCTGACCGGCCTGGCCGTCGCGCCGCGCGGGGTGACCCCACGTAGCTGACGGCGGGCAGAAGCCCGGACCCGGGGTCGGCGTGCCCCCACCCGCCGGCCCCGGGTCCGTTCACATCTCGGTGGGGCCGACCCCGGCCAGGTCCAGCACGCGGGTCCGCTCCGGGCCGCGGGACTGTACCAGGCCCACGTAGACCTGCCGGGCCAGCGGGACCAGCAGGCCGTCGTGGATTGGCACGGCGACCGGGGGAGCGGCCGCCCGGAGGAACTCGATCGTGCCCCGGCCGCTGGTCCACGGCGCGGCCAGCGGCAGCGCGAGCACGTCGACCCCGCTCGGCGTCAGGTCGTAGGAGTCGCCGGGATGAAACAGCGTCGGCTCGCCGTCCGCGGCGAACAGCAGGCCGACGTTCCCGACCACCGGGTCCTGCTCGAACAGCTTCGCATGCACCCCGCCCACGGCGCGGACGCTCAACCCGCCGAAGCGCCGCTCGTCGCCGGGCCGCACCGGCTGGGCCGACACACCAGCCGCGGCCAGCAGCTCGACCGTGGAAGGCTCGGCAAGCAGTGCCGCGGTGCCGTTGGCCGCCATGACGGCCGGCAGCCGGTCGGGGTCGACATGGTCGAAATGCTGATGCGTCACGATCACCGCGTCGAGCCCGGTCACTGTTTCGAAGCCGGGTGTGAGCGAGCCGGGGTCGACCAGAATGCGGGCGCCGGCGGCTTCGACGAGCAGGCACGCATGGCCGAGGTGAGTGAGCTGCACACTACGCAGCCTAGACGCCCTACTCGGCCCGGCCAGACCGTCCGACTCTGCTGTCATCAGGCGTCCCCCGTACCCCGGGACACCGTGTCGTATGCTCGCGGCACACCGCTGGCGACGCTCGGGGGTCTGCGGCCGCCGGGGGACGGGGGAGCGATGGGCAGGTTCACGGGGGTGCCGCCTGCGCGGATCCGGTCCCGGCGCGGGTCGGCGGTCGTCGCGGCGCTGCTGCGCCGGCCATGGGCGATGGTGCTCGTCGTGGACGCCGTCCTGCTGGCGCTCGCCGGCAGCCTGGTCGTTGCGGTCAGCCCGACCGCGCCCGAGGCCGGGAAGCTCACAGCGCCGCCACCGGCAGCACCAGCGCTGCCGTTGCCCCATCCGGCCTATCGGGCCCATCCGGTGAATCCGGCCGCCTTCCCCACCGCGGCCGACACCGGCGCCCGCGGCCCGTTGCAGACCTCCGGGCCGATCACGGTCGACCAGCCCGGAGCGCTGATCGAGAACCTCGACGTGACCGGCGAGATCAACGTGGTGGCCCCGGACGTCACCATTCGCAACGTCCGCCTGCACGGCGGCTCGGCGACCTGGCTGCTGGTGGTCCGCAGCGATACCGGTACGACCGCCCTCGACGGGGTGAGCGTCGAGGCCGACGCGGGCGCCGCAGTCGAGCACGGCATCTTCCAGGTCGGCAACGGCCGGCTCTTGGTACGCCGCTCGCGGATCCTCGGCACCCAGGACGGCTGCGTCTGCGCCCGCGGCTCGATCACCGACTCGTTCGTCCGACTGGGACGCAGCCAGAACGGGTCGCACAACGACGGCATCCAGTCCGGCGGCGGCACCGGCCTGCTGATCCGGCACAACACGATCCTCAACCCGAACGGGCAGACTTCGGCCATTGCGCTGTTCGAGGAGTTCGGGCCGCAGGTGGACGTGACCGTGGAGGACAACCTGCTCGCCGGCGGCGGCTACACCATCTACGCCGGGGACGGCTCCCGCCGGCCGTCCGCGGTCCGGGTCGTTCGGAACGTCTTCTCCCGCCGGTTCTTCCCCTCCGGCGGCGCTTACGGTCCCGCGACCGCGTGGTGCGCCACCTGCCCTGGTGCAGTGTGGTCCGGCAACATCTGGGAGGGCGCCCGCGACCCGGTCCGCCCCTGAGCCGGCCAGCAGGATCTCAGCGGTGCAGGTCTGGGATCGGGGGCGGCGCGGTGGGGTCGGGGAGCGGACTCGGCGGCGCCGGGCCGGGGTCCGGGGGCAACGGGTCCGGCGTGGGCGTCGGGCCCGGCGGTATGGGGTCGGGCGCGGGTCCGGGCGGCGCAGGGTCCGGATGTGGTGCGGGGGGTTCCGGATCCACTGGCGGGATGGTGTCCATGGTGGTCATGTGGCATCCTTGGCGATCCGTTGGGCTGATCGTAATAGTAGATCGTCTACCCGGGCGCCCCGCGCTGAGTCCCGACGTGCCCGACCCCGCACGCCCGTTGCCGTTGCTTGGTTCACGCAAATAACGTGGGTGGCGGTCGGCGCCGTCGAGGAGCGGCGGCACCCTGAAGGAGAGGCGCAGCGGCGATGTCGGACGCCTGCTCGGGCGACTCGGCCCACTCCGGCGATGCGGCCCACTCCGACGCCTACGTCGAGGAGGTAGAGCGTGAGATCAGCGCGTTCTTCCTCGCCGCGGAGTGGTCGCAGGCGCGCCGAGTGCTTCCCGAGGTGGGCCGGCTGGAGAAGACCGCGTTCCACCTGCTCGGCCAACTGGTCAGGGAGGGCCCGCTGCGCCCGTCCGCGGTGGCCCAGCTCGTCCGGCTCGACCTGTCCACCGTGAGTCGGCACATCGGTGCACTGGAGAGTGCCGGCTTGGTCGCCCGCGAGCCCGACCCGGACGACCGGCGGGCCTGTCTGCTGCGCGCCACCGTGCGCGGCGAGGAGATCCTCACCCGGCTGCGCGCCGCCCGGCGGCAGCGGATGCGCGCGGCACTGGCCGACTGGTCCATCACCGACCGTCGGGATCTGGTAAGGCTGCTCGGCCGGCTGAACCGGGATCTGCTCCACGTACCGCAGACCAGTGCACTGCAGACCAGTGCGGGGGCCGTGTCGCTACGACCGCCTGCCGGCACTGGGTCCGCCGGCATTGGTTCCGGCGACGGGCCCGCACACGACCAGCCGGACCCTGCCTGACGGGCCGTTCGTGTCGATCTCCGGCTTCACCTGCTGACTACCGGCGCGGCTCCGGGACCGGGCCCGGGCAGCCGGGTGTCTTCGTGCGGCTCGGCGGTCGCGGCCCGCCGCCAGGACGCCTCGATCTCGGCCTCGGCGGCCGCGCGGCCGGCCCAGGTCGCACCCTCCACCGACTTGCCCGGCTCCAGCTCCTTGTAGACGTCGAAGAAGTGCTGGATCTCCAGCCGTTCGAACTCGGGCAGGTGGTGGATGTCCCGCAGGTGCTCCATCCGGGGGTCGGCGGCGGGCACGCAGAGCACCTTGTCGTCGCCGCCCGCCTCGTCGCGCATCCGGTACATGCCGATCGCCCGGCAACGGATCAGGCAGCCGGGGAACGTCGGCATCTGCAGCAACACCAACGCGTCCAACGGGTCGCCGTCGTCGCCGAGCGTCCCCTCCACGAACCCGTAGTCCGCTGGATACTGCGTTGCGGTGAACAGCGTGCGGTCCAGCCGGATCCGGCCACTCTTGTGGTCGAACTCGTACTTGTTCCGCTCCCCCTTGGGGATCTCGATAGTGACGTCAAACTCCACTCCGGGAGTGTAACGACGCCACGCCGCTCTCCCCCGCGGACCCTCTGCGCCGATCTCGAGGCCTGTGCCCGCCGATCTCGAGGCTGTGCCGCCGATCTCGGGGCCATGCCGCGGACCAGGCCGTGGAGCGACTGCGTAACCTCGAGATCGGCACAGAGGTGGTGCGAGAGGGAGGGCCCTTGCGGGGCGCGGTGGAGCGGCGCGGGACCGGTGTGGTCGCCTGCCTGCTGCTGGCGGCGCTGGTCGGCGGGAGCTCGGCATCGGAGCTGGGGCGTGGCGCGGGGACACCGCCAGCCGCCTCGGCTACCTGGCAGGGCACCCGCACCCCGGCACCACCCGGTTCGCCGGCTCCCGGTTCGCCGGCTCCCGGTTCGCCGGACCTGGGCGCTCAGGAGGTCGCCCCGGCGCCGGTGCTCGGGGTGGACGCCGGAGGCCAGCCGGCGCCCACCGCGTCCGGCGTGGCCAGGGCGCTAGCGGTCCCGCTGGCCGACGCCCGGCTCGGCGGCCGGGTCGTGGCGACCGTGCTGGATGCCGGCTCCGGGGCGGTGCTGCTCGACCGCGGCGCCGCGCGGCCGGCCACACCGGCCTCCACCGCGAAGCTCACCACGGCCGCCGCGGTGCTCGCGGTCATGCGCCCGGACGACCGGATCGTCACCCGGGTGGTGGCCGGGCCACGGCCGGGGGAGGTGGTGCTGGTCGGCGGCGGGGACCCGACGCTGTCGGCCGCCGCGGCAGGCAGGCCGACCGGGTACGAGGGCGCCGGACGGCTGGCCGACCTGGCCGCCGCCGCCCGGCGAGCCGGGGTGCGCCGGGTCACCCGGGTGGTCGTGGACGGCTCCCGGTACTCCGGGCCGCCGGTCGCGCCCGGCTGGAACCCTGACGACATCGGCAGCAGCTTCGCCGCGCCGGTCACCGCCGTGGCGGTCGACGGCGGCCGGGCCTCGCCGGGCGCCCTGCTCCGTTCCACCGCGCCGGACCTGGCCGCCGGCAGGGCACTCGCGGGCCTGCTCGGCGCCCCGGCGGCGGCCGTGGTGCGCGGCCGGGCCGGGCCTGGCGCCCGGGTGCTCGGCGAGGTCTGGTCGGCGCCGGTGGCCCGGATCGTCGAGCAGATGCTGCTGGTCTCGGACAACGTCCTGGCCGAGGCGCTGGCCCGGCAGGTCGCGCTGGCCGAGGGGCTGCCGGCGAGCTTCGCCGGGGCGGCCGAGGCGGTCCACCGGGTGCTCGGCCGGCTCGGCCTGCCGATCGGTGGCGTTCGCCTGGTCGACGGGAGCGGCCTGTCCACCAGCGACCGGGTGCCGCCCGCCGCGCTGGCCGCGGTACTGCGGGCGGCTGTCTCCGGTGGCTGGCCGGAACTGCACGCGCTGGTCCCCGGCCTGCCCGTGGGCGGCTACGACGGCACGCTCCACGAGCGGTACCGCACCGGCCCGCCGACCGTGGCCGCCGGCGCGGTCCGCGCCAAGACCGGGTCGCTGGACGGCGTCAACGCCTTGGCCGGCCTCGTGACCGACGCAGACGGCAGGCTGCTGGTGTTCGCGTTCCTGGCCGACGAGGTGCCGCGCGGAGGTGGCCATGCCGCCGAGGCCGCGATGGACGCGACCGCCACCGCACTGGCCGGCTGCGGCTGTCGTTAGCCGGTCGACCCACAGCGTACGGTGGCTGCATGACTAACCCCGCCGGCATGGTCGACTGGGACCTCGCCGTCGCCACCGCGAACCGGCTGATGTCGCCCGGCCCGGACGTCAGCCGGAGTGAGGCCGAGGCGGCGGTCGAGTCGCTGCACCGGTCGGCGGCCGTCGCCGCCGGGCACGTGGAGCGGGTCACCGGGTTGCAGGCCACCGGGCCGACCCCGCCGACGCGGGTGATCGACCGTCCCGCCTGGGTCCGGGTGAACGCCGACGGTATGCAGCGCCTGCTCACCCCGCTGATCGACAAGCTCGAGCAGCGGCGGCCGCGCCCGGCCGGCCGGCTCACCCAGGCCGTCGGGCCGCGGGTGACCGGGCTGCAGGCCGGGGCCGTGCTGGCGTTCCTGTCCGGGAAGGTGCTCGGCCAGTTCGAGTTCTTCGCCGAGCCGGGCGGCCAGCTGTTGCTGGTCGCGCCGAACGTGGTGGACGCCGAACGGCTGCTCGGCGTCGACCCCGGTGACTTCCGGCTCTGGGTCTGCCTGCACGAGATCACCCACCGGCTGCAGTTCACCGCGGTGCCCTGGCTGCGCGGCTACCTGACGACCGAGATCGACGCGCTGGTCGAGGCGATCGACCTGGACCCGGATGCGCTGCGGGAGCGGCTGGCGAACATCGGCCGCGAGATCGGCCGGATGGTCCGCGGCGAGCGGGACGCCTCCGGCGGCCGGTTGGGCCTGATCGGCCTGGTGCAGAGCCCGGCGCAACGGGTGGTGATCGACCGGCTGACCGCGTTCATGAGCCTGGTGGAGGGGCACGCGGAGTACGCGATGAACGCGGTCGGCACCGACGTCGTCCCGTCTCTGCCCATGCTGCGGGAGCGGTTCGGCCGCCGGCGGCAGGGCACCAGCCCGGTCGACCGGCTGGTCCGGCGGGCGCTCGGGCTGGACCTGAAGATCCGGCAGTACGCCGACGGCAGCGCGTTCGTCCGGGCCGTGGTCGACGCTGTCGGCCTCGACGGGTTCAACGTGGTGTGGACGTCGGTGGAGACGCTGCCCCAACGGGCCGAGCTGGCAGCCCCGCTGGACTGGGTCGAGCGGGTGCACGGGTTCCGCCCGGCCGCCTCCGCCTGAGCGACTCCCGGAAGTTTGGCGACGCCGGTGCCCGGACCTGATCCCGCTGTCGCCGCAGTCCGCGTGGCGGTACGCCGCGCGCTGGCCGACGTCGCCGCGGCGAGCACCGCCGACCGGGATGGGCCGCGGGTTCTCGTCGCCTGCAGTGGCGGCGCGGACTCGGTGGCACTCGCGGCGGCCACCGCGGTGGAGGCGCACGCGCTGGGCGTGCCCGCCGGGCTGGTCACCGTCGACCACGGGCTGCAGCCGGGATCGGCGCAGCGGGCGGCGGCGGTCGCCGAGCTGGGGCGCCGACTGCGGCTCGAACCGGTCCGGGTGCTGCCTGTCGAGGTCGGCACCGCCGGCGGGCCGGAGGCGGCGGCGCGGGCCGCGCGGTACACGGCGCTGCGGGAGGCGGCCACCGCCGCGGGTGCGGCCTACGTCCTGCTCGGACACACGCTCGACGACCAGGCGGAGACCGTACTGCTCGGGCTCGGGCGCGGGTCCGGCCCGCGGTCGGTGGCCGGGATGCGGCCGGTCGACCCGCCCTGGCTGCGGCCGCTGCTCGAGACCCGCCGGGCGAGCACCGCGGCCGCCTGCGCCGCCGAGGGCCTCGCGGTCTGGGCCGACCCGCACAACTGCGACCCGCGGTTCACCCGGGCCCGGCTGCGGCACGAGGCGCTGCCGCTGCTCGAGGAGGTCCTGCAGGGCGGGGTCGCCGGGGCGCTGGCCCGGACCGCGGCGCTGCTGCGCGCCGACCTGGACGCGCTGGACGCAGCGGCGGACCGGGTCGGTGCCGAGCTCACCGGCCACCTCCCCGGCGAGGACCCCCGTCGTGACATGGCGGGCTCGACGCTCGACGCCGTCCGGCTCGCCGAGCATCCGGCGGCCGTCCGTACCCGGGTGCTGCGGGCCTGGTTGGCGGCGGCTGGGACGGGTCCGCTCACCTCTGCTCACCTGCAGGCCCTCGACTCGGTGGTGACCGCGTGGCGCGGGCAGGGGCCGGTTGCGCTGCCAGGCGGATTGGCCGTCTCCCGGCGGCGTGGGAGGCTGCACCTGGACCGGCCGCAGGGTTCGTCTCAGCGGACTCGCCCTCGGCCCGGACGACAGCAACCAGAACAGCAGCAACCAGGACAGCAGCCACCAGGGATGGGACGCCTTACGTCGATGACGAGCCGCGCCGAGCAGAACCACGCCCCGATGTACGCCGGGGAGATCGATGAGATCCTTGTGACCCGGGAGCAGATCCGCGACCGGATCGGGGAGCTGGCCGAGCGCATTTCAGCTGACTACGCCGACCGTGAGCTGCTCCTGGTCGGGGTCCTCAAGGGTGCGGTCATGGTCATGTCCGACCTGGCCCGGGCGCTGAGCCGGCCGGTGACGCTGGAGTTCATGGCGGTGTCCTCGTACGGCTCGTCCGCCTCCTCCTCCGGCATCGTGCGCATCCTCAAGGATCTCGACCGCGACATCTCCGGCCGGCACGTACTGGTCGTCGAGGACATCGTGGACTCCGGCCTGACCCTGTCCTGGCTGCTGAAAAACCTGGCGACCCGGCACCCGGCGTCGCTCGAGGTGATGGCAATGCTACGTAAGCCGGACGCGACGAAGGTGCACGTCCCGGTCCGGTATGTCGGCTTCGACATCCCGAACGAGTTCGTGGTCGGGTACGGGCTGGACTACGCCGAGCGGTACCGGGACCTGCCCTACGTCGCCCGGCTCAAGCCGGAGGTCTACACCCGCTGACCCGGTTTGGCCCGGTAGCAGACCCGGCTCCGGAACACTCACCGGCTGCGGTCCGTTGAGGCAGGACAGGAGCCGCTTCACGTGGTGGCTCTGCGTGGTCCTGTTCCCCGGTGTACCGTCCCTGACATCGGATGATCGCCGGCGCGGGGTGGCGCACACCAGTCAGAGCAGGAGGGACGAAGCCGCCGTACGGCGTCTTCGCAACCAATATGGATCGCAGACGAATTTTCCGGTCGCCATGGTTCTGGATTGTCGCCGTGGTGGTTCTCCTGTTCGCGCTGCCCCCGCTGTTCCGGGGCGACGGGGGGTTCAGCGAGGTAGAGACCTCGAAGGCGCTCGCCCAGATCGACAAGGGCAACTTCACCAAGGTCGTCATGAACGACAAGGAGCAGCGCCTCGACATCACGCTGAGCAGCGCCGTCGACGGCAAGTCGAAGATCGCCGCCTCCTACCCTGCCAACGCCTCCGACGACATCTTCGGCAAGCTGCAGGCCAAGGCCGGCTCCACCGCGCAGTTCGACACCAAGGTCAGCAAGGACAGCCTCTTCTTCAGCCTACTGATCAACCTGCTGCCGATCGCGTTCGTGGTCTTCCTGTTGTTCCTGGTGATGAACCAGGTGCAAGGCGGCGGTAGCCGGGTGATGAACTTCGGCAAGTCCAAGGCGAAGCTGGTCAGCAAGGACACGCCGAAGACGACGTTCGCCGATGTCGCTGGTGCGGACGAGGCGATCGAGGAGCTCCAAGAGATCAAGGAGTTCCTGGAGAACCCGGCCAAGTTCCAGGCGATCGGCGCGAAGATCCCCAAGGGCGTGCTGCTGTACGGCCCGCCGGGCACCGGCAAGACCCTGTTGGCCCGCGCCGTGGCCGGCGAGGCCGGAGTGCCGTTCTACTCGATCTCCGGCTCGGACTTCGTGGAGATGTTCGTCGGTGTCGGCGCCTCCCGGGTCCGCGACCTGTTCGAGCAGGCCAAGGCAAACGCGCCGGCGATCATCTTCGTGGACGAGATCGACGCGGTCGGCCGGCACCGCGGCGCCGGGCTCGGCGGCGGCCACGACGAGCGCGAGCAGACGCTGAACCAACTGCTCGTCGAGATGGACGGCTTCGACGTCAAGGGCGGGGTCATCCTGATCGCCGCGACGAACCGGCCGGACATCCTGGACCCGGCGCTGCTGCGCCCGGGCCGGTTCGACCGGCAGATCGCGGTCGACCGTCCCGACCTGGAGGGCCGCAAGGCGATCCTGGCGGTGCACGCCAAGGGCAAGCCGCTGGGCCAGGACGTCGACCTGGCCGTGATCGCCCGGCGCACGCCCGGCTTCACCGGTGCCGACCTGGCCAACGTGATCAACGAAGCGGCGCTGCTCACCGCGCGGGGCAGCGGCCGGTTCATCGCCATGCAGGCGCTGGAGGAGGCGATCGACCGCGTCATCGCCGGCCCGGAGCGCCGGACCAGGGCGATGAGCGACAAGGAGAAGAAGGTCACCGCCTACCACGAGGGCGGGCACGCGCTCGCCGCGTGGGCGTTGCCGAACCTCGACCCGGTGCACAAGGTGACGATCCTGCCCCGGGGCCGGTCGCTCGGGCACACGCTCGTGCTGCCCACCGAGGACCGGTACACCCAGACCCGGTCGGAGATGATCGACCAGCTCGTGTACGCGCTGGGCGGCCGGGCCGCCGAGGAGCTGGTGTTCCACGAGCCGACCACCGGCGCCAGCGACGACATCGACAAGGCGACCCACCTGGCCCGGGCCATGGTCACCGAGTACGGCATGAGCGCGAAGCTGGGTGCGGTGAAGTACGGCACGAAGGACTCCGAGCCGTTCCTCGGCCGCGACTACGGCCACCAGCGGGACTACTCCGAGGACATCGCGGCCAACATCGACGGCGAGGTCCGGGCGCTCATCGAGGCCGCGCACGACGAGGCCTGGGAGATCCTGGTGGAGCACCGGGACGTGCTGGACGATTTGGTGCTCGAGCTGATGGACAAGGAGACGCTGAGCAAGGACGACCTGTCGCGCATCTTCTCCCCGGTCGCCAAGCGGCCACCGCACAACACGTACAGCGGCTTCGGCAAGCGCACTCCCTCGGACAAGCCGCCGGTGCTCACCGCGACCGAGCTCGCCGACATCGGCAGCGGGTCGAGCCGCGGCGGGTCCAACGGCGGGCCGTGGGGATCGGGCAGCCAGTCGGTCCCGGCCGGCCAGGGCGGCAGCGGTGCCGGGGCGCGCCCGTCGCCTTCGCCGTCGCCGTACCCGCAGGGCCCCCGGCACGCCCGCCCGGGTGAGGGCTGGCAGGGTGAGGGCTGGCAGGGCGGCGAGCCCTACTCGGGCCGGACCCCGGAGTGAGTGCACGCTTCGACGCGGTGCGGGTCGAAGCGGCGGTTCGCGAGCTCCTCGCCGCCATCGGCGAGGACCCCGACCGGGAGGGTCTGAAGCGGACTCCGGAGCGCGTCGCCCGGACCTACGCCGAGCAGTTCGCCGGCCTCTACGTCGAGCCCGCCGACGTCCTGGAGGCCGAGTTCGACGAGAGCCACGACGAGATGGTCCTGGTCAAGGACATCGAAATGTACAGCTACTGTGAGCACCATCTGGTCCCGTTCCACGGGGTGGCGCATGTCGGGTACATCCCGAGCGAGGACGGGCGGATCACCGGGCTGTCGAAGCTGGCCCGGTTGGTGGACCTGTACGCCAAGCGGCCGCAGGTGCAGGAGCGGCTCACCACCCAGATCGCCGACGCGATGGTGGCGAAGCTCGAGCCGCGCGGGGTGATCGTCGTGGTGGAGGCCGAGCACCTGTGCATGTCGATGCGCGGCATCCGCAAGCCACGCGCCCGCACGGTGACCTCGGCGGTGCGCGGCCTGTTCCAGACCATGCCGTCGACCCGCGCCGAGGCGATGAGCCTCATCCTGGGGCGATGAGGGAGCGCGAGGGCCTTCCGGCACCCGGGCGCTGTGTCGTGATGGGGGTGCTCAACGTGACCCCGGACTCGTTCAGCGACGGCGGCCGGTACGCCGACCTGGACGACGCGGTCGCGCACGGGTTCGCGCTGCGGGCCGAAGGCGCCGACCTGGTCGACGTCGGCGGCGAGTCCACCCGGCCCGGCGCGGACCGGGTGCCGGCCGAGGAGGAGAGCCGGCGGGTGCTCGCCCCGATCCGGGCGCTGGCCGCCGGCGGCGTGCCGGTCAGCGTGGACACCACCCGCGCCGCCGTCGCCGCGGCCGCGATCGAGGCCGGTGCCGTCATGGTGAACGACGTCAGCGGCGGCCTCGCCGACCCGGACATGGCGCGGGTGGTCGCCGAGACCGGTGTGCCGTGGGTGCTCATGCACTGGCGCGGGCACAGCCGGGACATGCAGGCGCTGGCCCGCTACGACGACGTGGTCGGCGACGTGGTCCGCGAACTCGGGCAGCGGGTGGACGCCGCGGTCGCGGCCGGCGTCGACCCGGCCCGGCTCGTGCTCGACCCCGGTCTGGGTTTCGCGAAGACCGCCGAGCACAACTGGGCACTGTTGGCCCGGCTCGACGCCATCCGCGCGCTCGGGCTGCCGGTGCTGGTCGCCACGTCCCGCAAGTCGTTCCTCGGCCGACTGCTCGCCGCGCCCGACGGCACGCCGCGGCCGGCCGGCGAGCGGGAGGACGCGACGGTCGCCAGCACTGCGCTGGCCGTCCTCGCCGGCGTATGGGGAGTGCGAGTGCACGAGGTGCGCCGCAACCTGGACGCGATCCATGTCGTGGACGCCTACCGGCAGGCCTGTGCCGCCGCGGGCGCGGCTCGCCGTGCCGTAGCGGCCTCCGAAGTGGACCGGATCGTCCTGCGTGGGCTGCGGGTCCGCGGCCATCACGGGGTTTTCGAGGAAGAACGCCGGATCGGGCAGGAGTTCGTCGTGGACGCGGTGCTCGAGCTGGACACCGCGCCGGCAGCCGCCACCGACGACCTCGCTCACACCGTCCACTATGGAACTCTTGCGCAGGGTCTGGCGGCCGTGGTGGCCGGCGAGCCGGTCGACCTGGTCGAGACGCTGGCCGACCGGCTGGTCGGGGTCTGCCTGGCCGAGCCGCTGGTGCAGGCCGCGGAGGTCACCGTGCACAAGCCGGGGGCACCGATCCCGCTGCCGTTCGAGGACGTGGCCGTGACCGTACGCCGGAGCCGGCCGTGAGGGTGCCAGCCCGGGGGGCCGCCTCATGACTGTGCCAGCCCGGCGGCCCCCCTCGTTCCGGTCCAGTGGTGTCCTCGCTCGGGGGGCCGCCTCATGACCGAAGCGGTGCTTTCGCTCGGCTCCAATCTGGACGATCGTCTCGACCACCTGCAGTCGGCGGTGGACGGCCTGGCCGACGTGCTGCGTGCGGTGTCCCCGGTGTACGAGAACCCGCCCTGGGGCGTGCCGGACCAGCCCGACTTCCTCAACGCGGTGGCCCTGGTCGAGGCCGACCTCGACGGCTGGGGGTGGCTGGGCCGGGCCCAGGCACTGGAGCGGGCGGCCGGCCGCCGGCGCACGATCCGCTGGGGGCCGCGCACCCTCGACGTGGACGTGGTCACCGTGGACGGCGTCACGTCCACCGACCCCGAGCTGACCCTGCCACACCCGGGTGCGCACGAGCGGGTGAGCGTGCTGCTGCCGTGGCACGACGTGGACCCGGCCGCCGTGCTACCCGGGCACGGCCCGATCGCCGTGCTGCTGGCCGGCCTGGACACCTCGGCGATGCGCCGCCTCCCCGCCGGTCTCGCGGTTGCACAGGAGTTGCGCGGGGCACCCGGCCGGACCTCGCGACCGGCGGAAAGATCAGAGAGGGACGTCCGGTGACCGCGCCGCGGCCGATCGGCGCGACCCGGGTGCGCGACCTCGCGGTAGTGGCGGCGGTGGCTGGGCTGATCGGGTGGCTGGCCCTGCGGGAGTGGTACGGCGACATCCCGGAGCTGCGCTGGCACCTGCCGCTGTCGCTGGCTCTGCTGGCCCTCGCCGAGTCGCTCGCG
>Ga0066388_100000992_pt1 | contig 15093 bp, 14 predicted proteins | sample PanSoiMetaGPlot6_FD_64539 | JGI IMG/M metagenome (GOLD analysis project Ga0066388, IMG submission 64539) | Tropical forest soil microbial communities from Panama analyzed to predict greenhouse gas emissions - Panama Soil - Plot 6 (Hybrid Assembly) | ecosystem: Environmental > Terrestrial >... | reverse complement strand
TCGAGCCGGACCCTCGATCGCGCCGCCGGCGGCCTCGGGCTCGGCCTCACGTTGGTGCGCGCGCTCGTGTCGATGCACGACGGCGCCGTCACCGCCCACAGCGACGGCGAAGGGGCGGGGGCGGAATTCGTGGTGTCCCTGCCGCGTCCGGGCCGGACCACCGCGGCCGCGGCGATCCCCGCGCGGCCACCCGTCGCTCTCCGCGAGCGGGCCAGGGTGCTCGTCGTCGAGGACAACACCGACAGCCGCGACCTCCTCTGCGATCTCCTGGCCCGGGCGGACTTCGAATGCCACGCCGCCGACAGCGGAGTCGCCGCACTGGCGCTCGCCGAGAGCTTCCGGCCGGACGTCGCGATCCTCGACCTCGGCTTGCCCGGGATGGACGGCCTGCAGGTCGCGCGCCGCCTGCGCAGCGATCCGCGGCACGCGCGGTTGATCCTCATCGCGCTGACCGGTTACGGGCAGGCGGCCGATCGCGTCGCCACGCGAGAAGCGGGATTCGACGAGCATCTGGTGAAGCCGGTCCACGGTGAGCAGCTCTTGAGCCTGCTGGCCGAGATGCAGCGCCGGGCCGCCGCGGCCACGCCGGCCGCCTGAGAGGTTTACTATAGGGTCGCGCATCGAGCCGAAAGGAGATCGCGACCATGAGTCACTACCACGATTCGGATGACCTCAAGATCGTCGGCGAGTTCAAGCGGCTGGCGCCGGCGGAGTTCAAGGGGTTCGTCGAGCTGGACAGCATCGTCGGGCGCGACGACGGCAAGATCCCGCGCAAGTATCGCGAGCTGATCGCGCTCGCCGTCGCCTGCACCACGCAGTGCCCGTACTGCCTCGACGTCCATACCCGCAACGCGAAGAAGGCGGGGGCGACGCGCGAGGAGGTCGCCGAGACGTCGCTCATCGCCGCCGCGCTCCGCGCCGGCGCTGCCGTCACTCACGGCGCCCTCGCGGTGAAGCTTTTCGACCACGCCTGACCCCGCCCCACCTCTCCGCGAGAGACGAACCATGCCGTGTCCCCGGTGTCAGCGCGAGCCGCCGTCCGGCGCCGAATTCTGTCCCGAGTGCGGCGCCAAGGTCGCCACGGCCTGCGCGCATTGCGGGACGCTGAACGATCTCGCGCACCGGTTCTGCACGAGGTGCGGTCGTCCGCTCGCCTTCGCGGCCGCGGAGCGCGCGGAACGGGACCGTCCGGCCCGGCCGCGCGGCATCCCGCAACACCTGGCCGAGAAGATCCTCAGCTCACGGAGCGCGCTGGAGGGCGAGCGCAAGCAGGTGACCGTGCTGTTCGCCGATCTGCAGGGATCCATGGAGCTGATCGCGGACCGCGATCCCGAGATCGCGCGGAAGATTCTCGATCCCGTCATCGAGCTCATGATGGAGGCGGTCCACCGCTACGAGGGCACGGTGAACCAGGTGATGGGCGACGGCATCATGGCACTCTTCGGCGCGCCCATCGCGCACGAGGACGATGCGGTCCGTGCCTGCTACGCGGCCCTCCGGATGCAGGCGGAGTTGCGTCGCTACGCCGAGCAAGTCCGGCGCCGGCAGGGTGTCACCGTACGCATCCGCGTCGGGCTGAACTCCGGTGAGGTCGTCGTCCGCGCCATCGGCAACGACCTGCACATGGACTACACGGCGATCGGGCAGACGACCCACCTCGCGGCGCGGATGGAGCAGCTCGCCGATCCCGGCAGCATCCTGCTGACGGCCGCGACGTCGGCGCAGGTCGAGGGATACGTCGAGATCAAGGCGCACGGGCCCATCGCCGTGAAGGGGCTGAGCGAGCCGGTCGAAATCTACGAGCTGGTCGGCGCCGGCCTGGCCCGGACGCGATTCCAGGCGGCGACCATGCGCGGCCTCGTCCGCTTCGTCGGCCGTGAGGCGGAGATTGAGCAGCTCCGTCGCGCCATGACGCGGGCCGCCGAGGGGCGGGGACAGATCGTGGCGGTGGTCGGCGAGGCGGGCGTCGGCAAGTCACGCCTGTTCTTCGAGTTCACCCACTCACAGCGGCTCGAGGAGTGGCTGCTGCTGGAGAGCGGATCGGTCTCCTACGGACGGACGACGGCATATCTGCCCATCAGCGAGCTGCTGCGCGCGTACTTCAAGATCGACGATCGGGACGACGCCCGACAGATCCGGGCGAAGGTCGTCGGCCGGATGACCGGACTCGAGGGAGGGCTGGAGGCGCTGCTGCCGCCGATCCTCGCCCTGCTCGACGTCCCCGTCGAAGACCCGGGCTGGACGGCGCTCGACGCGGCACAGCGACGGCGGCGCACCATCGACGTCGTCAAGCGGTTGCTCGTCACGGAGAGCCAGGCGCAGCCGCTGCTGCTCGTCCTCGAGGACCTCCACTGGATCGACAGCGAGACGCAGGCCGTGCTCGACAGCCTGGTGGAGAGCCTCGGCTCGGCGCGCGTGCTCGCGCTCATCAACTACCGACCGGGCTACGAGCATCGATGGGCCGGCAAGACGTATTACACGCAGATCCGGCTCGAGAACCTGCCGCCCGATCGCACGAGCGACTTGCTCCGCGCGCTCCTGGGCGACGAGCCGCGGCTCGAGCCGTTGAAGCGGATGCTCATCAAGCGCGGCAACCCGCTGTTCCTCGAGGAGACGGTCCGCGGGCTCGTGGAGCGCCGTGCCCTCCAGGGTCATCCCGGCGCGTACCAGCTCGTGCGGCCCGTGGAGAGCCTGCAGATCCCGTCCACCGTGCAGTCGATGCTCGCGGCGCGGATCGACACGCTGGGCGAGGACGAGAAGCATCTGCTCCAGGCCGCGTCGGTCATCGGCAACGACGTGCCGTACGCGATCCTCGCCGCGACCACGGACCTGCCGGAGGAAACACTCCGTCGGGCCCTCAGCCACCTGCAGGAGGCGGAGTTCCTCTACGAGACCAGCCTGTTCCCCGAGCTCGAGTACACGTTCAAGCACGCGCTCACGCACGACGTGGCGTACGCCAGCCTCGTCGCCGACCGCAAGCGTGCGCTCCACGCGGTAATCGTGGGTGTGATGGAACGCCTCTACGCCGACCGGCTGGACGAGCGGGTGGGTGAGCTCGCGCACCACGCCTTCCGGGGCGAGCTGTGGGACAAGGCGGTGATCTATCTCCGGAGAGCCGGACACCGTGCCGTCGCGCGCAGCGCGTCCCGCGAAGCGATCGCGTGCTTCGAGCGGGCGCTGGCCGCCCTCGAGCACCTGCCCGAAGATCGTAGCGCGCTGGAGGCGGCCGTCGACATCCGCGCCGAGCTGCAGAGCGCGCTCATCCCCGTCGGGGATCTCAAGCGCATGCTGGCGCTGCTCGCCGAGGCCGAAGCCGTGGCCGAGAAGCTCGGGGATCAGCGGCGGCTCGGGCACGTGACGGCGTCGATGAGTCACTGCTTGTGGTGGACGGGCGAGCCCGACCGGTCGGCCGAGGTCGGACAGCGCGCGCTCGCCATCGCGTCGAGCCTCGAGGATCTCGGGCTGCGCGTCATCAGCGGTCTGCGGCTGATCCAGGCGTCATTCGCGAGAGCAGACTACCGACGGGCCATCGAGGTGGGGCAGTCGAGTCTCGAGCTGATGACGGGGGACGCAGCGCACGACGCGTTCGGCCAACCCGCCCTGCCGTCGGTGACGATCCGGGCGTTCGTGGGCAAGAGCCAGGCGGCCGTCGGGGACTTCGAGCCCGGTTTCGCGAAGGTCGAGGAGGCGATCGAGATCGCGCAGCAGCTCGGGCATCCGTACACGCTCATCATCGCGTACTGGGGCGCGGGCGACGCGTACCTCACCCGCGGCGATCTCATCAAGGCCATCGCGGTCCTCGAGCGCGGACTGGAGCTGTGCCGGCGCGGAGACTTCGTGCTGATGGCGCCGATCGTGACGCGGGTCCTCGGCGAGGCGTACGCGCTCGCCGGCCGCCACGACGACGGGCTCGGCTATGAGCAGCGCGCCGCCGAGCAGCTCGAGACGCTGCGCTACATCCCGGCGCTGCCCACGGCATATGCGGGCATGGGCGAGGCGCAATTCCTCGCCGGCCGGTCCGTCGACGCGCTGCGATCGGCTCGCGTCGCGGTGGATCTGAGCCGTCGGCACGGCCAGCGCGGGACGCTTGCCACGGCCCTGAGGGTGCTCGGCGACGTCCTCGCGCAGAGCGCCGAGCCCGACGCCCAGGCCGGCGCGGCGTACGCGGAAGCGCTGACGCTGGCCGAGACCCTCGAGATGCGCCCCCTCGCGGCCCGCTGCCGTCTCGGGCTCGGCTGCCTGGAGGCCAAGGCGGGGAGGCCGTCCGAGGCGCGGGCGCACGTCGAGGCCGCGGCGAGCCAGTGCAGAGCGATGGGCATGACGCTGTGGGCGGAGCAGGCCGACGCGGCGCTGCTTGCCGTGCGGTCCGGCTTCGTTTAGCGTGTCGGGCGACGCGGCGGCGACCTAGCGGCGAACGGCGGTCCCGACGGGAGGCGAGCCATGGCGGAGCCACTGACGTTTTTCTGCTACGCATTCGTGGTCACGAAGGCCCATCCCTGGGACGACGGCCGCCGGGTCGAAGCCATCTCGATGTACACAGTGGCGCGTCCCCTTCTGTCGCAGGCGGCATTCCTGGACAACTGGGATGGCCGCGAGAGCTACATGATCGGCTTGCATGTCGCGGCGGGTCAGACCGTCGAGGTGTCGTATCGGGGTAGGACCGGCGGCTGGTTCGATCTGCTGAAGGACAACGGAGTGACACAGGACCTCAACACGTCGCTTGGCGCCGAGCCCGGCAGGACGTGGGTCGGCTTCGTCCCACCCGATGCGAAGCCGCGCCGCGCGATGACGGTTGATTCCGACCGCGCCACGGTGGCGTTCGAGGTCGAGTTCAGGATCAAGCCGGTGGCCGTGGCACAATTCGTTCCCTTCGCGGGGCGCTACCGCTTCGACGCGACCGGCAAGCAGCAGCAGTCGTTCGCGAACGGCTTCATGGGAGGAATGTGGTGGGTGCCGAAGCTGTGAGCCGTCCTCAGGGCTGACCGGCCAGGGCGCGCGCGATCTGCTCGCAGTGCTCCGAGTCGTGCTTGGCCAGGCTGTGCACGATCTTCCGGATCGTGAGGCGGCCGCGGGACGGATGCCGGCCCGCCCGCTCCCACTGCCCCGCGTCGAGCGTGTCGATCAGGGCCAGCGTGTCGTGTCGACGCGCCCGGTAGGCGGCGAGGGCGGCATCCGCCTCGTGTCGCCGGTACTGCCGTTCCTCGACCCAGCGCTCGGGATCGACCTGAGTGAGCGCCGGCTCCTCGTTGGCCAGGATGAATCGGATGCGGTCGCCGTAGCTCTCCTCGATGTCGCGCAGATGACAGAGAATTTCGGTGACGCACCACGCGTCGGGCGCCGGTCGCCGTGCGATCGTCGACGGGGACGCGGCCGCGAGCAGGGCGGTGATCTGCGCGACCGTGCACCGCAACCGCGCGATGCGGGCCGGGGTCTCGACGGCGAAGCTCGACGTCGACATCGCGGCGTGATCGTGTGCCGACGGCCAGCATGCCGTCAAGCGCTGCTGATCGTGCTGGTCGTCCTCGCAATCGCCGCACCGGCCGGGGCGGCGCCCGAGGGTCAGCTCGCGTGGGCCGTGCAGTTCGCGCTGGCGCCGACGTGGTTCGATCCGGCCGAGACCACGGGCATTCTCACGCCGTTCTTCGTCCTCTACGCGATCCACGACGCGCTGATCAAGCCCATGCCCGGCAACCCGATGGGGCCGAGCCTGGCCGAGAGCTGGACGGTCTCGCCCGATGGCCTGACCTACGACTTCGTGCTGCGCGCCGGCGCGCGCTTTCACAACGGCGATCCGGTGACGGCGGACGACGTGAAGTTCTCGTTCGAGCGCTACCGTGGCGTGTCGGCCAAGGCCCTCAAGGAGCGCGTGCGGCAGGTGCAGGTCGTCGATCCGCAGCGCGTGCGATTCCAGCTCAAGGAGCCGTGGCCGGATTTCCTCGTGTTCTACGCCACGCCGGCGACCGGTGCCGCCTGGATCGTGCCCCGCAAGTACGTCGAGCGCGTCGGCGACGAGGGGTTCAAGAAGCACCCGATCGGTGCGGGCCCGTACCGCTTCGTGAGCTTCACGCCGGGCATCGAGCTCGTGCTGGAGGCGCACGAGCAGTACTGGCGCAAGGTGCCCCACGTCAAGCGGCTCGTCATCAAGGTGGTGCCCGACGAGACCACGCGTCTGGCCATGCTCAAGCGTGGCGAGGTCGATCTCGCCTACACGTTCCGGGGCGCGGCCGCCGAGGAGCTCCGGCGATCGCCGGGCCTGGGGCTCAAGCCGTCGCTGTTCAACGCGACGTTCTGGGTGATCTTCACCGAGCAGTGGGATCCAAAATCGCCGTGGGCCGATCGTCGCGTCCGCCTGGCCGCCAACCACGCGATCGACCGGCAGGCCATCAACCAGTCGCTCACGCTCGGCTTTTCACGCATCACGAGCAGCATCATCCCGCAAGACTTCGAGTTCGCGTGGCACGCACCCCTGCACGCCTACGATCCACGGCGCGCCCGGCAGCTGCTGGCCGAGGCGGGCTATCCGAACGGCTTCGAGGCGGGTGCGATCTCGACGGACACCTCGTTCGCCGAGAGCGCCGAGCCGATCGCGGGGTACTTCGCGGCCATCGGCATCCGCGCCACGGTGCGGAGCCTCGAGCGCGCGGCCTTCTTCAACCAGCTCCGCGACAAGAAGCTCCGGCCGCTGGCCTATGCGGCGAGCGGCGCCTACGGCAACGCGGCGACGCGTCTGGACGCGTTCGTCGCCGCGACGGGCGCCTACAGCTACGGCAGCTATCCCGACATCGAAGGTCTCATCCAGGAGCAGGCCCACGATCGCGACCGCAAGCGACGCGAGGCGACGCTCGACCGGATCCAGCAGCTGATGTACGACCGGGCGATGTTCGCGCCGCTGTGGGAGACGGCGACGATCAACGGCTACGGCCCGCGCGTGGCCGAGCCCGCGTTGAACCTCGTGAGCGGCTACGCATGGTCGGCGCCATACGAGGAACTGCGTCTCAAGGGCCGCTGATGCGGTGCCCCGCTGTCACGGCACTGTCACGTAGCGACATCGGCTGACGGCCGGTCCGCGGATCGGCGGATGGGGAGCGGCAATGAGCGCGAAAACGCGCGCGTTTCTGGACGGCCTCGACATGGTCGCGCCGCGACCTCGTCCGGCACGGGCTTTGCCCCGTGCAACCCTTCGTGCGTGAGTCGTTGAAAGCCTCGCGCTTCGCAATGATCGTCGCCGTCTCGCTCACCGTCGCGCTGACGACGGCGTCGACAGCCAGCGCGGGACCGACGTTCGAGGAAGCGGTGCGGTTTATCGAACAGGCGACGTTCGGCCCGACGCCGGACCTCATCGCGCACGTGCAGGACGTCGGCTTCGACGCGTTCATCAGCGAGCAGTTCGCGCTGGCCGATCCGGTGCTGCCGCAGCCCGACAACTGGCCGGAGAACCCACCGAGCACGTGCACCGGCAACTGCCAGCGCGACAACTACTCGATGTACCCGTTACAGGTTGGGGCGTTTTCGGCCATCATGACGTCGCCGCATCAGCTGCGGCTGCGGGTGGCGTTCGCGCTCAACCAGGTCCTCGTCGTCTCGGCGGTGAACACGATCCTGCGGCAGCCGAGCCGCATGCTGCCATACCTGCAAGTGCTCAGCAATGGCGCCTTCGGCAACTTCCGGCAGCTCTTGACGGACATCACGCTGAACCCGGCCATGGGGCGCTACCTGGACACCGTCAACAACAACAGGGCCGCGCCCAACGAGAACTACGCGCGCGAGCTGCTTCAGCTCTTCTCCATCGGGCTGAACGAGCTCAACATGGACGGCACGCTCAAGCTCGACGGCGCCGGGCAGCCGATCGCGACATACGATCAGAGCACGATCACGGCGTTCGCGCGGGTCTTCACGGGCTGGGTGTTCGCGCCCCCCCGCGCGACGGGCGTGACGAACTTCATCGATCCGCTCGTACCCGGCGCCGCGAACACTCACGACACCGATTCGAAGAAGCTGCTCAACGGCGTGACGCTGCCCGCCGGGCACGACGCCCGGACGGATCTCCACGACGCGCTCGACAACGTCTTCGCCCACGTGAACGTCGCGCCGTTCATCGCCCGGCGGCTCATCGAGCATCTGGTCACCAGCAACCCGAGCCCGGCGTACGTCGGGCGCGTGGCCACCGTCTTCCAGAACAACGGCGGCGACATGAAGTCCGTCGTCCGCGCGATCCTCCTCGATGTCGAGGCGCGCACCGATCCGGCTCTGTCCGCACCGCCCGACATGGTGTACGGGCATCTGCGCGAGCCGATCCTGTGGGTCACGTCGTTCCTGCGCCCCTTGGGATCCCGCGTGGTCACGGACTATGTCCTGTCGGACTCGTTTCTCCCGTCGGGTCTGCAGATGGGGCAGGACCTCTTCCGGTCGCCGTCGGTCTTCAACTTCTATCCGCCCGACTACGTGGTGATGGGCGATTCGACGCTGGGGCCGGAGTTCGCGATCCACGCCACGACAACCGCGCTGGCCCGGATGAACTTCGCCTACCAGGTGATCTACAAGGCGATGTCCACCAACGCGAACCGTCCGACCGGCACCTGGGTCAACCTGAGCGGCCTGGAGTCGCTCGCGAGCGATCCGGCGGCCCTCGTCGACACGCTGAACGCGATGGGACTGCACGGCCGCATGAGCCCGGAGATGCGGAACGTCATCGTCGCATCCGTCGGCGCCATCCCCGCCTCGAACCCGCTCGCGCGGCTGCGCAACGCGATCTATCTGGTCGTGACGTCGCCGCAGTACCTGATTGCGCGGTGAGACGGTGACGCGAAGCCGCCGCGACTTCCTGCGCGACATCGGCTGCGGCGCGCTGACGGCCACGGCGATCGCCGCCGGCGCGCGCGATCTGCTGAGCTTCGGCGCGCTGGCCGCCGCCGCCGGTCCGACGGACTACCGGGCGCTCGTCTGTATCTTCCTGTTCGGGGGCAACGACGCCAACAACATGGTGATTCCCGTCGACGGCTATGCGGCCTATGCCGCCGCGCGCGGCGCGCTCGCCGTCCCGCAGACGCAGCTCCTGTCCATCAGCGTGCCCAGCGCGGCCGGCACGTTCGGCCTCCACCCGAACCTCGGCCGGCTGCAGACGTTGTGGCAGGCGCGGCGTCTGGCCGTCGTCGCCAACGTCGGCCCGCTGGTGGCGCCGCTCACCCGGGCGCAGTACCAGAGCAACTCGGGCGCGAAGCCATACCAGCTGTTCTCGCACTCCGATCAGCAGACCGAATGGCAGAGCGGCTACGCCACGGGGCCGATTCCCACGGGGTGGGGCGGCCGCCTCGCCGACGCGGTCCAGGCCTCGTCCGGCGGATTTCCAACCGTCGCCACCATCGCGGGCCTCACGCTGTTTAGCCTGGGGACGCGGAGCAGCCCGGTGGCGCTTCCCGCCGCGCCGACCGCGCTCAACCGCGCGCTCGCCATCCAGCGCGGGGACGACGCGAACACGGGCAGCGCGTTCCGCCAGCTGCTGGATCTCGGTGCCGCGCCGACGTCGCCGCTGCTCGTCCAGGAAGCCGCCGACGTCGGCCGACGCCTCATCGCCGACAGCAAGGCGCTGAGCGCGGATCCGCCGCTCACGACCGTCTTCCCGAACACCTCGCTGGCCAATCAGCTCAAGCAAGCGGCCAAGCTCATGGCGCTGCGAGACGGGCTCGGCCTCAAGCGACAGATCTTCTTCTGCTCGCTCGGCGGCTTCGACACGCACTCGAGCCAGGGCGTGACGGGGGGAGCGCAGCCCGACCTGCTGACGCAGGTGAACGACGCGATGGGGGCGTTCTACGACGCCACCGTCGAGCTCGGCATCGCGTCGCAGGTCACGACGTTCACCATGTCGGACTTCAGCCGCACGCTGAAGCCGGCGGGCAGCGGCGGCGCCGTCGGGTCGGATCACGCGTGGGGTGGCCATCACTTCGTGATGGGTGGAGCCGTGGCCGGCGGCGATTTCTACGGGACGTTTCCCACGCTGGCGCTGAACGGGCCGAACGACGCCGACTCGGGGTCGGGCGCGCGGGGCCGCTGGATTCCGACCACCGCCGTCGATCAGTACGCGGCGACGCTCGCCCTCTGGTTCGGGGTGTCGCCGACCGATCTGCCCACGGTGCTGCCGAACATCGGACGGTTCGCCAGCCCGAATCTCAATTTCATGATGTGAACGCGGCGCCTCTTGACAGGACGCCGCGTTTCGGCCGATCGTCGCGCGTATGATTACACAGCCTCGCTCGCTGGTCACGGCAGTGGCAGCGGTCATGATCGTTGTCGTGCTCCTCGCCGCAGCGCCCCGCGCGTCCGCGCAATCGCTGCACGGCTCGATCTATCAGGCGGACGGCGCGTCCCCGGGCATCTTCTTGTTCTTCTCGGTGACGGGCTCGTCGTTCATCGCCGGCATCCTCACCTTCGGGGCGGGCGGCAATGGCCGATGGTTCGGCGCGATGGGCAGCACCGACGGCGTGAGCGGAACCGGACAGGTCCTGTCGCCGTCGGGCTTCGCGCTGACGATGCCTGCGAACACGACGTTGCACTTCCAGCTGGACGCGCCCGGCTCCGCGCACGGCAGCTTCAGCACCACGGGGCTGTCGAGCTTCCTCAATCCGACATCCGGCCGCTTCACGCGCGTCTTCCCCCCATGAGGCTCGTCCTCGCCGCCCTCGCGATGCTCACGATGACGGCGAGCGTGCCCGCGGCGGAGCGGCTCTATCCGCTGGTCAGCGATTGGCAGGAGTACTTCCGGGTCGAATCGCAGATGACGATGCGCGACGGCAAGTCGCTCGTCTCCGGCACCGTGTGGAACACGAGCCGATGGAGCGCCACGCGCATCCAGCTGCTCGTCGACGGCGTCGACGCCGGCGGCACACCGGTCGTCCAGCGTGTCATCTGGCTCGGCGCCGACCTCGCCGCGGGCACGCACGGCGCCTTCGAGGTCCCCATGCCCGCGGCCAGCGGCTATCGGGTCAGCGTGTTCGCGTACGATTCCCGCCGTGGGCGATGGGGCTGAGCCGGAGCGCTTCGGCTACCGCGTGTACCAGAAGCCGACCGCCATGCCGATCAGGATGAGCGCGATCCCCACGACGGTCACGACGAACCCCACGGCGCCGGCGTAGAACCAGGGCATCACGACGCGGCGACCGGCCGCGTCCAGTCGCTCGTGGAGCGGCACCGGGCGCAGCCACCAGCGCGGGGTGAGCGCGCTCGCGGCGGACAGCGCCCGCGCGAGCGCGATGTGGTACCAGAGACCGGTCGTCACGCCGAAGGCGAGGCCGGCTGCGGTGGTGACCGCACCGAGCACGAGCAGCGACGACCACGGAATCACCGCGGCGATGACGACGCCCGCCGCCAGCGCCACGGCGATCAGCAGCTCGAGCACGATGCGATCGGGAGCGCGCCCTTCAGCGCGCGGGTGATTTCGCTTCCTCGCGATACCGTTCGGGCACCGCCTGCAGGCGATCCGTCCAGTGGACGACGCCGTCCTCGTCGGTCCAGTGATAGAGCGTGCTGACTCGCACCCCGGAATCGCGGGAAGCGGGCGGCGCGGCGGCAGCCGCTGCCGGCGGGGGCATCGATGCCGGGTTCGGAATCCAGACCCACGTGTACGCCGTCATGGTCCCGTCACCGCGCAGCTCGTAGCGACCGGTCGCGTACTGCACGACCGTCGGCATCGGCGGCGCGGGCGGCGGCGACGGCGCCACCGCGAGGGTGCCGGACGCCTGCGGATATGCGGACCCGTAATACTGGCCGGGATCGTAAACATCCGGAGACTCGTACGACGGCGCGGCCGCCGCGTACGGGTAGTCGGCACCATACGCATACGGGGCGGCATAGATCACGGCTGGGGCCAGCACACCGACCGCGACGGACCGATGACCGAAGTGACGGGCACTGTGGCGCGGCGTGAAGTGATTGTGACCCGCCGCCGGCCGGTTGACGAAGATCTGACCGCCGAAGGGCAAGTGTCCCTTGCCGGCGTGGGCGCCTGTTCCCGCATGCGCGTGTGCCCCCGCGGCGGCGTGAGCACGACCTACCAGCCCGGCGGCGGGCGCGACCGCGAGGCTCGCGATGAGCACGATGGCGGCGGTCGGACGCGGGTTCATGTGTTGTCCTCTCTCGCACGATAGCCGCAACGTGCGCCCGAAGTCCAGACGTGCAACGGGGCATGATGGTACCCTGCCGCCAGGGCGAAGGAGGCCACGATGAAGATTCGACGGCTGGGGCCGCAGATCGGAGCCGAGATCGAGGACGTCGACGTCAAGGCGCTCGATGACGGGGGTTTTGTCGCGATCTACCGTGCCTGGCTCGACGCCAACGTCGTCGTGATCCCGGGCCAGCAGCTCGAAATCGACGATTTCCTACAGTACAGCCGGCGCTTCGGCGTCATCCATCCGCATCCGTCGAAGATGACGAGGCATCCCGAGTATCCGGAGATCACCATGCTCGGGGTCAACAAGTTCGCGCCCGACGGCCAGCTCAACATGGCGATCTACCGGCGCGGTGCCGAGGGATGGCACACGGACGGCGCGTACGATCAGGAACCCTTCAAGGCGACCCAGCTCTACGCGGTCGCCGTGCCCAGCCGGGGCGGTGACACGCTGTTCGCCAGCATGTACGCCGCGTACGACGCGCTATCCGGCGATCTCAGACGTCGGCTCGAGGGCCGGCTCGGTGCCTTCACGTACGGCGGGCGTCGCAAGGCGACCGCGCTGCTGAACGAGGAAGACCGGGACTGGAAGCCTGTCTTCCATCCGATCATACGGACGCATCCGGAGACGGGGCGCAAGGCGCTCTACTTCGATCCCGGCAAGATCTTGCGCATCGAGGGCTTCGGGGAGTCGGAGAGCAACGCGCTGATCGAGGAGTTGAAGGGCTACATGATCCAGCCCGACGGCCAGTACCGCCACCGGTGGCGCAAGGGCGACGTGGTGATCTGGGACAACCGATGCTCGTACCACAAGGCCGCCGGAGACTACCCGCCGGAAGAGGACCGCATCCACTGGCGCGTCTCGATCAACGAGTACCGCGCCGTGGCCGCGGCTAGCTAGCGGCGCGCGCCTACCGGGGCGGAGCCGGAGCCGGAGGCGGAGCGGGGGTGGCGGGGACCCAGACCCACTCCCAGGGCTGGTTCACGCCGTCGCCGTAGAGGACGTACCTGCCGTTCGGGTACACGACCTCGCGCTGCACCGGCGCAGCAGCCGCCGCGGGCGCGGCGACGGGCGCCGACTCGTACACCGGCGCTGCCCCCACGACGGGCGAAGCGAAGGCCGGATCCCCCCACGCCGGAGAGCCCCAGCCCCAGGAAGGACCCCAGCCCCAGGAAGGGCCCCAGCCCCAACCCCAGGGGTAGCCCCAACCCCACCACGGAGACGTTACGGCGGCGCCGAGCGCGACGCCGCCGACGAATGCGCCGCCCCACCAGCAGCATCCGCCGCGACCATGAAAGCCGCGGTGGAAACCACCGTGATGGAAGCCGCGATTGAAACCGTTGTGGTGGAAGCCACGATTGAATCCGGCGCTGCCGCGGAAGCCACCATGGAATCCACCGCCACGTCCGCCCGAGACGGCGTGACCGCCTCCACCTCCACCGCGCCCACCTCCGCCTCCGCGAGCGAACGCCACGCCGGGCATGGTGAGACCGAACAGGAAGATCGATAGCGCCGCGATGACCAGGGCTCGGTGTTTCATGGCTGAGTCCCCCATCCCCGTCAATCATCTCACACCGCGTGGGCGTCCGTGCCGAGCGGAGCGCTGTCGGGCCTACGATCGGGATCGCCGATTGTGCACGGCGGGTTTTCTCGATAGCATCTCGACCGGCGGCCGCCTTCGGAACGGCGCTCGCCGGGGAAGGAGACCCCAGGACCATGAATCCGGCCCGTCTCGTTTGCGCCGTCATCGTCCTCGCATTCCTGCTCGCGATCTCGCTGCCGATCGACGCTCAGGCGCCCGGGAAGATGCGATTCGGAGTCGGGCCGCTCCAGCCGACGCCGTCGGAAACGAAGAAGGCCTATGAGCCGTTCTTCGCGTACGTGGCCAAGCAGCTCGGACGCGACTTCGATCTCGTCGCGACGACCGACTGGGCCGGCATCTCGGTCGCGCTGGCCAACGGCCAGGTCGACCTGGCGTGGATGGGACCTTGGGGCTACATCCTCGCCCACGACGACTCGGGCGCCTGGGCCATCGCCACCGCGAAGTATGACGGCAAGCCGATCTATCACGCGATCGTCGTCTGCGGGCCGGGCAAGGTGAAGGGCTGGCCCGACGGCGCGCGCGGCAAGCGCGTGTCGTTCGCGGACGTCGGCTCGACGTCGGGCTGGCTCATTCCCACCGCGTGGTTCAAGACGAAGGCGATCAACCCGAAGGAGTACTTCAACTACTCGGACGGCGCCACACACGCGGCCAACGAGATCGCCGTGGCTAGCGGCCAGGTCGACTGCGCGACGGACTTCGATCGCAATCGCAACGTGATGATCGAGTCGGGGCGCATCGACAAGAACGCGACGGAGATCGTGTGGCAGTCCGACCCGCTGCCCAACGACGCGATCGCGGTGCCGAAGAGCTTCGATCCCGCGCTGGCCAAGCGCATCCAGCAGATCCTGGTCGAGATCACCGACAGCCAGGCCAAGACGATCCTGCCCAACCACTACACCGGGTTCGTGGCGGCGACACATCGGAGCTACAAGATGATCGAGGATGCCGGCATTCTCGTGGGGCGCATCAAGGCGAAGTGAGCTCGGCAGTCCTCCGCTCGCCGCGCGACTACCCGGAGCCCGTGACGTCATGGCTCTCGGCAAGCCGTCTGCGCTTCGCGCTGATCTTGCTCGCCGTCGCCGTCTTCTACTCGGCGAGCTGGCACCTCGCTCGCGTCGATCCCGGCAAGCTCATGACCGGACTGCCGAAGATGGCGTCATGGGCGGCCAAGGCATGGCCGCCCGCCACGGACGAGCTGCCGGTACTGCTCCAGCGCACGGCCGAGACGGTGGCGATGGCGGCCATCGGCACGACGGCGGCGGCGATCCTCGCCATCCCGCTCTGCGTTCTCGCCGCGCGGAACGTGACGCCGAGCATGACCCTCTACTACCC